>WNFD01019754.1_pt1 | contig 17613 bp, 22 predicted proteins | sample 5400491 | NCBI WGS metagenome assembly WNFD01 (sample SAMN13153343, study PRJNA577476) | soil metagenome | isolation source: 120 cm saprolite under Douglas fir tree site 2 hole 2 replicate 2 | place: USA:California | collected 2015-04-18 | reverse complement strand
CCTTCGAGCGCGGCAAGAAGGCTTCGCTCGGCTGCGACCTGACGGGCGCTCGCCGGGTCCTCGAGCGGCGCCAGCGTATCGCGGGCTTTCCGGTCGTCCGCGCGGACCTCGAGTCCGAGCGCGCCCTGACCCGGCGCCGGCATGACATCCAACGGATCGAGCCGCGCGGCGATCTGCCCCTGGAGGTCGAGCCGCTCGAGTCCCGCACCCGCGAGAAGCGCCGCGTCGAGGCCGTCGCGTCCCTCCTTCACCTTCTGCACCCGCGTCGGAACGTTGCCGCGCAGCGGCACGATGTCCAAGTCGGCGCGCAGGTGTCGGACCTGCGCCACGCGCCGCAGACTGGACGTGCCGAGCCGGGCGCCCGCGGCGAGCTCGGCGATCGATGTCACGCCCGTCTCGCGCGTCACCAGCGCCTCGGCGGGATCCGCCCGCGGGGGTACCGCGGCCAGCACCAGGCCGGCGGGCAGGCTGGTCGGCAGATCCTTGAGCGAATGCACCGCTACGTCGATGCGACCGTCGCGCAGAGCGTCCTCGATCTCTTTCGTAAAGAAGCCCTTGCCCTCGAGCTCGTGCAGCGGGCGATCGACCTCCGCATCGCCGCGCGTCTTGATGATCACGAGCTCGGCGGCCACGCCGGCACCCGCCAGCGCCCGCTTCACCCACTCGGCCTGCCACATCGCGAGCTTGCTGCCGCGGGTGCCCAGCTTGAAGGCGGTCACCTGTCCTCCGTGAAGTGCCGCACGATCGCATCCACGAGGCCGTGGACCGTGTAGTCCTGAGCCTCGATTGCAACGGTGATCCCGAGCTCCCGGGCCGTACCCGCCGTCACGGGCCCGATCACTGCCGCGGCGAACCGACTGGACACCGCCACCGGCCCGCCCACCAGCTCCACGAAGCCCCGCACAGTCGATGAGGACGTGAAGGTGACGACATCGATCGTCCCGGCGACGATTTCCGCGGCCAGTTTCCTGCCGTCTCCGGTCTCGCGGATGGTCTCGTACACGGGGATCACGTCGACCAGCGCGCCCAGCCCGCGCAGCCCGTCGGGCAGCGCGTCACGCGCCTCCCGAGCGCGCGGGAGCAGCACCGTTTTCCCGCGCACGTCACCCCGCGCGGCGAGCGCGGCGACCACCGCCTCGGCCACGAAGCGATCGGGCACGAGGTCGGGGACGACCCCGTGGCGCACCAGGGCTTCCGCGGTGGCCGGTCCGATCGCCGCGACCGCCGCGCGCGCCACGTCGCGGGGCGCGAGCTCCCACTCCGGCAGCCGGTCGCACATTACTTGGACGGCGTTCTGGCTGGTGAACACGATCCAGTCGTAGGGTGGGACACGGGTGAGCGCGGCGCGCAGCGCGGCGAGATCAGCGAGTGGCGCGATGCGGATCGTCGGAGCGGCGACGACTTCGGCGCCGAGCGCCTCCAGCGCGCGCGCGAGGTCGCCCGCCTGCTCGCGCGCGCGGGTGACCGCGATGCGCCGGCCCGCGAGCGGGCGGGCGGCGAGGCGCGCGGGATCCGGCGGGCGCGGCGCGTGTGGCATAGATTGGTGCAATCTATCATGCTCCGCTCCCTACGCTCCGCGCTCGCCCGGTTCGCCGTGCGGCGGGCGGCTGCTTGTCAGCGCGACGCGCCCAAACGCGCCGAGCTATGGCTGCAGCTCGGCTGCGCGCTCGCGCCGACGTTCGCGGAATCCCATCCCGCGCTCGTGCGGTTGCGGCGCGCCATCGAAGACCGCTGGGGCGCGGTGGCCGCGGCGCAGGAAGCCGCCCAGCGCTTCCCCGCGAATCCCGACGCCTGGATGCTCCTGGGAGAAGCCTGGCAGATGGTGTTCCGTCAGCAGGATGCGCTCGTGGCGTACGAGCAGGTGCTCACCATCGAGGAGCGGCCCGATGCCGCGCTCGCAGCGGGGGATCTGTACCGCCGCGCCGGTCGCCACGCCGATGCGGCCGCGCGGTTCGCTCGCGCGTACGCGGCCGGCGGCGGCGCCGAGGCGCTGTGGCTCAATGCCCAGGCCCTGTTCCAGGCGGGCGATGTGCACGCCGCCGACGAAGCGCTGCACCTCTGGGCCACGCAGGTACCCGACGGGCTGGCGCGGCTCTCCGACGCGCGCGCCGAGCTGTTCCCCCAGAAGCGCGGGAGTTAGAGCTTCTTGCTGCGGCGGTACAGCGATACCGCGTAGGCGATCAAGATCGCCGGCACGGCGATGTACGCCGCAACGAGATACCCGGCGTTTTGCGGCACTCCCTCAGCCATGGGTTGCACCCGCGCGCTGCTCGGCGATGGCGTATCGCTGCATCACGAATCCAGCATATAGGATCAAGAACACCCCGAACGACATGAGGAGTGTGACGAGCATCTCCGGCGGCAAGGCGGGCTTGCCGGGCCTGATTACGATCGGCTGCGGGTGAAGCGTGGGGAAGAGGTACACGGTCATATGAACGAACCCGACGAGCACGACGGCACAGATGCCAAGCACCGCGCAGTAGCGCGCGCGCAGACCCGGGTCGGCCACCGCGCCGCGCAGCACCTGATAGCCGATCAGCAAAAAGAACAGGAATAGGGTGCTCGTGAGCCGGGCATCCCACGTCCACCAGGTGCCCCAGACGGGCTTTCCCCAAATCGGCCCCGTGACGAGCACGATGGCCGCGAACACGGTGCCCACCTCGGCCGAAGCCTCGGCAAAGCGGTCGAGCCGGGGATCCTTGAGGAACAGAAAGAAAGCGCCCGCCAGCCCGACGAGGATGACCGCGAGCTCGGTGGTCACGGCCGCCGGGACGTGCACGTAGAAGATCTTCTGCGCGGGGCCCTGGAAGCGTTCGATCGGTGTGAACGCCAGCGCCCGCACATACACGCCGCCGAGCAAGGCCAGTCCAGCGAGCGCGACCCAACGCCCCTTCTGCGCGAGACTCATTCGTCCACCGTATGCGGGAACAGCAAGGACGCCAGCCCGAGAAACACGATGTCGTACGCGGCGAGCAACTTAAGCCAGCCCGAAAGCTCACTCAAGGGACGGTTCGCAAGCAGTCGCGCCGTGGCTTGCACCGCGTAGGTCAAGGGTAACAGCAGGAACGGCAGCAGCAGCACGGGGAGAAGCAGCTCCGCGAACCGCGTCCGAATCACCATCGCGCTGAACAGCGTGCCCACCGCGACGAAGCCGATCGTCGCGAGCGCGATCACGCCGATCAGCGGGAGCCACACGTGGCCCACCGGCACGTCGAAGAAAAGAACGAACACCGGGAGCCCAATCGCTTGCACCACTCCCACGAAAGCCAGATTGGCAAGCACCTTGCCGAGATACAGAAGCATGGCGGCGAAGGTGAAAGTCACCCACAGCACGCTCGGCGCGAGATCGATGGCCGCCACGGCGGTGGGGTCGCGTCCGAAGTTGAATACCGTCAGTACGAGGACGGTGAACACCACCGTGGAAAGCAGGGCGGTGCGCGTCCGGAACTCGAGCACCAGGTCTTTCCGCGCGACGGCCCACGCCTGCGCCCACAGCTCACCCATCCGTCACCGCCCGCCGATAGGCGGCCGCGATCTCGGCCGGCCCCCGCCCACCGCGCGGCGCGAAGTGGACGAACCGGCCGCGCCGCTGGAACGCCACGTCGGTGGCGAGCTCGACCCCCTCGTCCACGTTGTGCGTCGTGAGCACGACCACGCGACCTCCTGTGTCTCCGCGCAGCTCACCCAGCAACACCCGGAGCTCGGCCGCCGCGGCCAGATCGAGCCCCGTGAACGGCTCGTCGAGCAGCAGGACGGAGGGATCGTGGATCAGGGCCTTGGCGATCGCCGCGCGTTGCGCCAGACCCCGGGACAGCGACCACACGGGCTGGTCCGCTCGATCAGCCATGCCGAGGCGCTCGAGGACGAGCGCGGCGCGCGGGCCGCGGCGCGCCGCAGGCACCCCGTAGAGCGAAGCCCAGAAATCCAGGTTCTCGCGTACCGTGAGGTGTTCGTACAGCTGGGATTGGTGGCCGATCCAGCCGATCGCACGTCGCCCCCCGGCCACCCGCACCACCCCCTCGCGAGGGCGGATCAGGCCCGCGAGCACCTTGAGGAGTGTGGTCTTGCCAGCCCCGTTCGGGCCGAAGATCGCGAGCGTCTGACCCGGCGTCAGGTCGAAAGACACGCCGTCGAGCGCGACGACCTGCCCTCCCCCTTCACCGAAGACGTGCCGGAGGGCCTCAGCCGAGAGCATCGATGCGGGCGGCGAGATCTTCCAGGTCGAACGGCTTGACGAGGTACCCCGAGTGACCGAGGTCGAGCACGTTGATGAGCGGCTCCATGCTCACGTACGAGGTTGTGACGATCACGGGGAGAGCGGGCTGTGACCGCCGGATCTCTTGCAGCAGGGTGATCCCATCGGTGTCGGGCAGCCGGAGATCGAGCACCAGCACTTCGGGGTGGAACTCGTCCAGCTGGCGGCGAGCCTCGGTCCCGCTCGCGGCGAAGGCCAGGTGGTAGCGGTCGGCGAAAAATCGCTTGTAGGTGCGACGCAGCGTCGACTCGTCCTCGACGAACAGCACTTTACGCCGTGGGCCGAGGGATGGGGACGCCATAGCTGCGCCCAATATATGCGGGTCCTCTCCCCCGGCCTACCGGCGGCTCAGCTCGGGCTGCTCTCCAGCTCAAACAGGTCGTCGAGCTTGGTCAGCACCAGCAGGAAGCGCAGCTCCTCGTTGGCACCGCGCAGGCATACGGTCAGCCGGCGCTCCGCGGCCTTCCGCTGAATCAACATCAGGGCACCGAGACCGGCGCTGTCGATCTGCCGCGTGCCCGCGAGGTCGATGACCAGACGCCCGGCACCTTCCTGCAGCTGTTCCAGCAGCTCGGTGGCCGCACGGCGAAACGCCGTACGTGAGTCGAGCCCCAGCTCCTCGGGAGCGGCCAAGACCTTCTCGCCCGGACGCATGGACATTGTCACCAGCTCCTCCACAGTCGGCTCCAGTAGTTCACCGGCCGGGGGTTATGCGACTCCGATGCCATACAGCTAACCTGCGGGGCGTCAACCGCTTGTCAAAGCAGCGTGAGGCGTCTCACCCGCTTTTCTGCCGCAGACGGAACGCTTGCGGCGCAGTTTGCAAGGGCCGCCTTGACCGCCGTCCATCCCGGGGGCATACCTTAGCCTATCCCCTGAACACACGACATTCCGGGCAAGCCTTGCGCAACAAGGGAGACGTGCCGGCTAGGAGGCGAAATCAGATGGCGAAGACGATGAAACCGACGGAGCAAACCGAGGTCAGCGAAGCGCAGATCGCCGTCCATTGGAAGGAGGAGGCGTACTATCAGCCTTCCGAGCAATTCAAGGCACAGGCGAATATGCGAGACCCGCACATTTTCGAGCGGTTCGGGCTCGACAAGTTCCCCGACTGCTTCAAAGAGTATGCGGACATGCTGACGTGGTTCGAGCCGTACCGCGCGGTCCTCGATACCAGCGACGCGCCGTTCTGGAAATGGTTCGCCGGCGGCAAGATCAACGCGTCGTACAACTGCGTGGACCGTCATCTGACCAAGTACGGAAGCAAGGCGGCATTCATTTTCGTGCCCGAGCCTGAAGCAGAGCGGGACGTGGTCATCACGTATCGGGACCTCCATGACCGCGTCAATGAAGCGGCTGCCATGCTTCGCGGTCTGGGACTCAAGGCGGGGGACCGGGTCACCTTTCACATGCCGATGGTCCCGGAGCTGCCGATCACCATGCTGGCGTGTGCGCGGTTGGGAGTCATCCACTCGCAAGTCTTCGGCGGGTTCAGCGGTCAGGCGTGCGGCTCGCGCATCCAGGACTCGGGCAGCCGCGTCCTGATCACGATGGACAGCTACTGGCGCAATGGCACGCTGGTCGATCACAAGGTTAACGCCGACATCGCAGTGCGGACGGCGAAGGATTTGGGGCAGGACGTCGACAAGGTGTTGGTGTGGCAGCGTTACCCCGGAAAATATTCCGCCAAAACGCCGCTGGTTTCGGGTCGCGATTTCTTCGTGAACGACCTGCTCAAGGACTACAAAGGCAAGAACGTCGACCCGGTGCCGTTGCCGTCGGAAGCGCCCCTGTTCCTGATGTACTCGAGCGGCACGACCGGCAAGCCCAAGGGCGCGCAACACGGCATCGCGGGCTACTTGTCCTACGTGACCGCCACATCCAAGTGGATCCTCGACATTCATCCCGACGACGTTTACTGGTGCATGGCGGACATCGGGTGGATCACCGGGCATTCCTACATCGTGTACGGCCCCCTGGCGAACGCGGCGACGAGCGTGCTGTACGAAGGCGTACCGACGTTTCCCGACGCGGGCCGGCCGTGGCGCATCGCAGAGCGGTTGGGGGTGAACATCTTCCACACCGCGCCGACGGCGATTCGGATGCTGCGGAAGCTCGGTCCCCAAGAGCCGCGCAAGTATAACTACCGCTTCAAGTCGATGACGACGGTGGGCGAGCCGATCGAGCCCGAGGCGTGGCGCTGGTATTACGACGAGGTCGGCAAACGGGAAGCGGTAATCACCGACACATGGTGGATGACCGAAACTGGAGGCTTTCTCGGCACCACCATGCCGGCGATTCACGCGATGAAGCCCGGCAGCTGCGGCCCCGCCGCGCCGGGGATCCATCCGGTCATCTACGACGAAACCGGGGCAGAGATTCCCAAAGGGTCCGGCAAGGCGGGCAACATCTGCATCCGCAACCCGTGGCCCGGCGTCATGCAGACGATCTGGGGCGACCGCGACCGCTACATCAAGACCTACTTCGCCAAGTACAACAAGAATCCCCGCAGCAAGGACTGGCGCGACTGGCCGTTCCTGTGCGGCGACGGCGCAGTGCAGGCGGCCGATGGCTACTACCGCATCCTCGGCCGTATTGACGACGTGATCAATGTCGCGGGTCACCGCCTCGGCACGAAGGAGATCGAGTCCGCCTGCCTCACGGTCCCGGAAGTCGCCGAGGCCGCCGTCGTCCCTGTCCAGGACGAGGTGAAGGGCCGCGTGCCTGACGTGTACATCGCGGTCAAACCGGGCGTGCAGCCCAGTCAAGACGTGATCGACCGCGTGATCAAGGCCAACGAAGAAGTGATCGGCAAGATCGCGCGACCCAAGCACGTGTACATCGTGCCGGATATGCCCAAGACGCGCTCCGGGAAGATCATGCGCCGCGTGCTCGCCGCGATCTCGAATCGCCGAGACATCGGCGACGTGACGACTCTTGCAAACCCGGACGTGGTCGAGCAGATCCGCACGATGGTTCAAGGCAAAGACGCCACCACCGCGCAAGGAGAGTTGCCGGAGGACATCGCGCAGTTCGGCCAGGTAGAGTGAGGTTGCGGAGGTTGGTGGAGGATGGTGGAGGATGGTGGAGGTTGTCACGGCGACGTCACAACCTCCCCCGTCCTCCTCCAACCTGCCGAACCTCCACCGACCTCCTTTAGAGCTCGACCTGAGTTCCGACCTCGAACACCTGGTTCGCCGGAATCTTGAAGAAGGCGGTGGCCCGCAGCGCGTTCCGCGACATGAAGGCGAACAGCTGCTCCCGCCACTCCGCCATGCCGGGCCGGTCGGAGGCGACGAGCGTCTCGCGACCGAGAAAAAACGTCGTGCCCTCCGTCCGGATGTCGAGGGACTCCGCTCGGCAGCACCCCAGCACGTCCTCGATATCCGGATCGTCCATGAAGCCGTATCTAGCGACGACTGCGTGGAATCCCTTCCCCATGCGCTTGACCGTCACGCGCTCGGTCAGCTCCACATGGGGAACGTCTTCAGTGACCACGGTAAGGAAGACGACCTTCTCGTGCAGCACTTTGTTGTGGGCCAGGTTGTGAACCAGCGCCGGCGGCGTGTGATCGGCGGTGCCGTACATGAAGACGGCGGTGCCAGGCACGCGGATCGGCGGCTCCGCCGCGAGATCGGCGAGCAGCATCTTCAGCGGCACCGTCTTCTCCAGCATGCGCTTGGCGAGGATTTCGCGTCCCCGCTTCCAGGTCGTCATCAGCAGGAAGATGGCCGCCGCAATGAGCAGGGGGACCCAGCCGCCGTAGCGGATCTTCAGCATGTTCGCGCCGAAGAACAGCAGGTCTACCCACAGGAACAGGCCGGACACGATCGCGGCGCGTGCGAAGCTCCAGCGCCACACTTCACGGCTCATCACGTAGAACATCAGCGTCGTGATGAGCATCAACGTAGACAAGGCCACGCCGTACGCGCCGGCGATGTTGCTCGAGGTGCGGAACGAGAGCACCAGGGCGCACGTGAGCACCATGAGGCCCCAGTTGACCGCGGGCACGTAGATCTGGCCGATCTCGCGGGACGACGTGTGCTCGATTCGCAGCCGCGGGCTGTAGCCGAGCTGCACCGCCTGGCGCGTCAGGGAGAACGCACCGGAGATCACCGCTTGCGACGCGATGATCGTGGCGGCCGTCGCGAGCGCGATCAGCGGGTACAGCGCCCAGCCCGGCGCGAGGTGATAGAACGGGTTCACCGCGGCGGCCGGGTCGCGCAACAGCAGCGCCCCCTGCCCGAAGTAGTTGAGCAGCAGGCACGGAAACGCGACGCCGAACCAAGCCATTTGAATCGCCGTGTGGCCGAAGTGGCCGAGGTCCGCGTACAGGGCCTCACCGCCGGTGACCACGAGGAAGACGGCGCCCAACACCACGAAGCTCCGGTGTACATCCTCGGCGAAGAAGCGTACGGCGTAGTACGGAGAGATCGCGGCCAGCACGCCGGGCTGGTGGAGAATCTCGCTCAGCCCGAGCACGCCGATGGTGGCGAACCACACGAGCATCACCGGTCCGAACACGGCCCCGATCCGGGCGGTCCCGCGGCTCTGCAACAGGAACAGACCGATCAGGATTACGAGCGTCACGGGGATCACCCACGAGGCCAGCGCCGGGGCCGCGATCTCGAGTCCCTCCACGGCGCTCAACACGGAGATGGCTGGCGTCAGGGCGCCGTCGGCGTACAACAACGCCGACCCGAAGATCCCCAGGATGATCATGACGCGGCGGGGCGTTAGCCCTCGAGCCAGACGGCTACCGTTGACGAGTGCCATGAGGGCGAGCACGCCGCCTTCACCCTTGTTGTCGGCCCGGATAATGACGATGTGATATTTGATCGTGACGACGATGACCAGCGACCAGAAAACGAGCGACAGCACACCGAGCACGTTGCCGGGTGTGACCGCGATGCCGTGGGTCCCGTGGAACGCCTCGCGGATGGCGTACAGCGGACTCGTGCCGATGTCGCCGTACACCACGCCCAGCGCCGCGAGCGCGAGCGTGACGAGATAGCGCCCGCGCCGGCTGGCCCGGTCGTCCGCGCGCGCCGTCATTACGTCGTCGCGGGCGGGTGACGCAGCTCTGGGAGGGACAGCACCCAGATCGCCGTCACGATCACGGCGGAAGCGACGCACCACCGGCAAATCTCGTGCAGCACGAACAGCTCGATCGCGGTGAGGTAGAGCGAGAACGCGAATCCCACGGTGGCGAGCGTCGCCAGCAGCACAGCGACGCGCCGCTCCGCGGCAAAGCGGGGCTGGAGGCTGGCCAGCCCGAGCGCCATCAGCGCCGCGTACCCGGCCACTCCGTAGAAGGCCACGGGGATGCCGAACAGCTCGGCGGCTCGCCTGCACGGACTCGCAGCTCCCGGTGCCGCACTGCAGCACGCCGAGCACGCCGATCTTGTAGAGCCACAGATAGGTCGCGACGAGCAGCCCCACGAGCGCGAGGAGCACGATCGCCTGCCGCCGGATCACTTGTGTTTCTTGGTCAGGCTGTCGACGAGAGCCTTGAAGTCGTCCGAGGTGCCGCGTCCCGTGTACGGACGCCCGTTCACGAAGAAGCTCGGCGTTCCCCGAACGCCGAGCTGCTCGCCTTCCTGCACGCTCGCGTCCAGTCGCGCGGCGTAGCGCTGGCCGTCCATGCACGCGTCGTACTTGTCGAGGTCGAGCCCGATGGCCTTGGCGAAGTCGCGGAACAGCGAGCGCGGGTTCTTCCCCGTCTGGGCCCACTGGTGGTTGTTGAACAGCTGGTCGTGCATCTCCCAGAACTTGCCCTGCTCGCCGGCGCACTGGGCGGCCATCGCCGCATAGCGGGAGAATTTGTGCGAGGGCAGCGGAAAGTCGCGAAACCGCCACCGCACCTTACCAGTGGCGATCAGTTGCTCGCGGATCACCGGCATCTGGACCGTGGCAAACGATGCGCAGAACGGACACTCGAAGTCCGAATACTCCGTGATCTCGACCGGCGCGGAGTCCGATCCCAGTGTAAAGCCGCGGAACGCGTCTGCCGCCGCGACCGGCGTCGCCGCGCCCGGCGCGGCGGACGGGGGCGGCGCGGGGCTCCGCTGCGAGCTGTACCACATCGCTGCGCCGCCGATCACGGCCACCGCCACCACCAGCAGGTAGAACCCTTTCATTCGTCCCCAGTCCTCCGCCACGGTTCGTCGTCCTCGTCGTCGTCGAATCCGGCCGCGGCGTCGCGCTCCCGCCGCTCCGCCTCGTCCACGATGCGCCGACCCTCCGCGATCTCCGGCGTATCGTACGTCACCCGCACCTCATAATGAAACAGCTCGCTGCGCGCGTTCCCCAGGAGCTTCTGAAGCTCCGGCGCGCCTTCGAGCAGCCGGCCTGTCCGGTCCAGCGCCTGAATCCGCTCGGCCAGCGCGCGCAGCATGGCGAGCAAGCGCTCGGCGCGGTCCGGTCCGTACACTTCTTCCGAGTGATCGCTCATGTGCCCGCCTTCCCTGATGTGTGCCACCACCCGCCCACCGCTCCGTCCATGATAATACCACCCCCGGCCCCCGTGGTCGGCCTTTGCGTGACGCAAAGCGCCCTATTACATTGCGGCGCCGATTGATCGGCGGCTTCGAGCGACCCGAGCCGTCTCGCAGTCCCCGCGTTCCCGGTCCAGACAAGAGAGGAGCACCCCCGAATGACCAAGAAGCGTTCGGAATCCCGCAAGATGTCCACCCCCACCCCCACCCCCTTCGAACAGGCCCGCGACGAGTTGTTCTCGCACATCCTGCGCTGCGGCGTGTTGGAAGCCACTCCCGAGCACCAGAAGGAATGGTTCGACGACACGATGCTGTACCTCGCCGAGCGCTACGATGCGCTGGACGAGCCGCAGCTGGCGGACCTGCGCGTGCTGGGCGAGCGCTACTGCCGGCCCGTGGTCGCCCGGAGCGCGCCCGTCGGCGCGAGCGCCTGAGCGTTACCGACCGGGAAGATTTCTCCGGGCGCCCCTAACCGGGCGCCCTTTTAGCGAGGCCACAAGGACGGGAAGCGCCGGAACCGCCGCCCTAAAGCGAGCCGCACGCCGCCGCCCAATCCCAGCTCCGCGTACCACCCCGCCCGAGCGCCCGGCCCCTGATCGACGCCGAGCAGGGCCGTCAAGTAGCTCGCACCCCGCGTGCCTTCCGACCCGACGAACGCCAGCCCCAGCCCACCGTACGGCCCCACGCTGCCACGCTCGAGCGGGCGGAGCAGGAACTGTGCGGTCGCCTCGAGGCGGACACCCAGCGCGCGCTCATAGTCGCCGCCCGCGGCCGTGAACGCGAACCGTCCCTGACCTCCGGCGCGTCGCGCCACTCCCAGCTCCGGACCCCAGAAACCGCGGTGCGCCAAGACCACCGTGGCCCCGGCACCGATCTCCGTGGCCCCGATGGCCTGGGCGCGCAGCGGCAGGGCCACGCCCGCGGCGAGCCCGGTCGCGGCGACCACGGCCCTAGCGAAGCGCGACGTCGTAGGTGACGTGGATGTCGGGAGCGAGAGACGCAACGACCGAGCAATACTTTTCGAGCGAAAGGTCGATCGCGCGGCGCGCCTTGGTCTCGTCCACCCCGACGCCGGAGAGCGTGAAGACGAAATGCAGAGCGGTATAGCGCCGCGGCTGCTCCTCACGACGCGTCCCCCGCAGCGCGACCTCCAGGGCTCGCAAGGTCACGCGCTGCTTCTGGAGAATCAGCACGACATCCGCCACGGAGCACGTGGCCGCCGCGACCAGCAACATCTCGACCGGCGACGTGGCGACCGCGCCGTCGCCATCCACCAGAACAGCCGGACGGCCGGATGGGCCAGCCTCGAACAGCAGTCCTTCGCGCCATCGCGCGGTGATCTCGCGAGTGTCCCCCCCCACGTCAGTTCCCCCGCCGCGTCGTCAGGCCCACGTAGAATCGATTGTGGCTGAAGCCACCCATGCCGTGGTACTCGAGCAGCCAGTTGAAGGTGGACCGGTAGTGAGCCTCGAAGCCCACCACCAGGTTGGCCCAGACGTCGGGACAGTCGGGGTCGGCGCCGCACGATTCATGTCCCACCAGGCTGAATCCCGCCCCCACGTACGGCGTCGCCGTCTGCTCGTCTCCGGTGAAGCGGTACAGCGCCTCGAAACTGCCGACGTAGCTGTTACGCCCGTTGAGGAAACCGATCTCACCCGAGGGACGGATCCGGAGGCGGGGGGAGACGAGATTGCCGGCGTCGAGCGTGACGCCGAACACCATCTGCCTGCTGCCGGCCAGATCGATGCCGCCGCGCACGCCGAACCCGAACAGCCCGAGGTGGGTCCCGCGGTCGCCCGCCGGCCGCACTTGGGGCGGATGGAACTCCTGGGCGGCGAGGCCCGTGACTCCGCCCGCCGCGAGCAGCATGGTCAACCAAACCCGCCGCATCATGTCCCCTTCCCCCGCGTCTCGCTGGCGCGTGCCCGGGCGGCCGCCCGGCCGTAGTCCCAGATGGCGTACAGCCCTACGGCCGTGGTGGCCCAGGCGAGCGGCCGCACCAGCGGGGATCGGGCAATGAACGCCACCAACGTGAGCAGCTGCAGCACGGTGACCGCCTTCCCACCGGCGCGCGCGGGCAGCGTGGTGGGCCGCCGCCACAGCCACGCTCCCACGTACCCCAGCGCCGCCACGATGTCCCGAGCCACGACGCCGACGATCTCCAGGGGATGCAGCAGACCGGTGCGCGCGACGGTGAGGAACGCCGCCGCCATGAAGACCTTGTCGGCGGTCGGATCCAATACGGCGCCGGCGCGCGACGCGCCGAACCGGCGCGCCAGCATCCCGTCGAAGAAGTCCGAGGCGGCGGCCGCGCCTACGAGCGCGAGCTGCCACACCGGCTGGTGCACCAACGGAAACGCCGCGGCGAGAGGAATCCGAAGCGCGGTCAGGAGATCCGCCCGCGTCACCCACGGTTTCACTTGCCCCTCCCTCTCGCGCGTCATACCTTCGTCCGCGTGAACCTCAATCTGCTGAAGCAGGCAGCGGTCTTCCAAGACCTGGACGACGGCGAGTTGGCCCGCGTGTCGGAGGTCTGCCGGGAGCAGAAGTTCGCCGTCGGTCAGCACGTCTTCAAGGAAGGAGAACCGGGCAACCGGCTCTTCATTATCTCCGAGGGCGAAGTCCGCATCTCCCGCACCATCCCCGGGTCCGGGGAGGAAGCCCTGGCGGTCCTCAAGCCGGGCGCCTGCTTCGGCGAAATGGCCATCTTCGACCGCTCGGAGCGCTCCACCGATGCGATCGCCAACACCTCCTGCACGTTGATCACCATCGCCCGCTCGGACTTCGAGCTGCTGCTGGACTTCAACCGCGACATCGCCTACAAGGTGCTATGGTCGGTGGTGCGGCTGTTGTCGGCCCGGCTGCGCATCACCAACGACAACCTGCGGTCGTTCCTCGCGATGTCGATGTTCTAGGGGATCCAGGAGCAATCGCCCGCCGTCGGTGTTCCATAATGGTCCCGACGACCTGGTCAGCGGCGACCGACTCCCCTTACACTTAGGCCCTATGAAACGATACCTGTTCGCGTTGTCCCTCGCCGCCGCTGCGGCGGCGTTCGCGTGCGTCAGCCTCTCCGACTCCCAGGGGCAGCTCCTCCTCGTGGTGGCGCCTGTCCTCGACTCGGTCTTTGTGGGCGACACGCTGCGGCCCCGCGCCGTTTTCCTGCAGGATGGCGCCGGCAACCGCCTCGACCCCGGTCCCTATCAGTGGTCCATCAGCCCCACGTCGGTCGCCACGGTGGACGCGTCCGGGAAGATCGCCGGTAAGGGGAAGGGTGCGGCGCTCGTGGTCGCCACGCGGCCGGACAGCATAGCCAGCGGCGCCGTGGTCATCGTCTCGCGCCCGTTCGAGATGACCCTGCTCTTGGACACGCTCTTCCTAATGCCGGGCGATACGATCACGGTGCCGCTCGCGGTCGCGCAGAAGACGCCCGCCGCCACGACGCTGCGATTCGACTCGTCCGGCACGCCCAGCGTCTACACCATCGATACGACCGGACCGACCGCCGGGCTGCTCACCGCCCACGCGACGGGCGGCCCGGTGCGCTATGTGGCGCGCCTCACGAATGGGACCGATAGCATCGCCGATACGGGCGCCGTGGTGGTCATGAGCCTCACGGACACGAGTGCGGACGGCAAGTTCTACATGACGGCCTTCGGCACTGGAATCCGCCACCAGAGCGGCGGCGCCTTCGCGGAGCATTACCCCAAACGGAACGGCAAGCTCGCTTTCCGGATGGTCGACACGCTCACCCGCAACGCCGCGAAGGACACGGTCCTGATCACCCTGCGGGATTCCATCCTCGGCCCGGGAACCTTCGAGATCGACTCCATCAACCCGTACGAGACGGCGGTCGTGGGGCCGATAGATCCGTACTGCAATCCGAAGCGGCCGTGGGGCGTGTGGTCCAGCCGCGTACTCGCACGGGACGCCGACCGATTCCGTCGCGGGGCAGTTGATCATCACGCAATACGTGTCGCCGGTGGGCGGGGGAGCCATCATCAGCGGCCGGTATCTCTTCCGGGCGCGGCGCTTCGACCTGTACGGCGACCCGCTCGGGGCGGAGACGATCCGCGGCACCTTCGTGGTACCGCTGCGCCTCCGAGATACTTGCACGTTTTGACGTTCGAGCACGTCTTCGCCGATCTCGGTGGCATCCCGGCCAACCGCCTCACCGATCCCCAGGGGCTCGCCGGCCTGCTGCTTGCCGCCGCCAACGCCGCGGGGTTGAATCCGGCGAACCCGCCGGTCGTGACGCTCGGGCCGCGCGGCGTCTCGGCGGCCCTGGTGTGCCACGGAGGCCACGTCGCCATGCACGGCCTGCCGGAGGCGGGGCTCTGTTTCGCCGATGTGGGGGGCGTCAGCGGAGCGTTGCCGCAGCGCGGGCTCGATGTGATCATCAAGCGGCTCGGCGCCCGCGAAGTGCGTACGGACGCGCGCCGCCGCGGTCCCGTAACGCAGGCCATCCACCCGGAGGGTTCATGAACGCACTCACGCCCTACGCGGCCTTCTTCATGCGCCTCGCAGTGGGCGGCGTGTTCCTGCTGCACGGTGTGAGCAAGTTTCAGCGCGGCATCCCAGCCACCGCCGCCTTCCTGCACGACGTCGGGTTCCCGTTCGCTATCGTGTTCGCCGTTATCCTCATCGCCGTGGAGACCATCGGCGCGGCGTGCGTCGTGCTCGGCATCTTCACCCGCTTCTGGGCATTGTGCATGGCCCTGGAGATGATCATCGCGATTCTCGCTGTGAAGCTGCCGCACGGGGGCAATATCGAGCTCGAGGGCCTGCTGTTCGCTGGGGCGATTACGCTAGTCGCGCTCGGGGACGGGCCGCTATCGATCGCAGTGAAACTGAAGCACAGCAGCTGATGCTGGAGGTCGGTGGAGGTTCGGCAGGTTGGTGGAGGTTGGGGGAGGTTGTCACGTCAGCGGAGCAGCCTCCCCCAACCTCCACCGTCCTACACCAACCTCCCGCTCAGTGCAATATCCGAAGTAATCCCGCGTCCGCGCTTCCGCGGATGAAGCTCTCCGGATCCGTGGCGGGAATGGCGACGCCGGTCTCCTTGCGCCCCCGGTGCGCGACCGCGGCCATGTATTGCTCCAGCGACCCGCGGGCCCACTCCGCCGCGTCCTCCTTCATCTGCCGGACGATCTCCTCCCACGTTCCCACGTAGGTCGCCCCGTTGAGCATGCTGACGCGGTGCACGTCGCCCGGCCCCGATCGGGCCTTCATCCCCTGCAGCTCCGTGAGCAGCGTGCCGAACAACTCGAGCTGACGGGGATCGCGCATCTGGCCGTCCGGCCCCATGGCCTCGATCTCCGCGAGCAGCAGGTCCTCGGGAGCGGCCTCCGCGGCCAACTCGTCCAGGCGGTGATGCCAAGGCACCAGCTCAGGGTCATCGTCCGGCAGGCGATAGACGCTTTTCTTGAGCTCGATCAGGCGCCAGATCGCGAGGCCGTCGAAGTGGTCGGCCGGCGCGGTGCGCTCGAGGTGAAACAGGGCGGCCTCGTACTCGCCCCGATCGTACAGCAGGTTCGCGAGGTAGATGCGCGCCTCGGCGTGCTCGAGGTCGAGCTCGAGCGCGCGGCGCAGCCAGTAGAGCGCGCCGCCCTCGTCGGCGAGTCGGTGGGAGGCGTAGCCGACGCATGCGGCGGCCTCCGCCGATTCCGGGTGCCCCGTGATCGCTACTTCGAAGAAGCGTCGGGCCTGATCCAGCACGCCCTCGCGGAACAGCGCGCGGCCGACCTGGAGCATGAGGTCGTGGTCGTCGCGGAATCCGAGCGCGAGAATGCGGTCGAAACACGCCACCGCGCCCGCGCGATCGCCGAACTTGAGCAGCACTTCGCCGAGTCCTGCGAGCGCATCTTCGTGTTCGGGGTCGAGGCCCACCGCTTCTTCGAATCCGCGGCGCGCCCACGCATACTCCTCCCGCGCGAGCCGGGCGTACCCCATGCCCACATGCAGCTCAACGGCGTGCGGGTAGAGTCCCAGGCCTTCTCGCAGGGTCTCGATGGCTTCGTCGTATTGGGCTTCGTTGTAGAGCTGATGCGCGCGTTCGTCGTAGTCGTCGGAGCTCAAGAACGGTTCCGACATCGAACGGGCCTCCCGGGAAAGTTGTGCTATGATACGACGCGCTGAACGGTTACACAAGCGACGGACGCCGAGTATCTTCCCCGCCGATGACTCCCACGCCGTCCGCCCTCACCGAGATCCCGAACGGCTCCGTCACGTCACCGCGCGGCTTCGCCGCCGCGGCGGCGCATGCCGGTCTCAAAACCGACGGCGCGCCGGACGTCGCGCTGCTCGTGAGCGCTACGAGCTGCGCCACGGCGGGCGTGTTCACGAAGAACGCGCTCCGCGCCGCTCCCGTGATCTACGACGCCGACCTGTTGGCGGAGCGGCCGGGGCGGATGCGCGCCGTGGCCATGAACGCGCGGGTCGCCAACGCCTGCACCGGCGCCCCCGGGCTCGCCGCGGCCCGGGCAATGGCACAGGCGGCCGAGCAGGCCGCCGGCCTCCCGTCGCGCACTGCGCTGGTGCTGTCGACCGGCGTGATCGGCGTCCCACTCCCTCACGAGCAAATCGCCGATGGCCTGCGCGCGGCGGCGGGGCGCCTGACGCCGGATGGCGGGCCGGAGGTCGCCCGCGCCATCATGACCACCGATACCCGGCCCAAGCACTGCGCCGTGCGGTTCGAGACCCCCGCCGGGATCGTCACGGTGGGCGGCGTCGCCAAGGGAGCGGGCATGATCCATCCGGACATGGCGACCCTGCTCGCGGTGCTCACGACCGATGCCGTCGGCGAGCCCGCCGGCCTGCAGCCGCTGCTGCGCCGCGTGGCCGACCGCAGCTTCAACGCCA
>WNFD01011555.1_pt1 | contig 17613 bp, 30 predicted proteins | sample 5400491 | NCBI WGS metagenome assembly WNFD01 (sample SAMN13153343, study PRJNA577476) | soil metagenome | isolation source: 120 cm saprolite under Douglas fir tree site 2 hole 2 replicate 2 | place: USA:California | collected 2015-04-18 | reverse complement strand
CGCGGCAGGCTCGAGTTCGGCCCACCGAAGAACCGGCGGAAGAACGGGTCGTCGAAGAACGGCGTGCGGTTCTCGACCACTTTCGCCGCATAGACGTTGACCACGGCGGGGGCCACCCGCTGCACCACCGGCGCGTAGGACAGGGTGAGCTCGGCGGTCGAGCCGGGCATCCGGCGCTCCTCAGCGGCGGCGAAGCCGACGAATCCGAGCAGGAAGAGCGCAGGAAACGAGGCTGCGCGCAGACGTGAAAGGAAGGTCATGGTCCCCCGGCGAATACTGCGGAATCGGCGCAGATGTGTCGCAGATATAAAGCCCCGAAGATGGGAATAGAAGGGCACGCTGACAGGGCGCGACGCGCTCATCCTGAAGCCCCGAGGCAATCGAGGCGCTCGGGTTCCCCTCCCCCCGCGAAGCGGTGGGGAGGGGTTAGGGGTGGGGGGACGTTGCCTTCGGATCGCTCAGCCCCTCACCCGGCTCGGTGCTTCGCACCTCGCCACCCTCCCCGCCGCTTCGCGGGGGGAGGGATATCCCAGCGGCGATCTCGCGGCCAAACCTGCTTCGCACCGGCCTGGTCCCCGCGCTATGCTCGGCAAGGGGGCGGCCGCCCGGGGTCGGCCGCGAAGCGGACCCAAGCGCCCGCCGGGGAGACAGCCATGCACGAACCGCAGGAAATCCAAGTCCGCCAGGCCGTCGGGGCGGCCGTCATCGGCAACGTGCTCGAATGGTACGATTTCGCGGTCTACGCCTATCTCGCCGGCGTGATCGGGAAGAACTTCTTTCCGTCCGACAACGAGATCACCTCGCTGCTCGCGACCTTCGCGGTGTTCGGCGTCGGCTTCGTGGTTCGGCCGCTCGGCGGCATCGTGATCGGATGGATCGGCGACCAGAAGGGCCGCAAAGTTTCGCTGCTGCTGACCATTTTCCTGATGGCGGCCGGGACGGTGCTGATCGGCATCATTCCCAGCTACCGGAGCATCGGCGTTGCGGCGGCCGTGCTCCTCGTGCTCGCCCGGCTGCTGCAAGGTTTTTCGGCCGGCGGCGAATGGGGCGGCTCGACGGCGTTCATCGTTGAATGGGCACCGCCGGATCGCCGCGGATTGTTCGGCAGCTTCCAGCAGAGCAGCGTGGCGGCCGGCCTGCTGCTCGGGTCCGGCGTCGCCGCGCTGACGAACACGCTGCTCTCCGCCGCCGATGTCGAGAGCTGGGGCTGGCGCATTCCGTTCCTGCTCGGCGGGCTGATCCTGCCGGTCGGCATCTACATGCGCCGGCGCATCGGCGAAACGCCGGTGTTCCGTCGCAGCCAGGAGGAGGCCGGCCCGGCCGATCCGACCTCGGGGCTGGAGCTCGCCGCGCGCGCGTTCGGCTTCACCATCCTGTGGACCGTTTCCTATTACATCATGCTCAGCTACATGCCGACCTTCACCCAGAAATACGCCCACCTCGGCCGCGCCGAGGCGCTGTGGTCGAACACGGTCGGACTTCTGGTGCTGGTCGCCGCCGTGCCGCTGATGGGGCTTCTGTCCGACCGCTACGGCCGCAAGCCGCTGCTCATCGCGTGCTGCCTGAGCTTCATCGTGCTGCCCTATCCGCTGTTCCTGCTGATGCTATCGGGAGCCGGCCTTGCCACCATCGTCGGCATCCAGATTCTGTTCGGGCTGATGATCGCGCTGTTCTCGGGGCCGGGACCGGCGGCCATCGCCGAGATTTTTCCGACCAAGGTGCGCTCGACCTGGATGTCGACGGGCTACAGCCTCGCGGTCGCGATTTTCGGCGGCTTCGCGCCCTACATCGCCACCTGGCTGATCGAAACGACCGGTTCGCCGATCGCGCCGACCTATTATCTCATCGCGGCCGCCATCGTCTCGACCGCGGTCATCTTCAGCCTGCGCGAGACCGCCCACGAAGCGCTGCGGTAGATCGCACCGTGCACATCGCGTTCCCGAACCGGCGGGTGATCGTGGCCGGCGCCGCCCGCGGCATCGGCCGCGCCATCACGCAAGCCTTTGCCGAGCGCGGGGCGCAGGTATGGGCCTGCGATCTGCTGGCGCGGGAGATCAAGCCGCTCGTCGGCGCGCGTCCCGGCGGCGGAGAGGTGCATGCGGCGCACATCGACGTGACCGACGCCGGCTCGATCGAGCGGCTGGTGGCGGCGGCCGCGGGTGACGGCGCCGTCGACATTCTCGCCTATGTCGCCGGCGGCGTGCGCGGCCAGTCGGCAACGCCGGTCGAGGACGTGTCGCTCGAGGATTGGCGAGAAATCGTCGATGCCAACCTCACCGGCGCGTTCCTGTTCGCCAAGGCGGTCGCGCCCGGCATGAAACGCGCCGGCTACGGCCGCATCGTCACGATCTCGAGCCGGGCGGCGCTCGCTACGAGCCTCACCGGCATCCAGAGCTACGCCGCCGCCAAGCACGGCCAGCTCGGCCTGGTCAGGCAGCTCGCCCAGGAGCTGGGGCCGTTCGGGGTGACGGTCAATTCCGTCGCTCCGGGGTTCATGCCCACGAGCCCGGATTACGAACGCCAATGGGAAGGCTACGATGCGGCGTTCCGGACCCAGCTGCTCGACCGCATCGCCATGCGGCGGATGGGGACACCCGAGGACATCGCCCATGCGGTGATGTTCCTGGCTTCGGACTACGCCTCCTGGATCACCGGCCAGGTGCTGCCGGTGACCGGCTCTCCCATCGCCTGAAAAGGAGCGACCCATGACGGAGCAGATATCCCTCGAACCGTGGCAATGGCCGGAGGAACACTGGCGTAAATTGGTCGGCCACGTCCGCGCCGGGCGCGCCTATCGGCCGAAATCCTGGAAGGACGGCGCACGCTGCGCGGTGGCGCTCTCCTTCGATTCCGATCACGAGACCAACGAGCTGCGCGACGGCGGCAAGTCGATCGGGCGGCTGTGCTGGGGCGAGTACGGCGCGCGCGTGTGCGTGCCGCGCATCCTCGCGCTGCTCGAACGCTACGGCGTCCGCGCCACCTTCTACGTTCCGGCCGTCGTCGCCTTGCTGCATTCCGAGGAGCAGCGCCGGGTCATCGCCGAGGGCCACGAGATCGGCATCCACGGCTGGATCCACGAGCTCAATTCCACCCTGCCCTATGAGGCCGAGCGCGACCTGATGCTGCGCTCCGCCGACACGCTGGAGAAGATCACCGGGGTCAGGCCGGTCGGCGTGCGCACCGCTTCCTGGGACTTCAGCCCTTCGACGCTGGCGATCGAGCAGGAGATGGGGCTCGCCTACGATTCCTCGCTGATGGCGGACGAGGATTGCTACGAGCTCCTGCTCGACGGCTCACCCACCGGCATCGTCGAGCTGCCGGTCGAATGGGTGCGCGACGACGCGGTCTATTTCATGATGCACCGCTTCCAGTCGCTCCGCCCCTATACGCCGCCCACGGACGTGCTCGATATTTTCCTGCGCGAGTTCGACGCGGCCTACGAGCAGGGCGGCATCTTCCAGCTCACCATGCATCCGCACATCATCGGCTACCGCTCGCGGATCTTCATCGTCGAGGAAGTGATCCGCCACGCCCAGGCGCGCGCCGGCGTGTGGTTCGCGACCCACCGCGAAGTCGCGCAATGGGCCAAGGCACACGCGGATTAGGAACGGGGCCGGCACTGGACGTGTCTTCGCCCGCGCAGGCGGGCGATCCAGTATCCGCCGTGATTTCGGAGCAAGGTCGATAATTCGGAGGCTACTGGGTCGCCCGGACAAGCCGGGCGATGACAATGCGGGGTGATCGTCGCTCCGAGTTCAAGCAGGCGAAGCCTCGGCCTCGGCGGTCCTCGCGCCGACCGGGCCGGAATCCGCGCCCTTGGCGGTCTCGTCGCGGTCCACGAACTCGATCACCGCGCGCGCGGCGGAATCGCCGTAGCGGAACCCGGCTTTGAGCACGCGGGTATAGCCGCCGTCGCGCTCCTTGTAGCGCGGGCCGAGCACTTCGAACAGCTTCTTGACCATGGCGACGTCGCGCAATTCCGCGATCGCCTGCCGGCGCGCATGCAGGCCGCCGCGCTTGCCGAGCGTGATCAGCTTCTCGACGATCGGGCGGAGATCCTTGGCCTTCGGCAGCGTGGTGATGATCTGCTCGTGCTTGATCAGCGCGGCCGCCATGTTGGCGAACATGGCGCGGCGATGCTCGGCCGTGCGGTTGAGCTTGCGGTAGACCTTGCCGTGGCGCATCAGTAATGATCCTCGAAGCGCTTGGCGAGCTCGTCGATGTTCTCCGGCGGCCAGCCCGGAACCTCCATCCCGAGATGCAGGCCCATCTGCGCCAGCACTTCCTTGATCTCGTTGAGCGACTTGCGGCCGAAATTGGGCGTGCGCAGCATCTCGGCCTCGGTCTTCTGCACCAGATCGCCGATGTAGACGATGTTGTCGTTCTTGAGACAATTGGCGGAGCGCACCGAGAGCTCGAGCTCGTCGACCTTCTTGAGGAACGCCGGGTTGAACGCGAGGTCCGGAATGGCTTCCGCTGCCGTCTCGCGCTTGGGCTCCTCGAAATTGACGAACACGTTGAGCTGGTCCTGCAGGATGCGCGCCGCATAGGCGAGCGCGTCTTCCGGACTGATCGAGCCGTTGGTCTCCATCGAGAGGGTGAGCTTGTCGTAGTCGAGGATCTGGCCCTCGCGGGTGTTCTCGACCTTGTAGGAGACCTTGCGGACCGGCGAATACAAACTGTCGATCGGAATGAGACCGATCGGCGCGTCCTCGGGCCGGTTGCGTTCGGAAGCCACATAGCCCTTGCCGGTGTTCACCGTGAATTCCATGCGGATCTCGGCGCCGTCGTCGAGCGTGCACAGCACCAGATCCGGATTGAGGATGCCGATGTCGCCCACCGTCTGGATGTCGCCGGCCGTGACCTGGCCGGGTCCCTGTTTCTTCACCACCATGCGCTTGGGACCGTCGCCCTGCATCTTGATGGCGATGTCCTTGATGTTGAGCACGATGTCGGTCACGTCCTCGCGCACGCCGGGGATCGACGAGAATTCGTGCAGCACGCCGTCGATATGCACCGACTGCACCGCGGCCCCCTGCAGCGAGGACAACAGGATGCGTCGCAGCGCATTGCCCAGCGTCAGGCCGAAGCCGCGCTCGAGCGGCTCGGCCACCACCGTCGCCGAGCGTTTGGGATCGGTCCCGAGGCTGATATGGAGCTTTTCGGGCCTGATCAGTTCCTGCCAGTTCTTCTGAATCACGTTTTCACCATCGCGTTGAGCGGCGCGGTTCGTTCAGCCGCGTACCCCACTCCGCCCCGTGGGTATCTTGCGGCGGCGGCGGATCGCTTGAGGCGTCCGCCGGAGAAAAATTTCACACCCGCCGGCGCTTGCGCGGCCGGCAGCCGTTATGGGGGATCGGGGTGACGTCGCGGATGGAGGTAATGGTGAACCCCGCGGCCTGCAATGCCCGCAGGGCCGATTCCCGGCCCGACCCGGGCCCCGCCACCTCGACCTCGAGGGTGCGCATGCCGTGTTCCATCGCCTTCTGGGCGGCATCCTCGGCCGCGACCTGGGCCGCGAACGGCGTCGACTTGCGCGAGCCCTTGAACCCCTTGGTCCCCGCCGAGGACCAGGCGATCGTATTGCCCTGGGCATCGGTGATGGTGATCATCGTGTTGTTGAACGACGCATTCACGTGCGCGACGCCCGAGGCGATGTTCTTGCGCTCACGCCGCCGGACGCGGGTGGTGGCTTCCTTGCCCATTGTGCTCGATCCTTTCGCGGCTCGGCCGCGACAGCCCGCGGCGCCGACCTCTTCTGCGCCGACTTGTCTCTGTGCTACTTCTTCTTGCCCGCGATCGGCTTTGCCGGGCCCTTGCGGGTGCGGGCGTTGGTGTGGGTGCGCTGCCCGCGCACCGGGAGGCCGCGGCGGTGCCGCAGGCCCCGGTAGCAGCCGAGATCCATCAGCCGCTTGATATTCATCGCGACCTCGCGCCGCAGGTCGCCCTCGACGATAAAGTCCCGGTCGATCACTTCACGGATCTGCAGCACTTCCTGGTCCGTCAATTGCGACACGCGCCGGGGCGCCGGGATCCCGACCTTGTCCATGATTTCCTGGGCCTTGTGCGGACCGATGCCATGGATGGACTGGAGCGCGATCACCACGCGCTTGTTGGTGGGAATATTCACGCCGGCGATTCGGGCCACGATCTTCGCTCCTGTCGCCGGGCGCTGCCGGCTCTGTTCGAGGCAAATGACATGACGCCATGCCGACGCTGCCCCCTCCTTCCGGGGAGGCGGCGTCGCCGGTTGAGCTCTTGCCAAACGGATGCGGCTAAATACTGGATTTCCCGTGCTTTCGTCAACCTCCGCCCGCCGGCATTTTCACCCCCAAGGCCCGGTCGATCGCCTGGGCGACCGCGTCGATCGGAGCCATGCCGTCGACGCTCCGGAGCAGGCCTTTTTTCCCGTAATAGTCGAGTAGAGGCGCCGTTTGCACGCGGTAGGCGTGAAGGCGCGTCTTCAGCGCCTCCGGATTGTCGTCCGGGCGCACCTTCTCGCCGCGTCCCTCCATCTGCGCGATCCGGGTCGCGATTCGGTCGAGCAGAGCCTTTTCGTCCATCCTGATCTCGATCACGCCATCGAGCGCCGGTCCCTTGGCCGCCAGCATGCGGTCGAGCGCCTCGGCTTGGGGAACCGTGCGCGGGAACCCGTCGAGGATGAAGCCGTTCCTGGCGTCCGGCTGATCGATCCGGTCGGAAACGATGCCGACCACCACCTCGTCCGGTTCCAAGTCCCCGCGGGCCATGAGGTCCCTGGCCTTGAGCCCGACGGGAGTGCCGGCGCCGACCGCGGCACGCAGCATGTCGCCGGTCGAGAGCTGCACGATCCCGTGCTTCTCCACCAGGCGCTGCGCCTGGGTACCTTTCCCGGCGCCGGGGGGCCCGAGCAGGATCAGCCTCATCGGCGGCGGCCTCGGAGCTTGGAGCGCTTGATCAAGCCTTCGTATTGATGGGCGAGCAGATAGCCCTGGATTTGCGCGACCGTATCCATCGTGACGCTGACCACGATCAAGAGCGAGGTGCCGCCGAAATAGAACGGAACCGCGAGATACGTGATCAGCATCTCCGGGATCCAACACACCAGCGCCAGATATGCGGCGCCCACCACGGTAATCCGGGTGAGCACGTAGTCGATGTACTCGGCCGTCCGCTCGCCCGGCCGGATCCCCGGAATGAAGCCGCCGTGCTTCTTGAGGTTCTCCGCAGTGTCGGTCGGATTGAACACGACCGCGGTATAGAAGAACGCGAAGAACACGATCAGCGCGATATAGAGCGCCATGAACGCCGGCCGGCCGTGACCCAGCTCGGTCGTGATGATGCTCAGCCATTCCGGTCCTTTTCCGGTGTTGAAATTGGCGACCGTGGTCGGCAGCAGCAGCAGCGACGACGCGAAGATCGGCGGGATCACCCCGGACGTGTTGAGCTTGAGCGGCAGGTGCGAGGACTGGCCCTCGAACATCTGGTTGCCGACCTGGCGCTTCGGGTACTGGATCAACAGCCGGCGCTGCGCGCGCTCCATGAACACGATGAAGGCGATCACCGCGACCGCCATCACGATCACGGCGAGGATGACGCCGGTCGACAGCGCACCCTGCCGGCCGAGCTCGAGCGTGCCGGCGATGGCCGAGGGCAGCTGCGCCACGATCCCGGACAGGATGATCAGCGAAATGCCGTTGCCGATGCCGCGCGCCGAGCCACATCAGGAACATGGTCCCGCCGGTGAGCGTGATCACCGTCGAGATGCGGAAGAACCAGCCGGGATCGGCGACGACGCTGCCCGCGCCCTCGAGCCCCAGCGCGATGCCGTAGGCCTGGAACGCGGCGAGCGCGACGGTGAGATACCGGGTATATTGATTGATGACTTTTCGGCCCTGCTCGCCCTCTTTCTTGAGCTGTTCGAGCGTCGAGGACACCGTCGTCATCAGCTGGATGATGATGGAGGCCGAGATGTACGGCATGATGTTGAGGGCGAAGATCGCCATCCGGTGGATGCCGCCGCCCGAGAACATGTTGAACATGCCGAGAATGCCGCCGGCCTGGTTGCGGAAGATCTGATCCCAGGCGGATGGGTCGATGCCCGGCAGCGGAATGTAAGTTCCCAAGCGATAGACGAGCAGCGCGCCGAGCGTGAACCAGATGCGTTTTTTGAGTTCCTCGGCCTTGGCGAGCGCCGAAAAATTCAGATTGGCCGCCAATTGTTCCGCTGCAGAGACCATGCGTCCGCTTTCCTTTCCGCCGCGCCCGTTCGCACCCCGGGTCTATATAGGGCTCAGGCGGCCGTTTCGCCCGCCTGCGGTTTCGGCGCCAGCACCGCGACCGAGCCGCCGGCCTTTTCGACGGCAGCGACGGCGGATTTCGAAGCTCCGGCAACCGCGAAGGCAAGTTTGGCGCTGAGCTCGCCGCCGCCGAGAAGGCGCACGCCGTCTCTCGCCCGGCGCAGCACGCCCGCCTTCACCAGCGCCTCGACGTCGACCTGGACGGCGGGATCGAGACGGCCGGCATCGATCGCCTGCTGCACGCGGCCGAGGCTGACCTCGTTGAAGCGCTTGCGGAAAATGTTGTTGAAGCCGCGCTTGGGCAGCCGGCGGTGCAGCGGCATTTGCCCGCCTTCGAAGCCCTTGATGGCGACGCCGGAGCGGGCCTTCTGGCCCTTGACGCCGCGCCCGCCGGTCTTGCCCTTGCCGGAGCCGATGCCGCGGCCGATGCGGCGCCCGGCCTTGCGCGCGCCCGGACGATCGCGCAGCTCGCTCAACTTCATCGATCCGCTCCTTCCACCACGCGCACGAGATGCCGCACCTTGGCGATCATGCCGCGGGTCGCCGGCGTATCGGGCAACTCCGCCACCCGGTCGATCCGGTTGAGCCCGAGCCCGATCAGGGTCTCGTGCTGGTCGTGCTTGCGGCGGGCCGCGCTCGCGATCTGCCGTACCTTGATTTTCTTTGCACCGGCCATGTCGTGCTCCCCGCGCTTTCCGCGCTTCTCTTAGTCCGCCGCCGCCTCGGTCTCGCCCTCGCGGAGCGCATCGAACGTCGCGCGCACCATGTTGTACGGATTGGAAGATCCGATCGATTTCGCCACCACGTCCTGCATCCCGAGCGTCTCGAACACGGCGCGCATCGGGCCCCCGGCGATGATGCCGGTCCCGGGCGGCGCCGCGCGCAGCAACACCTTGCCCGCGCCGTGACGCCCGAGCACGTCGTGATGCAGGGTCCGGCCCTCGCGCAGCGGCACCCGCGTGAGGCGGCGCTTGGCCGCGTCGGTGGCCTTGCGGATCGCCTCCGGCACCTCGCGAGCCTTGCCGTGGCCGTAGCCGACGCGGCCCTTCTGGTCGCCGACGACCACGAGCGCCGCAAATCCGAAGCGCCGGCCGCCCTTGACCACCTTGGCCACGCGGTTGATGTGCACGAGCTTGTCGACGAACTCGCTGTCGCGCTCTTCCCGCTCGCGTTCACGTGCCATGCTTATGTTCCATCCTGGTTCGGGTCCTTTGTCCGCAATTTCAATTCTAGAAGCTCAATCCGCCTTCGCGGGCGGCGTCGGCCAGCGCCTTGACGCGGCCGTGAAACAAGTAGCGGCCGCGGTCGAATACGACTTGCTTGACGCCCTTGGCGAGCGCGCGCTCGGCAAGAAGCTTGCCTACCGCCTTGGCGGCCGCGATATCGGCGCCGGTCTTGAGTTCCTCGCGCATCGGCTTTTCCAGCGAGGAGGCGGCGGCCAGCGTCTGGCCTTTGCCGTCATCGATGACTTGCGCATAGATGTGCTTCGACGAGCGGTGGACGCAAAGTCGCACCCTCGAACCCGCGGCGGATTTGATGGCCCGCCGCACGCGCGCTTCGCGCCGACCGACCGCCTTGCGATCCTGCGCCATCAGCGGCTCCCGATCATTTCTTCTTGCCTTCCTTGCGGAAGACGTACTCGCCCGCGTACTTGACGCCCTTGCCCTTGTACGGCTCGGGCGGCCGGAACGCGCGGATCTCGGCGGCGACCTGTCCGACTTTCTGGCGGTCGATCCCGGATACCACGACCTCGACCGGCCGCGGCGTCACGATCGCGATGCCGTCGGGGATCGGATAGGTGACGTCGTGGCTGAACCCGAGCGAGAGATGCAGGTTCTTGCCCTGCACCGCCGCCCGGTAGCCCACGCCGCTGATCTCCAATCGCTTCTCGAAGCCCTTGGTGACGCCGGTGACCAGATTGTTGACCAGCGAGCGCGACAGCCCCCACATGGCGCGCGCACGCTTGGTCTCCGCGCGCGGCGCCACCATGATGCTGTCGGCCTCCATTCGCGGCGTGATGTCGTCGTGGAGCACGACTTCGAGCGCGCCCTTCGGCCCCTTCACCTTGACCTTCTGGCCCTCGACGCTGGCGCTCACGCCTTGCGGCACCGCCACCGCCTTCCTACCGATGCGAGACATGGTCTCTCTCTCTTCCTGCTCTTTCCCGCTCAGAACACCGTGCACAGGATCTCGCCGCCGACGTTCTGATCGCGCGCGTCGTGGTCGGCCATGACGCCCTTGGGCGTCGACAGGATCGACACGCCGAGCCCGTTGTTGATGCGCGGCAGGGTCTTGACCGAGGCATAGACCCGCCGTCCCGGCTTCGACACCCTGGCAATCTCGCGGATCACCGGCTCGCCGTCGAAATATTTCAGCTCGACCTCGAATTCGGTGCGGCCGTTGCCGTATTCCACCGTGGAATAGCCGCGGATGTAGCCTTCGCTCTTGAGCACGTCGAGCACGCGCGCCCGCAGCGTCGATCCGGGGGTCGACACTTTGGATTTGTTGCGCATCTGCGCGTTGCGAATGCGGGCGATCAGGTCGCCGAGCGGATCGTTCAGAGCCATCGTGCGCTCCTCCTCACCAGCTCGATTTGACGAGACCGGGGATGACGCCCCTGGCGCCGAGCTCTCGCAAGGCGATGCGGCTCATCCTGAGCTTGCGATAGAAGCCGCGCGGGCGCCCGGTGATCTCGCAGCGGTTGCGAATGCGCGTGCTCGAGGAGTTGCGCGGCAATTGCGCCAGCTTGAGCGCCGCCGCGAACCGCTCCTCGGTCGGCAGCGCCTTGTCGCGCGCGATCGCCTTGAGCCGGGATCGCCGGCTGGAGAATTTCTTCGCCAGCTTGCGCCGCCGGTTGTTCTTTTCGATCGAGCTCTTCTTCGCCATCTAGGTCTCCTGGCTTTCCGCGTCTGAGGAAAACTTCCTCACTGCCGGAACGGGAAATTGAATGCGGCGAGCAGCGCACGCGCCTCGTCGTCGGTCGCGGCGGTCGTGCACACGACCACGTCCATGCCCCAAATCTCCGCGGTCTTGTCGTAGTCGATCTCGGGGAAGATGATGTGCTCCTTGATGCCGATGGTGTAATTGCCGCGGCCGTCGAAGCTCTTCACATTGAGCCCGCGGAAATCGCGGACCCGCGGCAGCGCGATGTTCACCAGCCGGTCGACGAAATCGTACATCCTGGCCTTGCGCAGCGTCACCTTGCAGCCGATCGCCTGTCCCTCGCGCACCTTGAAGGTGGCGATCGACTTGCGCGCCTTGGTGATCACCGCCTTCTGCCCGGCGATCAGCGTGAGATCGGCGGCGGCCGACTCGACCTTCTTGCGGTCGGCGACGCCCTCGCCGATGCCCATGTTGATCACCACCTTGTCGAGTCTGGGCACCTGCAACGGATTCTCGTAGCCGAACTGCTCGACGAGCTTGCCCTTCACGACTTCGTCGTAGAGCGCCCGCATGCGCGGCGTGTAAGCCACTTCAGCCATCGATCTCGACTCCCGAACGCTTGGCGACGCGCACCTTCCTGCCTTCGGCCATGATCTTGAATCCGACCCGGGTCGGCTTGCCGTCCCTCGGATCGGCCAGCGCCAGATTCGACAGGTGGACCGATGCCTCCTTGGAGATGATGCCGCCGTCCTGGGTCGGCGACTGACGCTGGTGGCGCTTGACGATGTGCACGCCGCGCACCAGCGCGCGATCCCGCTCGCGCAAAATCTGGATCACCTCGCCGGTGCGGCCCTTGTCGCGCCCGGTGAGCACGACGACCTTGTCGCCCTTGCGGATCTTGGCCGCCATCACAGCACCTCGGGGGCGAGCGAGATGATCTTCATGTGGTTCTTGGCGCGTAATTCGCGCGGCACGGGACCGAAGATGCGGGTGCCGACCGGTTCGGCCTGGGCGTTGATCAGCACCGCGGCGTTGCGGTCGAAGCGGATGACGGAGCCGTCGGGGCGGCGGATATCCTTCGAGACCCGGACCACGACCGCCTTCATCACTTCGCCCTTCTTGACGCGCCCGCGCGGGATCGCCTCCTTGACCGAGACGACGATGACGTCGCCCACCGTCGCGTATTTGCGCTTGGAGCCGCCCAGCACCTTGATGCACATGACGCGCCGCGCGCCGGAATTGTCGGCGACGTCGAGGTTGGTCTGCATCTGAATCATGATGCGCCTCGTTCTCTCTTTCTGCGCGCGCGGCGCTTCATTTCGCCCGTTTCTCGCCCCGGGCCACGGCCCAGCGCTTCAGCCTGGAGATCGGCCGGTGCTCCTCGATCCATACGATGTCGCCGACCGAGAATTCGTTGCTCTCGTCGTGGGCGTGATAGTTCTTGGTGCGCCGTACCGTCTTCTTGAGGAGCGGATGGGTGAAGCGGCGCTCGACCCGGACGATCACCGTCTTGTCCTGCTTGTCGCTCACCACCGTGCCCTGCAGCATGCGTTTCGGCATTCGCCTCTCCTCATTTCGCCCTGGGTTCCGCGGCCTGCTTCTGCCGGGCGATGGTCTGGATCCGGGCGATGTCGCGCCGCACCTGCCGCACCCGCGCCGTGTTCTCGAGCTGACCGGTCGCCCGCTGGAATCGCAGGTTGAACCGCTCCTTCTTCAGCTTGAGCAGCTCGTCGTTGAGCTGGTCCAGCGTCATCGATCTCACGTCGGCGGCCTTCATCCTGAACCTTCCCCTATTCGGCGATGCGCTCGACGAATCGCGTCTTGACCGAGAGCTTCGCGGCCGCGAGCGCCAAGGCTTCCCGCGCGACTTCCACCGGCACGCCGTCGATCTCGAACATGATGCGGCCGGGCTTGACGCGGCACACCCACAGCTCCGGCGTGCCCTTGCCCTTGCCCATTCGCACCTCGATCGGCTTCTTCGACACCGGCACGTCGGGAAACACCCGGATCCACACCCGGCCGGCGCGCTTCATGTGCCGCGTCATCGCCCGCCGCGCCGCCTCGATCTGCCGGGCGGTGACGCGATCCGGCTCGACGGCTTTGAGCCCGTATTGCCCGAAATTGAGCGCGGTCGCCGAGGACGCCTTGCCGTGAATGCGTCCCTTGTGCGCCTTGCGGAATTTGGTCCGGACCGGTTGCAGCATGATCTTCGTTCCGTTCGCTCGAAGCAGCCGTCACGCCGCGTCGCGCCGGGGCCGGCCCGCTTCGCTTTCGGCCAGCCGTTTGTCCTGCGCCATCGGGTCGTGCTCCATGATCTCGCCCTTGAAGATCCACACCTTGACGCCGCAGGTGCCGTAGGTCGTGAACGCGGTGGCGATGCCGTAATCGACATCGGCGCGGAGTGTGTGCAGCGGCACCCGGCCCTCGCGGTACCATTCCATCCGCGCGATCTCGGCGCCGCCGAGCCGGCCCGAGCAGTTGATGCGGATGCCCTCGGCGCCCAGGCGCATGGCCGACTGCACCGCGCGTTTCATCGCCCGGCGGAACGCGACCCTGCGTTCCAGCTGCTGCGCGATCGATTCCGCCACCAGCTGCGCGTCGAGCTCGGGCTTGCGGATCTCGACGATATTGATGACCACGTCGGAATCGGTGAGCTCCGCCACGCGCCGGCGCAGCTTTTCGATGTCGGCGCCCTTCTTGCCGATCACCACGCCCGGACGCGCCGAATGGATCGTCACCCGGGCCTTCTTGTGCGGACGCTCGATCACGATCTTCGACACCGCGGCCTGCTTGAGCTGCTTCATCAGCTCGTGGCGGATCTTCATGTCCTCGTGCAGCAGCACGCTGTAGCCGCCCTTGCCGGCGTACCAGCGCGAATCCCACGTTCGGTTGATGCCGAGACGCAGCCCGATCGGATTTACCTTCTGGCCCATTGGTCTTCTCCAGCTATGCCTCGGCCTTGGCTTCGACTTCGCGGACCACGATGGTGAGGTTCGCGAACGGTTTGAAAATTCTGCCCATCCGGCCGCGGCCGCGCGGCGTGAAGCGCTTCAACACCAGGGCCTTGCCGACATGCGCCTCGGCGACGACGAGATCGTCGACGTCGAGATCGTGGTTGTTCTCCGCATTGGCGATGGCCGATTCCAGACATTTGCGCACGTCCCGCGCGATACGCTTGCGCGAGAACTCGAGATCGGCGAGCGCCGCAGCCACCTTCTTGCCGCGGATCAGCGTCGCAACCAGATTGAGCTTCTGCGGCGAGATCCGCAGCATCCGGGCTACCGCCTTGGCCTCGCTCTCGCCGAGGCTGCGTCCGCGCGCGCGCTTGCTCATGGCTAAATCCCTCGCCTCAGACGCGCTTTGCCTTGCGGTCGGCCGAGTGGCCGTAAAACGTCCGCGTCGGCGCGAACTCGCCGAACTTGTGGCCGACCATCTCTTCGGTGACCAGCACCGGAATGTGTTTCTGTCCGTTGTAGACCCCGAACGTCAGGCCGACGAATTGCGGCAGTATGGTCGAACGCCGGCTCCACATCTTGATGATCTCGTGGCGGCCGGACGAGCGCGCCGCCTCCGCCTTCTTGAGCAGGTACCCGTCCACGAAGGGACCTTTCCAAACCGAACGCGCCATGGCTCGTCCTCTATTTCTTCTTCTTCCGCGCGTGGCGGCTCGAAATGATGAACTTGGTGGTCGACTTGTTCCTGCGGGTCTTCTTGCCCTTGGTCGGAAAACCCCACGGCGTGACCGGATGCCGGCCGCCCGAGGTGCGGCCCTCGCCGCCGCCATGGGGATGATCGATCGGGTTCATGGAGACGCCGCGGTTGTGCGGCCGCCGGCCGAGCCAGCGCGTCCGCCCCGCCTTACCGATGCTGATGTTCATGTGGTCGGGGTTGGAGACCGCGCCGACGCTGGCCATGCAGCGGCCGTGCACCAGCCGTTGCTCGCCGGAATTGAGCCGCAGGATCGCGTAATCCTGGTCGCGACCGACGATCTGCGCATAGGCGCCCGCCGAGCGCGCCAGCTGCCCGCCCTTGCCGATCTTGAACTCGATGTTGTGCACGATGGTGCCCATCGGCATGTTGCCGATCGGCATGGCGTTGCCCGGCTTCACGTCGACATGCTCGCCGGCGACGACGGTATCGCCCTGCGCCAGCCGTTGCGGCGCCAGGATATAGGCCGCTTCCCCGTCCTCGTAGCGCACCAGCGCGATGAACCCGGTCCGGTTCGGATCGTACTCGATGCGCTCGACGCGGCCGGTCACGTCGAATTTGCGCCGCTTGAAATCGATGCGGCGGTAAGCCTGCTTGTGACCGCCGCCGCGAAAACGCACGGTGGTCCGCCCGTTGTTGTTGCGCCCGCCCGAGGAACTCTTGCCCTCGGTCAGCACCTTGACCGGCCTGCCTCGATGGAGGCCGGAGCGGTCGACCAGAACCAGCTGGCGGCGGCCCGGGGTGACCGGCTTGTAGGTCTTGAGTGCCATGTCGCCGCGCCCTCCGCTCAAAGCCCCGTCGTCACGTCGATCCTGTGACCCTCGGCGAGAGTCACGATCGCTTTCTTGACGTCGGATTGAAACCCCGCGTGGCCGCGCGAGCTCTTGAACTTGCCCTTGCGCACCAAGGTATTGACGCTCGTCACCTTGACGTCGAACAGCTTCTCGACCGCCTCCTTGATCTGCGGCTTGGTCGCGCTCATCGCCACCTTGAAGATCACCTGATTGCGCTCGGAGGCGAGCGTCGCCTTCTCGGTGATCACCGGGGCGATGATGACGTCGTAATGGCGGGGATCCACCGGGCTCATGGGAAGCGCGCCTCCAGCGCTTCGAGCGCGGCTTTGGTCAGCACCAGCTTGGTGCGCCGCAGGATGTCGTAGACGTTGATGCCCTGAACGGGAAGCACGTCGATATTGGGAATGTTGCGCGCGGCGCGGCAAAAATTGTCGTCGAGCTCGACGCCGTCGATGATGAGCGCGCTCGAGAACCCGAGCTTGCCGAACCGTGTCTGCAGCGCCTTGGTCTTGGCCGCTTCGAGGCTGGCGTTCTCGAGCACGACGATGTCGCCGTCCCTGGCTTTCGCCGAGAGCGCATGCTTGAGCGCCAGCGCCCGGACTTTCTTCGGCAGGTCGATGGCGTGGCTGCGCACGAGCGGACCGAACGCGCGTCCGCCGCCGCGGAAGATATTGACGCGCGCCGAGCCGTGACGCGCATTGCCGGTGCCCTTCTGGCGATACAGCTTCTTGCCGGTGCGATGGATCTCCGAGCGATTTTTCACTTTGTGCGTGCCGGCCTGACGCTTGGCGAGCTGCCATTTGACGCAGCGCTGCAGGAGGTCGGGGCGCGGTTCGAGCCCGAAGATCGCGTCCTTGAGCTCGACCGAGCCCGCCGACTTGCCCTCGAGCGTGGTTACCTTGAGTTCCATCTCACGCCCCCTCGCCGGCAGCCGGGCCAGCCGGGGTTGGCGCCGCCGCGGCTGCGGCTTCCGCCGCTGCCGGACGAAATGCGCCCGGCTTCGGCGCTTCCTTCGGCAGGTTCTTCTTGACCGCGTCGCGCACCATGATCCAGCCGCCCTTCGCGCCGGGAACCGCGCCCTCGACCAGGATGAGACCGCGCTCGACATCGGTTTGGACGACCTTGAGATTGAGCGTGGTGACCCGCTCGACCCCGAGATGGCCCGCCATCTTCTTGTTCTTGAAGGTCTTGCCCGGGTCCTGCCGGCCGCCGGTCGAGCCGTGCGAGCGATGCGAGATCGAGACCCCGTGGGAGGCGCGCAAGCCGGCGAAATTCCAGCGCTTCATCGGGCCGGCGAATCCCTTGCCGATGGAAGTGCCGGTCACATCCACAAATTGGCCGACGACGAAATGATCGGCGGTGATCTCGGCGCCGACCGGGATCAGGCCGTCCTCGCTGACGCGGAATTCGGCGAGCTTGCGCTTGGGCTCGACCTTGGCGACGGCGAAATGCCCGCGCTCGGCCTTGCTCACGTTCTTGACCTTGCGGCCACCGGATCCGAGCTGAAGCGCCACATATCCGCCCTTCTCCTTGGTGCGGTGGGCGACGACCTGGCAATTCGCGAGCTTGAGCACCGTGACCGGCACGTGCTCGCCGGTCCCGGTGAAGACCCTGGTCATTCCCATCTTCTGTGCGATCACCCCGGAGCGCATCGATTTCTTCCTCGGCTCACGTTTCCCGAACGGCTCAGAGCTTGATCTCGACGTCGACGCCGGCCGCAAGGTCGAGCTTCATCAGCGCGTCCACGGTCTGCGGGGTCGGATCGACGATGTCGAGCAGCCGTTTGTGCGTGCGCATTTCGAACTGTTCCCGGCTCTTCTTGTCGATATGCGGCGAACGATTGACGGTGAATTTCTCGATCTTGGTGGGCAGCGGAATCGGCCCGCGCACCTGCGCGCCGGTGCGCTTGGCCGTGTTGACGATCTCGCGCGTCGACGCATCGAGGATGC
>WNFD01002774.1_pt1 | contig 17620 bp, 27 predicted proteins | sample 5400491 | NCBI WGS metagenome assembly WNFD01 (sample SAMN13153343, study PRJNA577476) | soil metagenome | isolation source: 120 cm saprolite under Douglas fir tree site 2 hole 2 replicate 2 | place: USA:California | collected 2015-04-18 | reverse complement strand
GGTGAAGTCCTTTGCACACACTTCGCATTCTTCAACATGTTCAACCAGGTGGTCGTTACAGAACGATCCGCAATAAGTGGATACGATGTCAGTGTCTGTGCATCCTTCGACGCCGCACGTTGGCCTGGCTGTTTCCAGCAAGTCGAGTCTGGTGACTTGGCTTTCTTGTTTTGTGATGGTGTTCATTTTAGAGTCCGGAATCCGCGTCGCTGAACGAAATGCTGTCTGCGCATTCCCATGTTGCTCCCTGGGAGGCGAGTTCTTCGTCACTGCATTCGAGGCAATCCGATTCGTAGAGCTCGGTGCAGCGATCATCGTAGTGACTGCGAATTCGCGGCCCCTCATGAAAACGCGATCTACATATATGTTGGTGTGGCATGCTTATTTGAGACTCGAATCAAGCTGCTGCGAGAATTGCTTGTTCTGTTGAGACGAGCGTGGCGGTGGTCAGGTCTTTGGTATCGATTGGATGGTACGAAAGAGTGAGGGACTGATCGCGGAGCCGGAAGACTTGTTTTGGTGGGTGTTCCCGGTTTATTGCGAGGTCAATTCGTAGAATGTCCTCGCGATAGTAGGCATGGAGAGATCCGTCTTCCGTTTGGACGAGAAATCGTGGTGGGCCTTGCATTTGTTTTTGTTTAACGCGTTAAGAGTTGAACGAAATCGTAAGTGTGTTTGGCGATCAATTCTTCTTCCGCACCTTGCGGTCGCAGTGCTTCTGGCGTTGTTAGCCGCTCTTTGTACTTTGATTCTGTTTCCTTAGAACCGCGCGCGCTCGCTGTCATGTGGCAAGCCTTTGAAGCGCGGCCTTCTAAGCCGTCGAACAACGTGCGACGGTTACTAGCAATTGTTGATACTTCGGGTTTGGGTTGGATTTTGTTCAGAAGTCGGTGGAATGCCGAGGTAGCGTGGCCATGCGGCCGGAGTCCCGTTACCAGTGATGGAGGTGCCGGTATTAATTGCGCCGTGCGGGATGTGACCTGCGGGACATTAATTGACAGCGATTGTCACGGGTCTCTATCATCGCCGCTGGTATTCAGCAGCGTCGATTGTGGATGGGATCGACAACTAACGGGAACCCAAAAAACCCTTGATCAGAATAGATATTATCAAGCGCGTAGCCGATCGAACCGGCTTGCCGAAGCTGCAAATCGAGCAGGCGGTGAACACGCTGTTTCATTCGATGAAAACGGCGCTCACGCGCGGCGAGCGCATCGAGCTGCGGGGCTTCGGCGTGTTCGCCGTTAGGCCGCGGAAACGAGGCGTCGGACGCAATCCACGCACGGGTCAAGAGGTCGCCATTCCGCCTGGCAAGACGATTCGCTTTAAGCCTGGCAAGGAGATGCAAGTTTGCGAAGATGGAGAACCGTCAAATAACGAGGCAGATCTATCAATCAATTCGTTACCTGAACGCGAGCCCTAATTGAGAGACATCAGTTGTCGCAGGATTGTCCTCGGTTGTGGTGGCGCGTTTGGGAATTTGTCTTGTTCCTAAATTGCGCGTGGCGGCGATGATCTTTTGAAAGAAAGAAACTATCACTCCCTGGCCGAGGACTTCGCCGGAGCGGGTCTTGGATTCCTCACCTAAATAATATGATTCGGGGACTCCATGAAGTCGTCGTACTTCGGCAAGGGTCATCCATCTCCAGCATTGGAATCGTTGAAGATGTTTCACGACCGCGCCCGTGCCTTGCTGCGAAAAATACCTTTTAGATACGCAGGGAACCGAGGTGCTTTCATTGTCGAGTTGTGTCGATGTGAATCCATTGCCCTTTGCGGTTTGATTGGTCCAGTGATTAGTGAGCCACGGTTTTGTTTCTGAAGTGAAGTACTGGCTTTCAAGCGTGGTTTCGTCGTCACGGATGTCTGCGAACGTGCGTGTTGTCGAGATGGGTTCCGGCCAACGAAAGTTTGATCCGGAATGTGCGACGATAACCGAGCGGACCCTTGCGGTTAGCTCGCCATACTCACGCGGATCGACGACTCGGGCTTCTACAGTATATCCGGCGCGTTCCAGGAAAAAGCACATCATGAAGCCGGCCCCGCTGCTGAGATATCCAGGTGCTTCTTCGATTACGACTGTTGCAGGATTGATTTTGCGAATTAGTAGTGCGGCCCAGATTGTTAGATCAGAGAGTGGGTGCGCTTCCGGAGGCAAGGTACGATCGCGTTTCGCTCCGGTTATTTTGTCTCGTCGTCGCGCCGTGCTGTAAGGCTCACATGGTATTCCGAGTGTAAGGAGTTCGACTTGTGGTAATTCATCTACCGGAAGGTCTTCGACGCTGAGATTGAACATCCGTGCGCGGTGATGATTTTCTTCAAAGACGGCGGCATAGTCAGAATTGATCTCAATAGCGAAGGCTGGTTGGTAGCCGGCAAGCCTGGCTGCTTCTGTGAGCAGGCCTCCGCCAGAGTAGACGCTTCCTTCCTTGCCGTTTCTGCAGCGAGTAGCACGTAGCTGTTCGGAATAGGCTGGTGTAAGGATGATCATTCCCTGGGTGATACGGACCTGGAGGAGTTGGATTTCACCGAAGCTGTCGCTGATGGCGGAGCTGTTGAGGTCGAGGACGGGGATCTCGCCGTTTTTCTTACTGGACACTTTTCTTGGTCCGTGCTGGGCGAGGGTGATGCGGATCTCTTGTCTTGCGAATTCAACCTGAATATTTCTTGCCGGAACGAACCCGGCTTTAAGCAAATATCGTCCTTCGATCCAGACTCTGGGGGCATTCTTGTTTTGGCCTACAGAGGTTGTTGAGATTCGCGGAAAGGCGCTCATGGTGGTTGGGTTCAGTGTGTGAAGAGAGAGTCGTTTAGAATGGCTGCGATGCTGGGAGTGATTTGACGTTGTTCTAATTGAGCGCAGCGACGTGCCAGTTCGGTTGCTTCGACGCGCAGGCGCGCGACGGAGTCATCATTGTTGAAGGTGTAATGCTCGACTATGTGATCGCGCCAGCGGACGTTACCAATGTGATCTATGGTGAGATGTTCGATGTCGAAGAGCCAGGGCTTCTGATACGTCCCGGAGATGGCTTGCTGGTGAAGCGCGTCGAAGATCCGGACGCCTTCTTCTGTCAGGTTGTGGTTTACGGCCGACTGTACGAGGGCGAGGTCGCTGGGGTCTAGATCTTCGCCGTCGTGAGTGGCTCGCAGAACTTCAATAGCTTCGTTGATACGAGATGGTTGTTGATGTTGCATAGGCGTTGCGGGCGGATGCTGGTTTTAGCAGTGGTTGCCGGCGCTTTTGTCTTGCCTAAATGAATTATCGAAAATCAGTTTTGAGACCTGCGGGAATCGGAAATTCTCTGAGGCAGGCGCGACACTCGATGCGTTCGTTCTTCTCTTCGTCTTCGTCGTATTTGTCAGACAGTCCTTCGATTATCAAGGTCGGGTTCGTCTTACTTTTCTTGAGACGGATGATTTTGCGCCAGGTGGTGACTTCGGCCAGATAACGGAAAGTGCCGCCGTGTTCGCTGGGCTTCTCGCCGTCGTGGTTGCAATAAGGGCAGGTGAGTCTTGTAGGCGCTGGCGGGAAGATCGGTACTCCGTTCCTTATGAGGAGAGCAACCTGGTCTGCGCCATCGCTCTCCCATGAATCGCAGGTGTAGGGTCCTTCCCGATCGTCGCCTGGTTCATAGTTAAGATCGTCGAGCTTTGATGGTTTGGAAAGAAGGTCTGCGACGATTTCCTCGGCCTCGCTGGCGCGAACGGCTTCGACGGCGACATCGGCGTATTCAGACAGGTCTTTTGCAATTCGTACGATGAAGGTGTTTTCCTTTGCGGTTTTTGACGAAGCGCTATGCCGGTGCTTCTTTGGGGTCTCGGTTGTCATTGGCGTGCTTGAGTTCCTGATTTGAGTGCTTGTTCTTGTTATTGGCCGCTTGGTTTTTTGGCAACGCTACTCTTTGATTCGTAGCTTTTTGGGTTCAATAATTACTCCTAATTTCTCTTGCATCATTTCCAGATAGTTTGGACTCACGGGGTTCTGGCCGGTTAGATTGCGGTAGATAATCGTAATGCTCTCGCGATCGCCGCGGAGTAGCTCTATTTTTGCCTGCATAAGCGATATCTGTTTTGGTCTCTTCATGGGTATTGATCCTTACATGCAATTTATTACGCAGCGCGTGGCGTGCGCGCGCGCGCGCGTGGGTGGTGCCGGTCGTATGATTTGCGCAAATGTTTTTTGGAAACTCTTGTATAGACTTCAGTGGTGGATATGTGTTGATGGCCAAGCAGCGCTTGTACAAAGACGGTGCTGGCGCCGTTTTCCAGCAGGTGGGTGGCAAAGGAGTGTCGCAAGGTATGAGGTGTGACGTTATTGAGTCCTGCGTTCGTCGCGTATTGATTGATTAACGCCCAGGTGAACTGTCTTGTGAGCGGTCGATCTTGATTGAGAAAAACAAACGCAGTTAGCGCTGGCTGGCGACGTGGGCTGGTGGTCGAAGTGTATTGTTGAATCCAGCGCAGGGCCGTTTCAGTTATTGGGACTCGTCGTTCTTTGTTCCCCTTGCCGTGGCAACGGAGGATTCGGGAGCGAAGATTAAGATCGCGGTGGGTAAGAGAAATTGCTTCGGAGATGCGAAGTCCGGTTGCGTACATCAATTCAAGCAAGGCGCGGTCGCGGAGGCCTTCTTTTGTTGCGAGGTCCGGGGCTTGTAGTAGCCGGTTTACTTCCTCAGTGGTTAGGACGCGCGGAAGTGTTCGGGTCTTTTTAAGGCCAACGAGGTCGTCGGTGGGATTTATATCGGTTTCGTTTTCTTGGACGAGAAACTGAAAGAAGCCTCGAGCGGCGCTTAGAGCTCTGGAAATTGACGTTGCTTTGAGATTCCTTCGGGCTAAGTCGCCTGTCCAGCGCTCAATGTCGCGTTCATTAAGGCCGCGGAGTGATTTGTTGTTTCTGCTGGTCCATTGCTGCAATCGGGTCAGGTCCAGCGCATAGCTCTGAATCGTGTTGCGGGAAAGTCCTTTCTCGATCCGTAGGTAATCGAGGAACGTGGTCATGAGTGGGGCACGGCGCATATCAAGGAAATCGAGTGAGCGGTGTGATTTCTTTCCGGGATCATGAATTGCCGTCCGCTGGTGACAAGCCATGATTGCGAGCTTCGACCGGGTTACGTTGAATCCAGTCGGTTATGGTTTCCGGTCTTGCAGTGATTACGTAGCCGCGTGCGTTGTACTCGGCTCCGCAGGCGCACGGGTTGACGTTGTCGTTGATCGGGACTTGCTGGCCGCAAGGACAGTCTAGATGCATGGGAGAGGTTTGGCCGGCCGGTATCCCAGGGTCACGTTTGAGCGCAAGTTTTAAGTATGGCATGGCGTTATGTCTGGTTACCGCCGTTCTTTAGTGGACAGTTGGTTGTGTGCTGGTCGTGCCGGCTTTGAGAATCCTGTCTGCGACTCCGAGTATTCTTTTGGCGCTGGGTTCTGGGATTGGTTCGTCGTTGGCCCAGCCCTGGATGTACCCTCGGCAGAATTCAGCGCCTTCGAGGCTTAACGCTTCGCAGCATAGAAGTGCAACTGCTTCGGCTTCGACTTCGCGGAGGTTTTTGGGAGTACGTTCGCCGTCTTCGAAGTCGCTTTCAAGGGTGTGGGCCAATGCCACGTGAGCGCACTCGTGGAAAAAAGTTTTATGTGGAAGTTGAGCTACGGGGTTGATCGCGATGGTTAATTTTCTGGCGTAGCCTTGACAGTTACCGTCAATGGCGGTGAACGGCACTTGGGTGATGCCGAGGTTGCGTAGAGCTTGTTCTGCGTTCCAGGTTGGAAGGCTTGGTAGCTGGATGTCGGGTCCGTCTGTTTGAGATAGAACGAACCATCGTGGCTTGTAGGCGAAGGCGGTTCTAAAGGACTCGTCTGTGTCGATTTCCGCTTCGGGGCTGATAGCCACGGCGCGGTCTTTAATTGTAATGGGCATACAGAGGGTGAGGGCTTTTTCTCCCTTTCTTACGGAGCGTCCGAGGTTCTTCCATCCGGGAAATGTTTTGATTGGTCCAACCGAGAGGCCTCTTAGATGACATTGGAAAAGGGCGAGCAACTGGTTGCCGAGAGAATAATCGTAAAATGCCGAATAAGCCTGCATGATAGTTCCCGGCGTGTTAATGGCGTCGATTAGCAAATTATTGAAGTTTGGCGGTGCTTGTGGATTCATGATTATCATCATCACTTTTCTGGAGAGCGTCTTTCGTCCTTTGGTCTAGCCGAACAAGCTTTGTTGGGACGGTGCAGTCGGAGGTTCAGAGTCCGCTCTGTGTTGTTGGTGTAGTTCGAGCGCGTCGGTGAAATGAGAAAGGTCGAATGATAACGATTCGTTTACACCGATGGTCTCAAGCTCTTCGTTGTCGGAGTCTTCGGTTCCTTTCAGTTCCTCGTTGTGGTCGGACTTGGGCTGGTTCAGGTAGTCGTTGCGATACCAGTCGGGGTCGTAGAACTGATTGACGAAAGCTGGCCCCTGGGGAAGCTGGCCGGCGTGTATTTCGATGCAGGACAGACAGGTAATTAGTCCGCCGCAATCTGGACAAATATAATCAGGCATCGCGCTTTTTAGAATGTCCGTGTTTGTCTGCCGCTTGTTGTTTTTTTTTCGTGCGTGTTGGGATTAGACCCAGATGAGGCGATAGCGAAAGCAGTTGAGTATTACGTAGCGATTTTGTCTTGTGGGCTTGGACTTGTAGTAATGCCAGGGGAAGGTTGCGAAGAAGCTCCGGCAGTGCCGGTCGTGATAGACCACTACGTCTTTGCAGGTTGCCAGTGTCCTCGCGTCAAGATATTGAATAGCGACACTATCGGTGGTCGGTTCGTGTCGGGCGTAGACAGTAAATTGGTTCGCTAGCATCTTTAGACGCTCGCTGGTTCTTGCTGGTGCAGACGTGAGAAAACGAAGGTGCATTTTCCATAGCTCACTTCAGCAAGGGGCACGTCGTGCGGTGATTTGCAAAGTCTTTCGCTTGTGCTGAGAAGTGAATTGGCGTAACGCAGAAATCTTCCGAGATACTTGATCGCCATGTTGTTGCCGTGTAGCCGCTGGCGAATCACTTCGAGGTCTTCTGGGTTGACTTGTCCTTTGCGCGATAAGGCGATTGGCGGCAGTGAGTTTTCCATGTTTACTTCTTTCGCGCTTGTTTGGTACTGCGTTTAGATTGCTTGCGTGGTTTTGCCTTCTTGGAAGTTGGCGGGACGAAAGGGTGATCGTTTGCGCAATAGATCTGGGTTAGATCGGGCTCGTCGAGGTTGATGCAATCTTTGGTATCGGCGTATGCGGGAGCGTAGTCGGTAATGAAGCCGTCTTTGTCTACCTGAACTTCCGATAGGTAAAAAGGTACAGTTGCCTGGAGCTCGGCGCTGCATTTAGGGCATTTCTTAAAAAGACGGCCGGTGGGTACGGGCGAAGTGCTTGAAGTCACCAGACCGCGACGTAGTACTGTTTGTGGGCGTTTGCGTTTTCTCATTCTTGTACCGTTTCGGTGTTTTAGTGGAAAGACAGAAGTACGTGCTTAGCTGCTTAGCTGTGTGCAGAGTAGTACCTGCTGTTCGCTTCGCTTTTGAAGTCGATCAGTGTTCTTACTGGCCGCTTTGTTTACGGGATAAGGCGAGGAAGGAAAGGTCCGGAGTCCTGTTCATTCTTCGCGTGCTTTGATCTCGGCAAGCGTACAGGGCGTGAAGTGCAGGTCAAGCTCCACGTCGAGTTCTATAAGTTCGACGATTGAGATGTAGCCAATCTCTCCGCCATATCCAAGATTTGCGAGTCCGTAGGCCTGGTGTTGCCCGTCCGGCTCGCTGTCTTGTTCGGTGATGTACCAGTCGCACGAACCCCTGAAGTAGTGGAGGTGCGCGATTGCGTTGTCGCCTAATCCATCCTGCTCGTAAGTCTCAGGCATTGTTGTGACTATGCCAGCCATCTGGACGAGCTTGTCATAGAAGTATTGACGTTCTTCGCCCCAGCATCCCTGGTCGATTGCGTGTAGCTGGCTCTTACCGATAAAGCCTCGGAGGGAAATTAGCGCCGTAGCCGCGTCGAGCTTGGTTGGCGGCATTGGCGCTTCGGTCTTTGCGTGGTTGGTCAGGTCGGTTGCTACTGTCATCACTGATTTCCTATCTCTTCGGAGGGGCAAGCAACTCGACGGTATAGCTGGCGAGTTCCTGAATTTCTTCGAGGGCGTCTCCCATTACGTCGGGCTCGCTGTTGGAGTTTGCCGGCCAGGCGCCAACGATACATCTTCAGCCCTGATGGTACCTGTTTCGCCGCCTCTCCGTTCTTTAGAACAGCTCGTAGGTATGCTGCCCGCTTTGTTTTGGCGAGGTGGGCGCCCCGAGCGTGGCGGGTGTTGCCGAATGACCACACCTTTAAGTATGGCTAACAGCTCGGAGGCCTATTGATTTTGTTGCAAGGAGACTGCCAGGGCGAGTTTTGGTCGAGCAGTTTGAGCTGGTGTTGTGGGCTCGGGGTCTTCACTGTCCGAAGTCCCGAGTCGAAGCGCGGCGAGTGTGGCCGATCCGTATGATTTGGTGGCGGCGCTCATCGCTGCGTTGGCAACGCGGCTGAGGTAATGGTGAAGCTGCTCGTTCGGACGGATTACGAGGATAGAGCGTGGGAGTCTGATCGGTCTTCGTTTTGACGGGACGGGCTGTCTGGGAACGGAATGGAGGCGATGATTTGGAAAGAGTGAGAGCTGATCCGTGATTTCGGAATCGGCGGTGTCGATCCTTTGGTGTTCATCATCCTGGTTTGTTAACGGCTCGGTCATAGGCTCTTTTGCTGAGGCTCACTGGCCCAAAGACAGGAACAGGCTCTTTCCCTGAGCATAGTAATCGGCAATTTGTGTGCCGTGTTGGTTAGAAAAAGCGGGTAGTGGGCTAAATCTGTGTTGCTGCGGGAATGAAAATCTTATGCCCGATTTATATCGAGCAAAGGGATTTCGGCAAATCACTGAACAGGTTTCAAAACCTGGTCATGCAAGTGCGAGAATCATGCTTGGGTCAATTGGTTGGAAGGTCACTCGATCGCGACATATTTGAGCCCGACTGGGAGCGCGGTACCGCGAAACAGCTGCCAATAGGCACAATAATCGAACGAAGCGAAGAACAAGCCAAATCCGTAGGAAGAGTTGGAATGACTCGATGGAATGATAATCAAGCCATCATGGGTTTGAACTCGCTGATCAATCCGTCAACCTTATCAATGAGGTGCTTAACCGCCCAGATGATTCGCTTACGCGGCACCACGTTGGGCTGATCGATTGCGATATCAAAAGCAAAATAGCTCTCGTGCTCTGCGCCTGGTTCGCAAGTAAAGATTGGCTTACCGACTTCTAAGGCGTCGCCGAAGTCTGGAAGGGCGAAACGCGGAACAGAGGAGCGTTGCACCCACAGACGGTCCCCGAATTCATTCTTGAACTGGACACTCACGCTATCGACTTTGAAGAGTGTGGTTAGTAGACCATGATGCTTGTCGGCAATATCCAATTCATGAAGTACCCAGAGATCGTGCCCTTTGCCATTCTTAAACGGTTCGATGGTTCTAATCTTATCTTTAGCCACTTGGGACATTCCCTCTACTTTTCGTGCGAACGTTGGTTCGTCAATTTGAGTGCTCCTAAATATCGGGAAAGAGGTCTGGCCGGAGACGGTACCGCCATAAACACGGACAAGCTGACAGGCCAAATGATCCAAGGCAGACCTAATATTGTGAATGGCTTCTCCGGCCAGGACGCTGACTTCGCTCGGAATAGGATCGATTCTCGTCATAAACCAAAGATTCAGGCCCTCATGGCCTGGCTTCGTATCTGGCTTGAAATTCAACTCACAAGGATTGCTGTTAATGAATCGATTCCTCGCGATTTCTAAATCACCGAAATGCTTTTTTGCGCGTTCCATCTTTACGCAAATAAGAGCGATTCGTTCATCGGCGGTCATAATATTTAATGATGTCATTGACGTACCAGTGACACAAGGAGCACTGACACTCCTTTTGATTCGTTGGCGGTCGCTTTTGCAACTCAATGGCTGCTAACTCAGAAGTCTGATTTAATTTGACCCTCGAAGTGCTATAAACGGACCAATTCTGGTTAACAACCAGTATGTCGCCCAAACATTCACTGCGTTGTGCGTGAGAGAAACCGTTCCACCGGTGAAACTTATGTGATAGAATCTCTGTTCATGCGGCGGCTGTAGCAGGCCGATGACGTGAGAAATCTTCGCCCGTTAATTTTCTTGCTTTCCCAGTCACGCGGGAATTGCTACAGGTGAGAATATTAATGGGCGGAACTGCGTTAGGAGTAAGTATCATGGCGAAAAAGAGGGGCGACGACTGGTTAAAAGCTCTGCTGTTGATCGCAGGCGGGGCGTTGGCTCTGTATGTCGTGAAGGTCGCTACGGACGAGGAAAAGATCGGGGCGTCGGTGCCGGCTGACCCTGGCGGGCAAATAGATTTCACTGTTCAGGAGCTCAACCAGCAGTTCGGAAAACAATGGGTGCAATTTGCCCTCAGCGTGCTTCAGTCCTACCTCGAAAAGAGGCTGCCGAAGCCTGTTGTCGGGCTCGTGAATGTGGTTTACGCGGTGGAGCAGCAATCAATATACACGCCGATGACGGGCTACGAGAAGAAGCAGGCCGCGTTAAAGATGCTTCGGGGATAACGAAGTTTCGGTGCGGTTTACGGAGTGTCTGCCGGTGCCAAAAAGTGAAACGGGCGAAAACGACACTTGACCACCGGAAGATCTACCAGCTGGCTGAGCATTACTCGGAGGCATCACGTCTTTTAGAACAACAAGCGCGTGGCGAAGAGTGGGGATGCTCCGCGCCGAAGTTGCTCGTGGACTCCTTCGCGGTTGAGCTATACCTGAAATGCCTATATGTACTGGACACGGACATCGCGCCACCAGGAGGGCACGACTGGAAAAAGCTGTTTGATGCCCTAAAGCCGCAAACGAAGACTTTCATCCGTGACGCATTCAAGCGAATTTGCTCACATCCTGTTCTATCGAACCTCGACGTGATTAACCCCGAAGCCGTCAAATTCACAGACTTCGACCGTTCTCTCATCGCGGCCAAAAATACGTTTGATAAGAGGCGTTACCTTTACGAGCCACAACCTAAGAACGAATGGTTCTATGCGCACCTGATTCGAGAAGCGATCCGCAATGTCACCAGCATGGACATTCGCCTGGCGGGGCTGACGTAGGCGCGGGTGCGAGTATGTTCGGCTACGAATGGATCGCTTTGAACCTTTGAACCCGTCGCTGAACAAAATCGGCTTCGAAGACCGATGACGCGTCACGGCGAACAAATAGCTGATGGAGTGGCGCGCGCGGGTATCTCAACACTCTACGCTCGATAGTGAAATGAGATGACGTTCTGAGCTATGCGAGACACTGTGCTCTCAATTTCAGAGGCGGTGAAGAACTGCGCTGAAGTGCTAGCCATATCAATTGGCGCGCTCTGGGCACTTAGAAGGTTTGTTCTTCGGCGTGAAAGCAAGCCCGCTGTAGACATCGAACTGGGTGTTAGGATAATTCCGCAGACAGACGAGCGTTTCCTCGTTTACTTCGATGTTACGCTCACAAACAGGAGTACACGGCGTGTGTTGGCAAGGCGAAGAAAGCGAGGTGAACCGGCGTTTACGGATCGAAGCGAGGCTCTCGAGCACAGTTGCAGTCTCCTTATTCGTCGCGTTCCTGCAACTGTGCCAGTCGGGTCATTAGTTCGATGGTTCGCCGATGCTGATGCCAAGAGTCCGCTTTCTACGGATATTGTCACGAACTTGTTGGACGAGTATGAATATGAGAATGAGGGCAAGCGAGATTTCTGGATGGAGCCCTCTGAGAGTTCTCATCTGTGTGTTGGCGTGATACTCGACCGGGGCGGGTACCTTGCTATGGTTACATTCGTGGGACCGGATCGGAAAGACAGAGAGTTCTGGCGACGTTTGTTCATCGTCGAGGTTCCAGAACGCGAGGTGTTGCAACCGACTCCCGTGCCACTTCCGTCAAATTCCATGCCACGAAATTGATTCAGCAACACACATTTAGCCCACTACCAAAAAGCGAGTGTTGGCGTGTAGCGTTTGAGATTTTAGTTAGAAAACGGGAGAAGAAAGTGAGGGTCTTAGTGAATGGTGGGCCAGTCCTTGGTCATGTTAAAGATGCCGCTTGATAGCCGCGTTGAGTTTTTGATTGTGTGGCTCGTTGAATCCGGAGCAAGGATGTGACCGCGAGCGATTGCCTTTAAGACTTCACAGTCGAGTTCGGCCGTGGTGAGTTTGAATCTTTCGTTCACGTCGTAGGCTTCCCAAGTGACGAAAAAGGGCATGACGTCGGCGTGGATGACTTTTACAGGAGTGATACTGGTGACGTGGAAGTCGTTTTCAAGTACCAGGAAGTCCCCTGATGCGGGACGTTTGATCAGAGTGTAGGAAGGCACGTAAAGCGCGTTTGGTTCAAAGCTTGAGATTTTGAAGGCTTTGGAAGAGTAACGGGCTCTAGCGGTTATTTCGCGCATGAGTTCTAGTAATTCCAAGGCTCGCTCGGGAGTCAGCTTGATGATCCCGGTAACTGCCTCGTGAAGGGCGGTGGCGCGGGGAATGCGGGAGGTGGGAAGCGCGATCGGTGTGGCCATGTTTCTTGAAGTAGGTAATCAATCAAAGCATTGCGACGTTTATTGTAAGCCTGACTTCAGATTGCGATGTTTTCTCTTAGACGATGGCGATATCGTGACTTGAGCCAGGGTGGGAGCCAGTCAATTATGAGGCGTGGCCGATTGAGTTGTTGTGCTGCGCGGTAGGTTTCTATTTGCCATTGGTAGGTCCATTTTCGCCCCTGGGGAAGTCGCGCGGGACGAAGTGTTCCCGGGAAGCCGTCAATGCGTCTGTTAATTCGATCATGCAGTCCGCGTCGAAATTCTCTAAGAATTTCCTCGCGGCTTTCGGGGTACCAATTAAACCCGTTATCGAATAGCGTCTTGGGTGGTGCTGCGAGAGCTCTTTTCCAGGCTCCGACGTAGGTCGAGAGCGAGACCTGTCTGCCTTCTGGTAGATACACTACTCGTTTCATGGATCGTTGTCGCTTGCGTGCCGCACGTTATTTTGGGAGTGACCGCCCTCATTAGTTTTTCGCTTATCTCACTTCTCACGTTGCTGGAAACTTTGTTTTTATACGGGAGATTACGTCGTCGTGTGGGAGGGTGATGTTGTCTGAGAAGGTGTAGAAGCGATCTCCTACGCGCGCGTAGATAGCTGTGATTGAGCCATAAAGACGTTCTGATATTTTGAAGGATTCCGAGTCGATCCGTTGGGTCCACCTTACTGGTGGCAGTACGTTGAGTGCCTTCAGAAATTCGTCTTCCTTGATTTCAACAGGTTCTGTTTTGCAAGAGGCTTCGGTTTCTGCATATACGTCGTCCCATTAGCCGAGGGCGACGCCGGGATGGCGTAATCGTATCTGTTCGAGGGTTTCTCCGCTGTAGTGGCCGACTAGAACGCCGGCACGGTCGACGGCGTTGTCGATGATCGTAGTGGTTCCTGGAACGTAGAAGACCGGTTCTCTGAATTCCGTCATAGAGCCCTTCCTAATAAAGTTTAAGGCGCACGCTTCGCTTGTCCGAGCTGTGGACTGTGATTGCAGTCGGGATCGGGTGGCGGCCGTTGGCTGGCGCGTTGCGGGCGAACGTGCCTTTCGGATAATGGTAAGTAATTGTTCTGACAGCCTTGCTGTCTTTTACGAATTCTCTCAAGTCCCACAGTTTGAAATCGCGCGGGACGCATTTGCCGATAAGCGAGCGGATAAGCGCGTCGACTGACTCGCGGAAGTACCCTTCTTGTACTTCGTGATCAGTGTCATCCGAGGGAGAGTAAGCGACCCATACTTGATCGTTAAGGAACGCCATTGGATCGAGTGTGCCTACGGTGAAGTCTACGTCTTCTACGCTGTAGGAGCCGGTATCGTTGAAGGTAAATACCGGCGTTTCGGTAACGGGTTTCCAGCGTTTCGGTTGTTCATCCTGTACGAATGAGATCCCGAATTCTCCGGGTTTGAAAAACCACGGGGTTTTCGATTTCTTTCCGGGCTTCCACCAGAGCCGGCCGACCCGGAGGCGGCGAGTGTCGCCGTGTCGGAGCGTGTGAGGGTTCTTGAGCAAGGGCGCGAATGAAGAGATTCCGTATTCGGCCGTTTGGGTTTGGTTGTCTTGCAGAATAATGACTGCCTGGTCCAACAGGAGTGGAGCTTCCTCGTAGGTGAAGAGTTCAACGTTGCCGACGGGTTCGCAGTCGTCGATGGAGGATGGATTGTTGATCGGGAGTATTGATCGGGTGGTAATGTAAGGGCATTCTTCGACAGCGCGGAGAGCGTCGATGGTGAAGCATTCTTCGACATGGGCTGAATTGATCTTTGTCCGGTTTGCCGGATTGAGGACAAACGAAAAGATCTGGTCTTTTACGAAAGCGAGTAGTTCGTGATACGCAGCATCCTGGATGAGGCCGGCGCGGGTCGGCGACAGCGGGTTGACGGGCCTGCCGCTCGTTACGTCGAGGTGGAACTTGAAGCGGTTGTGTGGCGTCTTTACGAGAATGAGTTGGCCATACCAGCGCAGGCTGGATCTCGTACTGTGCGAGCTGGAGTCGTAGCCGATCGTCAGTGTGGCGCCCTTGTAGGTTGTGGTAATCAGGGCGTCGTCGAAGCGGGCCCAGGCAGGGAGCGAAGTGCGCACTGGTTTGCCGTCGAGAGTAATGGTGAGAATACCTTCGTATCCCTGGGCGGGGCTGGAGAGATCGAAGATGCTGTCGGAAAAGATCGGCTTTCGGTCTTTGGGTTCGAGTGCCTTGCGCAATTCGGTGATAAGTTCAGCCTTGCAGCGAACGTAGATCGAGAGTCCGGTGACGGCCTTTCCCACTTTCCGGAGGCGTTCGAACCAAGTGGAGTAGTAGTTTTTATCGTTCCACCACCTGGCCGAATCTACAGTCAGTTGCAGTTTGCCTGAGCTGAAAGTGATTTCTTCAACTTTGTCATGGGTCATGAGGCTGACGATGCCTACGCCCATCGGGTCCTGATCCTCAACGGTCGGATTATCGAAGGCCGATTCCGCGAGTTTGAGTAACGTGTGGAAGCCATTGATGCCGCCTAGAAGTCCGTGGCCATCGTCGGCGATAGAAAAGCCGTCCGGTGTGATTGTGATCTGAACGTTTTTGGCGCCAGCGCGTTGTGAGTTCTGAAAACTTTCCGCGAGGACTTCGGCGATATTGTTGTGAAAGAGTCGTTTGATCGATGAGCGAATGCGATCGGTGTTGACCAGAACACTTAGGTCGTTGGTTGTCTTCCAGGGCGTTAGTTTGGATCGAGTGGATGGCATTTTATCGTCCTTTAGCGATTAGTAGGCGCGACGGTCTGTTGGCGGGCTGGCAAGTCATTTTTTCTTGCTGCCCGCTTAATTCTTTTGGTGCGTACTGTTCTTGGACTTAGCTTGTGGGCTCGGCAGTGTCTTGCCAGTAGGCTATTGCGCTTCGCCAGCGGCCGCTTGCGGATTCGATGATGGAGACGGCGTGCTTGGCGGCGGCAAGGGCGTCGTGATTCCCTTTTTTCATTAAGAGGACGGTGATTCGTGCCAGAGTTCGGCGGGTGGCTCGTTCAGTGAGGCAGTCCGGAGTGAGGAGCAAACTGGCGACTTTCTCGCTTAGGCCCGTTTTGGGAACGGTGGTCTTTTTAGTCTTGCGAGGCATTTTCTCGCCCAACAGGCTTCGTATATAGGGAAGTACTTCGCGGCGAAGGCTGAGGCGCAGGTCAACGAAGAGACGATCGAGTGCGGCTCTTCGTTCCTCGTCACTCTTGAGTTGAGGGATCCCGACGATGCGGCGAATGTGAGTAGCAATTTCGGGCGCGGAGAGGGTAAGGATTTCGGTTTTGAAAACAGCATCGACGGCTCGGAGCGCGGGTTCGCCTTCTGTGCGAAATTGTAATTCGATTATTTGTCCGGAGCACCAACAGTTTCCAAACGATCTCCCAAGCTCCTGATCGCTGGCGCCGAGCAGTAGTTCGCGTTCCCAGCGCCGGCCTTTGCACATGCTTTGAAAGATGTGTTCGATCAGTTCCTCAGTGGTTAGGGTGATAGGCGGCCGTTCGGGCTCTTCACTCGTTTGCGTTTCCGTGGACGGCGTTTCAGAAACTTGCTTGCTGGATTTGTCGGCAGGCGAAGGTGGGGTAGCAAAGAGTGAGTGTTGGGTGGAGGCGGTAGTCATTATTTCGTTCGGCGGGTTTGCAAAGCGCGTAACAACGCGGTCTGGTTTAGGTCTAGGTTGCCAGATCTGAGAGCCGCTTGGTTTTTTGACTATGCGCTCACGCGCTGGTGGCGGACTGTTCAAGGCTGCTGTTCGGTGTGAAATCGAGAGGCTCGGGTGCCTGGAGCTCCGTTTCTGATTGAAGCGCAGATCCGTATTCACCGTAGTCGTCACGGCCGTAGCTGTAGGTCATGCCTTGCCCTGGGATCGGAGTTATGTTGTGCATCGCTTCATGACGGTTTTGAGAGTTTCCGTTTTCGTTAATCGGCTCTCCGCTTTTGTTTTCAGGCCGCCAGCGCCTCTTCTCGATCGGCGCCTTCCTCACTCGCGTTATCGTTAGCGATTAGCCGCGCAATAAGTTTTTGCAGTGCTGTGCGGTCGCATTGGAGGCGGTTAGCAGCGTGGGTCATACTGCCGGTTGAGTTGCGGACGCTTTCGATCAACGAGCGCTTGAGGCGGTTGATGAAATCCTGCATTGATTCTCCGGGCAGCAGCATGCGGCAATCGGCCGGGAGGAGAACGGCTTTTTCGATTGCGACGGTCGAATGTGTGGTTGAAGTTCCCGTTTGAAAGCGGGCGATCTCGGAACGAGCTGCGGTCGCCTTGATGGGCATGCCCTCGTCGGTGCGCGTGGCGAGTCGCGAGAGAACATTGTGGAGTTGTCTGATGTTGCCGGGCCAGTCATAGACGGCGAGTTCTGTGAGAGCTTTGTCTTCGATTTCATAGGGTGTTGGAAGCGACGCGAGTTGCTGTTCGTACACGAGCCGATCGTGGACGAGCAGGGCGATATCTTCGCGCCTTTGTCTGAGCGGGGCGATGGGCACGTCGAGGACGGCAAGGCGGTAATAAAGATCCTCGCGGAACTTGCCTTCAGAAACCATCTGTTGAAGGTTGCGGGCTGAGGCGGCGACGATCCGGACGTTGCATTGTATGTCCTTGGTACCTCCCAGGCGGCGGATCTTTTGCTGCTCAATGGCCTTCAGAAGTTTGGCCTGGAGCTCGAGTTTCATCTCGCCGATCTCGTCAAGAAATAGGGTTCCTTCTTCGGCAAGTTCGAAGAGTCCTTTCTTGGTTGCGATGGCGCCGGTGAAGGCTCCCTTTTCATAGCCGAACAATTCGCTTTCGATCAGGGTTTCCGGCAAGGCGGCGCAGTTGATATCAACGAAGGGTTTGGCGGCTCTCGGACTTCTCCGATGAATCAAGGCGGCGGCGGTCGTTTTTCCCGTTCCGGATTCGCCGATGATCAGTACCACGTGGCTGGAGCGGGCGGCGCGACTGATGTCTGCGTCGAGCTCTTTCATTTCGGCGCTGCTGCCGATCATTTGCTGATCGGTGGGGCAAGGTTTGACGAGAGTCGGGCGGTTT
>WNFD01005612.1_pt1 | contig 17621 bp, 15 predicted proteins | sample 5400491 | NCBI WGS metagenome assembly WNFD01 (sample SAMN13153343, study PRJNA577476) | soil metagenome | isolation source: 120 cm saprolite under Douglas fir tree site 2 hole 2 replicate 2 | place: USA:California | collected 2015-04-18 | reverse complement strand
GATCAGCTGCGCGCTTCGGTCTTGAGCAGGCCCAGCGCCATCCGCAACGCAGCCTGCCGCACGGCCGAGCGGTCGCCGTCGAAAATGTGGCTCTCCGTGCGGCACGGCCCATCGCGGCGCGCCACGCCGAAAATCACGAGCCCGACGGGCTTGGCCGCGCTGCCGCCGCCGGGGCCGGCAACGCCGGTGACCGAGACCGCGAGATCGACGGGGGCGCGAGCGACTGCCCCTTCCGCCATTGCCGCAGCGGTCTCGGCGCTGACCGCACCGTGCGCGGCAATGGTCTCTGCCGGAACCCCGAGCAATTCGGCCTTCGCTTCGTTCGAATAGGTCACAAAGCCGCGCTCGACGACGTCGGACGAGCCGGCGATCGCGGTCAGGGCCCCTGCGACCAACCCGCCGGTACAGGATTCCACAGTCGCAACGTGCCAGCCGCGCGCCCGGCAGGCATCGAGAACCGATTGCGCAAGGGTCAGGGTTTCAGCTTCGAACACCGGATACTCCGCCGAGCGCCAATAAACCCAATAACGAGAGTACAGCGTAGACCGCCGCAAAGAAATCGTCGAGCATGATGCCGAGACCTCCCTTGACGTGCCGGTCCGCCCATCGCGCCGGCCATGGCTTCCAGATGTCGAAGATCCGGAACAGCAGAAAGGCGAGGGCGTAGGGGAGAGGGGCAGGGGGGGCCGCCAGCAATACCAGCCATTGCGCTGCGACCTCGTCGATCACGATCGCGCTGGGGTCCTTGATCGCGCTCGCCTTGGCGATCGTCGCTGCGGCCCACCAGCCGACGAGAAAGGCGATCGCGGCGGCAACGGCAAGACCGGCGGCGCCCCACAGGCCGGCGATCGCCCAGGCGAAGGGCAAGGCGGCGAGCGATCCCCAGCTCCCCGGCGCGATCGGCAACAGGCCCGCGCCGAACCAGGTGGCGAGCATCACCGCCGGATGCCACCAGGGAAGGCCCAGATGATTATGCCCCAGAGGCCGCGTGATCGCCGGGCTCAGCTCTTCTTGTCGTCATGACCGGGCTTGTCCCGGTCATCCACGAACGGGCCCCGAAGCGGAACGTGGATGCCCACGGGACTAGCCCGTGGGCTGACGGCCCACGGATCAAGTCCGGCCATGACGAACGTGTTTGGGAGCAGACACGGCTTTCTCAAAGCGGCAAGCGCACGGTGGCGACCGCTTGCGCCGCGATACCCTCGCCACGGCCGGTAAAGCCGAGCTTGTCGGTCGTCGTCGCCTTGACGCTGACGCGAGATGCCGCGATGTCGAGGATCGCGGCGACGCGCTCGACCATCGCCGCGCGATGCGGGCCGATCTTCGGCCGCTCGCAGATGATCGTCACGTCGACTGCCGCGATGGCACCACCCCGCGCACGGACGAGATCCGCCGCGTGGCGGAGGAACTGGTCGGAGGCGGCACCGCGCCAGCGCGGATCGCTCGGCGGGAAATGCATGCCGATATCGCCGGCGCCGATCGCTCCCAGCACCGCATCGGTCAAGGCGTGGAGTCCGACATCGGCGTCGGAATGGCCGGCAAGGCTCCGGTCGTGCGGGACATCGATGCCGCAAATACGAACATGGTCACCGGCAGTGAAAGCATGAACATCGAAGCCCTGCCCGACGCGAACATCGCCCTGCCGCGCCGCGATCAGCCGTTCGGCGGCAGCGAGGTCCTCGGCTGTCGTCACCTTGAAATTATCTTCGCTGCCGGCGACCAGCAGCGGCGCCAACCCCGCCGCCTCGGCGACCGCGGCGTCGTCGGTGAGCTCGCGGCCGATCGCGGCACGATGCGCAGCGAGGATCGCGTTGAAGTGAAAGCCCTGGGGCGTCTGCGCGCGCCACAGGGAGGAGCGGTCTACGGTCCCTCGGATCACTCCATCTTCGGCATGCTTGATCGTGTCACGCAACGGCAGGCAGGGGATTGCCGCCGATGCCCGGTCGAGCCCGGTGATGACCCGATCGATCAGCCCCGGATCCGGAAATGGCCGCGCTCCATCGTGGATCAGCACCCGCTCGGGGTGATTGGTCGCCAGGGCCTCCAGCCCGAGTCGCACCGATTCCTGGCGCGTCGCACCGCCCGCCACCGGTGCCATAACGCCGAGACCGGCGATGGCACGTTCGAAGAATTCCCTGTCCTCCGGCCGGATGGTCACCAGCACATCAGCGATCCCTGGATGCCCCGTAAATGCCGCGACGGCATGGCGCAGCAGGCTGACCCCGTCCAAAGTGAGGTATTGCTTGGGTAGAGCTCCACCAAACCGGCTGCCCCGACCGGCGGCGACGACGAGGGCGTATATGGAACCCATGCGCGAACTTATCGCACGATCCGCCGCCTCGTCATCGGCCGGATAAAGTGCATCGGTTTGAAATTTTTGCGCCTCTGCTCGGTGCCGGGGCTCCGCGCGCTCAGGGGCCGGATGCGTCTATACCCCGCGCGCGCCGCTCTTGAGGGAGGAGTGAATAATAGATGAATTCGTTCGTCGGGGCAGAGAGGGCCTGTTCTCGCGCCAGGCGAACTACGGCGCCGTTCCAGTATTCGAGCTCGCTCGGCTTTCCGTCGATGATGTCCCGCTGCAGCGAGGTGGTCCCGTCCACCGCGAGTGTATCGATGAACGTCATCGAGTCGGCAACTATCGTATCCGCCAATGCGATCTCGCGGGAACGGGCTATGGCAAATACCTCGTTCATGCACTGCTCGAGCAGCCGCCGGGTCTCCGGCATTGCTCGGGTCGCACCGATCGCAGCTCGAGTTACCGCCCCGACGCCGCCAACCGACGTGACCGTAAGAAATTTCTCCCATAATGCCTTGTGCACATCCGACGGAATCTCGACGGCGACGCCCGCCTTCCGAAAGGCTTCCTGCAATCGCACGGCCCGGGCACTCGGTCGATTGTCCAACTCCGCGAATTTGATGAAGTTGGCCGCCCCCACGCTGCGGATCCGGCCGGGGGCGGTTACCCAGCTGAAGGTTCCGCACAAGCCGGCCAGGACATGCCCGGAACCCAACACCGCTGCCAGTTCCGACGCCGCATCCACCCCGTTCTGTAGGGGAACGACAAACGTCTCGGGGCCGATCGCCGGCTGCATCGTCCGCGCCGCTTCCCCCACCTGCCAGGCTTTCACGCCAACCAGTACGACGTGGACACCCCCTGCTTCCGCCGGATCATCCGTGGCTTGGGCCGGCGAAATCGCGATTTCGCCCCCCGGCGTCTCGACCCGTAGGCCATCGGCGCGGATTGCCCGAAGATGCTCGCCCCTCGCGATAAAGATGACGTCCTCGCCGGCACACGCCAGATGTGCACCGAAGAACCCTCCGGCTCCACCTGTTCCAAATACCATGATGCGCATGGCAGCCTCCTGACCCGAACCGCTCGGCGCTGATGATCGTCGACCGTTTACCGCAACAATCATAGGCTTCCACCCTGTCCCCACCAACTTGTATGCCTCAACCGCTGGGAAAGATCGGCAGAGCAATGCTCGACCAGGTGATGGGGGTGGAACCACTCCCCGGTTGGCATAATCACGATCCAAAAATTGTCGAATTCATGTGGCATGGTCGGACCAATGGCGAGTCCGGGAAGAGACCTGGCGGACGAGGGCGGTGTACAGATCACAGAGAGTCCGGTCGGGCGATCCCGTTAGCCGCCCGGGCGGCAGGACATTTCAACCTAACGTGAGTCTCCGCTGCAGACCCGCTGAAGGAGCAGCGGCGGTCGATTCGCCGACGCAACTGTTCATTGTAGCGGGTCATTGTAGCGGGTGGCAGCCCGGAGCCCTCATCCCGTATCAGCAAGACCGACCGGCTTTCACAGGCTTTCCCGGGGCCGCACTCAGAAGCCGATATTGCGGTGCAGCAGAAAAGAATTTAATGTCTGCCCATCAGCTAGGCAGATGGCATAATTGCGTAAAGAATGGGCATTTCGGTCGGTTCATTGATGCTCGAGGAGCCGGTCATCCTGGCACCGATGTCGGGGGTGACCGATCTGCCGTTCCGGCGTCTGGTCAAGCGGCTGGGGGCTGGTCTCGTCGTCTCCGAGATGATCGCCAGCGAGGCGATGATCCGCGAGACCCGGCAATCGCTGACGATGGCGCGCAATTGTCCCGAAGAGCAGCCGATGGCGGTGCAGCTCGCCGGGTGCGACCCGCAGGTCATGGCCGAGGCGGCGAAGCTCAACGCCGATCGCGGCGCCCGGATCATCGACATCAATTTCGGCTGCCCGGTCAAGAAGGTGGTCAACGGCTATGCCGGCTCGGCGCTGATGCGGGACGAGACCCATGCCGCGCGCATTCTCGAGGCGACGGTGCGGGCGGTCGACTTGCCGGTCAGCCTGAAGATGCGCACCGGCTGGGACGAGGGCAATCGCAACGCGCCGCATCTCGCCCGGATTGCCGAAGCCTGCGGCATCCGCATGATCGCCGTGCACGGACGCACACGCTGCCAGCTCTATGCCGGGTCGGCCGATTGGCGTTTCATCCGCCGGGTCAAGGAGAGCGTCACGATCCCGGTGATCGCCAATGGCGACATTACCAGCCTCGATGGCGCCGACCGGGCATTAGCGGAATCGCGCGCCGATGGCCTGATGATCGGCCGCGGGTGCTATGGCCGGCCGTGGTTCATTCGCCAGGTGGCCGGCTGGATCGGGAGCCGCGCCCGCATCCCCGACCCGCCGCCCAGCGTGCAGCTCGAGATCGTGCTGAGCCATTACGAGGATATGCTGACCCATTACGGGAATGCGGTCGGCACTCACATCGCGCGCAAGCATATCGGCTGGTATTCCAAAGGTTTTCCGGGTGCGGCGGAATTCCGTGCAACGATCAACCGGACGATCGACACAGCCCACGTCAGGCAGCTGATCCGCACCTTCTACGAGCCCCTTGGTTACGAGCCCCTGGCGGCTCGCCAGGCGGCGTAACGATGGCACCGCGCCGCCGCCGTGGGGCCGAGGCGGCACCGGGCATGACCGCTGATCGCGGGCTCGAAGCGGCGCTCATCCTGGCAGCACTCCCCGATCCGGTCATGGTCATCGATCGCAGCGGGTACATCCGCTTTGTCAACCCCGCCGCTGAGCAGTTTCTCGGCTCCGGTGCGGCCGCACTATGCGGCACTGCACTGGCCGGTTTTGTTGCACCGCACAGCCCGCTGCTGTCCCTCGTCGCCGCGGTCTGGCGCGGCGGCAACACGATCTCGGAATACGACATGCTGCTCGAGGGGCCGCGGCTCGGCAGCCGGTTGGTGACGATACAGGGGACACTGACCGGCGACGGGCCGGACATGCTCGTGCTGGCGTTCCACGAGCGCTCGATGGCGGACAAGATGGACCGTCATCTGACCCATCGGCACGCGGCCCGCTCGATCACGGCGATGGCGGCGATGCTTGCCCATGAGGTCAAGAACCCGCTTTCGGGGATCCGTGGGGCTGCACAGCTGCTGGAGCAGGACGCCGACCCCGAGGGGCGCACCCTGACGCAGCTGATTTGTGACGAGACCGACAGGATCGTCGCCCTCGTCGATCGCATGGAGGCTTTCTCCGACCATCGGCCGATCGAACGGCAAGCGGTCAACATCCACCAGGTGCTCGATCGGGTGCGCAAAGTGGCGCAATCCGGTTTTGCACGCCATGTCCGACTTGTCGAGGAGTATGACCCGTCGTTGCCCGCGGTCCTAGGCAACCACGATCTGCTGGTTCAGGTATTCCTCAATCTCGTCAAGAACGCCGCCGAGGCGCTACTCGACGGGGAGGGGGAGATTATCCTGACGACCGCCTACCGTCACGGGATCCGGCTCGCAGTTCCGGGTGGCGAGGGCCGTCAACATTTGCCGCTGATGGTTTCGGTGACCGACAACGGCGCCGGCATCCCCGAGGATTTACGCCCTTACCTGTTCGACCCGTTCGTCACGACAAGACGGCATGGCACTGGCCTCGGTCTTGCATTAGTGGCCAAGGTGATCGGCGATCACGGCGGCGTCATCGAGTTCGATAGCCAGCCCCGGCGAACGGTGTTCCGGGTGTTTTTGCCGGTGGTCGCGCAAGACGGTATCGGGTGATGGCCTCGACGATCCTGGTTGCCGATGATGATCGCGCGATACGGATGGTGCTCAACCAGGCGCTGATCCGGCTCGGGCACGATGTGCGGATGACCGGCAATGCTGCGACCTTGTGGCGATGGGTCGCCGACGGCGAGGGGGACCTCGTCATTACCGATGTCATCATGCCGGACGAGAACGGCCTCGACCTGATCCCGCGGATCAAGAAGATCCGCCCGGAATTGCGCATCATCGTCATGAGCGCGCAGAACACATTGCTGACGGCGGTCAAGGCGACCGAGCGCGGCGCCTTCGAATACCTGCCCAAGCCGTTCGATTTGCGCGAACTCGTCAACGTCGTCGAGCGCGCCCTCACGGCCCCGCGCGACCCGCCGCCGGCCGAAGACGATATCGAAGAGCAGCTGCCCCTGATCGGGCGCTCGCCGGCGATGCAGGAGATTTATCGCACGCTCGCGCGGTTGATGGGCACCGATCTCACCGTGACGATCCTGGGTGAGAGCGGCACCGGCAAGGAGCTGGTCGCCCGCGCCTTGCACAATCTCGGCAAGCGCCGAAATGGCCCGTTCGTCGCCATCAACATGGCCGCGATCCCGCGCGAGCTGATCGAGAGCGAGCTTTTCGGCCACGAAAAGGGGGCTTTTACCGGAGCTACGACGCGGAGCATGGGACGCTTCGAACAGGCGCAGGGCGGCACGCTGTTTCTCGACGAGATCGGCGACATGCCGACAGACGCGCAGACCCGCCTGTTGCGCGTGCTTCAGGAGGGCGAATTCACGGCCGTCGGCGGCCGCGTACCGATCCGCGCCGATGTGCGGATCGTTGCGGCCACCCATAACGACCTGCGACAGCTGATCCGGCAAGGGTTGTTTCGCGAGGATCTCTTCTACCGCCTGAATGTCGCGCCGATTCGCTTGCCGCCGCTACGCGAGCGAACTGCAGACATAACCGCGCTGGTCCGGCATTTCGCAGCGCTCGCGGTGCGCGAAGGGCTGCCGATGAAGCGGCTCGATGAGGCCGCGATGGAGCGATTGCGCGGTTATCGCTGGCCGGGAAACGTTCGTGAGTTGGAGAACCTCGTGCGGCGGCTCGCGGCGCTGTATTCGCAGGAGGTCATCGGGGTCGAGGTCATCGAGGCCGAACTTGCCGATGCTCTAGCACCGGCCGATCCGGTCGAGATGGCGAGCGGGGAAGGGCTGGCGGCGGCGGTGGGGCGCCACATCAAAGACTATTTCGCCGCCCATAAGGGGGGACTGCCCGCGGCGGGGCTCTACGATCGGGTGCTGCGCGAGATCGAGCGGCCGCTGATCGTCCACACCCTCGGCGCCACCCGCGGCAATCAGATCAGGGCGGCATATCTGCTCGGTCTCAATCGCAACACCTTGCGCAAGAAGATCCGCGAGTTGGACATCCCCGTGGTCCGCGGCCTAAAATGACGCACGCCTCTTCGCCCCATTCCCCGCGCTAGCGGAACCGGGCGTAGCGGCGAGGGGCAACAGGCGCGGGCCGGTTTTGGCTGTTGTGATCCGCTTTACAGCCCGATCGACGGGTAGGGGCTTTGCATGGGCCTGATGCTGGAGGTTCGCATCTGGGCCCGCCGCGTTGGCCTACGGCGCAAGATCGCGATCGTTCTGGCCATCGCAGCACTCGCGTCAGGGATCGCGACCTACCTGGCGCTGACCGAATCGCCGCCCTTTGGTCCCGATCCCAGCGCCGTCCTATCGCTGTTGAACCTCGATCTGCTGCTGCTGCTGCTGCTCGGCGCGGTGGTCGCTTGGCGGCTCGTCGAGGTCTGGGCTGAGCGCCGCCGCGGCCTCGCCGGCTCGCGGCTCCAGATCCGGCTGGTGGTGCTGTTCAGCCTGATCGCGGTGCTGCCGACGATCATCGTCGCTGTCTTTTCCTATCTTTTCTTCAGCTTTGGCGTCGAATCCTGGTTCAGCGACAGGGTCCGGACGGCGATCACCGAATCACTGGCCGTCGCCGAGGCGTATCTGCACGAGCACCAGCAAGCGATCCGGGCCGATGTGCTGGCAATGGCAAACGATCTCAACCGAGACGCCATAAAATTATCGCTCAACCCGCAGCATCTCGATCAGGTCGTCTCGGCCCAGGCGGCACTGCGCGGACTGAGCGAGGCTGTGGTCCTTGATCGTGCCGGCCGTATGCTGGCGAAATCGAGCCTCTCATTCACGCTCGGCTTTGAGCGGGTCCCGGATGCCGCAATGCGCCGCGCCGACGAGGGCGACGTGGCGATCATGACCAACGACAGCGATGATCGGGTGCGGGCCCTCGTCCGCCTCAATCAGTTCGGCGACGTCTACCTCTTTGTCGGCCGCTTCATCGAGCCCGGGGTCCTGAACCACATGGAGGAAACCCAGCGGGCCGCGGCACAATACGAGCAGCTGGAAGGTCAACGATCCGGCTCTCAGATCAAGTTCGCCCTGATTTTCATGATGGTGGCACTGCTGTTTCTGGTCGCAGCGGTGGCAATCGGGATTCATTACGCCACCCAACTGGTGGTGCCGATCAGTCGCCTTGTTACGGCGGCCGAGCAAATCCGCGGCGGCGACCTCGCAGTGCGCGTCCCCGAGGGGGAGAAGGACGACGAGCTGGCCTCGCTGAGCCGCGCATTCAACCGCATGACCTTTCAGATCGAGAGCCAACAGCGCGAGCTTCGGGAGGCGAACCGCCAACTCGATGAGCGCCGCCAGTTCACCGAGACCGTGCTGACCGGAGTGTCGGCCGGGGTTATCGGGCTCGACCGGTCCGGGCGCATCAATTTGCCGAACCGCTCCGCCTCGTCGCTTCTCGGGGTCGATCTCGAGCAATCGATCGGGCAGGACCTCGCTGTCGTCGCGCCGGAAATGGCCGGGTTGCTCGACGAGGCCGAGCGTCGCCCGGAGCGCCTCGCCCAGTCGCAGGTGCAGCTCGTCCGCGGAACCAGCACCCGCACGCTGCTCGTGCGCATCGCGGCCGAGCATTACGGCCGCGAAATCAGCGGCTTCGTCGTTACGTTCGACGACATCACCGAACTGTTGTCGGCGCAGCGTAAGGCGGCCTGGGCCGATATTGCTCGCCGCATCGCGCACGAAATCAAAAACCCGCTGACCCCGATCCAGCTGGCGGCGGAGCGGCTGCGGCGCAGATATCTCAAGGAGATCAGGAGCGACGTCGAAACGTTTACGGTGTGCACCGATACGATCATCCGGCATGTCGGCGACATCGGCCGCATGATCGACGAGTTCTCATCCTTTGCGCGCATGCCCGCGCCGGTGCTCAAGCCGGAAAATCTGAGCGAGATCGTGCGCCAGACTGTGTTCCTGCAGCGTACCGCGCATCCCAAGATAGCCTTTGTGACGGTTTTTCCGGCTCGACCCGTTGTGGTTCGCTGCGACGCGCAGCTCGTCGGCCAGGCGGCGATCAATATCGTCAAGAATGCGATCGAATCGATCGAGACGCGAATCGCCGAACAGGGCGCGGATCCGGCCGGCCGGATCCGCGTGTCAGTGACCGAGGAGGCGGGGCCGGCCTCGGTGATCGTCGAGGACAATGGTAAAGGCTTGCCGGAGCGCGGCCGCGAACGGCTGACCGAGCCTTACGTGACGACCCGCGCCAAGGGGACCGGATTGGGTCTCGCTATCGTTAAAAAGATCATGGAAGATCATCTCGGAGAGCTGGTGCTGGAAGACGGCGAGCGGGACGGCGCGAGAGTGAGGCTGGTTTTTGCCTTAGCCGAGAGCCGCGCGCCGGAGCATTCGGATGCTGCCGACCAGCCGACGGAACTGAGCACGGTCGGTCATGGCGCATGACATCCTGATCGTCGACGACGAAGCGGACATCCGCATGCTGATCGGGGGCGTGCTCAGAGACGAGGGCTACGCCACGCGCGACGCTGCCGATACCGCGCAGGCCCTGGCTGCGATCCAGGCCCGTCAGCCGACCCTCGTCATCCTCGACATCTGGCTGCAAGGCAGCGGCCTCGAGGGGATCGAGATCCTCAAGCAGCTCCGCGCCGAAATGCCGTCGGTTCCAGTGGTCATGATCAGCGGACACGGCACAATCGAAACCGCGGTCGAGGCGATCAAGATCGGGGCCTATGATTTCCTCGAAAAGCCGTTCAAATCGGATCGGCTGTTGTTGGTCGTCGAGCGCGCGATCGAGGCGGCCCAGCTGCGGCGCGAGAATGAGGAGCTCAAGTTGCGCGCCGGAGGCGACCTCAATCTCGTCGGTGCCTCGGCCGCAGCCAACCAGCTACGGCAACAAATCGAGCGAGCGGCGCCGACCGGCAGCCGGGTTCTGGTCACCGGGCCGCCCGGCGCCGGCAAGGAGGTCGTCGGACGGCTCCTGCATTTGCGCTCACGGCGGTCGAAGGGGCCCTTCGTGCCGGTCAACTGTGCAACGATGCGCCCGGAACGGCTTGAGATCGAGCTGTTCGGAAGCGAAACTCGCGTTGACGGAGCACCGCGCAAGGTCGGCACCTTCGAGCGAGCCCATGGCGGCACGCTGTTTCTCGACGAAGTCGCCGACATGCCGCTCGAGACCCAAGGCAAGATTGTGCGGGTCCTGCAGGAGCAAACCTTCGAGCGGGTAGGGGGGTCGAGCCGCGTCGAGGTCGATGTCCGCGTCGTCGCCTCCTCGAACCGCGAGCTCGGCGGCGAGATCAGCGCTGGCCGGTTCCGCGAGGATTTGTTCTATCGGCTAAGCGTGGTGCCGATCAAAGTCCCGCCGTTGCGCGACCGCCGCGAGGACATCCCGCTGATGGCGCGCCACTTCATGGCTCGTTCGTCCGAGGCGGCGCGGCTCACCCCGCGCGAGTTCGGCGAGGATGCGATGGCGGCGCTGCAAGCCTACTCCTGGCCGGGCAATGTGCGGCAGCTGCGCAACGTCGTCGATTGGCTCTTGATCATGGCGCCGGGTGACGCGAGCGAGCCGGTACGCGCCGACATGCTTCCGAGCGACATCACCGCGATCGCGCCGACCGTCGTCAAATGGGACAAGGGCAGCGAGATCATGACCCTCCCGTTGCGCGATGCGCGAGAGGTCTTCGAGCGCGAATACCTGATCGCCCAAGTGACCCGCTTTGGCGGCAACATATCCCGTACCGCGGCTTTCGTCGGCATGGAACGGTCGGCCTTGCACCGCAAGCTGAAATCCCTCGGCGTCTTTGGCAACGACCGTCCGTTGAAGATCGGGGCATGAGCTGGACCCGATGCAGGGGGCAGGGAGCCGCGCCCACCCCAATTTCCCTGCCGAACAGGGAAAATCAGGGAAAAAAATCGCATCGCGACCGCAGCCGCCACCGATAACCGTTCGCGAACAAATACTTGCGAGACCCTCTTTGCCCATTGCCATGTGGTTGGCAGCGGAAATTTGACTATTTCTTGACGCCCGAAACCGGGAAGTGCTCGAGGCGAAAAATGCATGCCGAGGCTCCTCATCGACATTTGAGGATACGCCCCGATCTTGGTGCCAAGATGGCAAGGCACAGGGGTCGCTTATGTCGCGTGTGGCTTACGTCGACGGCCAATATTTGCCGCATCGCTCGGCGGCGGTGCACATCGAGGACCGGGGTTATCAGTTTGCCGACGGGGTCTACGAGGTGATCGCGGTGGTTGGCGGCCAATTCCTCGACGAGGAGCCGCATTTGGTCCGGCTGGCCCGGTCGCTGGCGGAGCTGGAAATCTCGCCGCCGATGCCGGACGCTGCTCTCAAGATCGTCATGCGCGAGGTCATCCGCCGCAACCGTGTGCAGGACGGGATCGTATATCTTCAGATCACCCGCGGTAGCGCCGCGCGCGACCATGCCTTCCCGCAATCCGCCAGACCCGTCCTCGTCGTCACCGCGCGCCGCAAGAGAGCCGTTGATCCCGGCGCCGCCAGTAACGGGGTAAGTGTGATCACGATCCCCGACATCCGATGGCAGCGGTGCGACATCAAATCAATAGCGCTGCTGCCGAACGTACTGGGCAAGCAGCGCGCCCGCGAGGCCGGCGCCTTTGAGGCCTGGCAGGTCGACCGCGCAGGACAAGTCACCGAAGGCACCTCGACCAATGCCTGGATCGTGACTTCGGACGGAGTTGTCGTGACCCGGCAGGCCGACAGCGCCATTCTCAACGGCATCACCCGCCTCGCCGTTCTCGACATCATTCGCCGCGAGGGTTACGGGTTTGTCGAGCGTCCCTTCACTGTGGCGGAGGCGAAGGCGGCGCGCGAAGCGTTCCTGACCAGCACCGTCGTCGATCTGTTGCCGATCGAGGGCGGGGGCGGCACCCGGCCGCCTGCCACGGCCGCGGGCGGTCCTGTTCGACTGGGACAACACCCTGGTCGACAGCTGGTCGACGATCCACGAGGCCTTGAATGTCGCGATGGCGGCGATGGACAAGCCGCTTTGGTCGCTCCAGGAAACCAAGGAGCGGGTCCGGCTCAGCCTGCGCGAGAGCTTTCCGCGCCATTTCGGCGAGCGTTGGGAAGAGGCCAGGGGGATCTACCTCGACAAATTCAGGGCGATCCATCTCGATAGGCTGACCGCCTTGCCGGGCCGCCGGGAGTTGCTCCGGGGGCTCGCTGACGAAGGCATTTACATGGGCGTGGTCAGCAACAAGACCGGGGCTCTGCTGCGGCGCGAGGCAGAAGAACTGGGTTGGTCGAATCAATTCGGCAGCATCGTCGGAGCGGGCGATGCCGCAGCGGACAAGCCGGACACCGCTCCGGTCCTCCTCGCCCTCGCACCAAGCGGCATCGGCGCCGGCGAGACGGTGTGGTTTGTCGGAGACACTGGGGTCGACATCGAATGCGCCCGCAATAGCGGCTGCGTTCCTGTCTTGCTGGGCGGCGAAATGTCGGACGAGGAGTTGGCCCGATGCACGCCGCGCCTTGTCTTTTCCGATTGCTCTACCCTGTTTCGCTTTATCCGGGGCTTGTGAATCATCATAGCAGCCCTATCTCTTACCCGGTAACTCGGCAGCTTTGTCCGAGTATTTGTGCGTTTGGTTATGAGCTGGCGGTTCGGCTCCAAGAAGTGCTGGGGGAATAGGATACCCATGACACCGGAAAAGTCGCAAAACGTCCAAGATGTCTTCCTCAATCACGTCCGGAAGAACAAGACGCCGGTTACCGTGTTCCTCGTGAATGGAGTAAAGCTACAAGGAATCATTACCTGGTTTGATAATTTCTGTGTCTTGTTGCGGCGCGACGCGCATTCCCAGCTGGTCTATAAGCACGCGATATCGACAGTCATGCCGGGGCAGCCGATTCAGCTTTTCGAGTCGAATAAGGAGATCGACGAATCCTGAGTCCGGCGAACACCAAAGATAACGCGGACGGCGGCTTCACCGGCCGGGCACTCGTCGTTCACCCCGCGCCGAAAGTACCTTCCGGGCGGCAGCCCGTCGTGCCCTCGGGCCGTTCAATCGAAGCTCGGCTCGAAGAAGCGGTGGGTTTGGCGCAAGCGATCCGTCTCGATGTCGTTGGCGCGGAGATCGCGCGCATCGCACGGCCGCAGCCGAGCAGCCTGCTCGGGAGCGGGACTCTCCACAACCTCGGCGAACTGATCAGCAAAAACGCAGTCGGAGTAGTCGTCATTGATGGCGCGCTGAGCCCGGTGCAGCAGCGCAACCTCGAAAAACACTGGCAGGCGAAGGTCATCGATCGGACCGGTCTGATCCTCGAAATATTCGGCGCGCGGGCGCACACCCATGAGGGCCGACTCCAGGTCGAATTGGCGGCGCTTTCCTACCAACGCTCGCGGCTGGTCCGTTCGTGGACCCATCTCGAGCGTCAGCGCGGCGGTTTTGGTTTTCTCGGCGGGCCCGGAGAGAGCCAGCTCGAAATCGATCGTCGGCTAATCGGCGAGCGCATCAAGCGGCTCAAGCGCGAGCTCGACGACGTCAAGCGGACGCGGGCGCTCCATCGCGAGGCGCGGCGCCGGGTGCCATACCCGGTCGTCGCGTTGGTCGGCTATACCAATGCCGGAAAATCGACTCTGTTCAACCGGCTGACCCGATCGTCGGTGGCTGCCGGAGACATGCTGTTCGCGACCCTCGACCCGACCATGCGGCGTCTCGATCTGCCCTCGGGCCGCACCGCGATCCTGTCGGACACTGTCGGCTTCATCTCGGACCTGCCGACCCACCTCATCGCCGCGTTTCGCGCGACGCTCGAAGAGGTCACCGAAGCCGACATCGTCGTCCATGTCTGCGATACCAATCATCCTGACAGCGAGGCGCAGCGCCAGGATGTGCTTTCCATTCTGGCCGATCTCGGCCTTGGGGAACTGGCCGGGGAGGGTCTCGTCGAGGCGATGAACAAGATCGATCTCGTCGACCCGGCAACACGCGCCGGCCTCACCAACCAGGTGTTGCGCAACTCACACAATGTTGCGCTCTCCGCGGTGACCGGAGAGGGATGCGGGGCGCTGCTGGCGATGATCGACCATCAGCTCGAAAGCGACATTCGCCCGGTGCGGCTGGAGGTCCCGCTGACCGACGGCAAGACCCTGGCGTGGATCTATCGGCGCGGCGAGGTGCTCGGCCGGCGTGACGACGAGGAGGCGGCCCACCTCTCGGTTCGGCTCTCCGAAGCCGACATCGCGCGGCTGCGTCACCACCAGCGGATGCACTGAAGCCCTCATCCGCGCATTGCCGGAAGAGGCCCCCACCCCAGCCCTCCCCAGCCCTCCCCCGCGCGCGGCCGGGCTCTCGGGCAACGATTTCAAGTCGTCTTGCGCGGACTTGATCCGCGCATCCACGTCTTCCTTTCGACCGCCCAAGGCGTGGATGCCCACGGATCGAGTCCGTGGGCTGAAGGCCCACGGGACGAGCCCGGCCAAGACGAAAATGGCGTCGAGATTTTCCTCCCTTCGTCGCCGAAAGAGTTTCCCCGGACAGCCCTCCCCACGCACGGGGGAGGGGAGGACCCGCGTTAGCGGGAAGGTGGGACCTATACCTAATCGGTGCCCTATTCGTCGCGCTTCACCTCCTGCCACAGCGTCTCTAGCGCGTCGAGATCGGCGCCGGTCGCACGTTCGGCGGCGAGACGCTCGACGCGGCGGAAGCGGCGTTCGAACTTTGCCGTCGCTTGGCGCAGCGCCGCTTCCGGGTCGATCTCGAGTTTGCGCGCGAGGTTGGCGACGGCGAAGAGGATATCGCCCAACTCATCCTCCAATGCCGTGGGATCGGCGTTCCGCATGATTTCTTGCTTGAGTTCGGCGACCTCCTCCAGAATCTTTTCGAAGACCGCCCCCGCTTCGGGCCAGTCGAAACCGATCCGCGCTGCGCGCCGCTGGATCTTGACGGCACGCAGCAGCGCCGGCAGCGCCAGGGCGACCCCGTCAAGAACGCTTTCGGGCATGCCCGCTCGACGGGCGCGGGCCTGGCGCTCGACTGCCTTATGCTCTTCCCAGGCCTCGTTCTGCGCGGCCACGGTGTCAACCTCGGCCGTGCCGAAGACGTGCGGATGGCGGCGCAGCATCTTGTCAGCGATCGCCGCAGCGACGTCGTCGAAGGAGAACAGCCCGGCCTCCTCGGCCATCCGGGCATGAAAGACGACCTGGAAGAGCAGGTCGCCAAGCTCGTCCTTCAGCGCGGCGGGGTCGCCGCGCGCAATCGCGTCGGCGACTTCGTAGGCCTCTTCAATCGTATAAGGGGCGATCGTCGCGAAATCCTGCGCGCGATCCCACGGGCACCCATGCTCCGGGTCGCGCAGTTGGGCCATGATCGCGAGCAGGCGGTCGAGGGGACGCGTCATCGGCATCTCGATCATCAATAATGGCAATGAGGCAGCATGATATCATGGTGGTGCGAGAACGGTCGGTGACGGAGGAGGGGTGAGAACCGGCATAGAGGAACTTGAAATCTTGCGGCGGGCCTATGCGAAGCAGGTCATGGCGGCCGCCGGAGTCGACGATCCGCGCGTAGAGGCGGCGTTCGTCGCGGTTCGCCGGGAGGATCTTCTCGGACACAGCCTATGGTCGATCGTGCGCTGGTCCCGCGGTTACGGCAATCCTCGTTGGACCCTCCAGCGTGTTGACACAGATCTAATTTAATGAATACCTTACGGCGTAGTCAGCAACTAATGTCTCACGATTGCTAAAAGTCCGAGTGGTGCAGGGCGCGGCGCTTTGATCTCGACGCTCTCGCGAACACGGTTCCGTGCGACCGGTTGCTTGGCCGCCACGCCTCGGAGAGATCGGAACGTTCGAGCCGCGGGCTCGGAAAGCATCCGGCAGCCGACCGGTGCTCGATCGACCGGCGCTCGCAGCGGCACCCGTGCTTCTAGCAAGTTAGCGCCGGCTCGCTCGGCTCGTAGAGCAGCTCGACCGACTTCGATTTCGGTGTTGTAGCCGTCGACGGACCCCGTCGGGCGCGAGCACGTTCAACTCGACGGGCCTGAGGCCGGACCTGCCCCTGACCCACTCACGACCGGCTGTCCCCCTCGCGAGGCAGGTCGGTCAGGAACATGATTCCCGGCTCGTGGGTGATCATGAGTTCGGGACGCGCCTCGAGTGCGACCGCTTGTGGCGTCACCCCGCAGGCCCAGAAGACCGGCACCTCGCCCGGATGAATGGCGACAGGGTCGCCATAGTCGGGTCGACCCAGGTCGGCGATCCCGATGGTCTCTGGACTGCCGGCGTGGAGAGGAGCGCCATGGGCATGCGCATAGCGTGCCGTCACCTCGCCGGCCAGCTGGACCTGTGCTTCAGGGATCGGGCGCATAGTCACCACCATCGGTCCATGGAAGCGGCCGGCAGGACGGCAGGCGAGGTTGGAGACGAACATCGGCACTAGGGTGCCGCGCTCCACGTTTCGCACGCCGACCCCCGCGTCTATTAAAGCGTGCTCGAAGGTCGGGCTGCAGCCGAGCAGGAAGGCGACGAGATCGTCTTGCCAGAGGTCTCGGATCTCTCCGCGCTGCTCGACCAGCTCGCCCCGGCGGTAGACGCGGTAGCCCGGCAGGTCGGTGCGGACGTCAGCGCCCGGGGCCGAGCGGGCGGGCTCCGGGTCGCCCGGAGGCGTGATCTCGATGAGCGGGCAGGGCTTGGGGTTACGGGTGCAGAAAGCGGCAAACTCGACAGCTGCCTCCTTTGGGAGGATGACCAGGTTTGCCTGCTGGTACGCCGCGCACTGTCTTCCCGTGCAACCGCGCCATTCGCCGCGCCGGGCGGCGGCGCGCATCTCCGCGAGCGAGGCGATTACGCGGGATGGTCGATGTCGATCCATTTCGGCTCCCTGAAACAGCTCGCGCTCCATACGTCGAATAAAATCACAAACTTTCGAAACTCCATCTCGTTGTTTACCCGAGCGAGCGCCAGGGCGCGCTCCGCTCACAGAAACGCTCAGCCGGGTATGCCAGCGGGACGCCCTTGTAGCGGATGGCCAGCCGGCCATCGGGGTAGTCGACCACGCTCACCCGCATGCTGATCGCCGCGTTGGCCTGGTCGCGCGGCTCAAGGCTGAAAAAATCAGCTTGTCGTATTAGAGCGTCAGCGCCTTGGAGAGTCTTACGGGACCAAACCACCATCACAGGGCCTCGGAGCGGCCCCTTTTGGGGTCGGTAGCTGCTCAGCGGAATTCGCC
>WNFD01002771.1_pt1 | contig 17626 bp, 17 predicted proteins | sample 5400491 | NCBI WGS metagenome assembly WNFD01 (sample SAMN13153343, study PRJNA577476) | soil metagenome | isolation source: 120 cm saprolite under Douglas fir tree site 2 hole 2 replicate 2 | place: USA:California | collected 2015-04-18 | reverse complement strand
GGCAGCGGATGATCGATCACATAGCTGCCGAAATTTGGATTGTGCCAGTCCGGCTGGGCACCTTGGTCTGCTCCCCTCGCGCGGGCCAGCAGCGTATAGCGGCCCGGTTGTGCCGGCGTAATCCAATCGTATTTCCAGCGTCGCCACGCGTACCGGTTTATCGGGTCGAGGAATTCGCCCTGAACCCACGACGCGCCTCCATCGAGGCTAATCCAAATCTCGGTGACGTCGGTGTCGCCCGCCCAAGCGGCGCCGAAAATGGTGTAGGGACGATCGGGTTCGAGTCTCTCATACACGCGGGGGCGCGCGATCTGCGATTTCAGTTTCATCTCCGCGAGCGGCCGGCGGACAGGTGTTCCCTCGGAATCATCCCAATAGCCGTAGTCGGAAGTCTGCCAGTAGCCCTGAAACGGCTGGGTGGCCGCAATGATGTCGGTCAGCCACTTTACCGAGGCCATGCCGTAATGCCCGGGCACTATGGCGCGCAGCGGATATCCGTGATCGGGCGTCAGATCCTGCCTGTTCATCTGGTAGGCGATCAGCACGTCGGGCTCCATCGCCCGCGCTCTCGGGATACTGCGAGCATAAGAGATCGGACCCGGCGGCTTTGGCTCTTCCTTCGGCACGCCGCGATCAGCGCCTTCCAAAACGAGGTCGCACACATCATCGGCCAGTCCGGCGCTTTTCAGCAGCACGGAAAGGGGAACACCCGTCCATTCGGCATTACCGACCGCCCCGAGTTCCCATTGCGCGCCAGGCGCTGGCGGCACCAGGAATACGCGGCTGTTGCCGGCGCACTCCAGTGTGGCGACGCATGTCCGTGAAGGCATGGCGCGAATATCGGCGCAGCTCAGGCTTAGTTCGTTCCGCACGGCGCCACGTATCGACAGCCGATAGGTGACAGGATTCAGCTCCGGTGTGGCGAAATGACTGCGTATGTAGAAAAGCTCGGACGGCGTGATGAAATCGCCGAGTTGATCGAATGGCATTTCGAGATTGTTCGGGTCTTTTTGCCGAATGATCAGGCCGACGGGGCGCACAGCTGTGCCGGACCAATTGTCGGTTCTCGTATCCATGGAATTCTCCTATCGGAATTCGGATTGGAATCGTGTGCCGCGAGGCTCAAAGCACCGCTAGATAGATGCAGAAAATCACGACGGCGATCGCGAGCGCCGCCGAAAGCAGCGGCTCCGCACGGGACTGCGGGATCTGGACAACTTCATCACGATTGATCGCGCGGCGCGTGCGCTCAAAGACGGCGCCGCTTCGTGCGATGATGGCAATTCCAACCGCCACCATTGCAAGTCCGGCATAGCGGGCCGTGGCTGCGACGAACGCGCCGGCGCTTTCAGCAAGGAGATGGGGTGGGCTTCCGCTACCAACCACGTCGACAAGGACGTCCAGCTTGACGAGAAAAAAACCAAAAGCGGCCACGGCCAGGCCGGTGCGTATCCAGGCAAGAAAGGTTCGCTCGTTCGCCGCGTGGTTTGTGTAGTTAGCGATCATTGAATCTCACCTCCACGTCGATCGTACGCATCTAGTCATGGCTGAGACATTCATGTTTGCATCGGCAAGACGGAAAGCACTTTGTCCAAGGTGATCGGAAAGTCTCGAACCCGCGCGCCGCATGCATTGTAGATCGCGTTGGCGAGCGACGCGCCGGCGCCGCAGATCCCCAGTTCGCCGATGCCCTTGCTTTTCAGCGGATTGGACCTGTTGTCCAACTCGGCAAGGAAGATGGCGTCGATGGCCGGGATATCGGCGTGCACCGGCACGTGGTATTCGGCGAGGTCGTGATTGACGAAGTAGCCGAAGCGCGGGTCGAGAGCCATCGCTTCCCCCAGTGCTGCCCCGACACCGAAGGTCATCCCGCCGATCGCCTGGGACCGTGCAGTCTTCGCGTTCAGGACACGGCCGGCCGTGAATACGCCCAGCATGCGCCGTAGACGCACTTCCCCGGTATCCATATCGACGCCGACTTCGGCGAAATGTGCGCCGTAGGATTGTTGCGAGAAATTCTTGCTGTTGCGGCCCGGCTTGATTTCCCCATCGGCGTCCATGCCGGTGCCGACAAGGTCGGTCAGCTTTTTGGACTGTTCTCCGGATGCGATGCTGCCGTCGGCGAAGCATGCGGTTGCCGGATCCATGCCGGCGCTTCGTGCCAGCTTTTCACGTAGCGCATTGCAGGCCTCAAACAGAGCCGAGCCCGAGCTGCCTGCGCCGAACGATCCGCCCGAACCCGCCGCTTCCGGAAAATTGGTATCGCCGAGTTCGACCCGGACGCGTTCGGTCGGCAGGCCGAGCATCTCGGCGGCGATCTGCGCCAGGATGGTGTAAGTTCCGGTGCCGATGTCAGTCATCGCCATTCGCACGGTGGCTGTACCATCAGGAGTCAATCGAACATTGGCCTTGGAGAGCCGAAGCGGGTTGCCGCGCGTCGCCGCGGCCATGCCCATTCCCACCAGCCTGTGCCCATCGCGAACCTGGCCCGGCTTCGCATTGCGCTTGTCCCATCCAAATCGACGCGCGCCTTCCTGCATGCAGGCGATCAAATGACGGCTGGAATAGGGAATATGTTTTTCCGGATCTTCGGTCGGCTCGTTGCGCATGCGCAGTTCAATCGGGTCGAGGTTGAGCTTTTCGGCCAATTCGTCCATCGCGCATTCAACCGCCATCAGCCCGACAGATTCGCCGGGCGCGCGCATCGACGAAGCAACCGGAATATCCAGTGGTGCCAGACGATGTCGCGTGAGCCGGTTTGGTCCGGCGTAAAGCGTGCGGGTTTGCAGAGCCGCGCCCTCGTAGGTCTGCTCGCTGGGTAAATTGCCCGAGAATACATCGTGGCCGACGGCGAGGATTCGACCGCTCCGATCCGTGCCCAGGCGGAGGCGCTGGATGGTGTCCGAGCGGTGCGTCGTGACATGAAAGATCTGCTGTCGTGTGAGTGCGGTTTTCACCGGCCGCTTGAGCTGCCGCGACGCGATCGCCGCCAGAATGGCATCCGCGTTGACCCAGAGCTTGCCGCCGAATCCGCCGCCGATGAAGGGGCTGATCAGCCGCACGTTCTCAACTGGAATTTTCAAGGTGGTCGCGACGGCCTGCTGCCCCTGATTCAGCATCTGGTTTGCGGTGTAGAGGATGAGCTTGTCGCCGTCCCACATCGCGAGGGTGGCATGGGGCTCCATCATGGCGTGACTTTGCAAAGGCGTCGTATAGGTGACGTCGATCCGCACCGGGGCGCTGGCGAACGCGCCGGCAAAGTCGCCCACCGCGCTGTCGGCTGCCGGCGCATCCTTTTGGTGCGGAACGCGGGCCTCTTTGAGGTTGTTGCGAAGTGCGTATTTTCCGTTCGCGCGATCGTATCTTACGTCCACCAGATACGCAGCCGCCCTGGCTTGCTCAACAGTTTCAGCGACCACGAAAGCAACCGGCTCGCCGTAATGCTTCACTTCCGGTCCCGTAAGCACCGGGTGGGCCTCGCGGTGATTGCCTGTGCCTTGCACGGGGGCGTTTAGATGCGTGAGGACCAAAACTATCCCGGGCGCTTTTTCCGCCGCGCGCGTGTCGATCGATTTGATCTTGCCTTTTCCGATCGAAGCTTCGACTACAAAGCCGTACAGCGTATTGTTGCCCTGCTGCATCTCATAGGCGTAGCGCGCGCCGCCGGTGACCTTCAGCCGGCCGTCGACACGATCGAGCGGCTTGCCGACAACGCCGCGCGCACCGACATCGAGGGCATTGGTGCCGACGGGTGAGTTCATTTCCATAGGGCTGTTCCCTCTCAGGCTCGGGTGATCTCTGCCAGCACGCTGTGCAGGGTTCGCCGCATCAGCGGAATCTTGAAATCGTTGCCGCCGAAGCCGCGGGCACCGTCGAGGACCGCATTTGCGGCTGCCTTGAAGGCGCTTGCGTTCGCGGAGGTGTTGGCTAGTTTTTCTTCGGCCTGCGCGACACGCCAGGGCTTATGCGCCAGACCGCCGAACGCGAGCCGTGCCGAGCTGATTCGCCCACGGGAGGAATCAACGATTGCGGCGACTGAAACCAGCGCAAAAGCGTAAGAGGCGCGGTCACGGACCTTGCGGTAGAACTGCACGCCGGGCGGCGGCGGCGGCAACGTTACTGCCGTGATGATTTCGCCTGACTTGAGGGAGGTCTCGATCTCGGGCGTTTTGCCGGGAAGACGATGAAACTCGGCGATTGGAATGACGCGGGCTTCGCCCTCGTGATTGACCGTCTCCACCTTGGCATCGAGCGCTCGCATGGCTACCGCCATGTCAGACGGGTGGGTAGCGATGCAATGATCGCTGGTGCCGAGGATGGCATGAATGCGGTTGAAGCCGGCAAGTGCAGCGCAACCCGAGCCGGGATCGCGCTTGTTACAGGGTTTGGTGACGTCATAGAAGTAGTAACAACGCGTTCGTTGCAGCAGGTTGCCGCCGGTGGTGGCCTTGTTCCGCAACTGTGCGCTCGCACCCGCGAGCAACGCGCGGCTGAGCACGCCGTAGCGCCGTCGCACCCGCGGGTCGGCCGCGAGATCGCTGTTGCGAACCAGCGCGCCGACCCGCAGGCCGCCGTCGGGGGTTTCTTCGATCTTGTCGAGCGGTAGTCGGTTGATATCGACCAGTTGCGATGGCGTCTCGACCTGCAATTTCATCAGGTCGAGCAGGTTGGTGCCGCCGGCAATGATCTTGGCGCCAGCTTTTACGGCGGCAGCGGCAGCGTGCGCGGCCGAGTCGGCGCGTTGGTAGGTGAAGGCCTTCATGTCGGCATCCCCGCGGCTTGTTTGATGGCTGCCACAATGTTCGGGTAGGCTGCGCAGCGGCAGATGTTGCCGCTCATCCGTTCGCGGATTTCGGTGTCGGTGAGTTCGGGCTGCGGCTGCGCCAGATCTTCCGTCACATAGCTCGGCATGCCGGTGCGGCTCTCCGCGAGCATTCCGATCGCGGAGCAGATCTGTCCCGATGTGCAATAGCCGCACTGAAAGCCGTCATGCTCGACAAAAGCTGTCTGCAGCGGATGCAGATTGTCGCCCTCGGCAAGACCCTCGATGGTCGTGACGGATTGTCCGTCATGCATCACCGCAAGCGTCAGACAGGAGTTGATGCGGCGTCCTTCAATCAACACCGTGCAGGCGCCGCATTGGCCGTGATCGCACCCCTTCTTCGAACCCGTCAGCGCCAGATGTTCACGCAGCGCATCCAGCAATGTCGTGCGTGGATCGAGCGTCAGGGAACGCGAGCGGCCGTTGATCTGAAGCTCCACCGCTACGGGAGGCTGTGGCGGTCCGGCATCATCGAGCGGGCCGGCGGCGAAAGCCGCACACGGGAGCGAGGTTAGGAGCAGCGCAGTGGTTCCGGTCTCAATCACCGTACGCCGGGTAATCTCAGTTGTGATGGGTTCATCCTCGTCCATGACTGCTCCATGTTCGCAGTTTCGGTGAAAGCTGCCTGCTGCAAGACGTCCAACTTACGGCCAGATGCCGTCTTGCTGCCCGCCGGAAGACATCAGGCTGACGGCCAGGTGTCGTTCGGAAGGTTGATGACAATAGGCGTTGCGGTGCTGCGCACGACAACCCATCGAAACGGCTCCAGCATCGAAGGGTTGATTTCCATATGGGGCAGGAAAGCCGGGACATGAATGAAATCGCCGGGCTTCGCGCGTGCTGAAAATTCTCCTTTTTCACCCCAGCGCACTTCGCAGATGCCAGAGAGGACGTAAGCGATCGTTTCCTGCTGTCCATGATGGTGAATTCCTGTCCGCGATCCCGGCTCCACCTCGAACAGACCGCCCCAGATGACCGAAGCTATGCCCAGTGCAGGCGCAATAGCTGCGCGACGTTCGGAGCCCGGCGTCTGGGTCGTTCCGGAATCGAATTGAGCCGGGCTGACGATATGGATGGCAGCAGATGTACTCATGGCGTCCCGGATCACTGTTGAAAGCGGATGCTACGAAGCTAGGTGGGGAGTGAGTCGAGGGCCATTAAATTGGGGTTTAGGAAATTCACTTGGAATTGAGGCGGGATCCCGGATGCACTTCAGCCCTCACGCTCCGTCCATGATTGCTCCATAGCGCAACCTCAGCGTCTTGGAATGGCGAGGGTGCATACTCGAGACAAAAAAGGCCGGTGGCGGAAAGCCACCGGCCGAGATGCCTAAGCCCAGCGAAACCGACAGGGAGGAGGTCTGGTTTCGTGATGATCGACGAAGCGAGCAGGGGGACGGAGAGAGCACAGCATTGAAACAGCTCGCATCGATCGCGCGTAGACAAATAGAGTATGTGCACTCTCAGATAAAATTGCTTGCCGGAGATTGCGGTGTTTGTTTCGAATTTGCGCCGATCTGACCCTGAATTTCCGGGCGCGCCCGGAACAGGGAGCATCGCACTGAGCGGATCGAGAGTAGCCGGCTGGGTCACGGCGTTGCCGGATATTTGATCCGGTCGGCACCGGTTTTGCGCTGTGAGAGCATAGCCAATTCTCCGTTCGTACCGATTTCTCAAAGCATCGAATGAATGAGGAGAATGCAATGCGCATACTTAGCAGCAACAACCATCGTCAGCAGTCCGTCGCAGGTCAAGGCTCGCACCAACCCAAGCGCGGCGCTCGGAATAGCAACGACCACGAGTGCGCGATGAAGAAGACATTCATCAGCGGCGCGCTTGCATTGCTGGTCCTGGCTTATCCTGCTCTCGCCTCGGCGCAACAGGTACCAGCGGCGGCCGCGGCCGACAAAGCCGAACAATCCCATCAACAAACCGCGGAAGCGTCCTTCATGGCCGAGAACCGGGCCGCCATGAACAAGATGATGATGGACATGGCAGTGAAGCCGTCTGGCAATGTCGACGCCGACTTCACGGCCATGATGATCCCCCACCATCAGGGCGCAGTCGATATGGCGGAGGCCGAGCTGCACTACGGCCACAACAGGAAATTGCGCCGGATCGCGAGGAACATCGTGGCCGGGCAACGGCGCCAGATTGGCGCGATGAGGGCGGCGCTCGGCCAGCCGCTTTCCGAGGCAACGTCATCGGCGGTGCCGTCGGGCCAGTCCTCCTCTCAAACAGATGGACGGTCCGCGCCCAACACGGCGCGCTGAACCCAGGTAATCCACCGTTCGTCCCGGGTCTTACATCGCTTCGAAGAGGAGAGCGTCATGCACATGCAGGATTGGAATACGTATCGGCAGCAGCTCGTTGCCGGGGTCGGCAGCTTCGGCAAGCTCAACCCCGATATCGTCAAGGGCTACACCACCCTGAGCCGCGCCGGCGAGAAGGCCGGTCACCTCGATGAAAAGACGCGCGAACTCATAGCGCTCGCGGTCGCCATCACCCTGCGCTGCGACGGCTGCATCACGGTGCATGCCGCGGCGGCCCAGCAACGGGGCGCGACCAAGGAAGAGATCGCCGAAGTGCTGGGCGTGGCGGTCTCTGTCAATGCCGGCGCGGCCGTGGTTTATTCCACCCGCGCGCTCGACGCATTTGACGCCGTCGCCGAAATCAACCCCAATACCGCGTAACAGCAGGCTGGTGTTCGCCGACCGACTGAAGCTTCCAAGAAGCTCGGTATGGGGCGCAGGGGGAGCAAATCGCGGAGTTTCATTCCATTGTTACAGTTCGATCCTTCGACCTATTTCAATCAGTGCGCTGGAGGGGATCTTGAACCGGTCGATGGCATGCGCGGAATTGCGCGACATGAATGCAAACAATGCCATGCGCCATCGCGACAGGAGATTTCGATGCTTGCGGTTGCTGAGGTCGCCGCGCTCGATGAAATAGCTCGCCTTTTCCAGCACCGGCACTCCGTCCTTTTTCGCAAGTGCGAGGACAGCCGGAAGGTCGGGGATCTCGACGAAACCAAAATGAACGGTTACATGCCAAAAACCATCATCGAACTCTTCCACGCGGATGCGGTCTTCTGATCGAACGCGAGGAGCCTCCTCGAAGTTGATCGTCAAGGCAATGATCGTGGTTTGCAGCGACCGGACGTGCTTCACGTAGTTGACGATGACCGGTGGTATCGCCCTGCCAAGTCGGGTGAGAAACACCGCAGTACCCGGAACTCTTGCAACGTTGTCGCTGCGAAGGCGCGCGAAGAACTTGCCCGGCTGTTGAGCTGCTGCCGCGTTCCGCCGATGCATAGCCTCAACGCCGTAATGCCATGTGGTCATAATGATGAACGTGAGGGCGCCGAATGTCAGCGGGATCCAGCCGCCCTCTGATATCTTCAGAAGGTTTGCCGAGAAGAAGGCAACATCGACCGCCAACAAGATACCCGTGACGGCGGCGGCTTGATAGAGCGACCAGTGCCATCGATGACGCATCACATGGTAGAGCAGTGCGGTAGTCAGAACCATCGTGGTTGACACAGCCGTCCCGTAAGCTCCGGCAAGACGATCGGAACTTCCGAAGCTCACGGTCAGTGCAACCGTGAACGCCATCATTGTCCAGTTCACGAATGGTACATAGATCTGTCCGTATTCTTCCGCTGAAGTCTGATTGATCCGGACACCGGGAAACCAGCCGAGCTGCATGGCCTGCCTCGTCATTGAGAACGAACCGGTAATGATCGCTTGGCTGGCGATAATGGTGGCAAGCGTTGCAAGCGCAACCAACGGATAAATCGACCAGTTGGGCGCGAGTTTGAAAAACGGGTTGGCTTCTGGATCGGAAGATGCCAGGAAATTTCCCACCTGACCGGCGTAGTTGAGGACGAGAGCCGGCAGCACGAAGCAGTACCAGGCAACGCGGATTGGATTTCGGCCGACGTGACCCATGTCAGCGTAAAGCGCTTCACCCCCCGTCAGCGCGAGGAATACTCCACCCAGTACGGTGAACCCGAGAAACCCGTGGTCCATCACGAGTTCAGCGCCGTGGATAGGATTTATCGCAGCCAGGACAGCAGGACGATGCACGATTCCGATGACGCCAAGGATCCCGATTGTCGCAAACCATACGAACATGACCGGCCCGAAGGCCCTTCCAACGACCCCGGTTCCTCGATGCTGGATTGCAAATAAGCCGACCAGGATGACAACGGCAATTGGCATCGTGTACGGTTTGAATATGCTTGTTGCGACGTTTAGACCTTCTACCGCGCTCAGAACCGAGATTGCCGGCGTAATAATGCCATCTCCATAAATGAGGGCTGCACCAAACAACCCCATGAAAATGAGCCACCGACCGCGACCAGCCCAACGAGCGCCGGTCATTGTCATCAGCGCGAGAATCCCACCTTCACCCTGATTGTCAGCGCGCATTACAAAAAAGCAGTACTTGATCGATATCGTGATGATCAGCGCCCAAAAGATGAGAGATAGCGAGCCAAGAGCTGCTTCCGGCGTGAATTGATCTCCCATGATGTGCACAATTGTCTGCAGGGTATAGAGAGGGCTGGTTCCCAGGTCACCGTAAACAATGCCGAGCGCGAGAAGTCCAGCCGATACGGTTGTAGGCTGTGCAAACCTGTTCTGAGCCTCTCCAGTAAAATCTGTCGGAGCATTCAGTGCGGAAACAGTAGATGCAGTCATGATATTCTCAGAACGACGCCCGATTAGGGGCGATACCTGGTTCCTTCGAGGACGGGCCGGCCGCTGCTAACTCGTTCGCCTTAGCGATAGGGGGTTCGGAAAAGCGCCTGACTTCGTGTTCATCGATAACGAATATCGGATGATAGCGACGAATCTGCACGTCTTCGAGCATCACGAGATAGCGATTGTCGAGCAAGCGCCAATGGCCTTCAACGCGTGCCGCCACGACGGCGTGATCCTCGCCTGACAAAGTGTTGCGCATGATGACGAGTCGTAGATCGTCAGGCGCGACGCCTGCCTCCCGTAGCGCGACGAACTTTGCGATGGCATAGTCCTCGCAATCTCCCGCACCGGCAGCCAGTGTGGCAAGTGGGGAGCTCCATAGATCCTCGACATGGTACTGCGTGAGATCGCTCATCGGACGGATCGCCAGATTGATCGAGCGATTGATTTCACCGAGGAGGGCAAGCCCTTCTCGCCCACGCGCGCTATCGATAATCGAGAGAAAGCGCAGGGCCACCGCAGATGGGCAACGCGCGCGATCGGATCGGCAGAGCGTCACGGTCTTCATGTCCGCGGCGATATCGTGCTCGACGACCCTCCATTTTTCTTGGACCGGGCTTTCAGGCAGCGGCGTGGTAGAAAGCCCGAAGGGCTGTTCGGATGCGCGGGCCGAAGCCATCGACGCCAAAGAGCGGTCGAATTGATCCGGCGGAAGGGATCCAGCTCCCACTGCGCCAGCACCGCAAATCATCAGGCCAATAGCGACCACAATGGCTTGCGCACTGACGCGCGATCCAATTGAAGATAGCATGGTCAAAATCATCGTTATAAGCGGCGCATTTGCCTAAACCGCTTTTTGAACACGTGAAGCACAGGTGCGAGAAATCTAGGTCCGCAATCTGTCCGCGCCACTAAATTGAATTTCAGAAAGCCAAATTAATCTTCAGTTGAGCGGGCCGTTTAATCGCGAAGAGTGGCCGTGCGCGGTGGCGGAGGCCGACCGCTTTGCCACTCGATATGGCGAGGGCTATTCATGATGCTTTGGCATGATTTTCGATAGCCAGCACGGCACCTTCGCAGTGTTCGGCGTAGCATTTATCATCACAGTAGGAGATCCGCGTCTCGATTTCGCGCAGATAGCTCGCCCCGATCGGCTTACAGCACAGCGCACAGAAGGATTGCGGGCAGGGCGTTCTGCCGTTCACCAATACGAATTTCATGTGGCACCCCCCAATGCAAAGCAGTAGACGGTATCGGATGGGTGGAAGACACTAGGCGGGGGCGCGCAGAGATGGTTTCTGCCATCGGGATTGTCCCTGTTCCGCTCTACCTTTTGAGATGGAATGGGAATGTACTTCCCGTCCTCTCTGCGCTTCGCGTAAAGTTCGCCGTCGACATACTTGATTTCAGTCGGGTAGCAGTCCGCCTCATTGCAACAGCTAACGGAAGGATTGTCGGGCATGTGCCATGTTGAATAAAACTTTTCGTGCAGGAGCTGGTCCTGCGGAGGATGGTGGTGCAACGCAGCCTGGCCTTGTCCAGCTTCTTGTGCTTGGACCGGCATCGCCAATAGGCAACAAAGACAGCTCCATAAGAGAAGGAGTTTGCATGGAAAGTTCATTGCGCGGCTTCCTTGTCCCGAAATTCTGAACAGCGGGTAATTTCCGCATGGTTCTCGCTGCAACTCTGGTCAGGCGGCTCGAAGTCGGCGCAACCATCTGCGATCGCCCTCCTGGCGGGCCTTGAAGCGATCAGCGCATTTCTTTGAACAGAGGGCAGTTCGCCACGAGTAGTGCCGGATGAGACCAAACTTTCCGTCACAGATGGCGCAGCGCTTCGCTGCGTCGTGCCGAAGATATTGGGGGCCGTTGCGCATTTCCGTCTCCTGTAGGTCTGGCGTGGGTAGTGGTTGGTAGTCATCCCCTGCTCGCCGTCGCACCTCGCGCACACGTGAAATGCGGCCTCGGGATCGTAGTGATCTGCCAAGTCTCGCGGCGTATAGGGACACCGCGCGCAGAGTTTGACTCTCATGTGCCGCCTCCCAGGCGAAGCAGTAGACGTCTTCGCCGGTGTAGTTTGCCGGTGGGACACGCCCGTGATTCCGACCGTCGGGATTATTGCGGTTACGCTCAATCGTTTTGGCCGGGATCGTGGACATTTCGCCACCTGCAATCGGCTCTTCCACTAGTGAGACTAGTGATTGAGACTGATGGCTCAATTGTACGTGGGTAAGAATCCGATATCGAAAGGGATCGGACGAGTTATACGGAGGTTGTAGTATTTGCCTTTTGCGTGCCGTCTCTCTGGAGCGCCGCGCGTGCGCTCCAAGCTGGCGCTGCTTCGTACGATGATGGCGATTTCAATCACCGCCATTTGCCAGCCTCGCATAGCGGACCGCCACCGCGACGCCAGCGACGCAGCGCCGTTGTCGTTCGTTTGCGCCTGCCGTAGCCGACATCGCGAGCGACGCTACGAGTAGCAGCGCTGCCATTTCATCTTCCTCGCTCGGCCTCTTGATTGCGGCCCGTGGGGGCACACGAACCGGGAATTACGGAGCAGTGCCGACGCCATGGCGCCCGCTGTCCGAATTGGTCCGCGTCACCGGCGAGTGAGTGTAAATTGCGGGGACCATAGCGCTTCTCCTGATGCTGGCGTTTGTAGGCCTCGGGCAACCGCGGTCCAGGGAAGCACGTCCATAAGCCCCTACTAGGGCTTGCAATCAAGTTGCTGATTTTCCTGCAAAATGCTCTAATCTTGTTCGTCGAAGAGACCGGGACGCTCTGCGAATGGTGCATAACCGGACCACGAATTTCTGGAATTTAGCCGCGCCATTTTCCCTCGGCGGCGTTGCGTTGGCATTGCGTCGAGAGGACACGCTGTGACCGGGCGCCCAAAATCGGAGGACATCCCCGCGGGCGCACCGGAACGAATCGTCTTCGTCATCGACGACGACGTAGCGGTGCGCGCGACTCTCAGCAGTCTTTTCCGATCGGTAGGCTTGCGGGTCGAGTTGTTCGGTTCGGCCCGCGAATTTGCGCAGATCAAGATGCCCGATGTTGCAAGCTGCCTGGTCCTCGATATTAGGCTGCCGGGGGTCAGCGGTCTCGACTTTCAGGCCGAATTGGCTGAGGCGGATATTCGCATCCCGATCATCTTTATGACGGGTCACGGCGACATTCCGATGTCGGTCAAGGCAATGAAAGCTGGAGCCGTCGACTTCCTGACGAAACCGTTCCGTGATCAAGATATCCTGGATGCCGTGATCAGGGCGCTCGAGCGAGACCAAAAAAGACGCGATAGCCAGAAGACCGTTTCAGAGCTGCGAATCCTGTTCGACTCTCTGACCTCGCGCGAGCGGGAGGTGATGACACACGTCGCCGATGGTCTCATGAACAAGCAGATCGCGGCCAAATTCGGCATCACAGAGATCACGGTGAAGGTCCATCGTGGCCATATGATGCGAAAAATGAAGGCTCGGTCGTTAATTGATTTACTGGAAATGGCTGACCTGCTCGGAATCCGTCGCCCGAAACGCTAGAGCTTATACCTAGGTATCCTTTTCCAATCCCAATCCGTGATGCAATCTGCAGTCAGGGCGACGGTGACGCCATGGGCTCCTAGTCTCCGCGTCAGGGAAAGACCGCCTTGTCAAAACCTCCGCTAGTCGCAATCGTTGACGATGATGCATCCGTGCGCGCCACGACTGACAGCCTTGTGAGGTCGCTCGGCTACATCGTACATACATTCGCATCCGCCGAAGAGTTCCTGCGATCGAATAGCCTCGATGACCTCTCGTGTGTGATTGCAGATGTCCAAATGCCCGGCATGAGCGGCGTCGAGTTGCAGGGCCACTTGCTGTCCCAAGGTTACCGCGTGCCGTTCATTTTCTTCACGGCCTTCCCCGATGAGCGGATTCGTGCGCAAGCGCTCAGTGCCGGGGCGATTTGTTATCTGACCAAGCCCTTCGACGGGGACAGCCTTGTCCGAGGTCTCCAGGCTGCCCTGAAGAAGCATGACAACTGAGCCTGGAAGGGATGTCCTCCAAGCCGCGGTCAGCAAAAGTGGAATCTGGGTTTGCACAACGCAAACAAGCCTGTCCAACGTTATCGTCAGCTTGCGCTCAAACTTCATCTAGCGCCTGAAGGCCGATCTGGGGGGCCCCGAGACCCGCGGTTTAGATTAGCCCAACACAACTGCGATCACTCGGCCGGATCGCGCGCTAGGCGCCGGTCCGTCGATTAGGCTTGCGCGGATTGCCCAAACAGTCCGCTGCACGACTAAACCGAGGTATAGGGGCCCCCAACCATTTCGGTAGTAAACTAAGCTCGGTAGCAATGGAGAAACTCGCGTCAGGCGGACTAGGCTGGAGAGATAGGGCGTAGTGAATACGAGCTAACCGACTCGAGCCTAGAGGTGGAACTATGTTCGCGAACTCTCCGTGTTCAAACATTCCATCCCATAGCCCTTTCGGTGGGAATACCCGAAAAGCGCTCAGCCCACTCGAAAGAAACGACGAACATACCGAACGGCAAACTCATTCGAAGCGCGATCGATCCATGGTGGACGCGACCGATCACACCGTCGAGGTTTATCCGCCCGATATTGTCAGGCGTCGCACCGTGGCATGGGACGGCATGGCGGCCGAGATCGTGCAAGCTACCAGACCTGAAAAGATAGAGTTTCGCTTTCGCGCCCCACTTCACCTTCTTGCGGTATATGACCAGGGGATACGAAGCGATGGGGAGACGTTTGTCGATGGTCTGCCCCGATCGAAGTTGCGAGACGTGAGGCGAAAGCTCACTTTCGTGCCAGCCGGTCATGTGTATCACGACGAGTGGCAGGAACCGCGCGTTCTTACGCGCGTCTTATACCTCTATTTTGATCCCGCCAAGATGCCGACGTATCGTGAAGCAAATATCGTGCCTGCGACTTTGGCGGCGCGGCTTTTCTTCGAAGATGCAACACTGTCGGACACTGCGCTCAAGCTCAGGAGATTGATCGAGCGTGCAGGCGTCAACAGCAACCCTTACCTTGAAGCCCTCGGCATCGTGCTGGCGCATGAGCTTATTCGTCTCAATGCCGGGCCGCCGCGCATCGAAGTTCCGATACGGGGCGGCCTCGCTGCCTGGCAGCAGCGCGTGATCACCACCTACGTCGAAGAACATCTCGCCGAGCAAATATCGCTCGCGACTTTGGCGGGGCTGGTTAGCCTCAGTCCGTACCATTTTTGTCGTGCCTTCAGGCAATCGTTCGGTACGCCGCCGCATCGATATCACAGCAGCCATCGCATCGAACGCGCCAGGACATTGTTGGTGGAATCTGCGTCGTCGGTGACGGAAATCGGATTGGCGGTAGGCTTCCACGAGACAAGCTCGTTCACCACAGCATTTCGCAAGGCGACCGGCCAGACTCCGACCGCGTACCGTCGAAGCCTCGCAAGTATTCCCCACGGCAAGCAGAAAAGTATAGCGCCTCTGTAATCTTTCCGGGGGGATAATCCTATGCAACTACCTGAGTTCACGCGCTCGACGACGCTGCGGTGGACCTTGCTGGTGGCCGGTATTTTTGCGGCTTTTGTCGTTGCGTTGCTCGGGTTCGTCTACTCGAAAACGAAGGATGACTTGACGATGCGATCCGACCGTCTGGTTGCCTCGCAAATCGGCGTCTTTGCAGACTTGTCGCCCGAGCGGAGGCTGGACGCGATCAATGAGCATCTGAAGCAGGACCCGGCTCGCGTTCGGCTCGCAGGATTGTTTGGCCCAAACGGCCGCAGGATCGCAGGCAATCTGGAAAGTCTGCCACCCGATCTTAAGACCGACAATGCGGTACAAGGCGCTGTGGTCGACCGGATAGACGAGATTGGTCGGGAGCAACAAGCGGTCCGCCTGATCGCGCGGAATTTGCCGAACGGCGACCTGCTGGTGTTTGGACGAAATGTCGACGAAGTCGGCGAGATCGCACGCGTCTTGGGTCGGGCGCTCGCGCTTGGTCTGGTTCCCACCGTGCTTCTTTGTCTTGCGGTCGGTGTGGCGTTGAGCGCCCGTGCCCGGAAGCGCATCGTAGAGGTCAACGAGCGAGTGCGGCGCATTGTCGCCGGCGACCTGCGTGAACGACTCCCGCATCTAAAGGCCGACGATCCCTTCTCCAAACTTGCGGCGATTGTCAATGGCATGCTCGACGAGATGGAAGCTCTCATCCACTCCCTTGCAGGCGTTGGCAACAACATCGCTCATGACCTGCGCACACCGCTCGCGCGTGTGCGGTTGACGCTCGAGCGCGGTCGCACCAACGCCAGGACTCTGGAGCAGCTGCAGGTGACTGCAGACAAGGCGATAGATGGAATCGATCAATCGCTATCGATCATCACCGCAATTTTGCGGCTTGCGGAAATCGAGAATAGCCAACGATTGGCCGGCTTTGGCAAAGTCGCGCTTGCGGATCTCGTCCGCGAAGTGGGCGACATGTACGAGCCAATAGCGGAAGACAAAGGTATTGATCTCCTGATCCACTCGCCGCACGAACTAAGCGTGCATGGTGACCGGGACCTGCTGATCGAGGCGGTCGCCAACCTCGTCGACAACGCCGTCAAATTTACGCCGGCCGGAGGGCAGGTGGAAATCGGATTATTTCGTGGCAACGGCGAAAATATTGTGCGCGTCAAGGATACTGGTTCCGGCATAAGCGATCACGAACGCGACGCCGTCTTGAGGCGCTTCTACCGATCGGATAAAATAAGACACACATCAGGCTTTGGTCTTGGCCTGAACCTGGTAACTGCGATTGTGAAGTTGCACGGCTTCCGATTCACGATCTTTCCGGGGTCTGGGTGCGTGGTCGAGATCGGATGTCCGCAAGAGATACCTGGCGCGGAACACACGGTGCAGCCGGAGAGAAGTTCTGGGCATACCGGAAGTGGTGTCAGTATGGTGCTATTGAGCCAGAGCTGAGTTCGCGGTCGCGCCGCCTTGTTTTTTGGACGGTTTCCGTGCGCAACCTCAGGACACAGTGTCTGCGTTCGCCGGCAGGGTGAACTGAAACGTGGCACCGTGGGGTAGAACTTCCGTGGCCCACAGGTGGCCACCCTGGGCTTCAATGATCGAACGGCAGATCGAGAGGCCCATACCCATGCCGCTGGATTTGGTGGTGAAGAAGGCGTTGAACAGTCGGTCCGCGTTCTCGGCGGGGATTCCGACGCCGCAATCCGTCACACTTACAAGCACTTGTTGTTTCTCGTCGTGGCGCGATCGGATCACCAGTTGGCGCGGCCGATCCGTGACCGATTGCATTGCTTCAATGCCATTCATCACCAGGTTGATAATCACCTGCTGCAATTGGACCCGATCACCCAGGATCATGGGTAGAGTGGGTGCCAACTCCATTTGCAATGACACTTGGTGGCTGACCAGCTCACGCTGCACCAGCGCCATGACCTCCCTGATGACGTCATTGACGTCGAGCGGCACCTTCTCAATCTCGGACTTGTTCGCGAGCGCCCGGACGCGCCGGATCACCTCACTCGCCCGATTGCCTTCCTTGATGATCCAATCCACAGCGCGGCGCGCTTCGTCCAGGTCGGGGGTTCCGCGGTCAAGCCAACGCAGGCAGGCCGCTGCGGCATTGACGACGGCGGCGAGCGGCTGGTTCACTTCATGGGCAATGGATGCTGTCAGTTCGCCCAGCGTCGTCACGCGTGTTATGTGCGCAAGTTGCATTTGGGCATCGAGGAGTCGCTGCTCGCTAGCGCGCAGCTTCTCTTCTGCCCGCTTGCGGTCGGTCATGTCGATGACAAAGGCAACCCCCTCGTCTCGTTTCCACTCGAAAAGCGCGACGGCGATCAGAATCGGCACCCGGCTGCCGTCTTTGCGAAAGTACTCTTTCTCGCGCGGTTGGACGGTTCCAGCCGCCTTCAGTTGTGCCAAGGCCTGGTCGTCGGCGTCGCGCCATTCGGCCGGCGTCAGCTCGGTCCATTGCAGCCGGCCCGAGACGAGATCTTCCCGGGCATATCCGACAATATCGAGAAAGGCCTGGTTGGCATCGATGATCCGGCCCTGAACATCCCCGATCACGATCCCGATGATGTTCGAATCGACCAGGCCACG
>WNFD01002770.1_pt1 | contig 17627 bp, 17 predicted proteins | sample 5400491 | NCBI WGS metagenome assembly WNFD01 (sample SAMN13153343, study PRJNA577476) | soil metagenome | isolation source: 120 cm saprolite under Douglas fir tree site 2 hole 2 replicate 2 | place: USA:California | collected 2015-04-18 | reverse complement strand
GCAATTTCTTCTCGTTGATCAACTCGGCGAGCTTCTCGACCAGGCGCGACTTCTGAACCAGCCACGGTATTTCGCTGATGACGATCACATAGGTGCCGCGACCGGTGTCTTCCTGTTTCCACCGCGCGCGCACGCGAAACGAGCCGCGGCCGGTGTTGTAGGCTTCGGCGATTGTCTCCGGCGTATCGACAATGACACCGCCCGTCGGAAAATCAGGGCCTTTGACGTATTTGAGCAACGTACGGCTGCGCGCCTTGGGGTTATCGACCAGGAACAGCGCCGCGTCGCATAATTCGGCGGCGTTGTGCGGGGGGATCGAGGTCGCCATGCCCACCGCAATGCCCTGCGAGCCATTGGCGAGCAGATTGGGGAACGCCGCCGGCAACACGATCGGCTCTTCGCTGGTGCCGTCGTAGCTCGGGCGGAAATCGACCGCATCCTCGTCAATGCCATCGATCAGCAGCCGCGCCACTTCCGTGAGCCGCGCCTCGGTGTAGCGCATAGCAGCAGCGTTATCGCCGTCGATATTTCCAAAATTCCCCTGCCCGTCCACCAGTGGATAGCGCTGGGCAAAATCCTGCGCGAGGCGCACCAGCGCATCATAAATTGCCTGATCGCCGTGCGGATGGAAGTTGCCCATCACATCGCCGACGACCTTGGCCGACTTTTTGAAGGCGGCCCCCGGGTCGAGCCGCAACAACCGCATCCCGTATAGAATGCGCCGATGCACGGGCTTGAGGCCGTCGCGCGCATCGGGAAGTGCGCGATTCATGATGGTGGAAAGAGCGTAGGCGAGATAGCGCTCCTCAAGCGCTTCGCGCAGCGCGACCTCTTCAACCGCGCCCTTGTCCGGGGGAATCAGTCTCTTTCCCATGCTCGATAGCTAATCGGTTGTTCTGCGATGAACAAGCGATGAACGCGCCGGCCATCTATTCTTCGGACTTTTTCCGGTACTATTTGCGAACTCGGAAGCCTTGATTGTGCTATCTTGCGGACGACTATGCGGGGCGACGCTTCTATTAGGGTGGAGAAAGAAATGCGCCGGATTGCTCTTGCAACTGCCGCAACGCTCGTGATTCTCGCGGCAGGCTCATTCGTTCCGAATCGCGCTGAGGCTATGACGATTACGATGCCGGCCGGAATTGGGACGGCGCTCGATGGCACGAATCTCGCCCAGGACGTCGCTTATGTCTGTCGCCGGGTCTGGCGTTGCGGACCATACGGCTGCGGCTGGCGCCGCGCATGCTGGTGGACAGGCGGCGGGCCGTACTACTACGGCGGGCCTTATCGGCGGCGTTATTGGTGGTGAACTAAGCGACGCTCGGCAAAGCGCGGCTTAGCGCAGCAATAAAATGTGCGCGCTCGTCGCCGAGCGCCAGCCCGCGCGGCTCAAGCGCGTGACGAGTCAAAAAGTACCCGGTGAGCGTAAATCCGTCGGCGAGGTCGCCGCCGGCGGGCAGAGTATTTTGCTCGCGCAAGAATGCCGGTAGCCGCATCATTTTGTCCGCCCATGGCTCGCCGGCGGCACGCGAGACGGCTCGCCCGGATTTCGGCGAAACATAAATGAGGTCGCCGGAAACGCCCGTCGCCGCGCAGCGTTCGAGATCGAGGCCGAAACCGAGTTCGGATAGTAGCTGCAATTCAAATCGTACAACCATCGGCGCGGCGATCGCTGCATCGTCAAGGTGATCAAGAATTTGGTCGAGGGCTTCATAGAGGTCGCCATGCGGATCGCGTTCAGGCAATAGCCGCATCAGCGCGGCGAGATGACTGACACCGTAAATTGCATGCGGCGCCGAAAAGAAACCCGCCGCCCGCAAATGCAGGCCCTCAACGGTATAGTTGCCGAGATGCTCATCGAGTCGCGCCCGCCAGGCGGCACTCACGCTATTGCCCAGTTGCAGAACCGGTTTAAGCCGTGAGCCGAAGCCGCCTCGTACAAGACCAAGATGGCGCCCATGCTCCCGCGTCATCAATTCGAGGATAGCGTTCGCTTCCCCGTGACGCTTGACTCCGATCACAATGCCTTCATCGGTCCATTGCATGCAGATAAACGGCTCATCCTTCGAAACGCGCCCTTCGGGCGCTCCTCAGGATGGGGCAACAGCGGGCCCTCATGGTGAGGAGCGCGGCGAAGCCGCGCGCCTCGAACCATGAGGGCGAGTCCCATGCGTCGTCAATCCTTCGGAAACTCGAGCCCCATGGCGCGGTATCGCTCCGGATCCTCGCCCCACCCTTCACGTACTTTGACGAACAGAAACAAGTGTACTTTGGCGTCCGCAGCCTCCGCGATATCCCGGCGGGCGGCCTCCCCGATGGCCTTGATCGTCTGCCCGCCCTTGCCGAGAACGATCTTGCGCTGGCTTTCGCGCTCGACATAGATCGTCTGTTCGATCCGGATGTCGCCGCCGCGTAATTCCTTCCACGCTTCGGTTTCGACCGTCGAATGGTACGGCAGCTCCTGATGCAACCGTTCAAACAGTTTTTCGCGGGTGATCTCGGCAGCCAACTGACGAATCGGCGCATCCGACATTTGGTCAGGCGGATAGAGCCATGGCCCTGGTAGGACGCGTTGCGCCAACCAGGTTTTGAGATCGGGGACACCGTCGCCGCTCAACGCTGAAATCATAAACGTCGCCTCAAACTTCGACTTCTCGTTCGCAAGCTTTGCCAACGTTAGCAGTGCTTCTTTCGCCACCACGTCGACCTTATTGAGGATCAGCAGCTTCGGCGGCTTCACGTCCCCGAGCCGCCCAAGAATATCGTCCGCCTCTTCGTCGAGTCCTTTGCGCGCATCGATCAAGACACCGACAAGGTCGGCCTCGTGCGCCCCGCTCCAGGCCGTCGTGACCATGGCGCGGTCGAGTCGCCGCTTGGGAGAAAAGATGCCCGGCGTATCGACGAAGATAAGCTGTGACTTCCCTTCAATGGTAATCCCGCGAATCAATGCGCGCGTCGTCTGCACCTTGTGTGAAATGATGCTGACCTTCGAACCGACCAGCGCATTGAGCAACGTCGATTTTCCCGCATTGGGCGCGCCGATCAGAGCGACGAAGCCGCAGCTCGTGTCCACGCTCCGCGTGTTCTGCTCAGCCATCAAGCTTGTCCGCCGGCGCGCCGACACGCGTGAGCATGGCCGCGGCGGCAGCCTGTTCGGCCGCGCGCTTCGAATTGCCCAGCCCTTCGGCCGGTGGGCGGTCGGGCAGCACCACCGCGACCCGAAATTCCGGATCGTGATGGGGCCCGGTGCGCGCGAGCTCGCGATAGGCTGGCGTTGGCAGCCCGCGCGCCTGAGCCCACTCTTGCAACATAGTTTTAGGATCACGCAGCGGACGCGGCGGTGTGAGCATTCGCTCCTTCCAAAAGCGCGCGATTAACGCATCAGCCGCCTCATATCCAGCATCGAGGAAAACTGCGCCAACCAACGCCTCGCAAACGTCGGCGAGAATCGTTGTTCGCCGCCGTCCACCGGCGTGCGATTCCGAATTTCCGAGTTTGAGCGCAGGCCCAAGGTCCATCGCTCGTGCCACTTCTGCGCAAGTCTCCTTGCGCACAAGATCGGCCAGCCTCCGCGACAATTCGCCTTCGTTTGCTTTCGGGAACGCCCGGTAAAGCATGTCGGAGATCACGAGCCCAAGAACATGATCGCCGAGAAATTCCAGCCGCTGATAGCTGGACGCGCGATTGCCACCTGACAAAGCCGAAATGTGCGTGAGCGCGCGCTCAAGCAAGTCTTTATCGGCAAATTTGTAGCCGATCCTGCTCTCGAGCGCCGTCCTGTCCTTGGCCTTGCGGCTCATCTGACGATCGTAAATAGCCTGTTCCAGCGTACCGACACCGGCCAGCGCCAGAATTGCCAAGCGCGCTCGCCCTCATAGACGGAGAAGAAGATGATCTGTGCCTTACCAACAATGTTTTCGAACGGCACCATGCCTACCTGGCTAAAGCGGCTGTCAGTCGAATTGTCGCGATTGTCGCCCATCATAAAATAGTGCTCGGGCGGCACGGTGTAGACCTGGGTGTTGTCGGCAAATCCGTTGTCCACCAGATCGAGCGTGTTGAAGGTCACGCCGTTCGGTAGCGTTTCCGTCCATCGCTTGACGGGCGCGTCACGTGTGCCTTCCTCTGTTTCGACAAAGTCAGGCGCGCGCTCGTGCTTGACCGGCACACCGTTGATGTTGACGACGCCGTCGATGACCTGAATCTTATCACCCGGCAAACCCATCACGCGTTTGATGTAGTCGGTCGATGGGTCTTTCGGCAGCCGAAACACGACCACATCGCCGCGCTGCGGCAACCAATCACTCGGAATGCGTCCTGAGAAAAGCGGTGGCGACAACGGGAGCGAATATTTGCTGAAGCCGTAGCTATATTTCGATACGAATAGGTAGTCGCCGACGAGCAGCGTCGCCTTCATGGAGCCGGACGGGATATTGAACGGTTGAAACAGGAAGGTACGGATCACGAGCGCAATGATCAGCGCGTGAATGATCACGCGCACGGTTTCGGCGACGCCGCCCTCTTTTCGCTTTGTTCCAGATGTCACGCTCATAGGCCTTTCGTCCCGCCTTATGGCTTGCGCGCCCCGGCGACCTTGTAGCGGCTGGCACCCCCACAGGCAATCAACAAGGCCGACAACCGACCACAAACAACTGTTCGCATTGATGTTCCCGCTTTCAACTCAAAGCCCCGGTTCGGATTTAGGCACGGCAGATATAATGACAATGGCCTGCGCGGTCGGACCTTCATCGGTCAGCGATAGATCAATTCTCGCCTCGTAGCCCGGCGGGGTAATCGCGCGCAGCCGCGCAAGTGCGCCGCCGGTCAGCGTCATGGTCGGGCGGCCGCTCGCAAGATTGACCACGCCCATATCGCGCCAAAATACGCCGCGCCGAAGCCCGGTGCCGAGCGCCTTGGCGCAGGCCTCCTTCGCAGCAAACCGCTTGGCGTACGTTTCAACGGAGTTTGCGCGCCGCTCCGCCTTGGCGCGTTCCGTCGACGTAAAGATGCGGTCGAGGAAGCGCTCACCATGGCGCTCGATCACGCCGGCAATTCTCCGCGCGTCGACAAGGTCGGAGCCAAGTCCGATGATCATGTTCGTTCCTTGCGCATGATCGTGTCCGAAAGCCGGTATTCACTTGGGATCATCCGTGCTGCGCCTTCTTGCGGCCGCGATCCATCGCCGCACGCATGAATTTTACGGTCTCCGCCAACCCCTCGAATATCGCCTCCCCGATCGGGAAATGGCCAATATTGAGTTCGACGACCTCCGGCAACGAAGCAATGGTTTCGGCCGTCGCGTAATCGAGGCCATGGCCCGCGTGCACTTCCATGCCCAACTCGTGCGCTAATGTTGCGCCGCTTCGGATGCGACGCCACTCTTCTTCAGCCGCCTTCTGGTTGTGTTCGACAAGCGCCTCACACCAGGCGCCGACGTGGATCTCCACCACCGGCGCGCGCAGCTTCGCCGCGGCCTCGAACTGGCGCGGCTCGGCCGCGACAAATAGCGACACGCGAATGCCCGCGTCGCGCAATTTCTGGACGAACGGCGCCAAATGATTGTGCTGGCCAGCCGCATCGAGGCCGCCTTCGGTCGTGCGCTCGCTCCGCTTTTCCGGAACGATGCAGACTGCGTGCGGCCTAGACTTTATCGCGATGTCCAGCATCTCGCTGGTAGCCGCCATTTCCAGATTAAGCGGTTTATCGATTTCGGCCATAAGCCGGACGATATCGTCGTCCCGAATATGACGACGATCTTCGCGCAGATGGGCGGTGATGCTATCGCAGCCTGCCGCGATTGCGAGCTTGGCGGCACGAACAGGATCGGGGTGGCGCCCGCCGCGAGCGTTGCGAATGGTTGCGACGTGATCGACATTGACACCAAGACGAAGACAATTCATGCGCTAGCCGTTTACTCGTTCCGCCTTGGCTACCACTGACTTGGCGCGTAACTGCGCGAGGATGGCGGTGAGATGCTTGAGGTCGTAGACCTCGAGATCGATCATCACATCTGTAAAATCGGGCGCTTGCCTGGTCATGCGGATGTTATCGATATTGCCGTCATGCTCGGCGATGACTTGCGCGATTTGCGCTAGCGAGCCCGGCTCGTTGACTGACTGAATCTCGATACGCGCAGGAAAACGCTGCGGCGTACGCTCCTCCTCGTCCCAGCGCACGTCGAGCCAACGCTCCGGACGGTCCTCGAATTCGCTCAATGCCGGCGACTGGATCGGGTATATCGTAATGCCCTCTCCGGGCGTGAGGATCCCGACAATGCGATCACCAGGGACTGCGCCTCCGTTGGGCGCGAAACGTACCGGCAGGTCACCGTTGATGCCGCGAATGGGAATCGCGGGCCCCAATGCACTGTCGGGCACTTTGAATTTGACCGACGTGAGCTTCTTCAGTCCGAACCACCCGCTCTCCGATTTAGGCTTGGCGGCCATCGCAGCGGCGCGCTCTTCCTTGTAATCGGGATACATGGCGCGGGCGACATCGGACGCCTTGAGTTCGCTGCGGCCCACCGCCGCCATCACGTCATCGACCGACGCGCGCGCCAGTCTTGACAAGGCCCCCGTGAGATTTTCGTCCGAATAGACAATCTTGGCGCGCTGGAACAAACGCTCGACGATACGGCGGCCTAACCCGGCATATTGCATACGCACGGCGACCCGCGTTGCGCGCCGGATCGCCGCGCGCGCTTTGCCGGTGACAACAATCGATTCCCACGCGGCCGGAGGCGCGGTTTGCGCTTTCGAGGTGATAATCTCGACTTCGTCGCCATTCACGAGCTCAGACGTCAGCGGCGCGATCTGACCGTTGATCTTGCAACCGATCGCCATGTTGCCGACATCGGTATGCACGGCATACGCAAAATCAATTGGCGTCGCCTTGCGCGGCAACGCAATCAACTTGCCCTTTGGACTAAAACAGAACACCTGATCATGAAACAACTCGAGCTTGGTGTGTTCGAGGAATTCTTCAGGATTCGAACCTTCCGCCAGCAACTCGATGGTACGGCGCAGCCAGGCATAAGCGGTCGATTCCCGCGACAGCAATTCAGTCGGCGAGCCGACATTGTCTTTATACAGCGCATGCGCGGCGATGCCGTATTCGGCGATCTCGTGCATCCCAACCGTGCGGATCTGTAATTCAACGCGCTGCTTGCTGGGCCCGATCACCGTCGTGTGGATCGAACGATAGTCGTTCCCTTTCGGCGTCGAGATGTAATCTTTGAAGCGGCCGGGCACCATGGGCCATGCGCTGTGGACGATGCCAAGGGCCTGGTAACAGTCGGCCAATGTCTTCACGACGACACGAAAACCGAATATATCGGACAGCTGCTCGAAACCGACAGATTTCCGCTCCATCTTGCGCCAAATTGAATAGGCGCGCTTGCGGCGTCCCACCACGCGCGCATCGATCCCACGATCGGCGAGCTTCTTTGTGAGCTGCTTTTCGATCTCCGAAATTAAAAGTTTGCTGCGTTCGCTGAGGGCGTTAAGCCGCGCAGTCACGACGGCATAGGCTTCCGGATAAAGTTCTCGGAACGCGAGATCGTCAAGCTCCTCCCGCATCTCATGCATGCCCATGCGGCCGGCGAGAGGCGCATAGATTTCCAGCGTCTCTTCGGCGGCGCGCCGGCGCGCGTCGAGCGGCATGTAGTCGAGTGTGCGCATATTGTGCAGCCGGTCGGCGAGCTTGATCAACAGTACGCGCACATCGTCAGCGATCGCCAGCAACAGCTTGCGAAGATTTTCTGCCTGCTTTGCCTCCTTGGTAACGAGGTCGAGCTTTTTCAGTTTGGTCAGGCCTTCAACCAAAGTGCCGATGTCGCGCCCGAACAGGCTGTCGATTTCCGCGCGAGTAGCCTCCGTGTCCTCGATCGTGTCGTGCAGCAAGGCGGCCGCGATGGTTGCGTCGTCGAGCTTGAGGTCGGTTAGAATCGCAGCCACCTCGATCGGATGCGAAAAATAGGGATCACCCGACGCGCGTCGCTGCTCGCCATGGGCTTTCATGGCGTAGACGTAGGCGCGATTGAGCAATGCCTCGTTCGTGTTCGGATTGTAGCGGCGGACCCTCTCGATCAGGTCGTACTGCCGCATCATTGGCTGCTTTCGCGATGGGGCCGGCTTTTCCGCCGTCTGCGTGGGCATCGCAACAGCCGGCGGGCGCGGCGCCCGTGTCGGGGCCTGCTTTTGCATGCGCGGAAGGTCCGAGCGCGTACGCGCCATATCTGCTGTCTCGCAGGTGCCGGTGACGAACTACCTCACGATATCACGTGGCTGCGTCATAGCAGCAAGGCTTTGCCAATCTGGTTGATAAATAGGCGACGGCCCGGCGTTTGGCCGGGCCGACACAGAAAATTGCAGGCAATGCCGAAATGCGGGCCTATTCGGCCTCTTCTTCCGGCGGCTCTTCCGGCGGCGCCAAACCTTCGAGGCCCTTGAGGAGCTCTTCCTCGGTCATACGGTCGGCGGTTACCTCGGTGTCGTCAGAATCCACACTCGCCCCCGCGCCCGCGCCAATCAGCGGCACTTCGGGCTCAGGCTCGTCGACTTCGACGTACTTCTGCAAGCTGTGAATGAGGTCTTCCTTGAGGTCGCCAGGCGACACGGTGGTATCGGCGATTTCGCGCAATGCCACGACCGGATTTTTGTCGTTGTCGCGCTCAACGGTAATTTGCGATCCGGATGAGATCATCCGCGCCCGATGGCTCGCCAGAAGGACGAGGTCGAAGCGGTTCTCAACTTTATCGATGCAATCTTCTACGGTGACACGGGCCATCGGCTCGTCACTCCATTGGGTGGAACTTGTGTTGAATTCGACTGGTAGGTATCCTCTCGCGCATAGAATTTCAAGCATTTTTGTCTTGGTTTAGCCGCAACCGTCTGTTACTCGACAATAGCGCGATCGCAAGCAAGCCGATGGCAAGGGATTTTGTCGGCACGAGGTGATTTCGCAGGTGGCAGCTCAATTGATCGGAGATGCCACAATGCCCAGTTAACGGCGATTCAGGACCTCGCACGCAACTCGCTTTGCGTGCCGGGAGTATCTGAAAGTAGCCCGGAATGAATTGTGAGAGAAAGCCATGACCGTACCCGGTGAAAAAATCGCTTTATTCATTGATGGAGCCAATCTTTACGCCACCGCAAAATCTCTTGGTTTTGACATCGACTACAAGCGGTTGCTTCGTGAATTTCAATCGCGCGGCTATTTGTTACGCGCATTTTATTACACCGCGGTCATCGAGGATCAGGAATATTCCTCGATCCGTCCGCTGATCGATTGGCTCGACTACAACGGCTACTCGGTCGTCACCAAGGCGACGAAAGAATTTGTCGACCAGACCGGGCGCCGGAAAGTCAAAGGGAATATGGACATTGAACTCGCGGTCGATGCGATGGAAATCGCAGGCACGATCGATCACATGGTGCTGTTCTCCGGCGATGGCGATTTCCGCTCGCTGGTCGAAGCGGTTCAGCGCAAGGGTGTGCGTGTCACCGTTGTGTCAACCATCTCGACCCAGCCGCCGATGGTGGCCGACGAGTTGCGCCGCCAAGCCGATGTGTTTACCGACATCGTGACGCTGCAATCCAAGATCGGACGCGATCCGTCCGAGCGGCCCGCGCGCGAGGGGCGCCCTCCGCGCGATGACCGCGAGTCGCCACAGCACACGCCGCAATTCTTGCAAAGGCCGCCGACAACACCGCAGCGCGCCGCGGCTCCCGTCGGGGCCGAAGAAGACGACGACTCCTTCGAATAACGGTGCACAATGGCTGGGGCCGACGGTAAGCCTGGGCGCGATTGCCCGCGCTGTCCGCGGCTTGCCGCGTTCCGTAAGACCTGGCGGACAAAAGAGCCAACCTGGTTTAATGCGCCGGTCCCATCTTTCGGCTCAATCAACGCCAGCGTTTTGATTGTTGGTCTTGCGCCAGGCTTGCAGGGCGCCAACCGCACCGGGCGTCCCTTTACCGGCGACTATGCGGGAGTTTTGCTCTACGGGACTCTTGGAAAATTCGGCTTTGCACGCGGTGACTACGGCGCGCATCCCGATGACGGGCTTGAGCTGATCGATTGCCGTATCACCAACGCGGTACGGTGCGTGCCGCCAGAAAACAAGCCGACGCCTGAAGAGATAAGAACCTGCCGTGACTATCTCGTACCGACGATCGCGGAAATGAAAAAGCTCCGCGCGATTGTCGCGCTTGGCCGTATCGCTCACGACAGCGCGGTCACAGCGCTTGGTGCAAAAAAATCAACTGTGCCGTTCACCCATGGCGGAAAGCACAAGCTCGGTGAACTGGCTCTGTTTTCCAGCTACCACTGTTCCCGGTACAACACGAATACGCGCGTGCTTACGCCGGAAATGTTTTGCGATGTTTTCGCGAGCGTACGCCGCTATCTCGGCGCCTGAAGCCATGCAATGACTTCCTCCGCGTTCTTGTCGGGCGGGAATACCGGGTAGAACGCCTTGATAACCTTGCCGTCGTCGATCACGAGCGCCATGCGCTTGAGCAACGTCATTCCCGTGACCGAAAAAGTCGGCAGGTTGAGCGCTTTGGTGAGCGCCAACTTTTCATCCGACAAAATGACGAAGGGCAAATGGAGGCGGGTCGCCACCTCACGCTGGTAGGCGGTGTCCTGGGTGGAAAGTCCGAATAGCTGCGCGACACCAAGCCGCTTGAGTTCGCCGAAATGGTCGCGGAACGAGCAGGACTGCGGCGTGCAGCCGCGCGCGCCCGGAATCTGGTCCCAGCCATCCGGGGGATTGACGCCCGGCACACCTGTGCGCGGATAAACATAGACGACCGTGCGGGCTTTGATCTTTGAGAGATTGACCGGCACTCCATCTGTCGCTGGCAGCGCCAGATCGGGAAGTTTCATGCCGGCCAAATGGCGCGCTGCCCCATCATCCTGCGGCGCCGGGATGCCAGGCGGCAAAAATTGAGGATTATGCCTGCCGGGCGCTTCACTCATTTCTCTGCTCCATAGCTCATAAACTCCATGAGCGATCCGTCCGGATCGCGAAAATACACCGATGTGCCCGCCCCTTTGGCCCCGAAACGCTGCATTGGTCCGCGCTCGACCACAACGCCGTGCGCTTTCAGGTGCGCTATCGCCCCTTCGACGGGGCCCTGCCATTCAAAGCAGAGATCGCTATTGCCGGGCTGTACCGGCAACCGCGCAACCTCCGCAGGCTTAACGCCCGGTCCATGCACGTTGAGCTGTTTGTCGCCGAAACGGTAAGCCCAGCCGGCCGGCCGTTGCACCAGCTCGGCGCCCATGACCTCGCTGTAGAATTTGTTGGAACGTTGCCAATCGGAAACGTGGATCACACAGTGATCGAGTTTGGTCGGGAGGCCCATCACCTCATCCTTTCAACCGCATCAGCCGGCCCCGCTCGCGTTCCCACGAACGCTTCTTCAGCGTTTCGCGCTTGTCGTGCAGCTTCTTGCCGCGAGCGAGGGCGATCTCGACCTTGGCGCGGCCCTTCTCGTTAAAGTAAAGCTTGAGCGGTACGATCGTCATCCCCTCGCGCTCAACCGCCCCAACCAGCCGGCTGATCTCCCGCTTCTGGAGCAGCAATTTGCGCGGTCGCTTTGGCAAATGGTTGAAGCGGCTGGCCTGCAAATATTCCGGGATGTTCGAATTGATCAGCCAGAGTTCGCCGCCACGCGCATCGGCATAAGATTCGGCGATCGTGGCTTTCCCGGCGCGCAAGGATTTCACTTCGCTGCCGGTCAGGACAATTCCGGCTTCGAAGGTTTCGCCAACTTCGTAGTTGAAGCGCGCCTTGCGGTTGTCGGCGACCACCTTGAAGCGGCGCTCGGGTTTTGCGGCCATGATACGCCAGATGGGCTTGCGACTAACGTTTAGCGAGATTTCAGTTGGTCGCGAATTTCGGTGAGAAGCTCTTCGGTCTTGGTGAGCGGCGGGGCTTTCTCCGCTTCCTTTTTCGTTAGCCGGTTAAGCCCCCGAATCACCAGGAACAGCACAAACGCGATAATGATAAAGTTAAGCGCGATCGTAAGAAAGTTTCCCCAAGCCAATACTGCACCTTGCTTTTTTGCCTCAACCAGCGCCCCGGCCGTCACTTTGGACGACAAAGGATAAAAATAGTTTGAGAAATCGAGGCCGCCGGTGATCGCCCCGATCAGCGGCATGATGACGTCGCCAACAAGCGAATTCACAATGCCAGAAAACGCGGCGCCAATGATCACGCCGATGGCGAGATCGACGACGTTTCCGCGGAGCGCGAACTTCTTGAACTCGGCCAACATGACGATCAGTTTTCTTCGCGTATGCTCTTCACGAACATGCGCTAGTTGATCAGGCCGGCGTGCACCATGGCTTGGCGCACGGCAGTCTGCGCCTTCTCGCTCGCAGGCACCATCGGCAGCCGCACCGTATTGGCGCACTTTTCGATCAGCGACATTGCGTACTTGATGGGTGCCGGGCTGGTTTCCACGAACAGGTTGATGTGAAGCGGCGTTAGCTTGTCTTGCAGTTTGAGTGCGGTTGCGAAATCGCGCTTCAGACAGGCGGCCTGAAATTCTGCGCAAAGGCGCGGCGCGACATTCGAGGTTACCGAAATGCAGCCGTGGCCGCCATGCGCCATGAAACCGAGCGCCGTGATATCTTCGCCCGACAGCTGATTGAAATCCGGTCCAATGGCGGCGCGCTGCTGCGACACCCGCGCCATATTGGCGGTCGCGTCCTTCACGCCGGCGATATTCTTGAGCTCATAAAGACGCGCCATCGTGTCGACGGACATGTCGACGATGGAGCGGCCCGGGATATTGTAAATCAATATCGGGATGCCGATCGCGTCGTTGATGGCCTTGTAGTGTTGATAGAGCCCTTCCTGGGTCGGCTTGTTGTAATACGGCGTGACGATCAACACGGCGTCGACGCCCGCCTCCTCGGCATGCTGCGAGAGCTCAATGGCTTCGGCGGTCGAATTCGAGCCGGCGCCAGCAATGACCGGGACGCGGCCGTCGACCTGGTCGACGCACCACTCCACAACTCGCTTATGTTCGTCGTGCGACAAAGTCGGGCTTTCGCCAGTGGTCCCCACTGGAACCAAGCCGTTGGTGCCTTCGGCGATCTGCCAGTCCACGATGCCACGAAACGCGTTTTCGTCGAGCGAGCCGTTTTTGAACGGCGTGACCAGCGCGGTAAAGGAGCCTCGAAAGCTCGTCTTGGCGGCCATGACACGACTTCTCCAGAAGGAGGGCTGGCGTTAAGTGCCATAGATATCGGGTCGGCGGCGGCGATGAAAGCCCCTCCTAGCCAGCCAAACATGCTTCCGCCGTGTTTTCGCCCGTCTGCGTAAGTAGTGTGCCGGTCCATGAAATTTTTGGGTATCATTCATCAACGAAATTGGCGTAGTTAGCCAAACGTTTGCGGCCCTTGCCCGAATCGGGGTCGCCGGGACCGAAGCACGGGGTTGAATGAACGCGACTAGCCGTAGCCGCTTGGGTGTCTATTTGGCGTTGGCGGCCACGTGCGGCCTCGGCGCCGAGGCGCTTGCGGCCACTTTACAGAAAGTTCCCTTACCGCGGCCGCGGCCACCGATCCAGCTCGGGAAACCGCGCGCGACGCCGACAGCCCCAATTGCGACCACCGCGCCGCTCCCGCAGAAGCGTCCACCCGCAAACAGCCCGGGCCTCTCGGCGTTCGCGCAGGCCAACGTCGGCCTACATGGCGCGCTGTTCGAAAGCCGCGCCACATTCAAACCCCTCGCGCGCCCGGTTTCCGGCCCCTTCGCAATCGCGCCGACGGCGGCGACCTCGGCCGCCGACATCGCGGCGGTCAAGCGCGTGATCGAAGCAGCGCGCAAAGGCAAGGAAGCTGATGCGAATGCGGCCGAGGCCGGCATTTCCGATCCGGTCGCCCGCAAGCTCGCTGAATGGGTGATCCTGCGCTCCGACAACACCAACCCAACCTTTGCGCGCTATGCCGCCTTCGTAGAAGCCAATCCGAGCTGGCCGCACGCGCCGCTGTTCCGCCGCCGAGCGGAGAACGCGCTATGGAACGACGGCGTCGACGACCGCACGGTGCGGGCGTTCTTTGCCAAACAACAGCCCGCCACTGCCAAGGGCCGTTACATGCTCGCGCGCACATTGCTCACGCAGGGTGACCGTGATGGCGCTGGTGCGCTTGTGCGCTACGCTTGGCGCTACGACGATGCCAGCGCTGAAGTCGAGAAACGCGTGCTCGACATGTATGGCAGCATGCTCACGGCCGCCGACCATAAAGTGCGCATGGAGCGCCGCTTCTACGCCGACGATGTCGCGGCGGGCATGCGTGCCGCCGAACGGCTTGGCGGCGACGATCTTGCGATTGGCCGCGCGCGCGCAGCGGTCCAGCGCAAGGCCGGAAATGCAAAGGCATTGCTCGACGCGGTCCCCGCCTCGGCGCATGGCCAAGCCGGATACATCTTCGCCTATGTGCAATGGCTGCGGCTCAACAACAAAGCCGAAGACGCCGGCAAGATGATCCTGAATGCGCCGAAAAATCCGGAAGCCCTGGTCGACCTCGACCAGTGGTGGCAGGAGCGGCGGTTGCTGGTGCGCAAGCTGCTCGACGAACGCGACGCGCAGGCGGCCTATCTCGTCGCGCGCGAAGCCGCACCGCCGATGCGCGGCTTTTATCGCGTCGATGCGCACTTCACCGCCGGTTGGGTGGCGCTCCGCTTCCTGGATGATCCGAAAACTGCGGCCGAACACTTTTCGCATATCGCGGACGCAACCCAGAACCCGCATGCGCTCGCCCGTGGCGGCTATTGGCAAGGCCGCGCGGCGGAGGCGATAGGCCAGCAGGCGCAGGCCAAAGCATTTTACGAGACGGCGGCACAGCATACGGCCACCTATTACGGCCAGCTGGCGCGGGCCCGGCTCGGGCTGCGGGAGCTCGGCCTGCGCGGACCGCCTGTGTTCACGCCACAGGAACATGACGTTCTCGGCAATCTTGAAGTCGTGCGCGCCGCGGAAATCCTCTACGCGCTCGACGAGCGCGACATGCTGGCCTCCATTTATGCCGAGCTTGGCGAGAGCGCGACCGATGTCGCGGGCATGGCCGTGTTATGCGAGCTTGCCGCCAAGCACGGCGACGGCCGCTCAATGCTGCTCCTCGGCGAGTCCGCCTACGGGCGCGGGCTGCCGCTCGACTATTACGCCTACCCGGTCGTCGGACTGCCCGACTATCAGCCAATCGCCCCGCCGATCGACTCGGCAGTCGCCTATTCGATCGCGCGCCAGGAAAGCCACTTCAATCAGAAGGTAGTTTCGAGTGCACATGCCATGGGTCTGATGCAGGTGACGCCTGCAGCCGGCATCGACACAGCTGCAAAATTCAAGGTTGCCTTTAGCCGCGACCGCCTGCTCAAGGACCCCGTCTACAACATGCAAATGGGCGCAGCGGAATTGTCCAATTTGTTCACCGGCTACAATGGGTCCTACATCCTCACGTTTGCGGGCTACAACGCCGGACGCGGCCGCGTGCGACAGTGGATCGCGGCTTATGGCGATCCGCGCGATCCCAATGTCGATCCGGTCGATTGGGTCGAGCGCATCCCGCTATCCGAGACCCGCAATTATGTCGCGCGAATCATGGAGAACCTTCAGGTCTATCGCGCCCGCTTCGGGGGCAGCAGCAAGCTGCTGATCGAGGCCGATATCAAGCGCGGCGGGATGAATTGATTCTCCGGACTCTTATTTGTCATCCCCGCGAAGGCGGGGGCGTACGCCCATCACCTCCGCTTATGCCCGCGCAAGCGGGCATCCAGCTTTTGCCAAGCAACTGGGTCCCCACTTTCGCGGGGACGAACGGGAGTCGGACACGGACAGGCTCTCCCGTGGTCACTGTCTAGGTGGCGATGCTAAAAGAGCGCCATGCAGAACGGCGCCTCAAGCACCTTCATCACAGCCCCTGACGGCCTGCGGCTGCACGCCCGCTGCTATGGCCAGCGCAGCGCGCCCTCGAAGCCGGTGGTCTGCCTGCCCGGTCTTGCGCGCACGGCGGCCGATTTCGAGGAACTCGCTTTCGCCCTTTCGCATGACGGGCCGCACCCTCGCCGCGTGATCGTGCTCGACTATCGCGGGCGCGGGCTTTCCGACTACGACCGCGACCCTGCCAATTATTCGCTCCCCACCGAACTCGCCGATGTGCTGGCGGTCGTCACTGCGCTTGACGCATCGCCTGCGATTTTCGTCGGAACGTCGCGCGGCGGCATTCTCTCAATGCTGCTTGCCGCGGTACGGCCGACGGCGATTGCCGGCGTCGTGCTCAACGACATCGGCCCGGTGATCGAGGCGCAGGGCTTGATGCGCATCAGGGGCTATGTTGGAAAGCTGCCGCAGCCGCGAAACTTCGAGGAAGGCGCCGAGATCCTGCGCCGGCTTTTCCACGCGCATTTTCCCAAACTCAGACCGGCCGACTGGCTCGCCAGCGCCCATCGCGCATTCAAAGAGGAAAAGGGCCGGATGGTGCCGACCTACGACCCCAAACTTGCAACGACTCTGCAAGGGATCGATCTCGAGCAGCCGATACCGGCGCTGTGGAAGGAATTCGAGGCGCTCACTCATGTCCCGGTCATGGCCATCCGCGGCGCCAATTCCGACATTTTGTCTCCCGCGACAATCGATGCGATGCGCGCACGTCGGCGCACGCTGCAAACGCTCGAAGTGCCAGACCAGGGCCACGCACCGCTGCTTGTTGAAGCGGATGTGATCGCACACATCACGGATTTCGTTAAGCGCTGCGATCGCGCAGTGCATTAGCCGCGCGTCTCCGCACCGTCATGGCCGGACTTATTCCGGCAATCCACGTCTTCCCTGGTGCAATAACTTGAAGGCGTGGATGCCCGGCATAAAGCCGGGCATGACGCGGAGTGTGTGGCACAGCCGTACTCTTGACACAAAACCGTCGGCGGTTTCCCGCCGGGGGCCTCTATCCCTCAAGCCACAGGTCGTCAGGGGTAACTCAACCTAGCGCGTAATATAAAGATTGTGATCGGAAGTGCTTGGGCCGAAGCGTCGACGGCTTCGTCAAGAACGACAAAATGCAAGATTCAGTGGGCCCAGATGCCCTTGCTGCCGCGCCGTTGCATTTCGGCAACGCGGGTGGCTTGGTCCGTAGTTTTCCACTCGTCCCCGCGAAAGCGGGGACCCGTACTCCGCAGCATCTCCCGGCCTTATGGTGAGGAGCGCTGCGAAGCAGCGCGTCTCGAACTATGAGGCGTGTGGGTTCCCGCCCGAGACGACCGCCGAGAGCACACAAACAAAAACCCCCGGCGGTTTCCCGCCGGGGGTTGTTCGTCGTGAAATCGCCGTTACGCGATCAAGGATAGAAGTCGCGGTGCGCGCGAAACCGGAATGCCCAGTTGTCCACGTCCTTGCCTGGGACCGTGAAACCGCCTGCGATCGCGGTGGGGCCGGTAATGCCGGCTACCGTAGCGGTGCCGAAGTTCGCCGTATCCAACTTCGCGTACAGCACATCCACGCCCATGTAGAAGTCTTTGGTGACGTTCCACTGAGTGCGCGTGCCAACCCACCACGTGTTCCAGTTCATGTCACAGCCGTTGGTGACAGCGGCCGTGGTGCCGAGGCAGAGCTGGCTGT
>WNFD01006636.1_pt1 | contig 17634 bp, 20 predicted proteins | sample 5400491 | NCBI WGS metagenome assembly WNFD01 (sample SAMN13153343, study PRJNA577476) | soil metagenome | isolation source: 120 cm saprolite under Douglas fir tree site 2 hole 2 replicate 2 | place: USA:California | collected 2015-04-18 | reverse complement strand
ATGCTGGAGGTCTACACAAGATGAAGAAATCGACCGCTCAGGATGCGCCAGGTTCGACGCTAGCACTTGCGGGAGGGGTAGCGCACCCCTGAAAAATGCGGGTTTCGCGCGTCGGGTACTTTTTATACAGCCTCGTTAGACCGCATGACCACTGAGACCCTCCCGTCGCACGGCATGTCTTCACCGAAGTTCTATGCCGCTATGGTCTTCGCGTGGTTGGCCGCCACAGGGTTCGTTTTCCCACTCGCGTGGCTCTTGCGCCAGGTGTCGATTCCGCACGGCACGGGCTACTGGAGTTACTTGTTACTCGTCCTACTCGGTTTCCCCTTCTTCTATTGGATTGCCAAGGCTCGTTGGCCGTCGAGCAGTTCGATGTCACGGTTTGGCTTTGCTGCGGGAACGGCCGTTATCAATTGCGCTCTCGCAATGTCTAGCGCATTTGCGATTGGTACATTCATCTATGGCGGATAGGGACGCAAGCGACCACATGCGGTCTAACCCCTATGAGGCCCCGGCGCGTCAAGGGGTAAAGGGTTCCCGGCGCGAGCGAAGCTGGCGCTAAGGTTTCTCCACGTCGTTCGTGCTCTTGCTGCAGCCTGACTTGGTTTCAGGTGGCGGGTTTCCCGCGACGCCCGGGAAACGATTACAGGCCCTTTCCGGCGTATTCAATGCGTCTGGTTCGAATCACGAGGATCTTTCCAGTTAGTGCCGCGCTCGGGGAAGGGGCAGGCAGAGCAAAAAAGCATTCATGACGTTGAGTCGGGCGATTCGGTGCCGCGGCAGCGTCCAATCAACGCGCAGGGCTGCCGGGCGATTGCTTTGCGGCCACGGTCGCGACGTGCTCGAAGGCACATTGACATCGGTCGACCGGTATCGCGGGCCGCTTGCCCTGTGGCTCGAGTTAGAACGTTACGGGTGCGCGCCGCGGCACCGAATCTCTCAGTGGGCGAAGAAGCGCTCGGCGTCGAACGCCTCGCCGCGCTTGAGCATGAAGTACACCGCCCGGGCGAGCTTCGCCGCGATGATCGCCAGGCTCTTGCCCTTTCCATGCTTGGCCATCAGGCGCGCGCGCAGCGCTTGCGCCGGCTTGTTGGCGCGCAGAAAGCACACCGCCGCTTCGGAGAACGCCCATTTGAGGTGGGCGTTGCCGATCTTTCGGCCCGAGTGGCCCAGGATCTTGCCACCGGACTCCTTGGTGGGCTTCACTAGCCGGCCGTAGGACAGGAACTGCTGCACCCGGGCGAAGCGCCCGATGTCCTGGATTTCGTAGAGGATCGACAGTCCCAGTACCTTGCCCATGCCGTGGACGGTGCGCACGATCGCAAGCGCCAGCGGATCGTGCGCCTGGGCGTTGGATTCCAGGTAACGCTCCAGCGCCGGCAGCTCCCGGTCGTAGTGCTCGATGAGCGACAGGTCCACCGCGACCGAGCGGCGCACCTGTGGCTCGGCAAAGTGCTCGAGCAGCCCCGAGCGCTCCGCGGGCCGGGCGGGCCGCACACCCAGCGCGGGCAGGTTGTATTGATGGTTGGTGTTCGTGATGTGCGCGAGCAGCTCCGCGCGCTGGCGCATGAGGTAATTTCGGCGGCGCATCAGATCCCGCGTTGCGCGCATCGCCTGGGGATACACGTAGGCCTGCGGCAGCATCCCGCCGCGCAGCAGCCCCGCGATCTTGTGCGCGTCGATCCGGTCGTTCTTCGCTTTGCCGCCGTGGATCGCCCGCATGTAGAGCGCGTGCCCCAGTACGAACACCACGCCCTCTCGCGCGCACAGGTCCGCCAGCCAGTACCAGGTGAACATGCACTCGGCCGCCACCGCCAGGTCCTCGCGGTAGGGCGCGATGAGCTCCAGAAACGGCTCGGGCGCCGAAGCGATGTTCTTCGACACCAAAACGTTCCCGTCCCGATCGAGCACGCACACGTACATCGAGCGCGCGTGCAGATCCACGCCGCAGTAGTGCCGATGTTGCCGGGTATAGAATCGCATTCGAGGCCTCCTTTTCGGAAAAGAATGGTCGTGTCGGCAAACACGTTCTTCGATGGTAGCTTCGCGCTACCAAGCCCTCCGAAAACGGGGGCCTCAATCAGTATCAGCCGGTTCTTGGCCGACGCGTTAGGCTTGCCGCTGCGCGTCGCGCACCGCGCGGCAAAACCGGAACGTTAGGCAGCAAGGAACCAATGATCGACAACGAAAACTGATACGCGAACGAGGCCAGGTAGGTGCAACCGATCCTGCGATTCGTTGTGCATTGGAAACTCGTGTGGTAGCGTGCGCTGCATGAGAAGCGTGCCTGTTCAGCAGCGAAGCGTCGTAGTGGGGGATGTCCGGGAGGACCGCGCCGGCTAGCGCTTGGAAAACAGCTCTTACCCCAAGCCCCTGTCGGCGAGCCGGCGGGGGCTTTCTGTTTATGGGGCCCCTCTGGGCGTGAAGCTGTGGGTGCCGGGTGTTTCTGAGCTTGCGGCCGTTCCATTTCGCGCGCAATCCTTTCATGAGCAGCACGACAGCGTCGGCCCCCGCTTTACATAGACGGTCATGGCGGTGCTCTTGTTGAAATATAATTCTAGAACTTGTATTCTACAAGTCGATGGGGCGCGCTCATTTCGACGACGCAGACTTTCTGAGGGCGGCGCGCGAGTTGGTGATCGAAGCGGGGCCGGCGGCGGTGACGGTCGGCTCCGTGACCGGCCGCCTGGAAGCGCCGACCGGATCCTTCTATCACCGCTTCGCCTCGCGCGATGCGCTGGTGGGGGAACTCTGGCTCGCTGACGTCCTCGCATTCCAGGAGGGCGCGGCCGCGGCCGCGGCGGCCGGGGATTGGCTCAGCGTCGCGCTGCATCCGGCGGTGTGGTCGCGGGCTCACCTCGACGAGGCCTGCTTCCTGCTCCTCTACAACAAGGACGATTTCATCCGCGGCGAATGGCCGGACTCGCTCAAGGAAAGGATCGCCGGCCAGGCGCGCCGCGTAGAGAGCTTGGTGAGGAAGTTTGCGCGCGAAGTCCTCGGCGGCACCGGGACGGACCAGCTCACGCGCGCCTCGTTCGTTCTCCTGGGCGTGCCGCTCGCCGCGGTGCGGCCCCATCTGAAGCGCCGCGAGCCGCCTCCGGCGTTGGTGGACGAGCTGATCCGCGCCACCTACCGCGCGGTCGTCCGCGATTCGGGCAAGCCCGGTAAAACATGTCGAGCATAGTCGCGTGGGCCCTTTTCGCATTGGGCATTGCCCACATCGTATTTGGTCTTGTCAGATTCAAGACACCGCTTGCCGAGGCCGCGTCGGCCGGGTTTGTCGGCCGGTTCAAGGCGCCCGAGATCCGACGTACGGCATTTTGGTTTCTGATCGCCGGCCCGCTGACGGTGCTTGCGGGACACACAGCCGTTCATGCTGTGGCCGTTGGCGATCTCGCGCTACTCAGAGTTGTCGGTACTTATACGTTCGTTACCGCAGTCGTTGGCGTAGCGGCGTTCCCGAAATCACCGTTCTTGGCTTTGCTCGTAATTGCGCCGCTGCTGATCGCCGCCGGGTATGGTGTGCTTCCGTAGCGACTTGATGCCTGACAAGGGTGAGGGCGCCAAGCGCTATGTTCGAGAGCTACAACACGTCGCTTATTATCGGTGCCGGCCTGAGCGCAGTCGCCGCTCTACTCCACGTAGGCATCGTCATCGGCGGGTCTGCGTGGTATCGCTTCTTCGGCGCTGGGGAGCGTTTCGCCGCCGCGGCGGCGGCTGGGCGCTGGTGGCCCCATCTCGCCACACTGGGTGTCGCCGGCGCTCTTGGGCTTTGGGCCGCCTACGCGCTGGCGGGCGCGGGTGTCATCAAGCCTCTTCCGTTTCTCCGGCTTGCGCTCGTGCTCATCACCACGGTGTACTTGCTGCGCGGTCTGGCGCTCGTGCCCGCGCTGCTGGTCTCAAGAGGCAACGTCACTCCATTCTTTTTCTGGAGCTCCGTGGTTTGCATCGGCTATGGCGCCTTTCACCTTCTTGGTCTCGTCCAAGTCTGGTCGCGACTTTCACCGAGCCATGGCACCTAGCAAACGCTTCCAGAACGACGCGTTCATAAGGCGCTAAGCGTTCCATGGGAGTCAGCGTGCGGCTATCACCCATCGAGCGACCGGGAAATCCATGGATGCGGCTCGTCTATCGCTTGTCGAAACGCCAATTCGGAAAGGTATTGATGGCGTTGAAGGTGATCTATGCGCGCAAGCCCCGGCTCGTCCTCATTGCTCAACTGATTACACGCACGCTCGAGAAAGGCGTTTCATTGGAGCCGTCGCTCAAGGTACTGGTGCAGGTGAAGGTGTCGCAATTAAATGGCTGCCCGTTCTGCGAAGACCTTGCTCTTGCCCAGGCGGTCCGGAAGCGGCTCGGTCCGGAGCGGTTCCGTTATTTGGACGCTTATAGGACCAGCGACGCTTTTTCCAAACGAGAGCGCACGGCGCTGGCATTGGCCGAAGAAGCCACGCGTTTTCGACGAGTCAGCGACGAAACCTGGATGGCAGTAGTTCATGAATGACCTGTGCTCCTGTGCGCCGTTCAAGGGGAGATGCCGATGAAGGCACTGTTCTGGCTTTTTTGCGTTTTTATGGTCGCGAACGGTCTCTGGATGCTCGTTGCCCCCGAGTCGTGGTATTCAGAGCTGCCGGCGGCAGTGCCGGACACGGGGCCTTTCAATCCTCATTTCGTCCGCGATGTCGGCGTCAGCTTTGCGGTCCTGGGCGCGGGCTTCGGGTGGTGTGCAGCGAACCTCGAGCGCTGCTATCCGGTCTACCTCGGGCTCACCGCGTGGTTCGCCGGCCACGCTGCGGTCCACGCGGCCGACATTGCCGCCGGCCGCTTGTCGCACGCTCACTGTGAGACCGACGCGCTGCCGGTGTTTCTGCCCGCGGCGCTTCTCCTCGCGCTTTCGTTCCCGCCGGTGTGGCGTAGAGCCGTGAGGCGCAGATGAGCCTTTCCCTTTGTTACACCGCGTTGAGCCCGTTCTGCCGCAAGGTTCGCATGGCGATGGAATACAAGAGCCTCGCGTTCGCGCTTGTTCAGGTGAACGATCCGAAGAAGCTGCCCGTCTGGAATCCTCGCGCCGAAGTGCCGGTGCTGATCGACGGCGACACTGTCGTTTGCAACTCTTCCGACATACTGGCCTATCTCGATCGCCGTTTCCCGGACCGTCCGCTTTATCCGGCCGATGCGCGCCGCTACGCGGAGGTCCGGGATTGGGAACGCACAGCCGATACGCTCCTCGATGCGATCGTAACGGTGATCGGCAATTGGCAGTTCGCCAATCTGCCGCCGATGCCGGCGGGGCTACAGGCCGCCGCGCGCCGCGACATCGGCGCCGTATATGACCGGCTTCAAGAAAAGCTGGCCGCGCGCGACTTTATCTGCGGTGAGCTCAGTGCAGCCGACTTCGCTTTCTATCCCCATATCGCTTCGGGCGCGGCGCTCGAATTGAAGCTCGATCCGCGCCACCATCCCGAGGTCCTGCGCTGGATGAAGGCCATGCGCTCGCGTCCCGAGGGTCAAAGCGATCTCGCCGCGGTGCGCGACTGGTGGGCCAACCGGGAGAAGCAGGATGTCGACACCGAGCGCGTCAATTGGGGCACGTTCCGCCTCGAATGGCTGCTGGCGAACGGCCAGACCGATTGGTTTGCGGACCAGGCTCGCAAAGGCAAGGTGCTATGGTCGGTTGGCCCGAAGAGCAATGCCAATCTGGGGAAGGAGACATAAGGTGACCGGTATTACATCTGAGTCGATCTTGCAGGTGGCGAGCGGCTTCATGGCATCCAAGCATCTGTTTGTGGCGAACGAGATTGGGCTGTTCGATAAACTCGCGCCCGGACCGGCCACATTAGACGAACTGGCAGAGTTCACCGGGATAGCCCGTCCGCGGGTCCGTATCCTGGCCGATGCCCTGGTTGCCCTGGGACTTATCGAGCGCGACGGCGATAAGTATCAGAATGGGCCCGCTGCGGCGGCGTTCCTGAGCGGCGCGGGGCCGGCAGATCTGCGACCGCTCCTTCGCTTCTGGAACCATCTTGCTTATCCCATGTGGACCAAGCTCGAATCGGCCATCCGGACGGGCCAAGGGCAGGGCACGATGCAGCTATCCGGAGAGCAGCAGCGGATCTTTTCGGAGGGGGTCGAGGCGATCCAGGCACCGCCGGCGATGGCGCTTCCGACCGCCTATGACTTTGGCCGCCATCGTCGCGTGCTCGACCTCGGCGGCGGCACGGGATCGTGGCTGATCGCCCTCTTAGGGCACTACCCCGCTCTTGAGGGAACCCTGTTCGAGCTGCCGAACGCCGCCGCGATCGCTCAGCGGCGACTAGCACGCGATCCCGGAGCGCGGCGGGCGCAGGTGGTGGCCGGAGACTTCCTCAAAGAACCCATCCCTGGTGGCCACGACGCCGTGCTTATAGCCAATGTCATGCACCTGTTCTCAGCGGAGCATAACCTTGAACTGCTGCGGCGTACCCGAGCGCACGTGCCGGACGGCGCCCGTCTCCTGCTGGCGGATTTCTGGACTGACGCGAAGCATACGCAGCCGTTCTTCGCCGCGTTGCTGGCCGCCGAGTTCTTCGTGATTACGGGAGAAGGCGATGTCTACAGTGAGGAGGAGGCGAGAGGCTGGCTCCAAAAGAGCGGGTGGCGCGCCGTGGAGCGAAAACCCCTGGCGGGGCCGATAAGCCTGCTAGTGGCTGAGACAGCAGCGCGATGAAAGAGAGGCACTCACTGGGGGCGGCTCCGACTATCTTTACAGGCATTCCTGAGCGTGCGCTCAACGCGGACGCCTGGCGTTAGGTCGCCGGCCCTGCGCTCGCTGACTTGTTGAGACGGTTCATATGCTTCTTCGGAGCGTAAGACATGCATATGCCTAACTCGAGGTCGAACGGACGGGCCGTCAGCGCAGCGCTATTATCAACGGTCATCCCGGCCCGCCGTTCGCCAACACGTTAGGGCTTTTTGCCGTAGTTCTGCGCCAGGTAATCGGCGATCGGCTCGACGTCTTCCTTCGGGATCGGCGCGCCGAAGACGTTGATCATCTTGTTCACCGACGCCGTCCAGCCCGCCTTGTCGAGGAAGTGCGAGTTCATCTGGATGTAGTCCAGGCTGTGGCAGGCAACGCATTGCATCACTTTGTCCTTGCCCGGTGCGTCCTTGAGCACCACCTTGGACTCCTGCGCCCAGGCGCAGCTCGCCGCGGCGAGAGAGATCAGCGCCATAGCCAATCTCATACCACCTCCACGTAGAGGCGCTGGATGACATTGTGGTGATAGCCGGCGGGATTGAAGATCAGCCGGTTCACCTGCGTCTCGCCCGACTTGCCGGTGGCGCGCGCCATGACGACCAGCGCGCCGGGCTCGCGCGCCGGCAGGTCGAGGGCGAACTCGCGGAACGAGTACCGGCCCAGGTCCTTGCCGAGCCTGGCACGCTGCCAGCTGCCGCCGAAATCGGCCGAAACCTCGACCGCGTCGATGCCCGAGCCGCCGTCCCAGGCGACGCCGCGCACGGGGATCGTTTTGCCGCGCGGCACCTGCTGTCCGCTGCGCAGCGACGTGACCAGCGAGTTCACCACCATGGTGGTGATCGGCTCGTTCGGCGCGTACAGCTGCGAGGTGAACGTCGGCGTCTTGAACAGGCCGCGCGGCAGGCGGTAGGCGGTGCTCATCCAGAAATTCTTCTCGGGGGTCGACGTCAGCTTCACGCTCACGAGGTGCTTGACCCAGTAGGTGCCCGTCCAGCCCGGCACGATGAGGCGGGCCGGAAAGCCGTTCCAGTGCGGCAGCGGCGCGCCGTTCATCTCGAAGGCGATCAGCGTCTCGTCGCGCAGCGCCACGTCCACGGGAATCGACTTCACGAAGTCGGGCGTCTTGTCGATCGCGCCCTGGTCGGCGCCGTCGAGGACGACCTCGAGCGCGTTCGACCTGACTCCCGCCCTGGCGAGCACGTCCTTCAGGCGCACGCCGCGCCACACGGCGTTGCCCATCGCGCCCACGCCCCACTCCACGCCGGGGACGTGCGGCTCGAACAACCCGCGGCGGTTGCCCGAGCACTGGTTGACCGCGGTGACCTGCGCCGGCTCGAACTCCTTCTTCAACTGCTGCAGGGTGAGCTTGAGCGGACGCTCGACGCTGTCGCCGGCGACGCTGAGCGACCAGTCGTCCGCCTTGATCGGCTGCGGAATGCCGGCAAGGTGATAGCGCACGAAAAACGCCCTGTTCGGCGTGATCGGCGTGCGGAAGTACTCGACGGGGGTCTCGAAGTTGGGCGGGCGGAAGGTTTTCCTGATCAGCGGCAGCTTCCCGGGCAGCGCGTACAGGGTCTGCTCGGCGAGCGCGCCGTCGGGTAACTCGCTGAAGCCGAGCGCGGCGAGCGCCCCGGCGCTTGCAAGCCCTGCGACGAAACTGCGGCGTGACGAGCTGGATCGCATGACAGCGGCCGCGGCTATTGTCTGCCCAGGGTTCCCGTAGCGCAAATGTGGAGAGCGCGCATCGCCGCCGCGGTGCGGGTCTCGACGCCGAGCTTTTCGTAAATCCGTTCGAGGTGCTTCTCGATGGTGCGCGGCCTCGCGCCCAGGATCGCGGCGATGTCGCGGCTGGTCTTGCCCGCGCCAACCCACTCCAGAACTTCGCGCTCGCGCGCGGTGAGCCGCGCGCCGACGCCCTTGATCACCGCGCCGCCGAGCCGGTAGAGGTTGGCGAGGTGGGGCCGGACGGTTTCCGCGAGTTGCAGCTCGCGATCGCCGAACGCGCTTCCGGCACGATTGAAGACGAAGCTGACGAGCAGCCGCTGGTCGATATAGATCGGCATTGCCATCGTGTGCCGGATGCCGATCGGCCGGTAATAGTCGTTGTACAGCGGCGTTTCCTCAAAGGCGTCCGTCGGGACGAGGTCGCTGATGCGCTTGGTGACCGCGCCGGGCTTGCGGCCGTGCGCGCGAACCAGCGGGTGTGCGTGGAAGTAGCGATCGAACACTTCGAGCTCGCGCGACGAGATCGCGCCCGGGGCATCGCCGACTACGCTGCGGTGATTGCTGTCCAGATCGCACACGGAAAGCGTGGTGAGCTCGGAGCCGATCAGCCTGGAAAGCGACGCCACGCCGCGGCGCGCAAAATTTACGGGAGCATCCTCGCCGATGCTGTGGAGGGCATCGAGCGCTCCGCGCAGGTCGCCGCCGGTCAACATGGTCGCTGTTTTACCTACTAGTAGGTTATCTGTCAACTAGTAGGTAAGTCGGTCGTGCTATTCTGCGCCTCATGGCCAAGGCAGCAGTTTCTGCAGACACTTCTCAGCGCATCCTCGACGTCGCCGAGCGCCTGGTGCAGAGGCGCGGCTTCAACGGCTTCAGCTACGCCGACATCGCCGAGGCGCTCGAGGTCACGAAAGCGAGCCTGCACTATCACTTCCCCACCAAGGGCGACCTCGGCAAGCGTCTGATCGAGCGCTACGAGGAGGGCTTCCTCGCGGCGCTCAAGCGCATCGACTCGGCCGGCGCGGGCGCACGCGACAAGCTGAAGCGATACATACGGATCTATGCAGACGTGCTGCGCGACAACCGCATGTGCCTTTGCGGCATGCTCGCCTCCGACTACGCAACGCTGCCGAAACCGATGAAGGAAGAGGTGAAGCACTTCTTCGACGAGAACGAGCAATGGCTGGCCGCGGTTCTCGATGCGGGTCGAAAGGCGGGCAAGCTTGAATTCAAGGGTTCCGCCCTCGAGCTGGCGCGGGCGATGGTCGGATCGCTCGAAGGCGCCATGATGCTCGCGCGCTCGTATGGCGAAGTCTCGCGCTTCGACACGGCCGCCGAGCGGCTGATCGCCGCACTTTAGCTCGGCATACGTAGGACTACGCATTCCCTGTTTTCCGGGCGTGCCTTCTAATGCGGGGAAAGGAGGCGCACATGAAACACGCAGAGCACAGGGATTTCCGCAAGCCGGACGAGATCCGCGAGTTTCCGAGCGGCCGGGTCGAGCTGATCAAGATCGGCGGCGCGACAGTGGGCCGCGCGGTCTTCGAGCCCGGATGGAAATGGTCGACTTCGGTACAGCCGCTGGCGAAGACCAGGAGCTGCGAAGCGCCGCACTTCCAGTACCACGTCTCGGGAGTGCTGCGCATCCTGATGGACGACGGCACCGAGTTCGACTGCCGGCCGGGCGACGTGTCGCTCCTGCCCTCGGGGCACGATGCGTGGGTCGTCGGCAACGAGCCCGCCGTGGTGGTCGACTTCCAGGGAATGATCGATTACGCAGCCGCTCACTAGGGAGGGCCAGCCATGAATGTTCTGGACGGACGCAATTTCGTCGGCATCGTTCTCGAATGCGGAAAGACCGAAGGGGACGCCGACACGATCATTTTCAGGGACGGGCGCTTTCGTTCGACGGCGTGCGATCGCTACGAGTACGGCGACGGCCCGTACACGGAGACCGTGACAGGCGACATGGTGAGCTTCGCGGCGCAGACCCAGAGCCCGAAGTACGGCAAGTTGCTCTGGCGCGGGGTGGTGCGCGGCTCTCGCCTCGACGGCACCCTGACCATGGTTCGAGATGGCAAGACGCTCGGCGAGAAATGGGTGCTGGCCGGAGAGAAGGGCTGAGGCATGTCTCGCGTCGCGGTGATCCAACGCCCGCCGGTATTCCTCGACCGCGCCGAGACATTGAAAAATGCGGTCGCGGCGCTCGCCGAGGCCGCGGACAGCGGAACGCAGCTGGCGGTGTTTCCGGAAGCATTGGTTCCAGGTTATCCGGCGTGGATATGGCGGCTGCGCCCCGGCCCGGACATGGCCCTCACCGAGCGCATCCATGCGCGCTTGCGCGCGAATTCGGTCAGCCTTGCCGCCGATGAGCTCGCGCCGTTGCGCGAGGCGGCCAGGCAGCACAAGGTCGCTGTCGTCTGCGGCATCCACGAGCGCGACACGGAGTTCGGCGGTGGTACGCTCTACAACACCGTCGTGACCATCGGCGCGGATGGCGCGGTGCTCAACCGGCATCGCAAGCTGATGCCCACCAATCCGGAGCGCATGGTCTGGGGTTGCGGCGACGCCACGGGCCTGAAGGCCGTGGACACGCCCTGCGGGCGCGTCGGCGCGCTCATCTGCTGGGAAAGCTATATGCCGCTCGCCCGCTATGCGCTGTACGCGCAGGGAATCGACCTCTACGTCACGCCTACCTATGACAACGGCGAGCGCGCGGTCGCGACCATGCAGCACATCGCCCGTGAAGGCGGCTGCTGGGTCGTGAGCTGCGGCTGCGCGTTCCAGGGGCGCGACATTCCGGATGCGTTCCCGGGCAAGGCGGAGCTGTTTCGCGACCCCGACGAGTGGGTCAACCCGGGCGATTCGGTCGTCGTCGCGCCGGGCGGCAAGATCGTGGCCGGACCGCTGCACGAAGAGCGCGGCATCCTCTACGCGGAAATCGACCTTGAGCGTATCGGCATGGCACGCCGCAGCCTGGATGTCGTCGGCCACTACGCTCGTCCCGACCTCTTCCAGCTACAGGTGAACAGCCGGCCACAAACGCCGCTGCATTCGGCATGAGCGCGTATCACGCCGGCATGCGCGAGCTGCAGGACCACTTCGACAGCCGCCGGCTCGCCGACCGGCTGCACGAGCGCCTGTCGCGCACGGCGTTCGCCGACGAGGATCGGGCGTTCATCGAGGCGAGCAGCCTGTTCTTCCTCGCCACCGCCGACGCGGAAGGGCAGCCGGACTGCTCCTACAAGGGCGGGCTGCCGGGATTCGTGCGCGTCACCGGGCTCTCCGAGCTGTCCTTCCCGAGCTACGACGGCAACGGCATGTTCAGGAGCCTGGGCAATCTCCTGCTCAACCCGCGGGTCGGCATGCTGTTCATCGATTTCGAGAAGCCGCGGCGCCTGCGGGTGCTCGGAAAGGCGAGCCTGCACCTGGAGGACCCGCTGCTGGCGCAGTTCGCCGGCGCGCAGGCCATCGTTCGCGTACAGGCCGGGCAGATCTTCAGCCCTGCGACGAAACTGCGGCGTGACCGGCTGGATCGCATGACAACTGCCGCCGGCATTGTCCGCCCTGGCGCCGCTGATTGACAAGCCTGGCGATATGCTTCAAGCTTCATCTATTCAGGCTTGGAGTAACTGTTTGCCGGTTTCCACCGATCGAGAAACAATCGCGCGGGCCGACGACCACCGCGCGCTGCGTATCTGGCTGCGGCTGCTCACCTGCACCCAGCTGATCGAGCGCCAGGTGCGCTCGCGCCTGCGCGAGCAGTTCTCGACCACGCTGCCACGCTTCGACCTCCTTGCCCAGCTCGAGCGCCATCGCGAGGGGCTCAAGATGAACGAGCTGTCGCGCCTGCTGATGGTGACCGGCGGCAACGTCACCGCCATCGTCGACCAGCTGGAGAAGGAGGGACTGGTCGAGCGGCTGGACGAACCCGCGGACCGGCGCGCTTTCCGCATCCGGCTCACCCGGGCCGGGGAGCGCAGCTTCGGCGAGATGGCGCGCGCGCACGAGGAGTGGGTGGTGGAGCTGCTCGCCGGCCTCTCGCGCCGCGAGCACGAAGAGCTGCTCAAGCTCCTCGCCAAGGTGAAGCAGCACGCCGTCGAGGTGACCGCATGATCCAGCCCAAGCATTTCCTCTGGCGCGTCGAAGGCGAGGTCGGCGTCATCACCCTGAACCGCCCGGAGCGCAAGAACCCTCTGACTTTCGAGTCGTATGCTGAGCTAAGGGATCTTTTTCTTCAGCTGAAAAAAGAAAAGGACATCAAGGTCATCGTTCTCAGCGGCGCCGGAGGCAACTTCTGCTCCGGCGGCGACGTGCACGAGATCATCGGCCCGCTCACCAGGATGCAGATGCCGCAGCTGCTCGAGTTCACGCGCATGACGGGCGATCTGATCAAGGCGATGCGGCATTGCCCGCAGCCGGTGATCTCGTCCATCGACGGCGTGTGCGCCGGGGCGGGCGCGCTCATCGCCCTGTTTTCCGACCTGCGCTACGCCGCGCCGAGCGCCAAGGTGGCGTTCCTCTTCGTTCGCGTCGGGCTCGCCGGCTGCGACATGGGCGCCTGCGCGATGCTGCCGCGCGTGATCGGCCAGGGACGCGCCGCCGAGCTGCTCTATACCGGCCGCTCGATGAGCGCCGAGGAAGGCCTCGCCTGGGGCTTCTTCAACCGCGTTGCCGATCCGGCGCTGCCGGCGGCGCTCGAGGTCGCGGCCGAGCTCGCCTCCGGGCCGACCTTCGCGCATGCCATGACGAAGAAGATGCTGCACCAGGAATGGAACGTCAGCCTCGACGCGGCGATCGAGATGGAGGCGCAGGCGCAGGCGATCTGCATGCAGACGCGGGACTTCCGGCGCGCTTACGAGGCGTTCGACGCCAAGCGCAAACCCGCGTTCGAAGGCGATTGATGGACCGCTTTGCCCACTACGACTGGCCGTTCTTCGAGCCGCGGCACGCGCAGCTGGCGCGCGAGGCCGACGCATGGATCTCGGCTGCGCCGGATTCCTGGCGCGCTGCGTCGGGGAGAACCTCGACGTGCGCTCGATCGCGCTGCTGCGCGAGGTGTTCGCCTATCACGCCGCGCTCGCCGACTTTGCCTTCGTCATGCAGGGCCTGGGCAGCGGACCGATCGCGCTCGCCGGAGCCGCGGGCCTCAAGGAAAAGTATCTCGCGTCGGCCGCGAGCGGGGACGCGATCGCCGCGTTCGCGCTCTCGGAGCCCGACGCCGGCTCCGACGTGCAGGCGATGTCGACCACTGCGCGCCGCGCGAGCGGCGGCTGGACGCTGAACGGCACGAAGACCTGGATCTCGAACGGTGGGATTGCCCACTTCTACGTTGTGTTCGCGAAGGCCGACGAGGGCATCACGGCGTTCGTGGTCGACGCCGCGGACGTCGATGCGAGCGAGCGCATCGAGATCATGGCGCCTCACCCGATGGCCACCGTGCGCCTCAGGAATTCGAAAGCCGTGCTGCTCGGCGAGCCCGGCCAGGGATTCAAGCTGGCGATGCGCAATCTCGATATCTTCCGCACGACGGTCGCCGCCGCCGCGCTGGGTTTTGCGCGGCGCGCATTCGATGAAGCCCTCGAGCGTTCGAAGGAAAGAAAGATGTTCGGACAGACCCTCGCCGACTTCCAGATGACGCAGGCCAAGCTCGCCGACATGGCGACCGGCATCGAGGCCGGCGCGCTGCTTACCTACAGAGCCGGCTGGAAAAAGGACGTGAAAAGAGAACGGGTGACGCTTGAAGCGGCGATGGCCAAGATGTTCGCCACCGAAGCCGCGCAGCAGGTCATCGACGATGCCGTGCAGATCTGCGGCGGACTGGGGGTCATGCGCGGCCACCCGGTCGAGCGGCTCTATCGCGAGGTGCGGGCGCTGCGCATTTATGAAGGCGCGACCGAAGTGCAGAAAGTCATCATCGCGAGGGAATTGCTGAAGCCGTGAGCTACACCGCGCACACCGATACGTTCGCGCGCGACAACCTGCCGCCGCGCGAGCAGTGGCCGGAGTTTCTGTTCGAGCTGCCGGAGCTGAAGTACCCGGGCCGGATGAACTGCGCGACCGAGCTGCTCGACAAGCCGGTGACGCGCGGCCACGGCCATCGCATCGCGCTGCGCTCGCCGGACGGCGAGTGCACTTACACGCAGCTCTTCACGCAGGCCAATCGCCTCGCCAACGTCCTGGTGCGCGAGATGGGCCTCAAGCCCGGCAACAGGGTGCTGTTGCGCGGGCCGAACAACCCGACGATGGCGGCGGCCTGGTTCGGGGTGATGAAGGCGGGCGGCATCTGCGTCGCGACGATGCCCCTGTTGCGCGCGAAGGAGCTGACCGACATCATTCGCAAGGCGGAGATCGCCCACGCCCTCTGCGACAAGCGCCTCGACGCCGAGCTGAAAGCGGCGCTGCCGCAGTGTCCTACGCTGCACACCGTGCGCTACTGGTACGACGACGGGCCGGATTCGCTCGATGAGCTGTCGCTGCAGCAGCCGCTGTGGTTCACCAACGTCGCCACGGCGGCCGACGACGTCGCGCTGATTGCCTTCACCTCCGGCACCACCGGCAAGCCGAAGGGCACGATGCATTTCCATCGCGACGTGATCGCCATGTGCGACTGCTTCCCGCGCTCGATGCTGAAGGTGGACAAGGACGACATCTTCTGCGGCACGCCGCCGCTTGCGTTCACCTTCGGCCTCGGCGGGATGCTGTGCTTTCCGATGCGCTACGGCGCTTCGACGGTCCTCGTGGAGAAGCACACGCCGCAGACGCTCCTCGAGACGATCCAGAACTTCAGGGCGAGCGTCTGCTTCACCACGCCGCTCATGTACCGCGGGATGGCGGCGATGGCCGGAGGCGTCGATATTTCGTCCCTGAAAAAGTGCGTGTCGGCCGGCGAGGCGCTGCCGGATGCGACGCGCTCGCTCTTCAGGCAGGCGACCGGCATCGAGATCATCGACGGCATCGGCTCGACCGAGATGATCCACATCTTCATCTCGCACACGCCGGAAACGGCGCGCCGCGGCGCGACCGGCTACGCCGTGCCCGGCTATCAGGCCACGGTGCTGGACGAGGAAGGAAAAGCCTGCCCTCCCGGGGCGGTCGGCAGGCTGGCCGTCAAAGGGCCCACCGGATGCCGCTACCTCGCCGACGAGCGGCAGCAGAACTACGTGCACAACGGCTGGAACGTGACCGGCGATGCCTACCTGATGGACGAGCAGGGCTATTTCTTCTACCAGGCGCGCACCGACGACATGATCATCTCCGCCGGCTACAACATCGCCGGGCCCGAGGTGGAGGGCGCCCTGCTGGCGCATCCGGCCGTGGCGGAATGCGGCGTCGTCGGCTCGCCCGACGCGGAGCGCGGCACCGTCGTCAAGGCATTCGTCGTGCTGAAGCCCGGCCACCCGCGCGGCCCGGACACCGCGCGCCGGCTGCAGGATCACGTGAAAAACAGCATCGCGCCGTACAAGTATCCGCGCGTGGTGGAGTTTGTCGACGCCTTGCCGCGCACCGAGACCGGCAAGCTGCAGCGCTTCAAGCTGAGGCAATGACGATGCAGATCCTGCAACCGCCGGGCTGGGCGAGGCCGAAGGGCTTTTCCAACGGGATTTCCTGCCAGGGCCGCCTGGTTTTCATCGGCGGCCAGATCGGCTGGAGCGGCCGGGGCGAATGGATCGATCGATCGTTTGCCGGGCAGTTCCGCCAGGCGCTGAAAAATATCCTGGAAGTCCTGGCGCAGGCCGGCGGCGGGCCCGAGCACCTGGTGCGGCTGACCTGGTACGTGCTCGACAAGAAGGAATACCTGGCGTCGCTGCAGGAGCTGGGCGCCGCGTACCGCGAGCTGATGGGCCGGCATTACCCGACGATGGCCGTGGTGCAGGTGAGCGGCCTGGTGGAAGACGATGCGCGGCTGGAGATCGAGGCCACGGCGGTGATCTCCGAGGAGGCAGCATGAAAGTCAGCATCATCGGCGGCGGGCCCGGCGGCCTGTACTTCGCGCTCCTCGCGAAGAAAGCCTGGCCGCGCTGGGAGATCACGCTCCACGAGCGCAACCGGCCCGACGACACCTTCGGCTTCGGCGTGGTGTTCTCCGACCAGACGCTCGACACGTTCAAGGCCTATGATCTGGTCACCTACGAGCGCATCCGCCGGCGCTTCGCCTACTGGGGCGACGTCGACGTGGTCTACAAAGGGCAGGTGATCCGCTCGGGCGGCAACGGCTTCTGCGGCTGCTCGCGCGTGGCGCTGCTTAACATCCTGCAGGACCGCGCGCGCGATCTCGGCGTGCAGATGCGCTTCCAGCGCGAGGTCGACGATCTGGACGAGTTCGCCGATTCCGATCTCATCGTCATCGCGGACGGAATCAATTCAAAAATTCGTTCGAGATATGCGGATCATTTCCAGCCGAGCGTGGACCTGCGCCCGCTGGACGCCTTCAAGTACTTCTTCCGCGAGACGCCGGAGGGCATCATCCTCGCGCACTGCTACCAGTACGAGGCCGACCGCTCCACCTGGGTGATCGAGACCGACGAGGCGACCTGGCGCAACTTCGGCTTCGACACGAAGAGCGAGGCCGAGATGCTGCCGGTGCTCGAGCGCGTCTTCGCCGCGGAGCTCGACGGCCACCCGCTGATCCTGAACCGCTCGCTGTGGCGGAACTTCCCGAACATCGTCAACCGGACCTGGGTCCGCGACAACGCCGTGCTGGTGGGCGATGCGAAGGCGACGGCGCACTTCTCGATCGGCTCGGGGACCAAGCTGGCCATGGAAGACGCCATCGCGCTGTTCGAGTGCTTCAAGAAGGAAGCTGAAATAGACAAGGCTTTGGCTGTCTATGACACGGCTCGAAGAGAGGAAGTGGAGAAAACCCAGCATGCCGCCAACGTGTCGCTGGCCTGGTTCGAGCGCATGCAGCGCTACTGGGGCATGGATCCGCAGCAGTTCGCCTTCGGCGTGATGTCGCGCTCCAAGCAGATCACCTGGGAGAACCTCGAGCTGCGCGACCCGGCCTTCGTGCGCGAGGTGCACCGGTGGTTTGCAGGAAAAGTAAAGGACCGGGGGTTCGAGATCGACCTCGAGAATCCTCCGCTGCCGATGTTCACGCCGTTCAGGCTGCGCGACCTGGTGATCGAGAACAGGGTGGTGGTGTCGCCGATGGACCAGTATTCGGCGGTCGA
>WNFD01002768.1_pt1 | contig 17634 bp, 10 predicted proteins | sample 5400491 | NCBI WGS metagenome assembly WNFD01 (sample SAMN13153343, study PRJNA577476) | soil metagenome | isolation source: 120 cm saprolite under Douglas fir tree site 2 hole 2 replicate 2 | place: USA:California | collected 2015-04-18 | reverse complement strand
ATCAGCCGGCTGTGGCCGATCTCCTATGAAGGCCAGTCCGACACCGCCTGTTTCGACAACGGCCTCGAATTCCTGGTGCAGGGCGGCTACTCGCTGCCGCACGCCGTGATGATGATGATTCCGGAAGCCTGGGCCGGCAATCCGCTGATGGATGAAACGCGCCGCGCGTTCTACGAATATCACGCCGCGATCATGGAGCCGTGGGACGGCCCCGCCGCGATCGCGTTTACCGACGGCCGCCAGATCGGCGCCACACTCGACCGCAACGGCCTGCGCCCGGCGCGCTATCTCGTCACCAGCGACGACCGCATCGTGATGGCATCCGAAATGGGCGTGCTGAAAATTCCCGAGGAGCACATCGTCACCAAGTGGCGGCTGCAGCCCGGCAAGATGCTGCTGGTCGATCTCGAACAGGGCCGGCTGATTCCCGACGACGAGATCAAGGCACAGCTGGCCAAGCGCCATCCCTATCGCGAGTGGCTCGACCGCACCCAGATCGTGCTGGAGGAATTGCCGGATGCCCCGACCAAGGGCATTCGCTCCAACCTGCCGCTGCTCGATCGGCAGCAGGCGTTCGGCTATAGCCAGGAAGACGTTACCATTCTGATGACGCCGATGGCGTCGACCGGCGAAGAGGCCAACGGCTCGATGGGCAACGACACGCCGATCTCGGCGCTGTCGGACAAGCCGAAGCCGCTGTTCACCTACTTCAAGCAGAATTTCGCGCAGGTCACCAATCCGCCGATCGATCCGATCCGCGAAGAACTGGTCATGAGTCTGGTCTCGATCATCGGGCCGCGGCCGAACCTGTTCGATCTGCAGGGCGGCGTGGCCGGCACCAAGCGGCTCGAGGTGCGCCAGCCGATCCTGACCGACGGCGACCTCGAAAAGATCCGCTCGATCTCCGAAATCGCCGACACCCATTTCAAGTCGCGCACGCTCGACACCACCTTCCACGCCGGCTTCGGCGCCGCCGGCCTTGAGCAGGTGCTCGACGAACTGTGCGCGCGCGCGGAAGCCGCCGTCCGCGAAGGCATCAACATCGTCATCCTGTCCGACCGCATGGCCGGTTCAGACCGGATTCCGATACCCGCGCTGCTCGCCTGCGCCGCCGTGCATCATCATCTGATCCGCACCGGGTTGCGGACCTCGGTCGGGCTTGTCGTCGAATCCGGCGAGCCGCGCGAGGTACATCACTTCGCTTGTCTGGCCGGCTACGGCGCCGAAGCGATCAACCCCTATCTGGCGTTCGAGACCATCATCGCGATGAAGGACCGGCTGCCGGCGGCGCTCGACGACTACGAGATCATCAAGCGTTACATCAAGTCGATCGGCAAGGGCCTGCTGAAGGTGATGTCGAAGATGGGCATCTCGACCTATCAATCCTATTGCGGCGCGCAGATCTTCGACGCCGTCGGATTGAAGGCGGATTTCGTCTCCAAATATTTCGTCGGCACCCACACCCGCATCGAAGGTGTGGGCCTGGCGGAGATCGCCGAGGAGACCGCGCGCCGCCATTCCGACGCCTTCGGCGATGCGTCGATGTACAAGACCGCGCTCGATGTCGGCGGCGAATATGCCTATCGCACCCGCGGCGAGGATCACGCCTGGACCGCCGAGTCGGTCTCGACGCTGCAGCATGCCGTGCGCGGCAATTCGCTGGAGCGCTACAAGGCGTTCGCGAAAATCCTCAACCAGCAGTCCGAGCGGCTGTTGACCCTGCGCGGCCTGTTCCGGATCAAGACCGCCGAGGACGAGAAGCGCAAGCCTGTGCCGCTCGACCAGGTCGAGCCGGCCAAGGACATCGTCAGACGCTTCGCCACCGGCGCCATGAGCTTCGGCTCGATCTCGCGCGAAGCCCACACGACGCTTGCGATCGCGATGAACCGGATCGGCGGCAAGTCCAACACCGGCGAAGGCGGCGAAGAGAGCGATCGCTTCAAGCCGATGCCGAACGGCGATTCGATGCGCTCGGCGATCAAGCAGGTCGCGTCGGGGCGTTTCGGCGTCACCACCGAATATCTCGTCAACGCCGACATGATGCAGATCAAGATGGCGCAAGGCGCCAAGCCCGGCGAAGGCGGTCAATTGCCCGGCCACAAGGTCGATGCCGTCATCGCGCGGGTGCGGCATTCGACGCCCGGCGTCGGCCTGATCTCGCCGCCGCCGCATCACGACATCTATTCGATCGAGGATCTGGCGCAGCTGATCTACGATCTGAAGAACGTCAGTCCGGACGGATTGGTATCGGTGAAGCTGGTCTCCGAAATCGGCGTCGGCACGGTGGCCGCCGGTGTCGCCAAAGCGCGCGCCGACCACGTCACCATCGCAGGCTTCGAGGGCGGCACCGGTGCCTCCCCCCTCACTTCGATCAAGCACGCCGGCTCCCCCTGGGAAATCGGCCTTGCCGAAACCCACCAGACCCTGGTGCGCGAGCGGCTGCGCAGCCGCATCGTGGTCCAGGTCGACGGCGGCTTCCGCACCGGACGCGATGTCGTGATCGGCGCGCTGCTGGGCGCCGACGAATTCGGCTTCGCCACCGCGCCCCTGATCGCGGCCGGCTGCATCATGATGCGCAAGTGCCATCTCAACACCTGCCCGGTCGGCGTCGCCACCCAGGATCCGGTGCTGCGCAAGCGTTTCACCGGCCAGCCCGAGCACGTCATCAACTACTTCTTCTTCGTTGCCGAGGAAGTACGCGAGATCATGGCCGCCCTCGGCTACCGCAGCTTCAACGAGATGGTGGGTCAGACCCAGATGCTCGACCAGTCCACGCTGGTGGCGCACTGGAAGGCCAAGGGACTGGATTTCTCGAAGTTGTTCGTGCGCCAGAACGAACTGCCGGGCCAGAAGATCTATCACGCCCAAAGCCAGAACCATCACCTGGAAGCCGTGCTCGACCGCACCCTGATCGAAAAGGCGCAAGCCGCGATCGACCGCGGCGCGCCGGTCAAGTTCGAGATCGAGATCAACAACACCAACCGCAGCGCCGGCGCGATGCTGTCCGGCACCGTGGCCAAAATCTACGGTCATGCCGGGCTGCCGCACGACACCATCCATGTGGGCTTCAAGGGCACCGCGGGCCAGGCGTTCGGCGCGTGGCTGGCGCGCGGCATCACCTTCGATCTCGAAGGCGAAGCCAACGACTATGTCGGCAAGGGCCTGTCCGGCGGCCGCATCATCGTCAAGCCGCCGCGCAATTCCGGTATCGTGCCGGAGGAGTCCATCATCGTCGGCAATACCGTGATGTATGGCGCGATCGAGGGCGAATGCTATTTCCGCGGCATCGCCGGCGAACGTTTCGCGGTGCGTAATTCGGGCGCCGTGGCGGTGGTCGAGGGCGCCGGCGATCATTGCTGCGAATACATGACCGGCGGCATCGTCGTGGTGCTCGGCAAGACCGGGCGCAACTTCGCGGCCGGCATGTCGGGCGGCGTCGCCTATGTGCTGGACCAGGCCGGCGACTTCGAAAAGCTCTGCAACATGGCGATGGTCGAGCTTGAGCCGGTGTTGTCGGAAGAGATGATCAACCAGAACACCTATCACCACACCGGCGATCTCGAAGCCCATGGCAGGGTCGACGTGTTCGCCAATCTCCTGGAGTCCGACGTCGAGCGGCTGCACATCCTGATTTCGCGCCACGCCAAGCTGACGGGCTCGAAGCGCGCCGCCGACATTCTGGCGAACTGGAAAGGCTATATGCCGAAGTTCCGCAAGGTGATGCCGGTGGAATACCGCCGCGCGCTGAAGGAACTGAAGGCCAACGCCGACGCCGAGCCGAAAATCGCGATCGGGGCGTGAATTCTTCGCCTCATGGTGCGGAGGCGCTTGCGCCGTCTCGAACCATGAGGCCAGAATGCAAACCTCATCCTTCGAGACGCGCGCCGAATACCGGCGCGTTGCTCTGGATGATGAGGAGAAGAGAAGCAGAGTTTCAGGGGCGCTGGTTTTAATGGGCAAGATTACAGGTTTTCTCGAAATCGACCGGCACGAGCGCAAATACGCGCCGGTTGCCGAGCGCGTCAAAAGCTATCAAGAGTTCGTCATCCCCTTAAGCGAGAAGGATACCCGCGACCAGGCCGCGCGCTGCATGAATTGCGGCATTCCCTATTGCCACGGCACCGGTTCGGTGGCGCCGGGCACGCCGGGCTGCCCAGTCAACAACCAGATTCCGGATTTCAACGACCTGGTCTATGCCGGCAACTGGGAAGAAGCCTCGCGCAATCTGCACTCGACCAACAATTTTCCGGAGTTCACCGGGCGCATCTGCCCGGCCCCGTGCGAAGCCTCCTGCACGCTCAATATCGACGACAATCCGGTGACGATCAAAACCATCGAATGCGCCATCGTCGATCGCGCCTGGGACAATGGCTGGGTCAATCCGGAAATCCCGACCACCAAGACCGACAAGAAGGTGGCGGTGATCGGTTCCGGCCCGGCGGGGCTCGCCTGCGCGCAGCAACTGGCGCGCGCCGGCCATGACGTGCATCTGTTCGAGAAATTCGCCAAGGCCGGCGGCCTGCTGCGTTACGGCATTCCCGACTTCAAGATGGAGAAGTACATCATCGACCGCCGCGTGGCGCAGATGGAAGCCGAGGGCGTCACCTTTCACTACGGCGCCCATGTCGGCGGCACGTCATCCGGCGCGCTCGATCCGCGCGAGATGCTGAACGAGTACGACGCGCTGGCGCTGACCGGCGGCGCCGAAGCCGCGCGCGACCTGCCGATTCCCGGCCGCGAGCTGTCGGGCATTCACTTCGCGATGGATTTCCTGCCGCAGCAAAACCGCCGCGTCAGCAATGAGCCGCTCGGCAGCGCCCCGGACATTCTGGCCGGCGGCAAGCATGTGGTGGTGATCGGCGGCGGCGACACAGGTTCGGACTGCATCGGCACGTCGTTCCGGCAGGGCGCGCTGTCGGTGACGCAGCTCGAGATCATGCCGGCTCCGCCCGAGCATGAAAACAAGGGCCTGACCTGGCCGAACTGGCCCTTGAAGATGCGGACCTCGTCGAGCCAGGCCGAAGGCGCCAAGCGCGAATTCGCCGTGCTCACTGAAAAATTCTCAGGCGCCGACGGCAAGGTGGACAAACTGCATTGCGTGCAGGTCGACGACAAGTTCAAGCCGATTCCCGGGACTGAATTCGTACTCGACGCCCAACTGGTGCTGCTGGCGATGGGCTTTGTGCATCCGGTGCATGAGGGCCTGCTGAAGACGCTCGGTGTCGACCTCGACCCGCGCGGCAACGTGCGCGCCAACACCGCGAACTACCAGACCTCGCGGCCGAACGTATTCTCGGCCGGCGACATGCGCCGCGGGCAATCCCTCGTCGTGTGGGCGATCCGCGAAGGCCGCCTCTGCGCCCGCGCCATCGATGGGTTCCTGATGGGGACGACGAACCTGCCGCGGTGACGGATGTCATTGCCGGATTCGACCGACTCTTTGCGGAGATTAATGGATGCGCGGGTCAAGCCCGCGCATGACGGTTGTCCTTACCCGCCGCTCAGCCCCAGGGACCGCGCGACGCCGCGCGATTGCCAGCCGCACCCCAGGGACCACGTCGAGGCGGCGATTCTGCACGCGCCGAGGGCACAGCACCCGGCCGGGACCCAAGCTCGGCGGCGAGCCGCTGCAGCTCGGCGATCCGGTTCTCGGTCGACGGGTGCGTCGAAAACAGATTGTCGATACCGTGACCTGACAGCGGATTGATGATGAACATGTGAGCCGTCGCCGGATTGCGTTCGGCCTCCATGTTCGGAATCTCGTGCGCGGCGCCCTCGATCTTGGCCAGCGCGGAGGCCAGCCACATCGGCTGGCCGACGATGCGAGCGCCGAGATTGTCGGCGGCGTATTCGCGCGTGCGGCTGATCGCAGTCTGCACCAACATGGCCCCGAATGGCGCGAGGATCATCATCGCGATCGAACCGATGAGGCCGGGGCCGTTGTTGTCGCCGCGATTGCCCCCGAAGAACATCCCGAACTGCGCCACCATTGAGATCGCACCTGCGATCGTCGCGGTGATGGTCATCAGTAGCGTATCGTGATTTTTCACATGCGCGAGCTCATGGGCAATCACCCCACTGAGTTCCTCGCGGCTGAGCGACTGTACCAGCCCGGTGGTCACGGCAACCGCGGCGTTCTGCGGATTGCGTCCGGTGGCGAACGCATTGGGCTGCGGATTGTCCATCAAGAACACCCGCGGCATCGGCAGCCCGGCCCGTGCGGCGAGTGCGGCCACCATACTCACGAGTTCGGGCGCAGTGCGCGCATCGACCTCGTGGGCGCCATACATCGACAACACCATGCGATCCGAGTTCCAGTAGGCGAACAGGTTCGTCGCAGCCGCGATCACGAGCGCGATGGTCGCGCCGCTGGCACCGCCGATCAAATAGCCGACACCCATGAACAGGGCCGTGAGACCGGCCAGAAGGATCGCTGTTCGGAGGTAATTCATCACTCTCTCCTTGATCGGGACGCAAGGCGCCGCGGCATACTCCGATCAGGTAAGGATCGCCCCTCGGGCGGTTCAAGACCGGCCGGTGCGTCGCCGCGTCGCGGCGTGGCGATCCGCACAGGCCCCGCTGCGCGCGGGCGTTTGATGCGTTGCTGATGGGAACGAGGAACCCGCCGGGGTAAACACCAGCACCTCGTCGCCCCCGCGAAAGCGGGGGCCCGGTATTCCGGAGCGCCAGTGAAAAAATCGCAAGGCTGCGGGGTACTGTTTACCCCGCATTCGCGGGGTATGACGCCATCCTTGTGTCAGCCCCACGCGCGGCGCCAGCGTCTACTTATCCAGCCAGACTTCCTCGAACCGCAGGCTGTTGTATTGGCTATTGTCGTGCGGGGTGTAGTTCCTGACATAGGGCTGCCAGCAATTGGCGGCGACGCTGGAGATGATGATCGGGCGCGCCGCGTCGTCGACCAGGAGGCGCTCGATATCCCAGACGATTTTCCGGCGTTTGTCCTTGTCCAGTTCGCGGGATTGCGCGGCCAGCAGTCCGTCCACCTCGGCGTTGCAGTACTGCGTATAGTTGCGCTCGGATTTGCAACTATAGTTCTCGACGATATTGCCGTCGGGATCGTCGACGCTGACGCCGGTCACGTTCAGTCCGATGGTGTAATCCTTCCGCGCCAGCCTCGCATACCATTGCGGGGTTTCGAGAACATCAAGTTCGCCGACGATGTGGATCTTCTTGAGTTGATCGGTCAGGATCACCGCGGCGTCGCGATAGGTCGGAAGATTTCGCGTTTGAATCTTGATTGGCAGCGGTTTGGCATCGCTGTAGCCGAGCTTCTGCATGATTTGCCGGGCTTCCGCGATATTCGCGTCGGTGTCGGGACCATACCCCATCAGCGATGACACCATTTCCGGCGGCATGCCCCATTCGCCCGCGGGCTTCGGCAGCATGGCCCCGCCGGTCAGCGCCAATCCCTCCATCAGAATCGTATTGAATGGCTTGCGATCGATCGCCAGCGACATCGCCTTGCGAATATCCGGATTGTCGAACGGCGGATTGACGCGATTGACCATCAGGTTGGATTGCGTGCCGGTGGTGATCATCTCGCAGATCGCGTTCGGCGCCCGCGCCTTGATATCCTTCACCAGGGGGACGCTGACATCCGCCGGAAAGGTGATATCGAATTCGCCGGTCGCGAAAGCCAGCATTCGCGTGGCGCGGCTGTCGATCATCCGAAACGTGATCTCATCGAGATAGGGGCGGTCCTTCTTCCAGTAATCCGGATTGCGCACCAGACGGATCGAGGCGCCGCGCCTGAATTCGACAAATTTGAACGGCCCGGTGCCGACCGGCTTGGTGCGCATGGTCGCTTGCGGAACATGGCACGGATAAACGGCTGAAAAGGCGCTCGCGAGCAGCACGGGCAGGCTGGGTTGCGGCTCGCTCAGCTCGAATGTGGCCTCGTAATCGCCATTGATCGTGACGTCCTGCAGCTTGGTGTACCAGACCCGGCGCGGGTTCCGGTGGAACTCCTGGGCCTCGCTCTTGCCGATCAGCATCCGCCAGGTGCACTGCACATCGCGGGCCGTGAATGGCTTGCCGTCATGCCATGTCACGCCCGGCCTCAGCTTGAACGTCAGCCTGGTATTGGTCGCGTCCCAGGACCAGCTTTCCGCCAGATCCGGGATCACGGTCTCCAGGCTCTCGTGGACCTTGGCGGGATCGAACACCACGAGGTTGTTGAACACGGCCGAAAACGGCGTCACCGACGCGATGGTCGATTCTTCGAGCAATGAAGCGCTGGGTGGATTGTCGTTGTGATAGAGCCGCAGCGTGCCGCCCTTTTTCTGCGCCGCCACCGGCGCTGCCGCTGATATTGCGATGCCGAGCAGCGCGATGAATGTGGCAGCTAACTTGCCTGGCAACCGGTTGCGGCGCACGCACACCTCCCAAAAACGTTTTTGTTTTTCTATAGAGCCGCCGCCGGTCAAGCGCAATGTTGCGCGAACGCCGTCTTGCCGTCGGCCGATGGTAGTCTTACGCTCCCTTTCAATCTGGCGTGGTGGTGGCAGACCACGCCGGCAAACAAAGGCCATGGGAGGAAATTGTCATGACCACACGCCGTGATTTTCTCAAAGCCGGCACCGCCGCCGTCACCACCGGCATTGTCTTCTGCAGCTGCGGTCTGCAGCACAGCGCGCATGCCCAGCAGCCGGTGCGCCAAAAGCTACCCGTCTCAGTCGGCGGCAAACGGGTGAAAACCATCGATGTGCACGCCCATTGCCACTTCCGCGAAGCCGGCGCGTTGCTCGGCGCCGATGCCGCCGCGGCCCAGCTTCCGCCGGTCAACAACGCGGCCGAGGCTTTCATCGAGATCGACAAGCGGCTCGCCGCCATGGACGCGCAGGCGATCGACCTCGAGGTGCTGTCGATCAATCCCTACTGGTACAACCGCGAGCGCGACCTTGCCGCCGGGATCGTGAAGATCCAGAACGAAAAGCTCGCCGAGCTCTGCGCCTCCAAGCCGGACCGCTTCGCCGCCTTCGCCTCGCTCACTTTGCAGGCGCCCGACCTCGCCGTGCAGGAACTCGAGACCGCGGTGAAGAAGCAGGGCTTGAAGGGGGCCGCGATCGGCGGCGTGGTGAACGGCGTCGAATTCTCCGACCCGAAATTCCATCCGGTGTGGGCCAAGGCGGAGCAACTCGGCGTGCCCCTGTTCATCCACCCGCAGGGCGTGCCTGAACTCAGCAAGCGTCTCGCCGGCAACGGCTGGCTCGGCAACACCATCGGCAATCCGCTGGAGACCACGATTGCGCTCTCGCACCTGATCTTCGAGGGCACGCTCGATCGCTTTCCCGGGCTGAAAGTAATCGCCGCCCACGGCGGCGGCTTCCTGCCCTCCTACGCCGATCGTTCGGACCATGCCTGCCTGGTTGGCCCCAAGGGCTGCAACCCTGAGATCAAGCTCGGCAAGGCGTCGACGGAATATCTCAAGCAGATCTATTTCGATTCCCTGATCTTCTCACCCGAGGCCATCCGCCATCTGGTGGCCCAGGTCGGCGTCGGTCAGATCGTGCTCGGCAGCGACTATCCCTATCCGTGGCAGCTGCAGCCGGTGGATCATATTTTCGCTTCTGCATCGCTCAGCGGCGACGACAAGGCCGACATCCTCGGCCGCACTGCAGCAAAGCTGTTCGGTTTCACGGCGTAGCTGCGATAACGAGGCGACCGCGGTCATTGCCCGGCAAAAGCGCGAAGCGCGTCTTCGCGCTGGATGCCCGGCGATCCATCTTCTCGCAAGCCTCTTGCGAAGCTTGATGGATACGCACGCCGAGCCGGCGCTGAAGTCGAGACATGTGAAGCGGTTCACATTCGAATACCTCCGTTCGGGCTAGTACGTTGAGACCGGTTTGAGGAAAGCTCAATTGGCTTGTCCCAATCCGGCAATATGATAGCCTGCTACTTGTACTTGCGAGTTCTGATTTTTACGGAAATTAGTTGCGCGCCCCTAACACCGCCGTTGGCGGTGTATGGAGACCGAACACGCCATGGGCGAAATTCGGGATTTCAAATCGAACAAGAGCGGCAAGCCCGCACGCGATGCATCACCGCGCCGTCTTGCCGCGATTGTCGCCGGCGACATCGCGGGCTACAGCCGCCTGATGGAAATCGATGAAGAAGGAACGCACGGCCGCGTGAAGCGGATCGAGCGCGGCCTGATCGAGCCCAGCATCACAGGACACCACGGCAGGCTGGTCAAAACCACCGGCGACGGTTTTATTGCGATTTTCGACAGTCCTGTCGAAGCAGTGCGGTGCAGCATTGTCATTCAGCAAGACATGGTTGGACGCAATGCATCGCTGCCCAGGCATCATTGGATCGAGTATCGGATTGGCATCAACCTTGGCGACGTCATCGTCGAAGCCGACGACGTTTACGGTGATGGGGTCAATATTGCTTCGCGTCTCGAGGGCATTGCCGATCCTGGCCAAGTTTACATCTCGGGCGGCATTTACGAGCAGGTGAAGTACAAACTGGTTTGCGGATATGAGTCGCTCGGAGATCGCAAAGTCAAGAATATCGCCGATCCGGTGAAGGTCTACCGCGTGGTTCCGGATCCCGCCGCCTTCAACAGAACCCGAAAACGACGCGAGCACATTCTGATTTTCCTGCTGAGCCTGATCTTGCTGGTCATCACCAGCGGCGCCCTTTGGTATGCGTTTTGGCTGCCGCACGGCAAGCCAGGGCATCAGGCGTCGATCCCGGCTTCGCCGGAGATCCCGAAGGTGCTGTCATCCCCGGCGCCACCCGCCGCGAAACAAGCCGCGCCGCTACCTCAGCCCTTGCCCCCGGCGGCACCCGCCGCCCCGCAAGCAGCGCCCCAGCCTCAGCCCGTGCCTTCGGTGGCTCCCGCCGTGAAGCAGGCGGCGCCGCCGCCTCAGTCGTTGACTCCAGTAATGCCTGCCACCCCGCAAACAGCGCCCCAAGCTCAGCCCGCCACACCGCCGGCCGCAGCGATCCGGGAGCCCGAGATGAAGACAATTCGCGGCAGCAGCTTCACCATGGGCAGCGATGACGATGTCACGGAGAAGCCGCCCCACCAGGTCACCATCAAGCCGTTTGCGATCAGTCAGTATCCGATTTCCGTTCGCGAATGGAACGAATGCGCCACGGCGAAGGCATGTGCGTTCGTGGCAACAGGCAAAGATGACGCACCGATCGCCAACGTAAGCTGGAGCGATGCCAAGCAATTCGTGGCCTGGCTCGCGGGCGCAACCCGAAAGGCATATCGGCTCCCAAGCGAAGCCGAATGGGAATACGCCGCGCGTGGAGGCACGCAAACCAAGTACTGGTGGGGCGACCAGTTTCAGCCCGGCATGGCCAATTGCAAGAATTGCACTGACATCGCGGCCGCCGAGCAACCGATCAAGGTCGGCAGCTTCAAGCCGAATCCGTTCGGGCTGTATGACATGGGTGGCGGCGTCGATCAGTGGGTAGAGGACTGTTGGCACAAGAATTATCAGGGCGCCCCGTCGGACGGCTCGCCATGGGTCGAGGGCAGCTGCGCGTCGCATGTCATTCGGTCCGGATCCTGGAAGAATGACGCCCGCTATGCGCGGCCGGCGAACCGCGATAGCTACGACACCAACGTTCGATATCCGACCCACGGTTTCCGCGTCGCGCTGTCCCTCTAAGGCGCATTAGAGGAGGATGCGTCATGAAGATCACCCGGCTGATCGCGCTGTCCGTCGTCCTGACTTGCCTGCCATTTGCCGCGTGGGCTCAAGGAAAGCCCGCGCCAAAGGATGCCGTTCTGTATTTCGTGTGGCCGCAGGACGGCGCTACGATCAAGGGCGGATTTTGGTGTCGCTTCGGCCTGCGCAACATGGGTGTCACCCACGCGGGCGACGATTTTCAGAACAGCGGCCATCATCATTTGCTGATTGATGTGACCGAACCGCTCGACGCCAACGAACCGATTTCACAGGACAAGTCGCATCTTCATTTTGGCGCGGGCCAAACCGAGGCGCGTATCGAACTTCCGCCCGGAAAACACACTCTCCAACTAGTGTTGGGCGATGCAAAACATTATCCGTTCAACCCGCCGCTGGTTTCGAATAAAATCACGATCAGGATCAGGTAGAATTGGTTTGCCTGAGGTTCTCGTTTTTTCGGATTCGGACCGACCTCTCGCGTCTTCCGCGGGCTGCGCCTTCACCAGCCGCCGCATCGCAAGTTTGACCCGGTTCTGACGACCGGTTAGAGCCTGCCGAGGGCAGGCCAGCACCCCAAATGTCCGATTGACACGGGATAGCACCGGGGGCCTCATGGCCCCCGAACAGGTCTCGAAACCGCCCCCCGTGGAACCCGCGGCCCCGCCAAACATTTCACGCCAGCACCACAAGAAAACGCCGCCACAAGGAAACGCCCCATGCGCAGAATTCTCGCCGCCGCCGTCTTCGCCGCGATTTCGTCCTCGCTCCTGTCAGCCGCGCCGGCGCAGGCGCAGACCCCGATCAAGATCATGGTCGGCGGCATCGACAAGCAGATTTACCTGCCGGCCAAGCTTGCCGCCCAGCTCGGTTTCTTCAAGGAGCAGGGCCTCGACGTCGAGCTGTTCAACTCGACCTCCGGCTCGCAGGCCGCGACCGCGCTGTTGGCGCGCGAGGTGCAGGGCGTGGTCGGGTTCTACGATCACACCATCGACCTGCAGTCCAAAGGCAAGTTCATCACCGATGTGGTGCAGTTCGGCATCGCGCCCGGCGAAGTGGTGCTGGTGAAGGCGGCCGACGCCGACAAGCTGAAGGATGCCGCGAACTGGAAGGGCCAGGCGCTCGGCGTCACGGGCCTCGGCTCGGCGACGGATTTCCTCACCCGCGCGCTAGCCGCCAAGGCCGGGCTGAAGGTGCAGGATTATTCACTGGTGCCGGTCGGCGCCGGTGACACCTTCCTGGCGGCGATGCAGCAGGGCAAGATCGTCTCCGGCATGACCACCGAGCCGACGGTGGCGCGCGCGGTGAAGAACGGCACCGCGAAAGTGGGAATCGATTTGCGCACGCCGGAGGCGACCCGTGTGGCGCTCGGCGGCGATTATCCGGCCGCCTGCCTCTACATGGACCGCACCTGGATGGAAGCCAACAAGGAGACCGCGCAGAAGGTGGTCAACGTGTTCGTGAAAACGCTGAAGTGGATGAACACGCATTCGCCGGAGGAAATCGCCGCGCAGATGCCGAAGGATTATTATGCCGGCGAGCTCGACCTTTATGTGCAGGGGCTGCGCGAAGGCCGCGCGCAATATTCGCCCGACGGCATGATGCCGCAGGGCGCGCCGGAATCGGTGCTGAAGGTGCTGTCGAGCTTCTCGCCCAATGTGCAGGGCAAGGCCATCGACCTGAGCAAAACCTACACCACGGAGTTCGTGATCAAGGCCAACGCGACGCATTGAGCTGTTTGGCGATGACACGGACCGATCGAGGAACTCGAGCTCTGCGTCACCTCTCCCATCGGGAGAGGGAGCACACCGGTTCTGTTGAAACGTCGCGGCCTAGCAGGATTAAACCCTAATCATGGACGCCATAACCCCCTCCGCCATCGAGTTGAAGCATGTCGCCCGGCGGTTCATCACGCCGACCGGCGAGATTCTCTCCGCGCTTGAGGATTTCGACCTCAAAATCGCGCCCGGCGAATTCTTCGCTATCGTCGGTCCCACCGGCTGCGGCAAGTCGACCACGCTCGGGCTGATCGCGGGGCTGGCAAAACCGCAGGCCGGCGAGGTGACGCTGTTCGATGCACCGGTCGACGGCGTCGATCGCCGCGTCGGCTTTGTGTTTCAGCAGGACGCGGTATTTCCCTGGCGCAACGTGCTCGGCAATGTGATGGCGGGACCGCTGTTCCGCGGCGTGCCGAAGGCCAGGGCCGAGGAGATGGCGCGCGACTGGATCAACCGCGTCGGGCTGAAAGGCTTCGAGGATCATCATCCGCACCAGCTTTCGGGGGGCATGCGCAAGCGCGTGGCGCTGGCGCAGACCTTCATCAACAATCCGCAGGTGCTGTTGATGGACGAGCCGTTCTCCTCGCTCGACGTGCAGACACGCGAGCTGATGCAGGAAGAACTCTTGCAATTATGGGCGCTGGCCAAATCGGCGGTGCTGTTCGTCACCCATGACCTTGACGAGGCCATCCTGCTCGCCGATCGGGTCGCGGTGCTGACCACGCGGCCGGCGCGGGTCAAATCGGTGCACACCATCGACCTGCCGCGCCCGCGCAATGTCGCCACCCTGCGCTATGACGAAAAGTTCATCGCGATTGCGCGAAAAATTTCCGATGACCTGCGCGAGGAAGTGTTGCGCGCACGGGCGGGGCATTGATCATGGCCGAGACAGCGATTCCCGCCCCCGCCGCCGACGTTCGGCTCGAAACCATGGTCGAACGCCTGCGCCGCCGCGCCCGGCTGGTGCTGGCGTTGCGCCTTGCCGTGCTGGTGTTTCTGGTCGGCGGCTGGGAGCTCGGCGTGCGCGTCGGGCTGATCGATCCGTTCTTCTTCGGCCAGCCGAGCGGCATCGTGACAAAACTGATCGACTGGTTCCAGAACGGCACCTCGATCGGTCCCCTGTGGAAGCAGATCTGGGTGACGATCTATGAAGCTGGCGCCGGTTTCCTGATCGGCGCCGTGATGGGCATTCTCTGCGGCATCGCGCTCGGACGCAATCAGCTCTTGTCCGACGTGTTCTCGATCTACATCAAGGTCGCAAATTCCATACCGCGCGTGGTGCTGGGCTCGATCTTCATCGTCGCATTGGGCTTGGGCGCGGCCTCGAAGATCGCGCTGGCTGTCGTGATGGTGTTCTTCGTGGTGTTCGCCAACGCGTTCCAGGGCGTGCGCGAGGCCGACAAGAACCTGATCGCGAACGCGCGCATTCTCGGCGCCAGCGACTGGCAGATGACGCGCGCGGTGGTGATCCCCTCGGCGCTGTCGTGGATTCTCGCCAGCCTGCATGTCAGCTTCGGCTTCGCGCTGGTCGGCGCCATCGTCGGCGAATTCTTGGGGGCGCGCGAAGGCATGGGACTGCTGATCGCGACCGCGCAGGGCTCGTTCGATTCCAACGGCGTATTCGCGGCGATGATCGTGATCGCGGTGGTGGCGCTGATCGCCGAATGGCTGCTGACCATGATCGAGGACCGGCTGCTGACCTGGCGTCCGGAGACCACTGTCAACGAGTGATGGGGGCGGCAGCTCGGATTCGTAGGGTGGGCAAAGCCAACGGGTCGCGCGAATGCGCGCCCGATGATAAACTCCGCGTGCCCACCATTGCTGTGTGACCACTGATTCAGTCGGAGGGCGCGGCGCGAAGAGCGCCTTTGCCGACCCTACGATTCTTCCTGCAAACGCGAGGGAGGTGGGAGAAGCGCAGCTAGCTAATTCTGCAGCCTCACCCCGACCATCGCTACCGTCGACGCCGTGCTGTTGCCGGGAAGGTTGGAGTCGAGCCAGTCGCGGCGCAGGGTGCCCTTGATCCACAGGCTGCGGTTCATCTTGTAAATCAGGTCGCCCGAGACCGTGTAGATCCTGTCGCGGCGGCCGTCGCCCTGATAGTCGAGCGAGCCCCAGGTGAATTTTCCGATGGCCGTGAGCCAGCGGCGGAAATCGTGATCGGCTTCCACGGTGTAAATGTGCGTCAGCACGCCGGAGACGCCGGGTAGCGTGGTCTCGTCGATCGAGGTGGTGGAATAGAATTTTGCCGTGGTCAGCGGCGTCGCGGTCCAGGTCAGCGAAGACGCGACCAGCAACCCCTCCAGGCGGTTCAAACGCGGATCGACATAATCGCGCGCGGCATAGCCGACCGAGATTTCGCCGGTCAAAAGCCGCGAGAATTCGAAGGAGCTGCCGGCCCTGACATAGCCGCCTGAGGAATCGCGTTGAAAGCCGGAGCGGTCGAGCTTGACGTCGTGCACGCGGCTGTCGCCCTCGACCTCGGCGAAAGGTTTTACGCCCGGCAGCAGGTCATAGCTGACGCGGCCGACGCCGCCGAATTGATTGAAGTTGCGGTCGTCATTGCTGGTCGAGCTGCCGTCGGTGAGTTTTGAGTCGGTATAGACGGTGCGGTCGACGGTGCCACCGGCGGAAAGCCGCAGGCGGTTGAAGTTCTGGTCGACGCCGACGGTGCTGCCGATCGTCGTATAAATCGGATATCTGGCAAGGCCGGCCTGGATGTTCGGGCTGCCGGGATTGTCGGTCGACACGCGCAACCGCATTTGGCCCAACAGGCGGGTGTCGTGGCTGACATCGAGGCGGCCGTCGATGTGGCCGGTGAAATCCGGCCGGTCGATATCGACCGGCGCCGACGAGATGGTGCCGTCGGCCGGCGGTGGAAAGGTGTTGCCGTAGCCGGCGAACGATCCCCGCAAGTCGGCGACAACCGCGTGGCGCTCCCAGTCGGAGACCGCGAGAAATTCCGGCGCCACCACATAGAACGGCGAGCCCTTGGCCGCAGCCGAGCGGCGCGGATTGGTGTCGTAGCCGCCGCCAAGCTCGACCGCGGATTTGACCAGAAAGCCGCCGGCATAATCGCCGACCGCGCCGAACGGATCGTCATCGATCCTCAACCGCTTGCGCGGCGGCTGGCCGGCCACCGTGCCGGCCAGCGCGGGCGGGATCGGCGTCTTGTTGGCGGTCTCGGATGGCGGGACCGACAACCGCAGCGGCGCCGTCGAAACCACCGGCGCACGGCTGCCGGAACCCGGCGGCGGCTTCGGCCTGGCCTGGCCCGGATAGAATTTTGGCTTCTTGCGCGTGCGATTGAGCGAGTCGAAGCCGGAAGTGGATGCGCCGCTGGCGGCGGGAAGGCTATAGGCCGGGATGTTGCCGATCCGCGACGGCGCGGGCGTATCCTTGTCGCGAAGCCCCGCGTCGTTGGCGGCATCGCCGGTCGTGCCGCTGGTCACGTCGCCGGTCTGCTCGCTGGTCCGGCGCAGGGGAGATTCCTGCGGCGACACGAAGCCGTCGCGGACGGGACGCAGCAAGGCGGTGGTGAGCGTCTGGGCCTGGGCGAAGCGCACATCGAACGCGACCAGCGCGAGGACCAGCGCGAGGCATGGCGACACCGCGCGCAGCGACCTTGCGCGGCTGCGGCGGCCCCTTGCCGGACCCGAGATCACGATCAAAATACCCCAGCCAAATCATTCGTTTAAACGACGGGTTCCAGCCCCGCGCGAGCGCGCCTCTATGGAAAACGTCGTTAATGGAGTTAAAACAATTATGGTTAATGGGCAGTTGAGGACCGCCCCCTCCGTCGCATCGCCGGTCCGGCCATGCTAAGGAGTGGTTCGGGCGAAACCGACGCCCCTCCCCTGGAACCAGACATGTCCAAGTCGAAACCGCTGATGACAAACTCATCCGGCACCGATGACGCTGACGCCGCCGTGCAGTCGGCCCTGCGCACGCTCGATGCCGAGGGCAGCGGCATCACGGCGCTGGCCGCCGCATTGCAATCCGATCTCGGTGTCGCCTTTACCGCCGCGGCCAATCTCATTCGGGGCGGCAAGGGGCGATTGATCGTCACGGGTCTCGGCAAATCCGGCCATGTGGCGCGCAAGATCGCCGCGACGCTGGCCTCCACCGGCACCCCCGCCTTCTTCGTGCACGCGGCCGAGGCCAGCCACGGCGATCTCGGCATGATT
>WNFD01002767.1_pt1 | contig 17635 bp, 13 predicted proteins | sample 5400491 | NCBI WGS metagenome assembly WNFD01 (sample SAMN13153343, study PRJNA577476) | soil metagenome | isolation source: 120 cm saprolite under Douglas fir tree site 2 hole 2 replicate 2 | place: USA:California | collected 2015-04-18 | reverse complement strand
CCAACGGCACCACATGTCGCTCTTCTGCGCGGCAGAAAGTCCAAACCGTTTCCCTTGGGTCATAAACACCACCTTTGAAATCAGCTTTATACCAGATGGTGTTGCATCGACCGGTTGAGCCCGCAGCGCAAACCGGAGACTTGCTTCTAGGCTGAAGGCCACAATTCCACTTTCACCCCTGCTTCTTCCAAAAGGCGTACCAATTCTTCTCTATTTCTCTTGATTGCGGCATCGTCGCCGCGGGCACGTACGCCGTTCTCCTGCACTGCGACGACGAGGCCATAGGGCCATGCGACGAAGGGTAATTTTTCCAAGTACGCGACCACGTCCGCGGGTGACATCGTCGGAGCGTCCGTGGCGGCGCTGATTGGCCGGGCATCAATTCCATTTACTTGTACCATCAGATATGGGTTCTGCCAATCACGTGCATCCCTAACGGAGCGGTACTTATTGGGGGCTGCGGGAGGGATGCGATTCTTGAGCGGGGATGTTCCGGTGTCTGCGACTCCCTGCATACTCGTGGGCTGTGAGCAGGAAACGAATGCAATCGCTGCACACAGGGAAGCTACAAGTAGGCTTCGTGCCATGCATCGCATTTTAACCTGAGTTTTGTCTCCGCATTCACGCGAGGTAACTTGGCAAAATCGGGGTCAGGTCCGGATAAATGCGTTAACCGGACAAATGCCAACTCTCCTTGGAACAAGCTAGCGGTCCTGGACCCCGCAGGGTCGCAAACTCAGGCTCGGCGGAGACTGACCTGCTGCCCGAGGCTCTGACATGTAGATGTTCCAGCGCGGGCAGGATACACTGGCGGACTGCTTTTTAGAGGAGGGCGCATGCGGGCGGTGGTGACGGGCGGGGCGGGATTTCTGGGGTCGCATCATTGCGACAAACTGCTCGCCGAGGGATGGGAAGTGCTGGCGCTGGACAATTTCATTACCGGCGCCAAGGGGAATCTAAGCCACCTGGCGAAGAATAAAAAGTTTAAGTTCCAGAAGGCGGACGTGAGCAAGCCGCTGAAGGTGGCGGGAAAAGTGGGTTACGTGCTGCACTTTGCTTCGCCCGCGAGCCCGCCGGATTATTTGAAACATCCCATTGAGACGATGATGGTGGGCTCCGTGGGCACGCAGAATGCGCTGGAGCTGGCGCTCGCGAAGAATGCGAAGTTTTTTCTGGCCTCCACGAGCGAATGCTACGGCGATCCGGAAGTCTCTCCGCAGCCCGAAGAATACTGGGGACACGTGAATCCCATCGGGCCGCGAGGCGTGTACGACGAAGCCAAGCGCTTTTCCGAGGCGATGACGATGGCCTACCACCGGTATCACAAGGTGGACACGCATATCGTGCGGATTTTCAATACCTATGGGCCGCGCATGCGGTTGAATGACGGCCGCGCGCTGCCAAACTTCGTGTTTCAAGCGCTGAGCGGCAAGCCGCTGACGATTTATGGGGATGGAAAACAGACGCGCAGTTTTTGTTACGTCTCCGATTTGATCGAGGGAATCTACCGGCTGATGATGTCAAATGAGCATCTGCCAACAAACGTCGGCAACCCGCAGGAGATCACCATCCTGGAGTTTGCCGAGCGCATCCGCAAACATTTTGACAATGCGCCGCCGATCGTTTTCGAGCCGTTGCCGCAGGATGATCCGAAACGCCGCTGTCCGGACATTACCAAGGCGAAGCGCATCTTGAAGTGGGAGCCCAAGGTCGGCTTGGAAGAAGGATTGAAGCTGACGCTGGCGTATTTCAAGGAAGTGTTTCAGAAGAAATAAAAAACTAGAAAAGTGAAATTAGAAAATGGAAATGGGGAGCCGCGAACCTGGAATGCGACTTCAGCAATTCGCAGGTCGAAAGGCAAAACTACTCGCGGCCGAAGGAGTAGTACTCGAAGCCCATTTCGCGCATGCCTTGCGGCGTATACAGATTGCGCCCGTCGATGACCAATTTGCGCGCCATGACTTTTCCGGCGCGATCCCAATCGAGCTTGCGAAAAACATCCCACTCGGTGCAAACCAGCGCGGCATCGGCGTCTTGCAAAGCCTGGTAGGCGTCCTCGTGATAGTGTACCTGCGGAAAGAGCGCCTTGGTGCGCGGCATCCCTTCCGGGTCGGTGGCATGCACGACCGCGCCTTCTTCAAGGAGGCGCTTGACGACTTCGAGCGCGGGAGCGAAGCGGATGTCGTCGGTGTTGGCCTTGAAGGCTAGCCCGAGGACAGCAACGCGCTTGCCCTTCACCACCCACAACGCCTGGCGGATTTTTTCAAAAAAACGATCAATGCGCTGTTTGTTGACGCGTTCAGTAGCCTTCAGGATGTCAAAGTCCACGCCGACGGAAGCCGACAAGTGAATGAAAGCCTGAACGTCCTTCGGGAAACAGAAACCTCCATAGCCGAGGCCAGCCTTGAGGAACTGTCCGCCGATGCGGGCGTCCAGTCCCATGGCATGGGTCACTTCCTCGACGTTGGCGCCGATTTTTTCGCAGAGATCGGCAATCACGTTGGCATAACTGATTTTCAGCGCGAGAAAAGAATTCGAGGCGTGCTTGATGAGCTCGGCGCTGTTAATGGTGGTGACTAGGAACTCGGCTTTGCGGCCCGGAGGGCAGGTTCCGTTGTGCACCGGACAGCGGAAGCTCCGTTCGAGAATGGGGCGGTAGATTTCGCGGAGTTCCGCGGCGGCGGAAGGATCCTCGACGCCGACAACAATGCGGTCGGGATGGAAAAAATCCGAGACGGCGGTGCCTTCGCGAAGAAATTCGGGATTGGAAGCGACGCGGAATTTGACGCTGCTTTTCTTGGAATAGGCGGAAAGAGCGCGGCTGAGTTCGAGCCCAGTGCGCGCGGGGACGGTGCTTTTCTCGACGACGAGCTTGGGGGTTTTCGCTTCGGCGGCGATTTGACGGGCCACGTTGTCGATGGCCGAAAGGTCGGCCTCGCCGGAATCCTTCGGCGGAGTGCCCACGCAAATGAAGATGGCGTCCCCGGCGCGGATGGCTTCACCGGCGTCGGGGGTATAGGAAATGCGTCCGGCTTTGTGGGCGGACGCGAGAATCTGGCCGAGATGATGTTCGTAGATCGGAACGCCGCCGGCATTGAGCTTAGCGATGCGCTCGCGATCGATGTCCGTACAAACTACCTCGTGTCCTGCTTCGGCAAGACAAGCTCCAGTGACGAGTCCCACGTATCCACAGCCGATAACTGAAAGGCGCAAGACGAATCCTCCGTGTGACGAGCTTCAAAGGGCAGCGCCCTATGCGAAGCGATCTCTCAAACGTTTATTGTGAATGATTCGACTAGGGGAACAAAGCGTTTCATCGAAAGTTGTTGCCATCAGCGCCTGGCGTCCCGTCATCCCGCCAGAGACTGGCGCGCGCGAAAACGTCCGCAGGGCTAACCTCTCTCCGCTTTCCCCATCAACAAGCCGCGCAGCCCGAGAAGCACCAGGCGCGGCTGGCGGCGCACCACCTTCCACAATAAACGAGTGGACTCATCGCGATTGATTTCACCGAGCGACCGGCGCGTCGAAGCATCCAGCAGATCCACCAATTGTGAATAATCCTTCTGGTCAAAATGGTGCAGCGCGCGGCGGATCAGCCAGTGCGTTCCCAGTTCGCGCCGCAAGGCCGCAAATTCGTGGCTCTTGCCATTCTGCAAAAGCGCTTGCGAGACGCCGAGCGCGCCGCGAAAACCGGTAACGATTCCGCCGACGGTTGAAACCTTGACCTGCGCCGCCGCGTCACCCACCAAATAGACTTCGCCGTTCCCGATTTGCCGGCGTACCGGCACCCAGCCGCGATAGACGGGGATACGCGCGCCTTGCCATTCGAGCGGCTGCAGATGCTTTTTTTCGAGGAAGCGTTCGAAGCAGCGCTTTGTGCCGCTGCCGTGCTCGCCAATCACGCCGACCGCGCCGCGTTCCGGCGATTCGGGGATCAACCAGTAAAAGTAAGGCGTGTCATCCGGCACGAACCAGACGCGAGTCGTATCAGGAGGACAGTCTTTCGGCAGACGCACGATGGCTTGAACGAGGGGCACGGTTTCGATCGGAGGCCACCCGGAGGCACGCGCAACGCGGCTCGCGGCGCCATCCGCGCCCACGACGCTGTCCGCGTGCAATTCTTCGTGCTTGCCGCCGGATTCGACTTCCAGCCGCAGGCCACGCGCGTTTGGACCGATGCCCAGGAATCGCGTATCGAACGATAGCGCCGCGCCGGCTTGCTGGGCTTCGCGGGCCAGAGCAGGAATCAGGCGTGAGCGCTCAATGATGAGGTCGGGCCTAGTTAAAGCGACCTGTGCCGAGCGGCCATCGGTGAAAAGTTCGAAACGGCGAATTTCATTGATGATGCTTTCGCGGGCGCCCGGTCCCATTTGGTGGCGGAAATGATCCGTAACGATCAGCGTGCGCGCCGCTGGCTCGAACTGCGGTTTTGATTCCAGGACGCGCACGCGCCGGCCGCCGCGGGCTACGCTCGCGGCGGTGAAGAGTCCCGCGGCGGAACCTCCGACAACGATCACTTCCCGGTCGCCTCGCCCAGTCAAAGGCTGTGCTTCTGTGTTTGCCACAGTTTCCGTGCTTCCCGAAGACGCGCGTTCCCCGAGAGTTTTACTCATCAAGGAAACTACGCTAAGAAATTTGCCTACTTCCCGCTCGACCCGTGTGGGGCTGCTCAAGGCGTGAGTGAACAAGCGCCCGGTAAGTATAACGAATCCATTACCGAGGGCCAACCTGTGGAGACATTCAAAACCGGCAATTGGAATACAACGGCCCGTTTCGAAAGCACGTTTAGGAAGTGGGAGAGGTCTTGCGGATCTGGCGTTCATAGGGCGCGCGCTCAAGATACGCAACGCCCGCAAGGATCATGCAGAGGGCCAGAGTCACAACCAAGAAGGCCATCCATTCAGAAAGATAACTGACGAGCACGGCTGCGCCGCCGCCGATGGCGCCGAGCAGATACAGCGTAAGGACAGCGCCGCGGTGCCCCAGGCCAAGATTCGAAAGGCGGTGAGCCGCGTGGTCCTTACCGGGCGTGGCGAAGGGCAGCAGGCCGCGCCGCGAGCGGGAAATCGTGACCAACGTCGTGTCGAAAATCGTGACGCCCAGGATCAGGATTGGAGCGAGCCACCCGGACAGATGATTGGAGTTTTCCAGTCGCAGTTTCAGTCCGAGCGTGGCCATCAGGAAGCCGAGAAACATTGCGCCGCCATCGCCCATGAAAATCTTCGCGGGCTTGAAATTCCAGCGGAGAAATCCCGCGGCCCCGCCAAGAACGGCGGCAGCCAGCGTGGTAACCAGCGTCTGGCCGTTCAGGTAAGCGAGCATCGCGAAAAAAACAGATGCCATGGCCGCGACGCCTGCGCACAAGCCGTCCATATGATCGAGGATGCTGAACGAGGCCGTAATCCCCACGGCCCAAACAACCGTGAGGCCCGCATCCAGAAAATTCCCGGCGCGTCCAGGCAGGAGCACGCTGAAAACGTGCGCGCGAATTCCGCTGACCAGCAGGATCGCCGCCGCCAGCGGCATGCCCACAAACAGCTTGACTTGATGATGGAGGAGACCGCGGTCATCGAGGATGCCGACACCCGCGACGAGCGTCGCGCCGATGAGAATGCCTGCAATCTGGGCACGCGCGGGTCCGTTGAAGGCAAAGAGCACGGCCATCACCACGGCGGCGTACATCGCCAAGCCGCCAAGCAGCGGAATTGGCGTGAGATGAACTTTGCGCGGCCCCGGCAGATCGACCATTCCTACGCGCAGCGCAAGCGCGCGAACGGGAACGACGAGCATCAGCGACGCAAATAATGCGATGAAAAAAGCGAGCAGGCCTGCGGCCATGCAACCTCGTTTATCCAGTGGCCCGAATCCGGCCAGACTGGTGCGGCCGGGTTCTCACGTGATCCTCGCCGGGTCGGGGGCCCGGCTCCCCAGTCGAGCGAACAATCGCTGCCCCACGCAGCCCAAACACCATACTGCGATTTTAGTTTCGCTTCAACCGGGATGGTTCTCAAGTTGGCAGTTCATTTGTGGCACATTGGCTCAACGCTCCGTCAACATACGCGTGAAGATGCGTTTGACTTCCTCTTTGTCGCGGGTGGCGTAGTACCAATCGATGGTGCGCTTGAGGCCTTCGCGGAAGAGCACCTTCGGTTCCCAGCCGAGGAGTTTCTTGGCGAGAGAATTATCGGCCACCCGGTTGAGCGGGCCAGTGGGCATGTCCGGGCGAAGCTTGATGTCTGCCTTGTGCCCGGTGAATTCGCACACCATTTTGGCGCAATCGATAACGCGGATACGTTCCATCGTTCCGAGGTTAATTGCGGTGCCGTCGTTAATCTTCTCTCCGGCAAGGATCGTGCCCTCGACGATGTCGTCAATGTACGTCCAGTTGCGGATCTGCGTGCCGTCGCCCCACACTTCGAAGGGGTTCTGGCCGAGGAAAGCGCGTGCAATCATGGCGATGACGGCATGATTCTCCACGCCGCGCGGGCCGTACACCGTGAAATAGCGGCACGACGCGGCTCCCATCCCGTGTTCCTTTGCATAAGCTTGCAGCGTGAATTCGCCCATCAACTTGGCCCAGCCGTAGGTATTGTCGGCATCGTTCGGGCCTTTGGTGAGATCTTCCGTGAGATAGAGCTCTTTCTTGGTGTCCGACTGCAGAAAATTCGGATACACACAGCCGGACGAAGCGAACACCACTTTTTTTACTTTGGCTTTAAGCGCTTCGGCAAAGACCAGGCCATCCAGAAAAAAGTTCGACGCTGGGCCTGCCTGGTGAAGGTCCACGTAACCGCGCCCGCCGTGGTCCGCGGCAAGATGGAAAACGATGTCCACGCCCTGCATCGCGGCACGGGTCACGCCGGGTTCGCGCAAATCGGCCTGCAGAAAATCGACTTTGCCCGTGCCGAGGTGCTGGCGAATGTTGCCGAGATGTCCGCTGCTCAAGTCATCGACGATGCGAACTTTTTTCACGCTTCGTGCCAGCAGTTGATCGGTAAACGTCGAGCCGATGAACGAAGCCCCGCCGGTTACAAAAACAGTCTTGCCCGCCCAAAATCCATCCGACGTCGTCACGCTTGCCCAGTCTCCTTAATCTGCTTAATTAGCCTTAAGCTCATCGATGATTTTCACAAATTTCTCTAGTTCCCCGACTCTATCATAGTCGGCAGCGGCGGCCCGGGCCGCCTCGCTCATGGCCTTCAACTTATTCGGGTCGGAGGCCAGGGCGCGCACCGCGTTGACGACTTCCGCGGGGCGGTCCGGATCCGCCGCCACCGCGAAGCCTCGCTGAACTCCCTGGGACACGGCATCGGTCTCCTTTGGCGCCACCGCGAGAATCGGCTTTCCCGCCGCCAGAATTCCATACATCTTGCTGGGCACCACCACGCCTTCCAGGCCCCGCTTCACGGTAATGATATGGGCATCGCCTGCCGCGAGCACCGACGGAATCCTGCTCGCAGGGAAAAACTCCAGAAAACGTATATTGCCGGAGCCCTCGGCTGCCGCTTCAATTTGCGGGCGCTGTGCACCATCGCCTACGAACACGAGGCCCACGCCCTCGTTTGTAAGATGGCGAGCCGCTGTGACCAGCGTGTTCCAGGCACCGTAGAAACCAAGATTGCCGGCGTGCACAAGGACAAACGAAAAATTCCCTCGGATCGCCCGGACAACTTCGGGATTCGGGGCAGCAAGAGGAGTATTCGTGGGAAGGATTTCGGTTCCGTCGCGAACGACCAGCACCCGGGCGGGCTCCACGCGTTTTGCGATAATACGCTCGCGCATGTCTTCACCAAGAACGATGACGCGGGTCGCGCGGCGCAGCGCCCAGCGATGGAGTTTCTCCCAGACCCTTGCAAGCATGCCGGGCGCAACGATCGAGCCTCCCACCGCCATGTCCGGATACAGGTCCCGGATGTTGTAGACATAGGGCTTGCGTTTCAGCATGGCGACGATCGCGCCGACGATGCCCTGAAACGGAGGATCGGTCATCGCCAGAACGGCGTCACAGGGCACAAAGAGCGAGCGCGGAATGGCCAGCGCGACGTAGCTGAGATAATTCACCAACCGTTTCGTCATTTCGAAGCGCGGAAAGGCCGTCGAACCCGCGCGAATGATGCGTGCCCGTCCCGCGATTTCCGTTTGGTACGGCCGCCAAGGGCGCCGTTCGGTGGGGTCATAGGATGGCCGCCCGCACAACACCGTCACGCTATGCGAAACGGAAAGAGCCTCCACGACGCTGTGCGCCATCTTAGCAGTCGCGGAAGTATCCGGAGGGTAATAGAGATTCAGCAGCAGGATACGCACAGAGAGATTGTACAGAGTTCTGTCTCTGCGCCGGGAGCTGTCGCCTGGCGATTCTAGGCAGGCTTTTTAAAGATCGGCGCAGCCGCTCGGTTCAACTCATGCGCGGTTGGCTTCTTCTTAGGTGGTTTCTTGACTTCGCGTTTCCCTCGGTCTTTGTTTCCCATGGGCGACAGCTTGCCACACTTCGCCGCCCTTGGCTAGAGCAGTAAATTTGAATCTGAAAGTTGGAGAGGTTAAGGACGCAAAATGAGGAAATCGCCCAGGACCAGGGCGTCCATCTGCGTGCGCAGGAAGCAATCGATGGCTTCCTCAGGCCGGCAGACGATAGGCTCGTTGTCGTTGAAGGAAGTGTTGAGGACTACGGGCACGCCGGTGAGGTCGCGGAAAGCGGAAATGAGCGCGTGATAGCGGGGATTAGCCTCTCGGCTAACGGTTTGCAGCCGGCCTGTGCCGTCCACGTGGGTCGGCGCTGGGATCTTGTCGCGTTTCTCCGGGCGCACGAAGTAAGCCAGGGTCATGAAGGGCGAAGGGTGCGACTTCTCAAAATACTCCGCAGTAGCTTCTGCGAGGATGGAAGGGGCAAACGGACGAAAGATTTCCCGGTGCTTGATCCGATGGTTGAGAATTTCCTTTATTTCCGGACGGCGCGGGTCGGCGACGATGCTGCGATTGCCAAGCGCCCGAGGTCCCCATTCGGCGCGGCCCTGAAACCAGCCAAGTATTTTTCCATCCGCGATGATCGCGGCGCTGCGGCGCGTCAGTTCTTCTTCGGCTAGTTCGGCGATGCAATAACCATCTTGCGCTAGGTCGCTCGACCCGATCGCTTGCCGGATTTCTTCGCGCGAATAGCCCGGCCCCCAGTAGGCATGGTCCATCACAAAGGAGCGCGGCTTGCCGAGCTTCTGATGCCACACGTAATATGCGGCGCCCACCGCGAGGCCCGCGTCCCCCGCCGCCGGATGAACGTAGACCTGCTCGAACGGAGTCGAATCAAAAATTTTCCCGCTCGCCACGCAATTGAAAGCCACACCCCCGGCGAGACAAACGGCCTTGAGTCCCGATCGCTTGGCAAGCTTTTTCAACATGCCGAGATAAACTTCTTCGAGCCGCGCTTGCAACGAACAAGCGAGATTGCGGTGCCGGTCCTCCAGCGCTTCTTCTGGAGCGCGCACCGGTCCCAGGCGCTTCGCCATTTCATCCGAAAACACCTTGCCGAGTATCGGCGTCTTGTCGGATTCCGCCCAGGACATTTCCGGGCCGGTGCGGTGATGCGAGAAGTAATCGAGCCCCAGGCGGAAACCATTGCCGTTGGAGCGGCTCTCAAAACGCAAGATGTCGCGAAACGCGACTAGCTGTTCCGGCTGCCCGTAAGCGGCGAGCCCCATCACTTTGTACTCGTCGCCGAATTTCAGAAAGCCCAGATACTGTGTGACCGCCGTGTAGTAAAGGCCGAGTGAATGCGGGAAGGGGATAGCCCCATCAATTTCCATGCGGTTGCCCATCCCGAAGCCCCACATCGTGCTGGCAAAGTCGCCGAGCCCGTCGGCGGAAAGAAGCGCGGCGCGTTCGAACGGCGAAACGAAAAAAGCACTCGCAAGATGTGCCTTGTGATGCTCGATGCGATCGAACTTCGCGTTAATCTTTTTGGGGTCGGCATCGAAGGCGGCCGCGAGCGCCTCGGGAATACCCGTGAATTTCGCGAGAACTTTGACGCGTGCCCGCGCGAAAGACGGCATGCGCAGCGCATAAAAAAGTTTTGTGCCCAGCCTTGCGTACGGGTTTCGCGGCACCGCGACGTGATCGATGTCCGAGAGAGTGAGGCCCGCTTCCTTCAAGCAATAACGGATCGCTTGCGCGGGAAATCCTGCCGCGTACTTCACGCGGTTGAAGCGTTCTTCCTCGACTGCGGCGATCAGCATTCCGTCGCAAACAATCGCCGCCGAGGCGTTCCCGTGGTACGCATTGATTCCAAGAATATTCATCGCGCAATTTGTCAGTCTACCTCAGCCGTAAGATTACGCGGCGAGGTGTCGGCGGCACCACTCGTTCAACACATACAAGGACCAGGGACGCGACCAGGTGGTTTTCCCGGCGAGAAAATCCGTCCAAACCGAACGAACGCCTCCCGGGCGAAGATACGGCGCCAGTGCCGGCGCAGGGTCCGAGAAGCTTGCTTCCATCCGAGCGTTCAGCGGCCCGCGCAGCCATTCTTCCCACGGCAGCGTGAACGTGCGTTTCCGCTGCCTGAGAGTTTCCTGCGGCAGCAAATCGCCGAGCGCTTCCACAAGCAGCGCCTTTTGTGCGCCGGTGCGTCGGCGCGCCGCTTCCGGCAGTGAACTTACAAATTCAACCACCTGCGTGTCGAGGAGCGGCAGGCGAACTTCCAGCGATCGAGCCATGCTCACCGCGTCTGTGTCGCGCAGCAGCGTGCTTGCCGTGTAAGTGCGCAACTCGAGCCAGGAAACTCCGGCAACCGCTTCGAGTTTGCGCGCTTCGTCCGCCGTCCTTTCAAGCCAGCCGAGCCAGGTCGGCTCGAGCGTGACCCCGTCGGCGCCTACCGTGCTCGGCCGAAAGCGCGGTTCAATAATTCGTTCGAGCTGCCCCGGTGGGAACAGCGCCCGCGTGAAAAAATAAGGATGCGGCAAAGTGTCGGGATGGGTCCACGCGGCCACGGCCTTGCGCGCAGCGTCTGGTGAACCACGCCGCGCCGCGAGAACGGCGACGAGGGGAGCCGTCATTCGCCGCACCGCTGCAGGCACAAACCATGCGCATCCGATCAGTTTCGAAAGGCGCGGCGTATCTGCAAAAGTTTGATAGCCCGCGAAAAGTTCATCTCCGCCGAGTCCGGATAGCGCCACTTTCAGGCCGACTTGTCTCGCGGCCCACGAAACAAAATACGAATTGACTCCATCCATAGTGGGCTGGTCGAGAGCAGCAAGAGCTTCATCCAGCCGCGAAAGGACCGACGCGCCTCTCAAAGGCACCTCGGTGTGCTTGGTCTTGAATCGATTCGCAGCCAACCGCGCGAGCTCCGCTTCATCAAACGCCGTGCCCGGAAACGTCAGCGTGAAGCTCTGGATTCCACTTCGCAACTGACCGGCAAGCGCCGCGATCGCGCCGGAGTCCAGCCCGCTTGAAAGAAACAAGCCCACCGGCACGTCGGCGATGAGATGCGCGCGCACCGCATCTTCGAGAAGCGGCCGCAACTTTTTCGCCGCCGAAGAAAGGTCGCGCGGTTTGCGCGTGTCGCGTGCCGCGGGCGAAACCGCCGGATCCCACCAGGGCCGTGCGCGCGGCGTGCGCCGCCGCTCTGGCACGTGCAACAACATGCGATGCCCCGGGGGAAGAGAGAACACTCCCTCCAAAAGCGTCACAGGCTCCGCGATGCTGCCGAAAAGCAGATACGCGGTGAGGGCGTCTTGGGAAAGCCGTTTGGAAACGGCGCCCGAAGCGAGCAACGCGCGAACCTCCGACGCGAATGCGAATCCCTCCGGCGTCTGCGTGTAATAGAGCGGCTTGATGCCCAGCGGATCGCGCGCCAGGAAGAGAATCGGCGCTGTGGCATAACGTTCGCGAAGATCAAGCAAGGCGAATGCGAACATGCCGCGCAGTTCGGTTAGGGAATCTTCGCCCCACTCTTCCCAGGCATGAACGAGTATCTCCGTGTCCGATTGTGTGCCAAAGCGGTGACCGCAAAGCGACAGGCGCTCTCGCAGCTCGCGATAGTTGTACAGTTCGCCGTTGAAGACGACGGCCACATCCTTGGTTTCGTTCCAGGCGGGCTGGCGGCCGCCTGCCAGGTCGATGATGCTTAGCCGGCGCACCCCCAGCGCGAGTCCGGGTGCGCGCGGATTTCCGATTAGGAAGCCTTCGTCATCGGGACCGCGATGTCGCATCGCCGCGGTCATCGCGCGAACCCGAGATTCTACTTCAGCACTCCGCGAAGCGAACGCGACGCCGCATATACCGCACACGCTACTGTTTGATCTCCGGCGCGGAGAAGAAGGCGGCGCCGGCACGGACGGCATGCTCTCGCAAATGGAAGCGCGGGGTTCGCAGACGATGGTCCGCATACCAGGCAAGCACAACCCGCAACAACAAAAAGAACAATGCCGCCGCAGCCGAGAGCACGAGATAGAGGAAAGATTCGCGCTCCAGGAGCAGGCTCCAGTCGACCGCTTCCTCCCAGCCAGGGTAAACGCTGTCCAACAGGGGCCGCAAATGCAACCCATCTAACGGCAGCCGCGCCAGCCGCACATGTGCGAATCGGTCGTACGTATATTCACGCGGGTAGTTCGGGATGGCGCTGATGGCCTGGGAAAAGACGGCGGGATCCTGCAACTCCTTGCGCGTCAAATAGCGGCCGCGCGTATCCTTCATGATGACCCGGTAGCTTGGATCGACAATGACCCAGCGATCGTTAATGAGCACCTCGGCAACCACATGCTTCGCACTGCGATCGGGAGACAAGAGGAGCAAGCGGCGCACTCGCAGGTCCGAACTTCGCGCAAGATTCAAGAAGGCATTCGTTGCCGTTCCGCAGACGTTCAGCAGTTGGCGGTACGTGAGCGTCATTTGCGGATCGCGCTGGGCAAGCGCCTCCGGATTCGTCGCGTTGGCTCGCGATGGCTCGGCGCGCATCCACTTCAAAATGGCTTCGACCCTTTGATCTTCCGGCACGGTATTGGGCACAATCGCGTCCGAGAATCCGTCCAAATACCGGCGCACGGAATATTCCCGAACGCATGAGTAAAGCATGGCCACCAACGCCGTGGCCAGCAGCACATTGGTGCTCCACCAGATGATGCGAAAAGCATGATGTCGATGCGTTTGCAAAAGACTAGTCCATGGGCTTAGATTCTGCCTTCACCAACTGGCGTGAGGCAAGCGTAGAGTACAACGCTTCCATGTCGCGAACGGGTTCGTCCCATCCCAGCCGTGACGCGACGTTTGCGCATCCATTCGCGAGCTGCGAGCGAAGTTTCGCTTCGCTCAAGATTCGCTCAAGCGCCCTCGACAGTTCCGCTTTGTCGTGGCGCACCACCAAGCCAGCCTCATTGGCAAGGAGTGGCGCAATGCCGCACTGTTCTGTCACGATGACCGGCGTACCCGCGGCCACCGCTTCCGCTGCCGTATTCCCGAAGTTTTCATTCTGCGAGGGAAGCGCGAAAACATCCGCATCTCGATAGGCCGCCCATTTGATCTCGCCGAAAAGTGGTCCGGTGAATTGAACTTTGGTTCGAACGCCCAGTTGCGTTGCCATTTGCTCCAGTTCGGCCTTTACGCCGCCCTCGTCTGGTCCCGCGAATACCAGTGTCATGGGTATTCCGATGCAGCGGCTGGAAAGTTCCGCAAATGCCCGCAGGAGCAAGTCCGGACTCTTCTTGGCGGATAGCCGCCCCAGAAACAGCACCACCTTCACTTCCGGCGAAATGCCGTGCGCCTTTCGAAACATGCCTCGCGGAGGCCAGGACGCAGGTGCTTCCACGCCGTTTCGCCGGAGCACCACCCTCGCGCCGGGGAGACCACCTTCGACAAGCTCGTCGGTTTCCTGCTCGGAAGTGGCGATCACCGCGGCGGCCCCTTCGAGTAACTGTCTTCCCCAAACCGCATGATACATCCGTTTCAGCCAAAGATTTCGCACAATGGGCACGAACATCCCGATGGGCTCGAGCACGTAAGGCAAGTTTCGCTTGCGGCTGGCCGCGGCCACTGCCGGACCCAGCAGATCGTATAGTCCGAAAATGTGCACGATATCAAAATTCTGCAGCCGCGCCCGGCAGTAACGCTTGACCGCCGGATTCCAGCTCACCGTGCGGTAACGCATCCACGTTGGCAGATAAATGGCCTGCACGCCATTTTCATTCCGCCGCCAGCCAAACGGAGATCGTTCTGCCGTGATTTTTTCTTCCTGGGATGGCAGCCGCTTTTCCAGCCCCCAGTCGGCGGTGAGAACCGTGACCTGGTGGCCTCGCCGCGCCAGGCCTTCGGAAAGCGCGCGCACTTTCACCGGGGGGCCGCCGAATTCCAGAAAGGGAGCGTACGTTTCCGTGACGTTCAGGATTCGCATTGTTCGCGCAGGATTTTTTTCAGTGATTTTGCAAAAACTCCGAAACGGAATTCGTATTCCACGCGCTGGCGCCCCCGCGCTCCCATCTCCTTGCCAAGCGCGGGATCGGCAAGGAGGGTTTCGATGGAGGTGGCCAACTGAACCGCATCGCCATGCGGCACCAGATAACCGGTCACTCCATCCTGAATCACCTCGGGTGCGCCGCCTTGGACGCCTCCAATAACCGGTTTGCCGCACGCCATGGCTTCGAGATATACAAGCCCGAATCCCTCGCTGCGGCTCGGCAAGGCGAAGATTTCGCACGCTGAATAGCATGCCGCGAGTTCGGGGTAGCTTAACTCGCCCAGAAAATGGGCATGCCGGTTCACGCCGTTTTGTTCGGCCAAGTCCTCCAGCCAGGCGCGGTCATCGCCGGCTCCCACGAGCACGAGCTGCAGTTCCGGCCAACGCGTCAGCAGACGCGGCAGCGCCGTAATCAAAGTGTCCATGCCCTTGTAACGCTCCGTCGCGAGCCAGCGGCCCACCGTTAGGACCACTCTTCCTTGAGGGAAATTCTCGGGGAGCATTCGCTTCGCGCCTGGGCTGATCGACGCTTCGAATTCCGGATCGAGCGCCCAGGGGAGAACGCGAATCTTTTCGCGCGAGACTCCTTGCTCCGTCACAACGTGATCGGCGGTATCCCGGCTCGGCGCCAGGACCAGGTTGGCGTGACGTAGCGCAAGCCGGCGCAAGCCCCCCAGCGGCTCCCAGACGTCAATCCCATGCGTGCAGATAATGCTCTTCATCCGTGGCGCCGCAATACGTATCGCCTGCACCACCGGTCCCAGGTTCGGGTGTCCGGCCAGGACAAGTTTTGCTTTTCGCCGTGCTGCCCGCAGCGCCGTAACCATGAACCGTCCCTTGGCGCGCTCACAACCAGTGAACACAAACTCGCGCCCTCCCAGCGTCATGCGGTGCAGTTCCGGCGAATCATTCAAGGTGAGCAGCCGGCAATCCATGCCGCGGCTGGAAGCGAATTCCGTCAGCACCGCCGCCAGGTGGCGGCCCGCACGTTGCACCCCGCCGGGTGCATCCAGTTCAGGGAAGAGGCCAATGAGCACGGGCAGAGTCTGCCAAGGACTGCGGGCGATGGCAAGAAGCAAAGCTGGATCGAAAAAGCCTCGCTCGATTGCCGAGCTTGGGTGGGCAAAATCGGGGAGGTGCTGACTGCCTGTCTATAGTTTCAAAGCCCGCGCGGCTGAGATGGCTTGTGATCCGGAGGCGCAGGTGGGGAGCTGGAAGAGTCCTTTGCGGCCTGAAAAGCATCTTTCTTTAACTTCATGTCCCCATCAACGTACGCCGTGAATTCAGTTCCTTGCGTGAAAACCACGTCTTTGCCGGAAGCCAGCGGAAGTATGACTCCAGTCGAATTGCGTGAGCCGGAGCTCTCCTGGAAAGCGCGGACCGCCGCCTTTTCGTTGTCCTTTAGGCGCACAGAGTTGATGCTGAACGCCAGCTTTCCGCTGTGGCCCAGGCGCTTCTTCGGTTCTGCCTCCTTCACCAAGCCAGTGGCCGCCGCGCCTTGAGGAATCACCGAAAGTCCATCTACAGTGACCTCTTCGGTGACTTGCAGATCCACCGCGTCGCCAACGTGGGCGGTCGCGGAAGAGATGGTCTTGCCGAGTTTCAAGTGGATCGGAGTGCCGTTACGCAAGGTCAATTCAGATGGATTGGCAGGTGCGCCCGGAGCAGGCTCAGTGGGTATACCGGGCGCGTCATACGGGGTGCGCTCCCGGTTAGGTTGTACTGTCTTTGGTTGCGCTGTCTTGCCGCCCGGATTGTCTTTCAACAAGAGAAGGCTTTCCAATGGGACGTAACCTATCTCGCCCTTGGCGGTGCGCACGCCGAAGTAGAGGTCGTACCTGCCGGTGATCTGTACCTGCTCTCCACACTGGAGCGTCGTGCGCACATCCAGCGTGATCATGGAACTGTATAGATAGACGTAGCCACCGGAGCGGGGACATTCCACCTGGCCCACACTCTGCGCCTGCGCCATCGCCGGCAACATCAGGAAAAAAAATGAAGTTATGTACTTGGCGCTCGATCTCATGCTGCACCTGCTGTTCCTAAAGCTGAAAGATGCCACGCTTCTATCTCAGCGTAAGATGGTTCTCGCTGACAAGGAATGAACCTGCCGCACTGTGCATAAAGAGATACGATGCGTCGCCATCCGACGGCATGCTCTGTCAAGTTCCGGCGACGGGTCAATGAAGCCAGGCCGAGGGTAGTGGCTCACTTTCCGATTTGCGCGTTGCACGTCAAATTGGATTATTTTCGAGCGGCCTGTAACTCTGGCACAATTCGAGAGCCGTTGGTTGCTTTACGACTCAGCCTTAGGTACGCGTCAATTCCGGGCGAATCATCGGCAATCCGTAAGTTATCAGTCTCCGTCGCTAACTTCCGAGTTGCCCGTCATCACCCGCCCGCAGATGCGCAGCAGGCACCCAACTTCCCGCACGGGAACTAAGCGCAGCTCCACTCTTCATTTGGTCGCAGTCATCTGCGGCGTTTGTTCCCCGATCTTTCCAGAGTAGATGATGAATTTGAACGGGTCTGTATTCTGGTGCTTCTCTATCAGCTTGAGGTATACAAGCCGTTTGGCATTCGCTACGGAGGCGCTGCGCTCGAACCTGTCTCCGGACGATTCAAGCAGCGAGGCTGCGAGCTCATACTTGCCGTCCGCGGTCAAGCGTTCCACTGCCTTGACCAGCTGTCTTTCCGACACGCCGAGGTAGTCAACCAAGAGTTCTGCGTGGTCTGCACGGGTGAGATGTTCGAGGCCTTGCAAGTCCGGCTGCCAATAGCCGACGTTCTGATCATAAAGCCGGTCAATGACGTGTTCGCGCAGGATAAGGTACGGCTGATACGCGTCGGGCTGCTCATTGAGCAGGCCCGGGGGAATCAGGTTTGCCTGATGTATCGTGCCACGCTCATCGCCACGGCGCGTTGCGGTCAGGACCTGCTCGCGCAGCCATACCAGATCTATTTTGAGCTGTGCCAGCATGGAGGCAGAGGCGAAATTCCGCGTGAGCGGCTCGTGGCCATGGAGCAGGTACCGCGGATTCTTTTGTACCACGATGTCGATCGCATCCAGCAGCCCCTGAAGGTCGCCCTCCTCGACGAACGGTGCGCCGAGATAAGGCATGATGAAATCGCCGACGAACAAAATGCACTCATCCGGCAGGTAAATGAACATCGCGTCGTGGGTTTCGCCTCCTTGCA
>WNFD01003871.1_pt1 | contig 17637 bp, 20 predicted proteins | sample 5400491 | NCBI WGS metagenome assembly WNFD01 (sample SAMN13153343, study PRJNA577476) | soil metagenome | isolation source: 120 cm saprolite under Douglas fir tree site 2 hole 2 replicate 2 | place: USA:California | collected 2015-04-18 | reverse complement strand
GGATGTCCTCCGCTGTCGCCGTGTCGGGTGACCGTTTGAGAAACTCAGTGAACCGCTTGCAGCTGTGAATGTGGCCCCTCTGTGTGCCCGCACCGAGCTTGCGCGCGTTCATGTCCTCGATCATGCGCTGGCGCAACGGGCTGACGGTATACGTACTCATAGGTAACTCCTGTCTTGGATGAGGTTGACGAGACCTCGATCTTCAAGACAGGGCACCCGGCCCGCTATCCTCAATCTCTCGTCTGGCTACGGGCTTGCAGATGAGCCACCCGCTTCAGCGGGCTATCGCGCAGCGATTTAGTGCCTTGGCACTTTTCGGACATGGCCGCGCTGGCCGACGATGTCCGCTATCGGGGGTACAGCGGAAGTCGTCGCTCGACTCGTTGCCATCATCGAGGGGTGGCTCGCCTCCTTGGCCGCAAGTCCGAAAATATTTCGAACGTAGATGATGATTGTCAATGAAGGACCGCTCTTGGCGCAAAGCGGTCGTTCGGCGAGCCGACGATCACGCTGGAAGCGAAAGCCTGGTTGACATCGCTGTCGTGCCGGAAGGCGAAGGAACTGGGTTATCCGCATGAATTGTGGACCACGCGGCTGCTCGCCCGCCACGCTCGCGAGCACGGTCCCGCCGAAGGGCACCCGTGCCTGGCGAACACGAAAATGGCCGTCGCGCGAGTAGCCGCGCCAGATTGGTCTTGCGCAGGCTCAAGGGGAGGGGGGCAAATCCTCGCCATCGAGCGTCAGGATGTCGAAGGCATACGGCTGGACTTCGTCATCGTGCTTGCGCGAGCGCAGGACATTGAAATCGGGAACACCGTCAACCCCAAGGATGACGGCTTCGCCATCAACGAACTAATCTGCTCAACACCGAGGACAACGAGAAGAGTTTTGCAAACGTCTCAGAAGTGACCGGAAATAGCCGGATCAAAATGGAGGGGGTTTGCAAAACCAGGTGAGAGATTTCAACGGCTTAGCCCGAAAGCCGTTGTGCTACCGTTACACCATTCCCCATAAGCCATTGATATTACAGCGTTTCTTGTCGAAACTTTTGCAAATGGCTTCGCAAATAGTCCCGATCATACAACTGCACCAGTGGTTTCGGTCCAGCCCTTGTTGAATCGCCCTCGAAACAGCCTGCATCTAACGGTTTTCGTAGGCTTTGCTGCGTTATCCTCGGACAAAGCATTGTTCTTTCCATTAGCTGACTCTGACCAAGTGTCAGCGCGGCTTGGCTAAGAGAACGAAAATTGCTCCGGTCGGGGGCTCGAGTCGCTCCCCCGCTACGCCTTCCCACTATTTCCTACGCCAACCTACGATCTTCCCCGATTCCCCACGCTGGATGGTAGCACCCGAAGCCGCGGCTTAGACGTAAAGTCTGTCGTAAAGTCTGTCGCGTAATGCGTGGTTATGGAACGACCGCTCATGGCGGATTTTGTTGAAAATGTCGAAAATCGAGGGGCTCCGAAAATCTCGCGAATGTCGAATGTTGGCGATCTCAGCCGCAGCAAGGCTCTGCAGTATCGATGCGAGCGTAGGTGGTGGCTTTTGCGCTAGTTGATGTGGTCCCTCAAGTCGCCGCGCGTGAGACGCACGAGCGGCCCTGAGAATTTTCAGTCATCGGCCAAAAAGGACTTTATCAACACAATCGGCGCGAGGCGGACATTCAACGAAGCGGTGAGGTCCGAAAAGTGCCCAGAAGCGCAACTTCGGATCGCGGACACCGATTTCCCTGCCTCCATTCGCAGGTAACCCAAAGGGTGTGGTGTATATCCGCCGTCGAACCCTCGTCCATGAAGGATGAAAGGGTCGGACCAGGAGGTGCGGCAGCCAAGCCTGTCTGACAAACGCGTCGGATAGTGGCCGCCGCCCTCGACGAGGGTGTCGTCGAAGGCGACTGGCCGACAGTTTCAAATCGCGGTCATGCCACCATCGACTGGGAGGTCCACGCCAGCGATGGTCGGCCCCCTCTTTGGTCGGCGCCTGCTGCTCGAAGATCGGCGTGTCGATCGGGCCCGGGCTGATCGCATTGACCCGGATGCGACGATCCTTCAACTCCGCCGTCCACGTGCGGACGAAGGAGCGGACTGCCGCCTTGCTGGCGCTGTAAGCGGTGAAGCCGGGGATGCCCTTGTTCTCGGCGATCGAGGTGATCACGATGATCGCCCCGCCGTCATTCAGAAGCGGCAGGGCCTTTTTCACCGTGAAGGCCAAAGCCCGCGTGTTAATCGCAAAGAGCTTGTCGAAGCTTTCCTCCGTCGTCTCGGCGAGCGGCTGAGGATCGACGATGCCCGCCCCACCGAAGAGAATATCGATCTTGCCCTTCTCGCTGGCGATCTTGGTGTAGAGCCGGTCGAGATCGGCGAGCTTGGACACGTCACCCCGCACTGCAGCGACGTTGCGGCCGATCAGTAATGCCGCCTTGTCCAGTTCCGTCTGGCGGCGCGCGGTGATGTAGACGAACGCGCCTTCTTCAACGAAGCGTTTGGCGGTGGCGAGACCTATTCCGCTCCTGCCACCAGTGACGAGGGCAACTTTTCCTTGGAGCTTTGGCATTGAAATCCTCCTTACGAGATGGGAACGGCCGCTTGGGCCTGTCGGGAGAGCGGCTCGCCGGCCAGTTTGAGCGGACCTGAAAACGATCGCCCGGACTGGCTCAGACAGAGCACATGCCGCCGTCGACCAACAGTTCGCTGCCGGCGACGAAGCTGCTGTCCTCAGAGGCCAGAAACAGCATCGCGGCGGCGATCTCCTCGGGCCGCGCCATGCGGCCGAGCGGGATGTTCGCGGCATGCTTGGCGCGCACGGCGGCCGCCTCCTCGGGCGAATTGACCTCGGCGTCAATCAGCGGCGTGTCGCAAGGCCCCGGAGTGATGGTGTTGACCCGGATGCCGCGGTCCTTGAGCTCCATCGTCCAGGTCCTGGCATAGGAGCGCAGTGCGGTCTTGGAGGCGGCGTAGGCGCTGCGACCGGGGAAGCCGCGCAGGGAGGCGATCGTGCTGGTCAGGATGACGGATGCGCCATTGTTCAGGAGCGGCAGCGACTTCTGCACGGTGAAGAGCACGCCCCGGGCGTTGACCTCGAAATTGTGGTTGAAGCTCTCGGGGGTGACATCGGCGAGCTTCACGCTGTTGAGGGCACCGACATTGGCGACCACCACGTCGATCTTGCGGCCATCCGATGCGACCTTGGCGTAGAGCCGGTCGAGGTCCTCGAACTTGCGGACGTCGCCCTGTACGCCGGCGACGTTCCGGCCGATCGAGGCGACCGTCTTGTCCAGTTCTTTTTGACGGCGGGCGAAGATATAGACGAACGCCCCTTCGGCGACGAAGCGCTGCGCCGCTGCCAGTCCAATCCCGCTGGTGCCGCCGGTAATCACGGCGACCTTGCTCTGTAGTCTCGACATCGTTTGGTTCCTCAAACTGCGCGAGCCGTCCGTCGCGCAGAGGTAAGGCTATGTCCTGGAGAGGGGATAGGCGGCCTGATCGAATAACAATCATTCCAAACTGGAATGATCGCTGTAGAACCTCTGCGCAGGCCTCAACGCTTTCTCCGCCGCATCCGTTCGACATTTTCGAACGCGCAATCGCCGTCAGCAGAGCGCCACCTTATTGTCGCGTCAGGCGAACCGCGTCCTGCCTCAGGAGGTAGAGCGAGACGGCGAGCAGAACCACGTCCTTCATCAGGAAGGGCACGTTGCCTGTCATCGCAGGGAAGCCTCCCGCGGCGACGTCCCAGCCCTCCGGCATGAACGGGATGATCGTGACCGTCGCGATGAAGGTGCCGGTCGAACCGAGGGCGCCAAGGACGCCGAGCCGCTTGTCCCAGAAGCCCGCGAGCAGCAGGGACCCGAACGTCCACTCCGAGACGCCCAGGAAGTAACTGGCGCCGGCGTGGCCAAAGACCGGATACAGCCACCAGATCAGCGGCCCGTTGCTGATAAACGGGACCAGTCTTTCGAACTCGTACGGAAACCACTTCTGGTAACCGAAGAAGAAGAACATGATCACCATCGAGGCCCGGACGACGTGGTAGTCGAGATCCTCCGCAAGCAGGCCGGACCTGTGCAGCGCGCGGACGAGCGGACTTTGAGTGGTGTTGGTTATCGTAGTCATGGTCGTGATCCTTTCATATTCGAGATCCGAAGGGCGCACGGTCGCCTCACGCGAGTGCGGGGAAGTCGATCTCGGTGTCGTTGATGCGGTTGAAGACGTTGGTGAAGACGGTGGTCGCGAAAGCCAGGCTGATCTCGACCAGCTGCGCGTCGCTGTAGCCCGCAGCCTTGATCGCGGCGAAATCCTCGTCGCTGACGGTGCCGCTTGACTGGGCGAGCTTGCGGACGAAGCGGACCAGCGCATCACGCTTGGCGTCGCCGGTGGGTTTGCCATCGCGGATCTGCTTGAGCGCGTCCGGCTTCACGCCGGCGAGCTGGGCGAGATAATTGTGCGCGGCGACGCAGTAGTCGCAGCCGCCGGCGCCGCTGATGACGAGCTTGATGATCTCCTGTTCGCGCCTGGTCAGGGTGCCCGCGGCGAGCACTGCATCGGCGGCGAGCACCGACTTGAGGGCGGCGGGGCCGTGAGCGGCAATGGCCGCAAAGGTTTTCGGGACGCTGCCGATGGCCTTCTTGATCTGGGCATAGATCTGACCTGACGGGCCGGTGTCGGATTCGAGATTTGGAACTGAAAGACGGGACATGTTGGCACTTCTTTGAGGGTTGGTGAACGATTGCGGAGTGACAGTATGACCGCGACTTGAGACTTTGAATGTCGAGAAATCTCGACTATATGCTTCATCGTCTCAAGATGGATCCTTTCAGGAGGTCGCCATGGATTGGCTCAGCCGACTGTTCGAAATGATGCCGGTACGCGGGCGGCTGGACTTGCGCTGCTCCTACGGCGCGCCATGGCGAATAGATCAGGGGCCGGGCGAGACGAACGAAATCCCGTATCACGCTGTGGTCAGCGGTTCGGCGCTGCTCGAAGACCCAGCTGGCGGCAAGCCGCTACACCTGCAGACCGGCGACATCCTGCTGCTTCCCGGCAATCCGCGCCATGTCATGCACGACGGCAGCGGCGGGCGACCGAAGCCGGCGCGAAATCGCCAAGAGCTCAATCTCGTGATCAGTGAGAACGCCGGCAGGGGGGAGCGGCTCGACCTGCTCTGCGGACATTTCGCGATCGCGCCACCGCACGATCGCCTGCTGCGCAGTTATCTGCCGCCTCGGCTGGTCGTGCATGCCCGCGGTCACGACGGAAAGGAGAACGCCGCGCAGCTCGCCGGCCTCGTCGCCCTGATGCGCAGCGAGTCGGCGGACGATCACCTGGGCGGTCGTGCGATGCTGAACGCGCTGTCGACAGCGATGTTCGCGCTTGTGCTGCGGCTCGCCAGCGAGACCGAAGATACACCGCGCGGTCTGCTCGCGCTCGCCGGTCATCCGCGCTTGGCACCGGCGGTGGCCGCGCTGTTCAACGGGCCTGCGCGCGCATGGTCGCTGCCCGATCTCGCGCGCCTTTGCAATATGTCGCGGGCCACGCTCGCGCGGCAATTCCAGGAGAAGCTGGGAAGATCGGCCAGCGATCTCTTGACCGACATCCGGATGACGCTCGCAGCAAATGAATTGAGGGACTCGTCCCTTTCGACGGGCGCCGTGGCTGAAGCGGTGGGATACCAATCCGAAGCGGCGTTCCAGCGCGCCTTCAAGAGCCACATGGGCGTCACCCCGGCGCAGTGGCGCAAGATGCAGGAGCCGTCCGGCCGGGACATCTTCGCAAGGCCGGCAGCTCCCGCCGACGCGAATCCGGCGAAGGCCGCCGAAGCTGACGCGACTGACAAGCGTGCGCCAGCGAGGGGCGGCGATGCGCCCTCGCTGGCCGAGAGATGAGCGAGGCGAGCGACCGGTCAGGCCGCCGCGGCCGCCGCGGCCGCCTCGGCGGTCGGGTAGTCTGTGTAGCCGCGCGCGTCACCGCCGTAGAAGGTCGGCCGGTCGCAGCGGTTGAGCGGCAGGCCACGCCGCAGCCGCTCCGGCAGATCCGGGTTGGAGATGAAGTGGCGCCCAAAGGCGACGAGGTCGGCGTCGCCGGAGGTCACGATGGCTTCTGCGGAAGCCGGCGTGAACCCGCCAGCCGCAATCAAAGTCCGTGAGAACTTCTGCCGCAAATGCTGGGCCGCGAAAGCAGCCTGTCCATGGGCGATCTCCTCGGTGCCCTTGATGCGCGGCTCGACGACGTGGAGGTAGGCGATGCCCAAGCGATCGAGATGGGTCGCCACGTAGCCGAATGTTGCGGGCGGATTGCTGTCCGACATCGATCCGTACTTGCCACTCGGCGAGATGCGCACGCCCACCCGATCGGCACCCCAGACGGAGATGGCGGCCTGCATCACCTCGAACAGGAAGCGGGCGCGGTTTTCGATAGGACCGCCGTATTCGTCGGTACGCTTGTTCGTCCCGTCCTGCAGAAACTGGTCGGGCAGATAGCCGTTCGCGCCGTGGATTTCGACGCCATCGAAGCCCGCGCGCAGCGCACGCTCGGCGCCGGAGCGAAATTCTTCGATGATGCCGGGGATTTCATGCAGATCGAGGGCCCGCGGCTTCGAGAACGGCGCTTCACCGCGCTTGGTGTACGCGTAGCCCTCGGCCGCAATCGCAGAGGGCGCGACCGGCGCTTCGCAGTTCGGCTGCAGGTCAACGTGCGACTGCCGGCCGACATGCCACAATTGCTGAAAGATGCGGCCGCCCTTGGCGTGGACCGCGTCGGTGACGCGCCGCCATCCGGCGATCTGGCTATCCGAATAGATGCCCGGCGCGCCGGCATACCCATTGCCGCGGATGGAGACCGGGCTGGCTTCGGAGACGATCAGACCGCCGTCCGAGGCGCGCTGCGTGTAGTATTTGACCATCAGGTCGCTCGGAATATCGCCTGGGTCGGAGCGCATCCGCGTCAGCGGCGCCATCACAACGCGGTGGGACAGTTGATAGGGGCCGACCTGGGTCGGCGCGAAGAGCTTGGACATCGTCGTTTCCTTTGGGAAAGATTGGGTGAAAGACGGCGGTCGATAGTTGCGAAGAGCTTGCGCTGCACCCGCGGCCTCATGTGCCGTCACGCCTTGACGGCGGCCGCGCTCTGAAGAACCGGGATTATGTCCTCGGGCTCGGGCCGGCGGGTGTAGTCGGGGTTCACTTCGGAGTAGAGGATCACGTCGTCCCGTCCGATGACGTGGCGGGCCGGCATCGGCAGGGTCCAACTCGGATCGTCGTTGAATGTCGGCAGATCGTTGTTCAGCTGCTTGTAGAGCTCGACTAGGTAATCGGGCAGGTTGAAGCGCAGTCCGAAGGCGGCGCCGACCTTGCCCTTCACGTCCGAAAGAATCGGAAACGTCAGCTTGTTCTGGCGCACCGACTTCCGGCTGTTCGGGGCGGTCTGCGGCGAGATCGCGACCAGCGAGGCGCCGTACTTGTCGAACTCGGGCTTGGCGGCTTCGAGCGCCTGCAGCTCCATGTTGCAATACGGGCGCCAGACGCCGTGGTAGAAGCTGAGCACCAACGGGCCACGCCTCAGCAGATCCGCCGAGCTGACCAGGTTGCCTTCCGGATCCTTCAGAGAGAAGGAAGGGGCGACATCGCCGGCCTTCTTGGCGCGTCGGGCGGCCCCTGACACGATCAGCTCTGCGGTGGCGCGGTGCATCGTCTCGATGACCGAGCGAGGAACGCTATAGGGTGGCTTTCCGGCTTCGAAGTCGGCTTTGAAAGCATCGAGCCTGGCTTGAAGCGACATGACGGTTCTCCTTTGGCGTTTGCGTGAGGACGGTGGTGCCGCCCGTTTTGTTGAAGTCACGTGCAGGAAGCTAAAGGAGACCGCCTTGCGGGGTAGCGGGCACGTTGGACTAGGGCTTATTCCGTACCGGAATGATTGTTGCGCAGCGGGTCAGCACCCGCGGCAGGTCCAGCTCCTGGTCGGCGTGCTGCTGCTGGCGCTCCCATGCCGACACGGCCTCGTGTTGGGGGACGTCGGCTTGGTGCGGTTGCCGATGGCCGACCGGGGCAAGCCAGGGCAGGCGCGAGGTCAGCACTGTCGACGCATGATCAGTCGCGCTGATCGGCAGGTCGGGGAAGACGCTGAGGGCATCGTGCTGATAGGCCGCATGCGCCGGCGAAAGCAGGCCGACAAAGACGAGACCCGCGACCGCCGTGCTGAGCGAGCGCTTCAGGATTGAGATGCGGGACATGGCGACACTCCATCAAGGAGGCTCGGGATGAGCAACTCCGTTGCGTGTCACCGTACTCATTCACGCAAAGTGCTGAATGCCGCCCGGGATCGAAGACATGCTTGTTCGTCTCATGAGCCGCGCGAGATGCGCTCATCGCCGCGAGGTCGGTCTGCTTTCCCGCTTACGCGTTGAACGTACGTTCGAAGAAATCCACGAACGCCCGTGCCTTGGCCGTCGCAGCGCGGCCGGTCGGAAGCACGGCCCAAAGATCGAGCGCAGGAAGATTCCATTCCAACAGGACTGCACGGACGGCGCCTGATCGTAGTTCGGGGCTGAACATCCATTCCGACGCGATGGCGAGCCCTACATCGGCGAGCACCGCAGCTCTCACGCCCTCCGCAGCGGTCACCCGCAATCGGCTTTGAACGGTCAGAGCCAATTCGGAACTTTTGCGCTGGAACGACCAAACGCTGCCTTCCTGGAAATAGACGACGGCCTGATGCTTGCTCAGTTCGCTTGGCGTGGACGGCGTGCCCGCGCGATCGAAGTACGCAGGCGTTCCCAAGACGAGGCGCTTGCATCTCGCGATACGGCGAGCGGTCAGCGTTGAGTCCATCATCTTTCCCATCCGGAGAGCCACGTCGATGCCCTCCTGGACAAGGTCGATCTGACGGTCGTCCAGAACGACTTCCAGCTCCAGGTCCGGATTCTGCGCCAGGAATTTCGGCAACATCGGAATGAGATGGATCCGGGCAAAGGTGACGGCAGCGCAGATCCGCAATCGTCCCTTGAATCCGGCCCCGGCTCCCCGCGCGGCGAGCTCGGCCTCGGCCGCCTCCTCGAGTGCACGCCTTGCACGCTCGAGATAGCCAAGGCCTGCTTCCGTCGGGGTGAGCCCGCGCGTCGAGCGCGTCAGGAGCTTCACTCCGAGATACTCCTCGAGCTGTGCGACCGACTTCGAGACGGCCGGTTGGCCCACCCGAAGCTGCCGCGCCGCTCCGGAGAAGGACCCCGTTTCGACGACCCGCACAAACGTCTCCATCGACGCCAGACGATCCATCCTATTCTCCGCAGGAATGAGCGATATCGCTCCGTCCTATCTGCCATGCCGCGCGGGAATTGGCCATCTCTCTGCGCATCCGAGCCCGCCCAAAGAGAGAAGCGATGAGCACCTATCAAGACCCGATCGCGATGCCGGCCCGAAGTACCACAGCCGATTCCCGCGGTATGGCTCGCGCGAAAGCCATAGCGCTCGAAGCGGTCCAGACGCTGTCCGGAACCGCGAGGGACGCGCTGTTCGCCTATGCGATGACGGGCAGTGCTGTGGCAAGCCTCGCCATCATCGCCGCGCCCCATTTTGAGGTGCTGCTGCGCTGCATCTTCCATGGACGTGGATAGCTGGGCGCCGCCGCCCGCGGCGGCCGCTGCGATTGACAGGGCCTTGCCGGTGCATTGAATCAAGCCTGGCAAACGCATTCCGGCAGGCGGAAGGAGGCTTCGAATGCAGCGACCAACCGAATCTTTGCACTCCGCGGCTCTCCCGCGCAGCGTCCCAAGCGGGTTGCCGGGCCAGATCGTCCTGGTGCTGCAGGGCGGCGGCGCATTGGGATCCTACCAGGCCGGTGTCTATCAAGCGCTGCAGGAAGCCGGAATCGAGCCCGACTGGATCATCGGCACCTCGATTGGCGCCGTCAACGCAAGTCTCATTGCCGTCAACGAGCCGCAGCGCCGGCTCGAGCGGCTGAACGAGTTCTGGAGCCGCGTGCAGCGCGACCCGCACTGGAGCTTTCAGGGCACATTTCCCGGATTGGGTGAGCGCTGGTCGTACTGGACCACGCTGACCCAGGGCATTCCGGGTTTCTTCACGCCGAACCCGCTCGCTCATGCCGGGGACGTCTTCCGCTGGGCGCCGATCGCGCCGGCTACTACTCGACGGCGCCGCTTGAACATACTCTTGCCGAGCTGGTGAACTTAGACCTGATCAATCAGGGAAGGCCGCGCCTGACGGTCGGCGCGGCGCACGTGCGAACGAGCCAGATGCGCTATTTCGACACCCGCGAGGGCAGGCTCGATGTCAGACATATCATGGCTTCTGGGGCTCTTCCGCCCGCCTTTCCGCCCATGCGCATCGACGGCGAACTCTACTGGGACGGCGGCATCCTTTCCAATACGCCCACTGAGGCGGTGTTTGACGACAATCCGAGGAAGGACTCGGTGATCTTCTCGGTCCATCTGTGGAATCCGGTAGGCGGCCGAGCCGACGACGATGGCTGATGTCCTCAATCGCCACAAGGATGTCCAGTATTCCAGTCGTATCGCGAGCCAGATCGCGCGCCACCAGCAGGCGCACCGGTTGCGTCACGTCATTAACGAACTCGCATCACGATTGCCCGAAAGCGAGCGCAGCAAGCCGGAGGTCAGGGAGTTGCTAGGCTATGGCTGCCAGACCCGCATGCATGTGGTCCATGGCGCCCCAGCTGGGTCACGAGGACCACACCAAGGACATCGATTTCAGCCCGACCGGGATCAAGCAACGCTGGGAAGCAGGCTACGCGCACACCAAGGCCGTGCTCGCGCGCGAGCCCTGGCAGGGCCAGTTCGACCCGCTGTCAGGTGTGATCCTTCACGAGGCCAGGGAAATGACGGCGCTCGCTGCCGAATGAGCCGAGTGCCGCGAATGCTTACGCGCTCCCCGCCACGCTCAACTGGTGCAGCCGGCCAGTCTCGTCGAGATCCTCCTCGCGCCATTCGCCGCCGACGCCTGCGATCGTCCACCTCAACAACGCCCAAAGATCGGCGTCGACATTTGTATCGTTCAGCGGCTCCAGCGCATCAGGAAGGGCGTAGATCTCGATCCCGTCGGGAAACGGCTCTCCGCTGCGACCTATGAAGACGAGCGCGTAGATCATCCCCGAGGGAGCCCGCACGTAACCGGGGCGCGAGAGCCCGTTCGTACCGAGAGAAAACTGTCGGACGAAGAATTCCCGGAATTCCGGATAGTGCCCGATGCGGTCTTCCGCGAGCACGAGCGCTTTTCTCTTACCTTCTAGCGTGGGATTTTCGATGACTTGAATTTCCGTCATGACTGCCTCCCGTCGATGCGGTCCAGGAAACGATTGATCTTGTCGGCGATCTCCTCGCCGGAATCCTCCTGCAGGAAGTGCCGGCCGGTCACCAGTTCGGGTCCTTCGGCGTGGGGCAAGAGCGCTTTGAAGCGCGTTGCGAACGTCTTGTGATCGAACACCTCGTCCTCTCTGCCCCAGATCAGAAGTGTCGGCAGTTTCGATTTGCTCAGCTCACGTTCTAGCCATTCGAAGCGAGCGAAGCCGCGAGCGCCCTCGTCCAACGGGATCCATCGCGGCCAAGTCCACGTGAGGAGACGCGACCCCGGATCCGGCAAGATGCCTTCGTAGACGCTCTGAGCCTCGGCCCGGAACTTCTTGCGGTCGACCACGGAAAGATACATCCCACGACCTGCAAGCGCGTTGTGGCGCCCGAGAAGATAGGGACCGACGAGGGGGGCATGCATCATGCGCCAGGGAAATATGCGCTTGTGGAATTCGGCCGGAGGCAGCGGCCATGCCCAGGTGCTCATGATGACCAGAGCCCGGACCCGGTCGGGGTTTGACAAGGCAAAACCCAAACCCGTCGGGCCGCCCCAGTCGTGACAGACCATGGTGGCGTTGCGCACGTCCAACTGGCGAAGCAGGCCAGTCAGGTTGGCGATGTGGCCGTCGAGAGCGTGGGCTTGTTCGCGGACAGGTTTCTCCGAGAGACCGAATCCGATCATGTCCGGGACGATCACGCGCCTTCCTGCCGAGGTCAGCGGTTTCACGAACTTCCGGTACAGAAAGCCCCATGCCGGATTGCCGTGAAGGAGAACGACCGGAGCGCCGGCGCCCTCGTCGATGTAGTGCATGCGCCAGCCGTTGACGCGCTTGAATTTCGGCTCGTATGGCCATTGCTCATGCGCGAACCGCTGCGCTGCTGCCGATGCATCCATTCCTTTTCTCCCTATCCAAAGAAGATCACGGCCTGACCGTTGAGACCCGGTAGCCTCACAACCGCGCCCAGGCATTCGCCCGTCGTGAAATCGAACGCGACGACTTCGTCCTGGGCCACGCAATACAGCTTTCCGTCCGGCCCAAACCGCAAGCCTCGCGGCTTCCTGAATCCGGCCCCGCGATCCGGAGCGAGCACGCGAACGAGATGGCCGTCGGCTCGATCGTATTCGCGGACAGTTGTCACCGCATCCGCGGCTCCGAACGGATGTTCACTGCTCACAACCACGTTTCCGTTCCGCGCGATTGTGAGGTCCAGCGGGCTGAGCGCCGGATCTTCGACCTTCCAGGAGGGGTTGACCCGCCGTTCCAGGCCAAACGCCAGAATGGTGTTGTCGCCTTCGCCGCCCGGATTGATGCCGGACGCGAGAAAGAGAGTGCCGTCCTGGCCGAATGCAAAACCGCGCGGGAACGGGACCACCGCGGGCGGAAGCACAGCTTCGCCAGCCCCATCGAGCGTCGGCGCAAACGCCATGATCGTTCGCGCAGCGCGCAATCCGACGTAGTACCGGCCATCGGATCCGAAGTTGCCGCCGCCCGGGTTCAGCCCGGCTATCGCGCCGCTGTCCCGCACGACGCGACCTTTGCCGTCGAGCACCAGAATCCGGTTCGACCCACTGTTGAGAAAGAGCAAAGCCCCATCGACGCCGAGTCCGCGCGGATCGACGATCCGAGCATCCTCGCTGAATGATCCGAGCAGTTCTCCGTCCTCACCGAATGCCAGCAGCTTGCCGTAGCCCGCACCGTTCGCGCCTGAGGCGCTCGTCACGAGGAGAACCATAGCAATTCCTGCCGTTGTGACCTGCGCCTTCGTGCGCAGCCCCCGCTCCTATGACGCGCTATCCATACCAACCAGCTTCGATGTAGGCATAGCTTTTATTGCGGCCTGGAATGGCGCCGGCGGGGCGAATGGGGGGAGGCCCCCTTACCTTACCCATCTTCCGACTGCCTGACCCATTCTTTGGGGGAATGATTCATATCACTTCGGCATCTCTGCCGATGCGAGGGGGATTGAAGCACGGTGCGGAAGTCACTTCGAGGTTTGCCAAAAGGAGAGCGCAAATGATCAACGGCTTCACGCTTCACGACACCTCTAGCGCACCGCCGGCCTCGGCCGACATGCTTAACAGCGTTCAAAAGGCCTGGGGCTTCGTGCCCAACCTCCACCGCGTGCTAGCCGAGAGCCCCGCCGCCCTCGAGGCCTACGGCACACTGTGGGGCATCGCCGAGAAAACCGGCTTCACGCCCCAGGAGCGCAACATCACCTATCTCGCGATCATCTACGAAAACGAGTGCACCTATTGCATGGCGGGCCACACCAATCTGTCACGCATGGCAAAGGTCGACGACGACGCCATCGCCGCGGTACGCGAGGGCCGACCGATTGCAGACCCCAAGCTCGAGGCGCTGCGGCAGTTTGCGGCGAAAATCACACGGCAGCGTGGTTTCGTGAGCGAGCCCGACGTCGCCGCCTTCAAGGCGGCCGGATACGACAATCGCGCGGTGCTCGACGTGCTTGTTCTTGGCGCGACCAAGCTCATCTCCAACTACACGAACCATCTCGCGCAGACGCCGAACGACTCCTTCATGAAGGGTGCCGAATGGACTGCCCCCGGCAAGTTGAAGCCCGCAGCATGACCGAAGGCAGCGCCGCCTCTTCGTCGTCCAGGGCGGCGCACCATCCAAGCCCGCCAAACAAAATCAAATAACGCGAAGAGGATCGCACGATGACCACGCGCGCCACGGTGAATGTAGACGGAGTCCCGATCAGCTATCTGAGCGCAGGCGAGGGCGGCCCCTTGGTCCTGCTGCTGCACGGCACCTATTGGAGCCGGGTCTGGCAGCCCGTGCTCGACGGCATCGCCGCCGCAGGCCTCCGCGCGGTGGCGGTGGACTTCCCGGGCTTCGGACGCTCCGGAGGAGAACTCACCCTCGAGATGGCCTCCGTGCCCGCGCTCGCCACGTGGCTGGAGCGTTTCCTCGCGGCACTCGGGCATAAGGGGGCCGCCATGATCGCCGGTCACGACATCGGTGGCGGCGTGGCGCAGCAGATGATGCTGGACGGGAAGATCGAGGTGCCCCGTTTGGCCGTGATCAACGGGATCATGTATGATTCCTGGCCTGTGCCAGGCGTCGCCCGGTTCCGTGATCCGGCAACTGCCGCAGCGACGACGCGGGATGATGTGCTGGCCGCCCGGAGAGTATCGGTCGTGAAGGCGCTGGGACGTCCGGCAAGTGAGTCCGAGATCGCGGAATATCTCGATCCGTGGACCGATCCCAGGGTGGCTCGATCGTGGCTGGCGCTCGCGGGTGCGGCGAACGACCGGTACACTATGGAGATGCTGCCGGCTCTGCTGCGGTCGAAAACGCCCAAGCTCTTGGTATGGGGCGAAGACGACGGCTTCCAGACGGTCGACTATGCGGAGCGCTATGCACGCGAGATTCCGGAGACGAGGCTCGTCCGCATCAAGTCGGCAGGTCACATTCCGATGGAAAACGATCCCAAGGCGGTCGCAGGAGCTCTGGCCGAGTTCTTTGCTGCCGAACGCTGACGGAGGGTGCTCATGAAGGTTGCGATCCTCGACGACTATCAGAACGTCGCGCTGCAGCTCGCCGACTGGTCGGGCGTCCGGACACACGCCCAGATCACCGTGTTCAACGACCACGTTGCCGATCCCTCGGCAGTGGTCGAGCGATTGCGGCCGTTCGACGTGGTAAGCGTCATGCGCGAACGCACGCCGCTCACAAGGGAGATCCTGCAGCAGCTACCGAACCTCAAGCTGATAGCTTCGACAGGACCGCGAAACGCCTCGATCGACACTCACACCGCAGCCGATCTCGGCATCGCGGTCACCGCAACGGGCTACGATTCCACTCCGACCAGCGAGTTCACCTGGTCGCTGATCCTGGCGAGCATGCGGAGTATCGACCGCGAGGCCGCCTCGCTGAAAGCGGGTGGTTGGCAGACGGGCCTCGGCTCAAACCTGCGAGGCAAAACCCTTGGGGTCGTCGGTTTGGGCAACATCGGAAGAGAGGTCGCGCGCATCGGTGCCGCCTTTGGTATGAAGGTGATCGCCTGGAGCCAGAACCTGACGGAGGAGAAGGCCAGCGCTGCCGGTGCCGCTCTCGTCGACAAACAGACCCTGTTCCGCGAGGCGGATGTCGTCACGGTCCATCTTGTCCTGAGCGGCCGCACCAGAGGCCTGATCGGGCGGGCCGAATTCGCCCTGATGAAACCGACGGGCCGGTTCGTGAATACATCGCGGGGTCCGATCGTCGACGAGGCGGCCCTGATCGAAGCCCTGCAGACTCGCAGGATCGCCGGCGCAGCGGTCGATGTATTCGACGCCGAACCGTTGCCGGCCGATCACCCCTTCCGGAAGCTGGACAACGTTCTCGCAACGCCTCACATCGGCTACGTCACTGAGGATCTCTACCGGACTTTCTACGGCGATGCCGCGGCCGGCATCGCAAAGTGGCTCGAGGCCAACGCGACGTCCGCATAGGCAGCTGCGACGAGTAAACCGCCCATCAAGCAACGAGGTCTTAGGATCATGAACGCGACCAATCAAAGCAAGACCGTTCAGAAGAAAGTGCTGGTCACGGGTTCAAGCGGCCTGCTGGGGGTCGCCGCGATCGAGAAGTTTCTTTCCGCGGGTTGGGAGGTGGTAGGCGTCTCACGCCGCAAGCCCGAGCTGCCCAGCGGCCGCGACGTTGACTTTCTGTCGGTCGACTTGCGGGACGAGGCAAGGGCCCGCGCCGCCTTCGAGCCGCTTACTGACATCACGCACATCGCCTATACGGCTCTGCACGAGAAGCCTGAGCTGGTCGCTGGCTGGTCGAGCAAGGAACAGATCGAGACCAACAACGCCATGCTGCGCAATGTGGTCGAGCCGATCGTGCACACCGCCTCCAATTTCCAGCACATCAGCATTCTGCAAGGAACGAAGATCTACGGCGTACACCTGCACCCGATCCCTATCCCGGCCCGCGAACGTGATGCCCGCAAGGATCACCAGAACTTCTTCTTCGACCAAGAAGATTATGTGCGTGAGATGGGCACCCAGCACGGCTTCAATTACACGGCTCTTCGTCCGCAGCTCGTCACCGGCCCTACTCCAGGCGCGTTGAACGTTGTCCCTGCCATCGGTGTCTACGCGGCAATCCGCCGCGAGAAGGGTGAACCGTTCGGCTTTCCTGGCGGTCCGTCGTTCGTCTGGGAAGCCGCCGATGCAGACCTCGTCGCCGACGTGATGGTCTGGGCTGCGCAGTCGCCGCAGGCGGCGAACGAGGCTTTCAACATCACTAACGGCGACGTGTTCGAGTGGCGCAATGTGTGGCCGGCCATGGCCGAAACCCTCGGTGTCGAAACCGGGCCGGAAACGCCAACGAGCGTGGCAGCCTACCTGGAGGAAAACGCGGATGTCTGGGACCGGATCGTCGCAAAGTACGATCTTCGCTCTCGGAACCTGCGCGAGCTTGTTGGCCAACAAGCTGCGCCAGGCTGGGTTCACAAAGACGATTGATACCGAGGACGCGCTCCGCAACGCGCTGCAGTCTCTGATAGACGACAAGCTCTTGCCGCCCGCCGCCAAGTAAAGCTAGGTTCGCTTGGGCAGGCGAGTGCTCCTCATGCGGAAGACTGAAGAAGGTATCGCAGCTCCGGCGGGTGTGGGGAAACCCGGTAGCGCTCCCCCGCTACCAAAGCCTGCGATTTTGCGCGCGTTCCTACGATTTTCTGCGATCGCGCCCGATGGTTGTTAGCGCGTGGTCAGCGCAGATGGAAAAAGTCGGCTCTGCAAGGCAAAGCCAAACAAGCGTAGCCGTAGCCTAATCCTCAGCTCTGCTCGGGTATAGGCAACGCATGCCCTGTGACAGTAGTCGTGGCGAGAACGAGATCACTGCAACGGGCGGGTCTTCCAGTGTCTTGATCGATATCGAATCCGTCGTCGTGTCGTTTGATGGGGATACAACCCGGACGGCCGATTGATTATTTGCGCGCGCAAAATTGAGAGGAACCCTGGGCTGAACGTTCGGTACCCGTGTTGGACGACCATGACTTATGCGGCGTCCCGCTCGTCGACCGTCGTTACCTCAAATGCGGCCTGGGCCGCCCTAACGACATCTGCATACTCCGTGGTCCATTCGAAAAGCGCCGCGACCGGCCGCTGGAGCGTCCTGCCCAAATCGGTGAAGGCATATTCGACTCCCAGTCTTCCCGTTGTAAGCACGGTTCGCGCTACAAGGCCGCTCTTTTCCAAGCGCCGCAAACATTGAACCAGGCTCTTCTGCGAAAGACCCGGAACGTCGCGGCGGATAGCGTTGAACCGCCGCCGGTAGCCGTGATCGCACAATGAGCCGAGGACATGGA
>WNFD01005619.1_pt1 | contig 17640 bp, 16 predicted proteins | sample 5400491 | NCBI WGS metagenome assembly WNFD01 (sample SAMN13153343, study PRJNA577476) | soil metagenome | isolation source: 120 cm saprolite under Douglas fir tree site 2 hole 2 replicate 2 | place: USA:California | collected 2015-04-18 | reverse complement strand
CCCCGGCGGTTGTGCCACTCTGCAGGACAGGGGTCGCCGAGAACTTCACTTGCGCTACGGCAGGGGTCGCGATGAGACTGAGGAACGCGAGAGCAAGAATGCCTGGCTGTCTCATGAGGGACTCTCGGAAAGCAAGGAGCACTTACTCTGCGCCGCAGGTCTCACGCTGTCAATGCGTGTGAAGCGAGGGCTTTTGAGAACGGAGAGTGGGCGCTGACTATATGGATTGCGCCTAAGCTGCGGCGCCGAACTGGAATGATGCGGCGCGGGCGCTGGTGCGCATCCACGCGCTCCACACCGTGTCGGAAGCGAAACTCGCCGACGCCAGGCGCGACCTCAACGGACTGTGGCGGCGCTGTGACATCTGGGAGCTGAGCCCAGCGGTGTGTCGTCTCGCCGCGGAGGTCGCCCCGGGTCAGCGGCTCCGAACCCTCGCGGCACTGCACCTCGCCACGTACGTTCTCGCGCGAGAGCGGATCGCTGATCTCGAGTTACTCACGGCCGACGATCGACTGCGCGAGGCGGCCAGTCAATAAGCCAGCGGTAGTTCACCTCTCCGACCGCCGGACACCAGGGGATCAGGGCGGTGCGGCCGCCGGCGGGTGGGTTCGAGTGGTGGCAGAATCGGAACTATCCCTTGACCTCCGACGAGGGCGACGCGCCAGGATACCGTTGGCTCTGGGCGGGCGACTCGTCAGAACGCGAAGGAGAGCCCGAGGCCCGTCCCGCTCGGAGCGACGGCCAAGCGAGCGCGACCCACCGGCAGCGCCTCCCAGCGTTCGGTCCTCACGGCGTAGCCAAGCACCGCACCCAGTAGCCCACCAAGCGCACCGCCAATCAGTCCCGCTTCGACCACGCGTGTCCCCTGGTACAGGTCATCACACTCGTTGGTAAACCACCCATCACACTCGCGCGAATGCTCCCTGCTCACGTGCCTGACGGCGCCCGCGATGACGCCCAGGCCGAAGCCGAGGCGTGCGCCGGCCAGCCAGGCTCGCGTCTGACCCCGGCGGACCTCCAGTCGCTTCAGCGAGGTGCGCGCGACCGCGATCGGTGGAGCCCGCCGGGTGACCTGGAGTCGCAAGGAGTCGCCATCTTGTGCTAGGAGATCTCCGACGACCCACCGCCCGGGCGTGACATCCGTCGCAAGCACGCGGATGCGCTGCCCGAGCTGCTGCGCCGCCGGGTGGACGAACGGGAGCAGGGATGTGCTGATGACGAGCCAGACGGCGCGACGCATGGAAGCGACTCCGTTAGGGACGCACCCAGTGTGCGCTCGAGCCGTCAAGTGGGGATAAAGCTGGCGAGATGCGCTCCGGACGACGGTGGGAGGGGGCGCGTAAGGCGGTATTCGTGGGGTGTTCTTTCTCTTGCACCGTGCGACCTGGCGCTCGGGGCAGTTTGACATTCGTCTCGCGGGCTCGAATCTTCTCTAGCCCCGGGGGTACGTGGCGTCACCCTTCTTCGAGCGTCTGCGAGCCGCCCTAGCGCCCGATTACGAGCTCATGCGCGAGCTCGCAAGCGGCGGGATGGGGACCGTATGTCTCGCGCGAGAGGTGGCGCTCGATCGCCTCGTCGCCGTCAAGGTCCTCCAGCCCGAGCTCTACACGGCCGACGCCGCGGCCCGATTTGAGCGCGAGGCCCAGATCCTCGCGAAGCTCCACCACCCGAACATCGTCGTGGTCCACAAGGTCGATCAGCGGCACGGCCTCCACTTTTATGTGATGGAGTACTTGGAAGGCGATACCTTGCAAGCGCGTCTCGTCATGCGGGGGCGCTTGACCCAGCACGACGCCCTGAAGCTCGGACGCGACCTGCTCGAAGCGCTCGAAGTGGCGCACCGCGCCGGCGTGATCCATCGCGACGTGAAGCCGTCGAACGTGTTCTGGATCGGTCGGCGTGCCGTGCTCACCGACTTCGGCATCGCAAAGCAACTGACGCGTGAGGCGCTCACGGACCCGCACTTCAGAGTGGGGACCGCGCCGTACATGGCGCCGGAGCTGTTCAGCGGCATCGAAGCGAACGAGTCAAGCGATCTCTACGCCGCTGCGATGGTGATCTACGAAGCGTTCACCGGCCGCCGCTGGGAGAAAGACCCGCCTGCGAAGGGGGATTGGTCAGCGGTCTCCCGCCGCGTGATGCGGGTGCTCGCCCGCGCGTTGCAGCTCGATCCGAAGGACCGCTGGTCGGACGCCGGCAACTTCCGGCACCGGCTGTGGCGCACCCGGGTCTGGCCCTATCAACGTAATGCGATCGCTATCGCCCTGGGCTTCACGGCCCTGGGCCTGCTGCTGCGGCCGGTCCCCCCCCCGACGCTCCACCTGTCGCTCGAGGCTGCGAAGACCGCGCCAAACCTGCCAGCCTGGCTCGGAGACTCGGTCACCTGTGGCTTGGCGCACCGGCTGAGTGCCTATCCGGAGCTCTCGGCGCGGTGTACGGCGCGGCTTGAGCAGCTCTGGTCCCGTTGGGCGCGCGGGCTCGTCGTGCGGGTGGAGATCGAGAACGATGCCGGGCGCGCCCGGGTGCACCTGGCGAGTGCAGTCACGGGGATCGGGGATCTCGGAGCCCGGGGGCTCGCGGCGGAGTGGCCCGCCCTGGTCGACAGTCTCGCCGACTCGGTCGCCGCGGTGCTGTACGGGACCGCGAAGCTGCTCGACCCCTCGCTGCCGCTGCTCGTGTTGCCGAAGACCCCCGACGGTCGGCTCGCGCTGCTCGGCGCCGAGCGCGCCTTCGCCCGGGGCAGCTGGGGCGAGGCTCGCGCTGCCTACGCCGCGGCCGCTGGGCTCGACCCGACGTGCTGGATCTGCTACTGGCGGCATGCCGAGGTGGGGCGCTGGTTCGACTTGGAGGACGATCCGCGGGATTCGGCGCGCTATGGCGCCCACGTGGCGGATTTCCCGGTCTACTACCGGACGTTGATTCGGGCCGAGCGCCTGCCGCTGCGCGCGCGTCTCGACACGCTCGCGGCGTTGAGCCGGGGCTGGAAGGATTTCCTGTTCGGCCAGTTTCGCCTGGGCGACGAGTTGTTGCATCGCGGGCCCCTCGTCGGGCGCGCGCGCCGCGAGGCGGCGCGGCCGCTCGAGGCGATCCTCACGCTTGACCCCGCGTTCGTGCCGGCGTTGCAACACTTGGCATGGCTGCACATCGCCGAGGGGGACTCGGGCGCCGCGGCGCTCGCGCTCGGTCGCGCGGAGCAGGCGGGGAATCCGAGCGATCCACCGTCGTTCGCCACGCTCGCGCTGCTGCAAGTGGCATTCGCGTGGCGGTTCCTGGGGCGTGAGGACGCCATGCGGCGGACCGAGGTGGTGGCGGCGCGTGCGCAAGCGGCCGGCATCCGGGATCTGGACGCAGGGGCGCGCTACCTCGCCGGGTTTGGGAGCCCCGAGGGGCAGCTCGCCTTCGCCGAGCGGTTGTTGCGTGAGCCGCGCTTCGAGCGCTCGGCGGGAATCGCGCGCGCGCTCGCGTTGGTCGGGCTCGGGCGGCCGGACTCTGGCCTCGCGCTCGCCCGGGGGCTCGCCGGGCGGCTCTCCGAGCTCGGCCCGTTCGCGACCGAGCTCACGTGGGCCACGCTCCTCTTCGATCGCGGCGCCGCCTCCGTCACCGGTAGCGGGCCCGCCCTGCGGGCGTCCTTGGTCCGGGACAGCGCGTTGCCCGGCGTCCGCTGGATGCTCGCGATGATGAGCGTGGCGAGCGCTCCGCGCCCCGACGCCCCGCCCGAGGGGCTCGCGCCGATCGTCGATCCTCGAGCGGCGCCCGAGGCGGCGCTCCTCTGGGCCACGACCATCGCCGGCCGCGGCTACACGCGCTTGGCGCTTGAGTCCACCGACCGGCTGAGCGAGCTCGCGGCGTCGGGCCGGGAGGACGCATTCTTCCGGGCGGCGCTCCACCTCGCTCGTGCGGAGTGGTTCGAGCGGACGGGCCGCCCGGCCCAGGCCGCGCGGGAGGTCCGGTGGCCGGAAAACTCGGACCTCCATGGCTATCCCACGCGTGCTCCCCAACCGGCGGAAGTGGATTGGGCGTTTGCGCCGCTGGCCGCGTGGCGGCGAGCGAGCCTGCTCGAGCGCGCTGCGGGGGAGCGCGGGGACCTCTGCCGGGCGTACGGTGAGGTCGCCCGCCAGTGGGCGGCGGGTGAACCGCTCTACCGCGCGCGAGCCGACAGCGCCGCGCACCGCTTGCGCGCGCTCGACTGCCCGGGCGCCCCATGATCGTTTGCCGCACGCTCGGCCCCGTGCAGGTGAGCCTCGAGGACGGCAGCACACCCGTCGAGCTGCAATGGAGCAAGCACTTGGGACTCATCGTCTATCTCGCTCGCTCGCCGCGCAAGACGCGCACTCGCGAGCATTTGATCGGGCTCTTGTGGGGCGACAAACCCGAAGCCAAGGCGCGCCGCTCGCTCAATACCGCGGTGAGTCTGTTGCGCAGGTATGCCGGCGCGGCCGCCGTCAAGTCCGACAGGACCCAGATCTCGCTCCGAGGGGGCGGCGTCCGGCTGGACACGGAGGAGCTCGACGGGTGCGTCGCCGCCAGGGGCTTCGCCGCTGGCGTCGCGCTGATCGGGGGGGAGTTCCTCGAGGGCTTCAGCATCCCGGGCGCATCGCAGTTCGACGACTGGATGACGGCCGAGCGGGAGCACTGGCGGCGACGCTCGGTTGAGGTGCTGCTCTGCCGGGCCGACGAGCTCGGTGCGACCGGTGACATCACGGGGGCGCTCGAGCAGGCGGAGCGGGCGCTCGCCCTCGATCCAGAGTCGGAGACGGCGCTACGGGCCCTGATGCGGGGCCTCGCGCTCACCGGGGATCGCCCGGGAGCATTGAAACGCTACGAAGCGTTCGCCGCGCGGCTCAAGCGGGAGGTCGGTACGGAGCTCACGGCGGAGACGCAGGGGCTCGCGCAGCGGGTGCGGCTCGAGCGCACCTGGCGGCTCCCGGAGCGCGCCGGAAGTGCGGGTGTCGGGAAGCGGGCCCCGCTCGTGGGGCGCGGTCGGGAACTCGCCCGCCTGGTCGAGGCGTGGACCGCGTGCCGCGAGCAGCGGCACCCGGCCTTCACGGTCATCGAGGGCGACGCGGGCACTGGGAAGACGCGGCTGGCGGAAGAGTTTGTCGCGCGCGCCCGCCTCGATGGGGCCACGGTGGCCGCCGTGCGCGCGGTGGAGGCGGACCGCGAGGACGCTTGGAGCGGGGTGCTGGGGCTGGCGCGGGGCGGGCTGGTGGAGGCACCCGGCGCGCTCGCGGCGCCCCCGTCAGTGCTCGCTGAGCTGCGGGAGGCCGCGCCAGGGCCGGCGCTCGGCCGCGCCTTCTCCCAGGTGCTCGAGGCTGTGGCCGACGAGCAGCCGCTCGTCGTCTGGGTTGACGACGCGCAGTGGCTCGACCGCGAGTCGCTGCTTGCCTTGGGCCGAGCGGCTCGGGACTTAGCACGCTCGCGGGTCCTGCTCGTGTGCACCGCGATGCCGCACCCGGCCCGGGTCGAGCTCAACGAGCTGCGCGCCCGGATCGGGCGCGAACTCGCGGGTGCGGCCGTGCGGATCGGCGCGCTGTCGACGGACGCGGTGCGGACGCTCGCGCGCTGGGCCGTTCCCTCCTATGACGGCGTCGAGTTGGACCGTCTCACCCGTCGCGTCACGACCGACTCGGCGGGGATCCCGCTCCTGGTGGTGGCGCTCCTCGAAGCCGTGGCGGCGGGGCTCGACCTGCGGCACGTGCCCGGGGCGTGGCCTGAGCCGCTGCGTACGCTCGACCAGACCCCGCCCGGCGAGCTGCCCGACGCGGTCGTCGCGGCGATCCGCGTGTTGTTCAGCAATCTCTCGGGCGACGCCCAACGCGTCCTCGTCGCCGCGGCGGTACTCGGGCTGCGCGTGCCGGCGCCCGTGCTCGGGCGCGCATCGGGCCTGGCGGCGGACTCCCTCGCGGTGGCGCTCGACGAGCTCGAATGGCAGCGTCTCTTGAGCAGCGAGCCGCGGGGCTATGCGTTCGTCGCGCGGATCGTGCGCGATGTGATCGACCGCGACATGGTCGCCGCAGGTCAGCGGGAGCGCATCCGGGAGGCCGCGGGCGCCGCGGCCCCGCCTGGCTGAGGGCGGCGTCCACCGCCGCGCGGCACTTCACGATCGCTTGACTCCACTTCAGGGGGCCTTAACGGGCCCCCGCTATCGTGTGCGCGTCTCGAATGAAAGATGCGCATGCACAAGATCCCTCGTCGCCAAGCCCTGCGGCAGCTCGCACTCCTAGCCGTCGGCTGCACGGCTGCCTGCACACCGCTCCGCGTGCTCGTGAGCGCCTACCCCCAGTCGTTCGACGAGGACGACACCTTGGTCGAGCGCGTGCTCCGTGCCTTCGTGACGGCGGTGATTCCCGGCGCGCGGCCCGACGATCCGGACCTGGTCCGCGCCCATCTGGATCCCGCCTACCCGTTCGCCCAGTACGCCGGGTTCTTCACGGCTGATTTGTCGCGCCGTGCCGGGCGGGCGTTCGGGGGCCGGCCGTTCGAGCGGCTCGAGCTCGCAGAGCGTACGGCGGTCATCGCGGAGGGCCTCGCGGCGGACGCGACGACTCGGAAGCTCTACAACGGCGCGGTCGTCCTCGCCCAGATCGCCTTCTACGCAGGGATCTACGGCGACCGGAAGGGCTGCCCCAGCATCGGGTTCGAGGGCGGCTATCACTGGCACTCCCTGACCGACATCACCCACCCCGACGCTGAGCGCTTTCTGTCGCATGCGCGCACGGCGGACGGGAACTACACGTGAGGCGACCATGCAGACCGTTCAGACCGACGTACTAATCATCGGCACGGGTTTCGGCGCCGCGGCCCCGGCCCTCCGCCTCGCGGAAGCTGGCGCGCGGGTGATCATGGTCGAGAAGGGCCCGAAGGTTCAGACGGCCGATTTCCGCCAGACGTCCGATCCCCAGTATCTCCTCAAGTACCTGAAGGGGACGCCGGGCGACCACTTGAGCCTCACCTACGCCGAGGCGTTGGGCGGCGGGTCGGGGTTCTACGAAATGGTGTCGCTGCGCGCCCCCTCGCTCGTCTTCGATCAAACGGACCCGACGGGCCGGCGCCTCTGGCCGCGCGGGCTCGACCGGCACGCCCTCGACCCCTTCTATGATCTCGCGGAGCGAATGCTGCACGTCTCGCAGATCCCGCTCGCCGAAGTGCCGAAGACCGGGCTCGTCTTCGCTCAGCTGATGAAGAACCTCGGCTACTCGGTCGATCGCGCTCGCTACGCGGTGCGCGGCTGTCAGGGGAGCGGGTTCTGCGTTACGGGATGCGTCTACGGCGCGAAGCAATCGCTGTTCCTGAACTACCTGCCCCAGGCGGTCGCGGCGGGCGCCACGATCGAGACGGACCTCGAGGCGGTCGCGATTGTCCCCCTCGCGCACAGTCGCGTCCGGGCACGGACCCTCGCGGCCGTCCCCTACTGCTACGAGGTTCTCTGCCAGCGCCGCACGGGCGAGCGCGAGTCGGTACGGTTCGTGGCCCGAGTAGTGATCCTAGGGGGCGGGACGGTGGGGACGGCGCGTCTGCTCGGCCGCTCGCGGCCGCACTTGCCGCTCCTCTCCGCCCACCTGGGCCGCAACATCGCCTACAACGGCAGCGTCAAGGTCGCGGGCTTACTGCCCGATTCCTTCCCCGATGCTGACATGTTCACAGGCCGCACGCATCCCGGCATGATCAGCTACGAATTCCTCGAGTCGCACGGGATCACGGTGCACGGGGTGAAGGCGCTGCCACTGATGATCGCCTCGGGGGCCCGGCTCCGCTTGGCAGGCGGGCGCCGGAGCGGGGCCTGGTGGGGAGAGCCCAACGTGGAGCTCATGCGCCGGCTGCGCACTCGCGTGATCGTCCTCGCCGCGTTCGGACTGACCCCGCCCGGTGCCCGGCTCGAGCTCGAGCCGGGGGCGGAGCCGCGCGTCGCGTTGCCCCTGACGGAGCCGCTCGAGCGCTACCACGCGGTCACGAAGCAACTGCTCGAGTCGATCCTCCTGCGGAACGGATGTCGGCTCGTCGAAACCGACTTCCTCGACCAGGACTTGATGCCGGAGGTGGGCGTGCATTTCTCCACGGCCCATCAGGTGGGATCCTGCCGCATGGCGGAGACCCGCGCCGACGGAGTGGTGGATAGTGACGGGGCGGTATTCGGCTACCCCGGCCTGTACGTCAGCGATGGCGCGGCGATCCCCTCGTCGCTCGCCGTGAACACGAGCCTCACGATTCTTGCGAACGCGGAGCGGATCGCCGCGGGCGTGCGAGACCGCTACGGCCTGCGGGCGGCGTGACGCGCTTCCTTCTTCCCGGTCTACCCGCGGGTCCGCTGAGCGAGCAGGCGGCGTCCCGTAACGGCGTGGGGCGGCCTGTCTTGACTCGTCCTTAACGGGTGGAACCGAGCTTGGTGGAGCAGGGGATACTCACTTCACGCCCCCCGCTCGTCCCGACTGGAGGAGGCTGCTATGCGATGCATTCGGTGGCTTAGCGACGCGCGTTTCACATCTCGTCCGATGGTGGTCCTTGTGGTGTTGCTCGCGATTGCTGCGTGCGAGGACCGCGCCAGCAGCGCCACTGGTCCGCGCGTCGAGGCGCTGCGGCTCGCCCGCCAGAGCGCGCGCGATGCGGCGCCTGCTCCCACGCCCCTCGTCTCGGTCCCCTTGCCGAGCCAAACGCTGGATCTGTGGCCGTTCACGGGCTTCGGCTTCGGCGTGCCGTCGGACCCGGTGAATCTCATCTGGATCGGCCAGGCGGATCCGCGCCGCTTGCGGGCGGCGTTGCTCCAGCTCGATGGCGAGCGGACGGCGCTGGGGTTCCCGAACGTGTTTCCCTTTAACTGCACCTGGCATGACGAGCCCGAGGTGCAGCCGGAAGTCGCCTACGCCGCCGCGAGCGGCTGGGTGGGGAGCCCGATCATGCTCGAATGCGGCAGTTACAGCGAGGCCCGGTTTCACCTGCGGTTCTTCGACGTCGGGGGCGCCACGGTCGGCGGCGCGCCGTTCGAGGTTTACATCCCGGGAACACTCGATCACCAGACGATCAGCTGGGCGCTCGCCGAGCAGTTTGTGGTGGCGGATTTCGTGCGCAGCGGTCTCCTCGATCCGACGTTGCCGTTCTTTACGACCGGTCCGCTCAACCCCGCGCCGTTCGGCACCATTCCGGCCGTGATCTACAACGGCATTCCGACCGCGCTGCGCCAGGTGATCGGTGGCCCGGTGGGCGACGTGACCGATCCGGTCGCGATTCCGAGCAGTGGTCACGCTACCGTCCTGAACCTTCGCGGCAGCGTCCCGACGAAGCCGCTCGTGGCACACCGCCGCTGGATCCAGCGATTCGACCAAGTGATCCCGCAGCCATTCTGCGCCGCGGGACCGAATGCGTTTCTCTACGTCGTGGGCCCCGTGACGCTCGACCAACACGTCGAGCTGACGTCCCAAGGCACCTATGTCAGCCAGTTCCACGCGGCGGGTCGCTTGCAGGTGACGCCCACCGATCCCACCACGGGCCAGGCGATCGGCGCGACGTACCATGCGATCGTCTTCGAGACGCACGACGGGACCCTGAGCGATGCCGTCACGTCGACGGCCTTCGTCACCCGTCGAGTCCTGTTGCCGCCCAGCGCCCCGGGTCGCGGGACGTTCGAGTTCCGCTTTGCCGTCGGCCCGGGCGGCAACACGCGGACCACGACAACAGTCCGCTGCGGGTCCTGAAGGGGGAACGAGCGCGTCGCGTGGCCGGCGGAACGCCGCTGGCGCCGGCATCCGCGCTCTAGACGGACACGTCGGCCATCACGCGCTGACCGTCAAGTCGCACCGGATCGGCGCCGCGCGAGGCGAGTGCGTCAGGACGCCCATGGAAATGAGCGTTGCGCCCGCCTCCGCGTAGGCTCGCGCGGTTTCGGGTGTGATCCCGCCCGACGCTTGGATTGTGACTGCTGGACCTGCCCGGCGCACCCAGGCAGCGATCCGCTCCGGCGGCTGGTTGTCCGCGAGGACGTGCCGCACGCCGGCGGCGAGCGCTTCCTCGAGCTGCACCTCGTTCTCCACCTCGACGATCGCTTGCATGCCGGGTGGGGCGGAAGCGAGCGCATCCGCCAGGGCCGATCCCCGGGCCGCGAGTAACGCCCAGTGATTGTCCTTCCACAGAACGGCATCGGCGAGCGACGCACGGTTGTCCACGCCCCCACCCACTCGGACGGCGTACTGCTCAAGGCGCCGCAGCCCGGGTGTCGTCTTCCGGGTGTGCGTGATCTGCGCAGGTGTCCCTGCCACTTGGTCCACGGCCCGACGAGTGAGCGTGGCGATCCCGGAGAGGCGCTGCAGAAAATTCAGGGTCACCCGTTCACCCGCCAACACCGCCCGCGCGGTCGCGCGCACCGTGGTGATAGTTGCCCCCGCCTCAGCCCACGCACCGTCTCGGGTCTGCGGCTCGAGGCAGGCGCCGGGATCGAGTTCCCGAAACACGCTGCCAGCGATCGGCAGGCCGGCGACGACAAACCGACCTTCGGCGACGAAATGGGCGACTGCAGGGCCGTCCCCGGCGGCGCCCAGCAACCGGGTGGTAACGTCCTCGCCAGCGCGATCCTCGGCCAGGGCGCGGCGCACCTCCTCGAGACCGAGCGGGTCAGCCAATCGCCAGCATCCGATCGATGGCCCGGCGCGCCCGGAGCGCGACGTCGCTGGGAACGGTGACCTCGTACTTCAGGTCGCGCAGCGAGTCCCGCAGTTTCTCGAGGGTGATCATCTTCATGTAGCGACACTCGGCCTGCTCGGCGACGGCGTGGAACTCCTTCCCGGGATTCTCGCGCCGCAGCCGGTGCAGCACCCCGGTTTCCGTTGCGATGACGAACTTGCGGGCGCTCGACCGGCGGGCGTGCCGCATCATCTGCTCCGTCGACACGATGGCGGTGCGCCCGGCGGCGACGTCACCGTCTGCCTCGGCGTAGTACATGGCGCTCGTCACGCAGCCGCATTCGGGATGGACGAGGAAGTCAGCGTCTGGGTGCTCCTGGCGCTTTGCAGCGAGCACGTCGGGCGTCAGGGCCGCGTGCACATGGCACTCCCCCATCCAGACGTCCAGCTCCCGCCCGGTCACGCGCCGCAGGTAGGTGCCGAGGAAGAAATCGGGGACGAAGAGCACCGGGACGTCTCGGGGCAGGGACTGGACGACGGCGACCGCGTTCCCCGAGGTGCAGCAGTAGTCCGCTTCGGCCTTGACCGCCGCGCTGCAGTTGACGTAGGCGACCACCAGTCCGTCGGGATGCTCGCCGCGCCACGCCCGGACCTCCTCAGGTCGGATCGTGGCGGCGAGCGAGCAGCCGGCCTCGGGGTCGGGGATGAGTACGCGTTTGTCAGGGTTCGCGATCGCCGCGGTCTCGGCCATGAACTGCACGCCGCAAATGACCACCACGGGGGCGTCGAACGCGGTCGCCCGCCGCGCCATCTGGAGCGAGTCGGCTACGACGTCAGCGAGGTCCTGGATCGCCGGGATCTGGTAGTTATGCGCGAGGATAACCGCCCGCCGCTCGGCCTTGAGCGCGCGGATTTCTTCCATGAGGTCGGGTGGCAGAGGCCGCGGCGTCGCACTCTCCATCTTCGTCCTTCATCATACTCAACAACCCCATCCAGTGGCACGCCCTGCGGGCGCCCCGCCCCGCCGGAGGCCACGCCGATCCCCCTAGGGCCGTTCGTTGCGGTACAGGGACCGTAGCATCCGCATCCACACCCACTTCATCGGAACGTCCTTGCTCTGCCCAGCGGAAAGAGACTCGCCAGCTTTCTTCAGGCCGCTACTTGCTGAGGAACGCCACCAGGGCCGGAATCACCTGATCGGGCGCCTCTTCCATCAGCCAGTGGCCCGATCCCTTCACCACCACTCCCTCCACGTTGTTGTCGACGAGGCGGCCCTGTTCGATGAGGAATTCGCCGCCCGCCTTCTCGCCACTCAGCACCAGCATCGGCATGGTGAGCGGCGTCTTGGCCAGCTCCCCCAGCTCCTTCCCGTCCCGCTCGAACGCGCGAAACCACTCCATGCCTGCCCAGACGTGCCCCGGCCGAGCGTATGTCGCCGCGTAGCGGCGGCGATCGCGCTCGCGGATCGAATGCGCCGGATCGGCGGCGAAGTCGTTCCAGAAGTGCTCCAGGTAGATCCGCTCTCGACCCCGCACCAGCGCCAGGGGCGTCTTGCCATAGAAATGGAAATGCCAGAGATCCCGGAGCAGCCACACGCTCTGCCAGTTGCCTACCCCCGGAATGAAGGCATCCATGAGCACCACCCGCTCGGTTTCTTGCGGATACGTCGCCGCGTAAGCGTACGCTGCCATCAAGCCGATGTCATGCCCGACGATTCGGACCGATGTCAAGCCGAGACCCCCGATTCGCCCGAGCCCCGCAGGTCGGGGGCGATCACCGTATGATTGACCGCGAGCTTTGGGATCAGCGGCAGCCACATGTGACTCGTCTCGCCGAATCCGTGCAGCAAGATGATCGGTGGACCGGTGCCGGCCTTGAGGTAATGCAGGCGCACACCGTTGACCGTGGCGAAGTGGCTCTGCACGGTCTGGGCGAAAAGAGGAGCAGTTGAGGGGACGGCAAAGGCGAATATGAGAAGCACCCAGCGGGTGGTTCGGAGCATGACCAATACCTCGGCGCGACAGGTGGGAGGCTGAAGGAGCTTAAGGGCGGCCGGGTCGATACTCAACCCCCGACCTCGACGAAGACCTTCCTAAAGTGGACGCGCCATCTCTCCGTTGAGCCTCCGGAATTCGGTCGTGTGTGAGTCGCTGTGTGAGTCAGCAAGTGAGTCGGCGGAGCTCGGGATTCGAACGGCTCCTTGAATTCGTCGAGCGATGCTGAAGATTTACCATGACGTTTGTGGTTTCCGTCGTGTTCGCGACCGCCAGAACATTGAACGTCGCAGCGTCAGAAGGAGGCGTTCACAAGGCCATGACCGAACCATTTATCTCCCGCGGATTTCGTGGCCGCGGACGACACGGGGCAACCGCCGCCCGGCTCCCCCCCGGCCAGTACGAGACGCCCGACTTCCCCGTGCTCTCGGCCGGTCCCACACCGCGAACGCCGGTCGCGACCTGGGACTTCCTGCTCCGTGGCGCGGACGGACCCGCAGCACGTTGGACGTGGGACGAGTTCCAAGCGCTGCCGCACGAGACGGTGAACACCGACATTCATTGCGTCACGAAATGGTCCAAGCTCGACACAATCTGGGAGGGAGTCTCGTTGGACACGCTGCTGGCGGAAGCCGCCGCGCGTGGTGTGAAGTCTGCGCCGTACGTGCTCGCCGTGTCCGACGGAGGCTACACAACGAACCTACCGCTGGCGGACGTGGCCGGTGGCAGGGCATGGGTGGCGGTGAAATACCAGGGTGTGCCGCTTACGCCCGAGCACGGCGGCCCCGCGCGCCTGCTGGTGCCGCATCTCTACTTTTGGAAGAGCGCCAAGTGGGTGCGGCAGTTGCGATTCATGGAGCACGACACGGCCGGATTTTGGGAATCGTTCGGCTATCACAACTACGGTGACCCGTGGCGTGAGCAGCGGTACAGCGGCGACGCGTGAGCCCGGCTCCGCGACCTTGCGCTCGGCGGCCATCGCGTGGCGGCTCGCCACCGTCGTCGACGTCGTCACGGAAACGCCGAGAGCCCGAACGCTCGTGCTCGACGTGCCGGGCTGGCCCGGCCATCGCGCGGGACAGCACGTGGACGTGCGGCTGACGGCCGATGACGGCTATCAGGCGGAGCGGAGCTATTCCATTGCGTCGGCGCCGGAGGACGCCCGGATCGCGCTCACGGTCCAGCGACTGGATGATGGCGAAGTCTCACCCTACCTCACCGATGTGCTCCGGGGTGGGGATCGACTCGAGCTGCGTGGACCGATCGGCGGGTACTTCGTGTGGGGCGTCGCGCTCGGCGGGCCATTATTCCTCGTGGCGGGTGGGTCGGGCATCGTGCCCTTGATGGCGATGCTGCGCCACCGGGCAGCCGCCCTGACCGCGAACGGCGACGCCCGGCACGGCGTGCCAGCACGGCTCCTGTACTCGTCGCGCCGATGGGAAGACGTGTTCTACCGCGCTGAGCTCGCCCGACTGGCCGAGGACGACGGGACACTCGAGGTCGCGCTCGCGCTGACGCACGAGGCGCCCCCGGGGTGGACCGGATTTCGGCGGCTGATCGACGGCAGGATGCTGGCGGAGGTCGCTTGGCCCCCGGCCGAGCGGCCGAAGGTGTTCGTCTGCGGCCCGACACCACTGGTGGAGGCCGTCGCGACCGCGCTCGTCGAGCTCGGGCACGATCCGGCACTGGTGAAGACCGAACGCTTTGGCCCCACGGGCGGATCACGTAGCGCCGCATGACCGTGGGTGAGCACAGGGAGGCAGTGATGGACGGTGAAGCGAGAACGGCACCCGAGGAGGGAGTCGACGACGAGCGCGCCGGCGAGGTGCTCCGGCTCGACGGGAACGCCGCGGCCGGGATTCTGAGCGAGGTCTTCGTCCCGGACCTGACGACGGCGCGCGCGACGTGCGCCCACTGCGGCGCGATCCGGGCGATTGGTGCGTTGCTCGTCTATGCCCATGGCATGGGGATGGTGATGCGTTGCCCCAACTGCGACGCTGTCGTCCTGCGAGTCGCGCGCCCGCGAACGCAGCTGTGGGTCGACTTAACGGGCGCGAAGCTCGTCGTCATGGCCGGGGTGGGGGCGTCCTCGGTCGCGTAAGGAGCGGAAACCAGTCAGGGCTATGGTGGTGAGCTCCGCATCGAGTAGGCGACGCGCGGACAGTTAGACAGCGATGGGTGAGGCAATGGGCGCCAGATTCCACCTCGGTGACTGTGTTCGGCTCCCAGACCGCCGTGTCGGGCGGGTGCGCGGCTACGTTGGCGGGACCAGTCGTGAGGCCGGGACGGCGCCGGAGCGTTGTAGTCGTTCCGTCTGTTCCGGGATTTGGATTCTCTGACAAGCCAACCGAAACCGGTCGCCCCGTCAAGCATCCGCCTACCTCATGGCGACGGCGACGCGATGGTGTAGGTCGTGGGACACAGCGACTCAACTGGAGGAACGTGCCACTTGATCACTTCGTGTTTGCGCTGCTCGATCCAATACGTCCAGCCGTGCGGGTCAGTACTGACCACCCACGCCTCGACGCTCGGCAACGTCACGATTTCGGAACGGGTGACCCGCGCGGTGAGAGTGGAAACGGCGAAAGACGACGGCTTTCCCGGACCCATCTGAAGATCGATCAGCGGGAAGACCATCTCACTACCGAGTCGCGACAAGCGTGGACTCGCCGCCAGCAGAAGCTCGATGGCCCCGGCGAAGAATGCGGGCTCGTCGATGGTTGAGTCCAACCAGTCGCTGACCACCCGCGGCTGCGCGGCAGTCCACTGAACACGGCGCCCCCGGAACTCCCATACCGTAGACGAACCATCCGGGAAATGAGTACGACTCCACAGGGGCCGGAGAGTCTTCCGGTCCAGAACCGTGGTATCGACAGTCGCGGTGTCTGACTGACGCCACTCGCGGATCGCGACGAGCGCGGTGTCTCCGAGCAAGCGGAGGTCTTCAAAGAACGTGCCCACCGAAAGGGTTGGGCCTGCTTCGGGCTTGTCGCAATCGGTGGAGGACGTGATGGCGAACCCCCGATGAGAAAGGGCAAGCCGACGACCCTGGACCACGCCGTTACCCGGTTGGGCGACGGTCGCTGACGAGCTTTGGGCGCACAGTGAGGGAACTGTGGCGAGCCCGAGGAGCGTCAGCGCCGGGACGAAGTACGGAATGCATTTTGTTGTGAGCGCCACGGGTTCGGCGAGTTGCCCCCCTCGAGGCATTAGGCGAGTCGCACGATATCGCGCCTCAAGGTTCATGGCATCTGAGTTCCGCTCGAATATTCACGCCTACGGGCTGTCTGCAAGAAGGCCGCAGGGCGTCCGGCGCTAGCGCGACCACCCAGTGTCACACGTCCGCGAGCAACGCTTGCGCGTTAGTGGGACGGCCACCAAAGCAGCGCCAGTTGTGCTCTCCGTCGTACTGGCGGGCGCGCCCATAAGGGGCGGACGCCGTTTCCGGCGATCCGTCCTTTAACAGCACCACGGAAGTGGACGGCGAGCCCCCGGGGCGGTTAGTGAGTGATCGCGAAGAACCAGGCGGCGATCACCGGGCCGCGCGGACCGCGGCCACCCGGCTGCGGCGGCGGCGCGCCCGGGGCCGGCGCGGGCGGTGGTCCATACTCCGGCTGAAACAAGTATGCCACATGCTTCACCGGGTCGACGCTGATGGTCTTGGCGCCGCGCATCGTGGGCACGGTGGCGACGACCGTGTACTTGTCCGGCGCGTCCTCGTGGACAACAGTGACGTTGCTGTCGCGTCCGGCGGGGATGTAGATCAGCTTCTCCACCGGGTCCCACCCCAGGGCGTCCACGCCGTCGCCGTTCGCGATCGTCGCCACGACCTTCCCCGTCGCCGCATCCACCACTACCGACGTTTTGCCGCACCCGGCGAAGATGCGGTTGGTGGCGCGATCGTAGGCGCATTGTCCTCGAGCTGGACCGTGCCCGCGATGGCGCCGGTCTTGGGATCGAGCGCTACCATCGTGCCGATCGGGCGGCTGTGATTCGTGAGGATGATCCAGCCGGAGGCGTCGTCGGTCATGATGCCGTCGAGACCCCCCGTGGCGACCGGAATCTTCTTGATCACGGCGAGGGTCTTGAGGTCGAACATCGTGACCGTGGAGTCGCCGCCGTTGGTGATGAACCCGTGCCCCGACGTCGACGCCAACGCGATGCCGTGCGTGCGCGGCGTGTCGGGAATGTCGCCCAACACCTTGCCGCTAGTCCCGTCCACCACCATCACGTGCGTGCCGCGCGACACGAACACCCGCCCCGTGCCGGGCTCGGCGGTCAGATAATCCGTGCCGCCGTCGCCGCCGATCGAGTACTTCTGGACCTTGAAGGTCTGCGCGGGGCTCGCTGTGGGCCACGCCAGGGCGGTGGTGAAGAGCAAGGCGGAGAGCGAGAGTGGCAGTCGGTGCATGGGATCCTCGGTTGGAGCCGGGTAGAGTGCGTCGCCTTTAGCCTACGCAGGAGAGGGGCGGCACGTTACGATGCACTGATGACGCTATAAGCCCACTTCAGCGGAGCGGTCTGGGCCCCCGTCAGTTGGACAGGCCGGGACACCGCCCAACAGCGCCGCCCGCGCGCAGGCCTTCGCCGGTCACCGTCGCGCCACGACGACGAGCGTGACGGTCGCGCCGAGGTGCTCACCTCGCCGTTCGCGAAGCGCGCGCTCACGCGACCCCCGTCGCCCTTGAAGCTCAGGCCGCCGGCGGCGCTCAGGTAGTAGTTCAGGTCGGCGCCCCGCATCCACAGCACGCTGCCGGGAGAGTTCACCGCACCTGTGACCTGTACGCTCGGCTGAAACTCCGGGATCGTGATTGAGTCGCCCGTTTGCAGGATCACGTTGAACCGGGAGTTGCGCTCGCGCAGGGCGCGCGGCACGTCCACGTTCAACCGCCCGACCAATCCGGCGATGCGGATGAAGCGCACGCCGTCGGGGTAGGCGACCGGCGTGAGCCCGCCCGCACGGTCGATCACGTCGGCGAGCCGCTCGTCGCGCGCCGTCAGCGCGTACGTGCCGGGGAAGCGCACCTGGCCGACGAGCG
>WNFD01005902.1_pt1 | contig 17646 bp, 17 predicted proteins | sample 5400491 | NCBI WGS metagenome assembly WNFD01 (sample SAMN13153343, study PRJNA577476) | soil metagenome | isolation source: 120 cm saprolite under Douglas fir tree site 2 hole 2 replicate 2 | place: USA:California | collected 2015-04-18 | reverse complement strand
CCGGCCGCTTGCCGCGTCTACAACGACTGGATGATCGATCGTGCAGTGCGGCTCTTCGACGCCGCTGGGGCCTGGCCCGATCTCGTTGTGGAACACCGAGCGCGCGGCACAGGAGCTCGAGGGCGGAATCGCGCATGGCTTTTGAGATTGGTAAGATCCAGACGGTTGTCGGGACGGGAGAGGGAGGCTACGCAGGCGACGGTGGCCCTGCTACGCAGGCGTTAATCGGCGAAGCATATGGGTGTGACTTCGACACAGAGGGCAACCTCTACATTTGCGACGGGCGCAACCACACCATCCGCCGCATCGACAAGGATTCCGGCATCATCATGACCGTCGCGGGCAGCGGGCGTCAGGGCTACTCCGGAGATGGCGGCCCGGCAACCGAGGCGACCCTGAACAATCTGTACTCGCTCCAGGTCGACACCAACGGCGATATCTACATCGTAGACCGGCTGAACGCCGCCATCCGCAAAGTCGATGCCGCCACGGGCATCATCACCACGGTGGCTGGGACCGGCGAACCGGGCTACGGTGGTGACGGCGGCCCCGGCGTCTTGGCCCAGTTGCGGGAGCCGAACGATTGCTTCCTGGATGGCAAAGGCGGCTTGCTCATCGCGGATATTCAGGACCAGCGGATACGCCGTCTAGATCTGAGAAGCGGCATCATTACGACCTTCGCCGGTAATGGGGAGAAGCGACGGACCGGGGATGGGAATCCCGCCACGCAAGCCTCCATCATGGGCGCCCGGGCGGTCTGCATGGATCGCAAGGGGAACACCTACGTCTGCGAGCGCGAGGGCAACGGCGTCCGGAAAGTGGATGCCAACGGTATCATGTCCACCTTCGCCGGTACCGGTGAGCGGGGGTACAGCGGTGACGGCGGCCCCGCCCTCGCCGCCACCTGGGGTGCGCCCAAGGCCATCCGGTGCGACCATCAGGACAACGTCATCGTCGTGGATACGGAGAACCATGCGATCCGCCGCGTCGATGCAGTGACCGGCATCGTGACCACCATCGCCGGTGGGCACCGGGGAGGCGATGGCGACGGCGGACCCGCCACGCAAGCCGGCCTGGAGCGTCCTCACGGCTGCGGGATAGACCCCGAGGGTCATCTGTATATCGCCGACGGGATGAACCACCGGGTGCGGGTTGTCGGTGTGGGGCAAAGAGCGCATAGCCATCACATGTGACAGCCTGATGTTACTTGACGCGCCCCCTCTTGTGAGCACATGACGACCGACGCGAAAAGTCCTGTCGACCAGCGAATGGTGCAACTCTTCCGACACGTAGGTCTCGATCGGATGCATATCGCCGCCCGTGTGACAGCAGACTGGCGTGGTCTCGCCGCTACCTGTCCAGAGACGATTGCTTCCCTGACGCTCGTATGTCCAACAGGCTTGGATGCCACGCCGCTCGGGGCACTGGCCGCCCGCGTCCTGGTGCTGACAGGCGATCAAGGAACGCCCGCCGAGGCGATATCGAAGGCCATGGCGGCTCACCCGGAAGCTTCGATCATCACCCTCAATGACTATTACGGCCATCCGCGCGCCGACCTCCTTACGGACCGTACAGAGGATATCGGCGCCGCGATGCTGGCTTTTCTGGCACGCATGGACCAGCTTCACACAGCCAAGCCCGTGCGCCTTCCGGCGCAAGAGGGAGAGCTGGACGGTATTTCCTATCGTATACAGGGTGCTGGCGCACCGCTGGTCTTGCTGCCCTTAGGCCTCGCCGCTTCGCAATGGGAGCCTTTACTCCCCAGGCTCAGCGCGCAGTACTGTACCCTCACGCTCGGCGGTGCCATCTTGGGGTCGGTCGCCAGTCTTGAAGCACGCGGTCGGAGCACTGGCTACCTGGGGGTGGTGCGGAATCTCATCGCCGAAATACATCTGCAGCCGGGTGAGACGATTCTGGATGTGGGGTGTGGCTCAGGCGTCCTCGACCGCTGGCTGGCGCGGCAGACCGGTGGAGCGCATCGGATTATGGCGGTCGACATTCACCGAACCTTGCTGCGCGAGGCCGCTGCCTTGGCCACGAAGGAAGGCCTGGCGGGTCATATCGAGTTTCGCGAAGGCAACGCGGAAGTCCTGCCCTTTCCGGACAGTAGCTTCGACGTGACGATGTCGGCGACCGTTATGGAACTCCTGGACGCTGACCGGATGCTCCGTGAAATGGTGCGCGTCACCAGGCCTGGTGGGCGTGTCGGGGTCGTCGTCCGGGCGGTTGATATGCAATCGTTCGTCAATGTCCCCGTGCGCGCTGAGCTGAAGATGAAAATCGCCGCGCTCCCGAACGGCTTGGCAGGCGCCAAGGGGTGCGCGGATGGCAGCCTCTACCAACGCTTCTGTAACGCCGGTCTCCACAATGTGCAAATGTTGCCGCAGTTGGCTACCTATGCCGGCGCCCGCGCGCATGCCGCCGACGAGCGCATCGAGGCTGCGCTCAGCCCGGCAGAGCTAGCCGAATGGCACACGGCTGTAACCCGGGCTGAAGCAGAAGGAACGTTTTTCATCGCTCTGCCATTCCACTGTGCAGTCGGCACCAAGGGGTAACGTCTCGATCCCTGGTTTGTGGACAAGGCGAAGCAGACCCGCGACGGTCGGCTCAACGCCTATGACTCGCTGGATGCACACAAGACGGCGCTACAATCTACCCCACCTGCAAGGTCTTGTCCGAGGACAAGATCGCGATCAAGTACCGCTACTCGGCGTTCATTCCGTATCCATCGGAACTCGATGACCTGTTGCGCACGCACGGCATCGACACGCTGCTCGTCACCGGCATTGCCACCAGCACATGTTGCGAGTCGACCGCACGTGACGCCGCTATGTGGGGCTACCGCACTATCATGGTATCGGACGGTAACGCCGACCAGATGGATGCGCCGCACAATCACACTCTGGGCAAATTCCTGGTGACGTTCGGCGACGTCCAGGCGACCGACGATTTGCTCGCGAAGTTGGGGTCTGCGTAGAAGACGAACAGAAGGAATCCCTATCCATGAGTCTTTGGCGAACAGAGCCACCGCCCTCTCCCGTGCGCTAGCGTCGCCTACCGATGGAACTTCACGGCGGCCCGGTGAATTTCGGACAGGCTGTGAACCGCGATCTTTTCTCCGTCGGGGGCCATAGGATTACGGTTCATCCGGCTCCTCACTGGGTAACCGGGTAGTGTCAGGTCAGTAGTCGAGGCGTTCTGGCGGATCAGCACCGCGCGGGTGGTGCCGTTGTAGGGGACGGAGACCTCCGTAGCCCTCTCGGAGTAGTCGGGTGGCACCAGTTCGAGTTCGGGGCGGGGACGGTTGCGGACGTGAGCTTGTAGACGGAATTTTCGAAGCAAGACGCTCTCGGCCGAGTTCTTCGCGACACGACTGCTGCTCGAGAGACGAGACCCGGCCAGGAGACTGGCCGCCCTGACCGGGTCGGAATGGCGCGGCTACTAAAAGCTGATCTCGAACCTTACAGTGGGCCAGCCCAGCCCGTACTCCTCTGCCGCTACGGGCAACGGGCTGCCACCGCTCCCCAGATAGAGGGGCCGCGAGCACGACGCGATTCCGCTCGGGCAAGTGCTGGCCTGATCCGTGTAGAACTTTGTTGGGAATGGCGTCAGCGGCAAAGGGCCCCAACCGAACACGGCTGCCAGCGAGGCGTCGCCGCACAGAAGCGTGTCGTCAGGGAGCTGGAGACACGGCAGGACGAATGGCAGACGGAATGTTCCCGTGAACGGCACCGTCCCACCGTTGGCGTCGAGCACCATCCTCCCGACCACGGTGCCCAGAGGAAGGCCCCCGAGGACCGCCGGCGAGAAATCCATCTTGCCGTGGAACTTGCCCTTGGCGATCACGAACTCGGGGCTGTCCGTCGCGTTGTCGCCCTGGACCGCCACCGTGAACGTGCCCCCGAAGTTGCCGAGGCCCGTGGCGAGGCTGATGTCATCCGACCCCGTCGCGTTGATGGTGCAGGGCGGCGCGCCCACCGGCATCGGGCAGAGCGGCGTGCCCGCCTTCGCGAGCCCCATCAGCTCCGATGTCGCCTTACGGTGGACCAGCTTCCCGCCGACGAGCCGCATGTTCTCCGTCAGCTCGTACAGCTGCGCATCGGCCGTAAGGTTCTGTGCGGACGCCGTGGCGGCGAACAGCGGGACCGCCACGACCGCCAGCGCCAACACGAGGAACCCGCGCCTCAGCTTCAGTCTCATCGTCTTCCTCAGCGTCTCCCTTCCCGTCATGGCTCGAGTCCTTCGGGGCGTCTCACCCTCTGCGGCGACCACGTGATTGCCAGATACTCCTGACGAACAATAAGCAGGACTCGTACCAACGCCAAGAATATTCGGAACTTGCGTGGAGTCGGGACCTTACCTGACGATTCCGAATTCCGCGGAGCGGCGGACGGTCAGCCCCTGGCCGGCCGCACTCGCACGCCGAAACGAACCTGTGCGCTCTTCGGAATCAGGCGGCAGCGCACCGATCCGGGATTTCCGGCTCACAGGAACTGGCGCACGAAGCCAAGGAGTTCGAGGCGTCTCAGAATCACTGGTCAAGGAGACGGCGCTGCGAGTTGGAGACTCGTCTATCCAGGATGCTCACATGCAGGGCATCGGCGGAAACCCTGTGCTTCGGCATCGTCAACGCGCTCAAATGCGACCCGGTCCACGTGCTTGATGCGGGCCGCCCAACGGCACTCGCGCGCATGGAACAGGCGTGATCCACGTTGTGCGAGGTAAGGCTCGACGCTGAGACCGCCGGCCGTGTCCGGCTCGGTTTCAGGCGTGGACAACACGCTCGGGGTCACTTCCGCGGCCGTTGGCGACGAAGGCTCGCTTGGCGCGGTTTCAGGGGAAGAGGGCCCCGGGGCAGGGGCGTCGAGGTTGAGGTTGGTTTCAATCGTGGAGCGGACCTCGTCGCTCGCTCGGCGAAGCTCCCGCATGGCCCGGGCCAGCATCCGCCCAACCTCGGGGAGCCGTTTGGGCCCGACCACCAAGAGGGCGACCACAAAGATGAGGAGCAGCTCCTGAAAGCTTCCGCCGAACTCAAACATAACGTCACCCTTCGCGTGTTAGCCTCGCCCCTGGAACCACGCCACGATCCGGGCCCGGTAGTAGTAGAGCGGTAACGCGACCGCGACGACGATCGCGGTCAGAAGGATCAGTTGGACATACTCGCCAGCGGCCGCCTTCGCGCCCTGGGCCGACAGGGCCCAGGTTCCCGGCATGCGCCCGAGCGTGGACACCACGGCGAAGACCCAAAACGGCATCGGACTGACGCCGAAGAGATAACACACGATGTCCTTCGGCAGCCCCGGGATCAAGTAGATGATGAAGCAGAGAATGGCTCCTTCAGCCTCGACGAGGAAGCCCATGCGCTCCCACACCTGCGGCGCCACCAGGCCCTGAACGAACGCCGAGCGAGCCGATGGTCAGCCCGATCGTCGAGTAGAAGAAGCCGAGCCACGGGCCGAAGACAAAGCCGCCGAGGAGGCCGGTGACCTCGCCCGGGATCGGCGCGATAATCACCTGCAGGGCTTGGATGGCGATGAAGACGACCGGCGCCAAGACCCCCCACCGGGCGAGCATCGCGTGCATCAGCTGCTTGTCTTCGTACAGCCGAACCACGAAGCGGTACGCCGGCGCATCGGTCACGATCAGCCAGGCGCAGAGGCCCAGCGCGAGCGCGGAGACGGCGACTGCGATGATCAGGGAACGCCGGGTCCCGGCGCCCGAGGGCGTCACTCTTGTTGGGCGATCTGCAGACATCAGCCGCTGCGATTATGCTCTGGGCGGGGCTCGTCGCCAAGCCAGCGGCTGGGGCGATCAAGGGGCGGGCGCGCGACCGTGAAGCCTGAGGAAGGAGCCAGTGATGTTTGGTCTGGGCTCTCAAGAGCTCCTCGTGATCCTGGTCATCGTGCTCATTCTCTTTGGCGCCAACCGGCTGCCGCAGCTCGCGCGCTCGCTCGGCTCGAGCATGAAGGAATTCAAGAAGGGCATTGACGAAGGCAAGGGAGAAGACGGAAGCGTCACGAAGCCAAAGGACGACCTCACGGCCGTCTCGACAGAGTTGCGGCCTTGCCGGTCCTGCCAGAACCCTCTCGCCGTGGACTGGAGCCACTGCCCCCGCTGCGGGACCCCGGTCGCGCAGGGGCCGACACTACCTCCAGGGGCATAGCTCATTGAAGACGTCGCAGGGGGAGGCCCGCTGTCTCGTGTCGCCCGGGCGGGATGAGTCTCGATCGCCCGGCGCTGGCACTCCCGCTGCCCAACGGCGACATCATCGCCAACGACGACTACAACCACCGCGTCATCGTCGTGGACCCGAAGACTGACCGCATCGTATGTGACGGTGCGGAGAGACGCGTCGCCCGGGCCGGGAGCCCGGGCGTCTCAAGATTCCCGACGGGCTCGACCTGGCGCCGCCGAATTCGCTTCTGATAACTCACGCTCCCGATGATCCGACCGTATGCACCCCGGATCCTTGCGGTCGAGGTCAAAGGCTGAGCCCCAGATACGCCCGAGTGTGCCCCTGTCGACACAAATCGAGTGATTTAAAGACGCCTCGAACCCGCTTCGCGCGCGATTGCCTTTTCGCGGTCTTATCTTCTATCCGGTGGCGGGGATTTCTGAACACGAGGAGTTCGCTCTGAGTCGTCGAGGCGACGCGACTCGAACCCGTGTTTCAGCCTTGAGAGGGCCGCTGTCTAGTCGATCCCCTTGCGGTACGCACCACCCCCTCGCCGCTCTTGTCGGCGCGGATGTCGACGCCGAGGTGCCGGACAACTCCTCGTGCACGATCGGCGGGGAGCCTGAACGCTGATCGGCGTCGCTTGACGGACCACGATCGCCGGGACAAGATACGGCACTTTCGTCTGATCGAAGAGTCAAGGGTTCTCACGAATGGGGGCGCGACGACCATGGTCAACCAACCTCGTCTCGAGCGGCGCGTGCGGTTCGACCGCCGAAGCTTTCTCCGGACCGCGCTGACCGCGGGCGCGATCGCCGCCGTCGGTGTCCCGGGCCGGGAGGCCGGGGCCCAGGCCGGGGGCACCATCACCATCACCAGCTACGGCGGGCCGTGGGAGGAATTCATGCGCAGCGCGGTCGTGCCCGCCTTCGAGAAGGAGCACCCTGGCACCAAGGTCGAGCTCGCCATCGGCTTGTCCAAGGACTGGGTGGCGAAGCTGAAGGCCGCTGGCAAGGACAATCCGCCCTATGACATCGTCATCACCAACGAGGTCTGGGCGGCGCCGCTCCGCGCCGAGGGGCGCTACACGAAGTTACCGCCTGAACTCGTGCCGAACCTGAAGAGCGTGGCGCCGAACCTCAGGATCAAGGACGACATGGGAGTACTGGCGCTGGCCGGCCCCATCGGCCTCGCCTATCGCATCGATAAAATCAAAACGGTGCCCAAGGCGTGGAAGGACTTGTGGACCGTGCCCGAGTACAAGGGCAAGATCGGCATCTACAACATCGTCAACTCGGCGGGGCAGATGACCATCTGCCTGACGTCCAAGATCTGGACCGGCGGCGACAAGGACATCGACACTGCCTACAAGAAGATCGCCGAGCTGAAGCCCTTCAAGCAGACGGACTTCTCGGGTGACATGGAGAAGCTGCTCGTCCAGGGCGAGGTGCTGATCGGCATCCTCGACATGCCGGCGGCCGTCCGCCTCCAGAAGTCCGGGGCACCCATCGGCTGGGTGGCGCCGGCCGAGGGCATGATCATGTTCGAGCAGGACGTGTCGGTCACCGGGGGCTCGAAGAACAAGCCCGCCGCCTTTGCCTACGTGAACTGGATGCTCAAGCGAGAGACGCAGGAAATGTGGCTGCGCCAGTTCTATTGGCTGCCCGCCAACACGCAAGTGAAGATGCCCGACGAGCTCAAACCGATCATGCCGGTCACCCAGGCCGACATCCCGAAGATCCTCCAGTGGGACTGGCTCTGGATCAACGACCAGAAGCCGAAGCTGATCGACCGCTGGAACCGCGAGATGTCAACCTGACCGGCGGCCGGCGCCGATGTCGGCGATCACGCTGAGGGGCCTGACGAAGCATTTCGGTAGCGTCGTCGCCGTCGACGACCTCCACCTCGACGTCCAAGACGGCGAGTTGATGGCGCTCCTCGGCCCTTCGGGGTGCGGCAAGACGACGACCCTGCGCGCCATCGCCGGCTTCGAGCTCCCGGACTCCGGTGACATCGACTTCGGCGATCACCGCGTGACCAACCTTCCGCCGGAGCGACGCAATATCGGGATGGTTTTCCAGAACTACGCGCTGTTCCCCCACATGACGGTGGCGCAGAACGTGGCCTTCGGCCTCGAGATGCGCAAGGAGCCGACGCTGGCCATCCGGACGCGGGTGGCGACCACGCTCGCCAAAGTCCAGCTCACGGGCCTCGAAGGCCGCTACCCGCGCCAGCTCTCGGGCGGCCAGCAGCAACGCGCTGCGCTTGCGCGGGCGCTCGTCGTCGTCCCCGACGTCTTGCTGCTCGACGAGCCGCTCGCCAACCTCGACGCCAAGCTCCGGGAGGAAATGCGCTTCTACGTGCGCTCGCTGCAGCAGGAGGTTGGGATCACCACCATCTACGTCACCCACGACCAGGCGGAGGCGATGGTGATCGCCGACCGAATCGCGGTGATGTTCAACGGCCGGATCCACCAGCTCGCGGCGCCGCAGGAGATCTACCACCGTCCGCACACATGGATGGTCGCGGAGTTCGTCGGGCTCACCAATTTCATCGAGGGGAAGGTCGTTGGCCAGGAGGACCAGCTGCTCGTCGTAGACACCGCACTGGGCACGCTGCGCTGCGGCGGCCTGGCGCCAGGCACGGACGCCAAGCCCGAGCGTCTGATCGCCGTGCGCCCAGAGGCGATCCAGCTCAGCGGACGCCCTGGGGGCGGTGCGAGCGGCGCGGGCGACGAGGTGCCAGGACCGCGGGGTGCCGACCCGACGGTGAACCGGCTCCGGGGTGTCGTGCGGGCCCGCGCGTTTCTCGGCAACCTCGTCGATTACCGTGTGGAGGTGGCGTCCGGAGTCGTGCTGCGAGTGCAAGGTGACCCGCACGCGCCGTTCGCCGTCGGCGACCCCGTCGATGCGGCCTTTCAGCCCCGCTCGACGTGGTCGGTGCCGGCGCGCGAGGAGCGGGCGTGCTGATGCGCGCGCGAGGCTCCCGGCGTCCCTGGTTCCTGGTCGTGCCGGCGCTGGCGCTCGTCGTGGTCTTCTTCGTGCTCCCCTACGCCAACCTGCTCGTGATGAGCTTCTTTATGCCGGGGAAGGCAGAACCGTACGATGCCATCCCCACGCTCGGCAACTATACGAGCGCCCTCGGTGACTCTTTCCAGTGGTGGATCCTCTGGCGGACGCTCAAGCTCGGCTTCCTCACCACGCTCTTCACGCTGGTCCTTGGCTACCCGCTCGCGTACAACCTGGCCCGCGCCGGCAGCAAGGTGAAGGGTATGTTGCTGGTGCTGCTGCTGTCGCCGTTGCTCGTCGGCGTCGTCATCCGGAGCTTCGGCTGGATGGTGCTGCTGGCCGACAACGGGCTGATCAACTCCCTCGTCAAGCACTGGGGCCTCGCCCCGCACGGCCTCAAGCTCATGTACAACGAGTTCGGGGTACTTGTCGGCACCGTCCACATTTATCTGCCGTTCATGGTGCTCTCGCTCTCCGGGGCGCTGCAGAACATCCCGCCCGATCTCGAGCTCGCCTCCCGCAGCCTGGGCGCGTCGTTCATCCAGGCGTTCTGGCGCATCGTGTTCCCGCTCTCGCTCCCGGGCGTGTTCGCCGGCTGTCTGCTCGTCTTCGTGCTCGCCGTCAGCTCCTACGTGATCCCGGTGCTGCTCGGCGGCTTCCAGGTGATCACCACGCCACTGCTCGTCGTGCAGACCGCCGTCGACGTGCACAACTGGCCTGGAGCGGCCGCCCAGGCGGTGATCCTGTTCGCCGCCTCGCTCGCGTGCATCGGGCTGTACTTCAAGCTGATGAACCGAGCCATGCGGGGGCTCTCGCCGTGAACCGCGGTGGACGGCGGAACCTGCCGGCCGGCGCGACAAACAGGTTTCCCCTCGGGACGGGACGCGCCCGATGAGGCACCGGCGGCTCGCGCGCGCCGCGTTTCTCGCGCTGATCGCCCTGCTTTACGTCTTCCTCATCGCGCCGATCGTGATCGTCGTTGTCGCCAGTCTCAACGCGGGGCGCTTCCTGGTCTTCCCGCCCGAGGGCTTGTCGCTGCAGTGGTACGTCAAGTTCATGAACAGCGGACCGTTCGTCCGCTCGTTCTTCTTCAGCCTCCGCCTGGCCGCGCTCACCACCGTCATCACGACCGTCATCGGAACGGCGGCGGCGCTCTACGTGGTCCGCCACGCCCGGCGGAACAACGCGCTGCGGATGCTACTGGTGGCGCCGCTCCAGCTCCCGGGGATCATGACGTCGCTGGCGCTCCTGATCTTCTACTACGCCATCGGGCTCGGGGGGACGAGCTACCTCGGCCTCCTCATCGGCCATGTGGTCGTGTGCATGCCGTACGTCTTCCTGACGGTGGCGGCCGTGCTCTACAACTTCGACCGCTCGCTGGAGGAGGCGGCGCGCAGCCTCGGGGCGGGGAGCGTCACGGCGTTTCGGCGGATCACGCTTCCGATCATCAAGGGTGGTGTCATCGCGGGCGCCGTCTTCTCGTTCATCACCTCGTTCGATCAGTTCCCGATCTCGCTCCTGCTGAGCGGTGTCGGAACCACCACCCTGCCCATCCAGGTCTTCGACTACCTGCGCTTTTCCTTCGACCCGACGGCCGCGGCCGTCGGCACCGTGAACATCCTGATCACGCTCGGCGTGGTCATCATGACCGAGCGGCTGGTGGGGCTCGAGTCTCTCTACGTGGGAGGCCGCCAATGACCTCGGCGCGACGCGACGATCGGTATCGGATCGGCTTTGACATCGGGGGCACCTTCACCGACTTCGTGCTGCTGGACGCGGTGAGCGGGCGGATCCGCATCCACAAGTGCCTGACCACGCCGAAGGATCCGTCAGCGGGTGCGCTCGAGGGGCTGGACGAGCTGCTCCGAGCCGCCGGGCTCACGTTCCCGCAGATCGGTCAGCTCATCCACGGGACGACGTTGGTCACCAACGCCATCATCGAGCGCGCGGGCGCAACGCTCGCGCTCCTCACGACGCGGGGTTTCCGCGACGCGCTCGAGATGGGCATCGAGCAGCGCTACGACATCTACGACCTCTTTCTGCAGTTCCCTGAGCCCTTGGCGCCCCGGGATCTGCGGCGCGAGATCGACGAGCGGATGACCCGGGACGGCGTGATCATCACGTCGATCGACCTCGACCAGGTGCGCCGCGAGGTCGCCGACCTGGTCACGCGAGGGGTGGAGGCCCTGGCCGTCTGCTTCCTCCATTCGTACAAGAACCCGGCCCACGAGCGAGCGGTGAAGGATCTCTTGAGGCGCGAGTTCCCGGAGGTCGCGGTGTCGCTCTCGTGCGAGGTCGTGCCCGAGCTGCGCGAGTACGAGCGCGGCACCACGACGACCGCGAACGCGTACGTCCAACCCCTGATGGACCGCTACATCGCCCGCCTGGAAGACGCGCTCGCCGAGCGCGGCTTTGGCGGCCGCTTCGCCCTGATGCAATCCTCTGGGGGCACCGCCTCGCCCCGCATGGCGCGCGAGTTCCCCGTGCGATTGCTGGAGTCGGGCCCGGCCGGGGGCGGCCTGGCTACGGCGTTTTTCGGCGATCAGGCAGGACATCGCGACGTGATCTCGTTCGACATGGGCGGCACCACCGCCAAGGCATGCCTCATCCAGGCCGGCAAGCCCGACGTGGCGCCAATGATGGAGGCCGCGCGCGTCCACCGCTTCAAGAAGGGCAGCGGGCTGCCGATCAAGGCGCCCGTGATCGACATGATCGAGATCGGAGCCGGCGGCGGCAGCATCGCTCGGGTGGACCAGCTCGGCCTGCTCAAGGTGGGCCCGCGAAGCGCCGGGGCCGATCCAGGGCCGGCCTGCTACGGTCTTGGTGGCAAGGAGCCGACGATCACCGACGCCAACCTGCTGCTCGGCTACCTCGATGCCGACTTCTTCCTCGGCGGACGCATGCATCTCGACCGGGCGGCGGCGGAGGCAGCGATGGCGCGTGTGGCCGAGCCGCTCCGGCTGTCCACCCTGGAGGCGGCGTGGGGCGTCTACACGATCGTCTGCGAGAGCATGGCCGCGGCGGCCCGCGTCCACATCGTCGAGAAGGGACGCGATCCTCGGCGCTACGCGATGGTCGGGTTCGGGGGAGCCGGACCTGCGCACGCCGCTCGGGTCGCGCGCATCCTCGGCGTGCGCGAGGTCGTGATTCCGCCCGCGTCGGGTGCGGCCGCAGCGCTCGGGTTCCTCGTGGCGCCCATCAGCTTCGAGTTCGTCACCTCGCTGCCCGGCGTGCTCGACGAGCTGGATCTCGACGCGGTCAACGCGCTGCTCGGTGACCTGGAGGCGAAAGGACGCGCCCTGCTGACCGAGGCCGATGTGGCGCCCGGCGCTGTGACGGTCACGCGGCGGGCCGAGATGCGTCTGCTCGGCCAGGTGCACGACATCACGGTGACGCTCCCGGCCGAGCTGCTCACGCGCGAGAACCTGGACGCCGTCAAGGCCGCGTTCGCGACCGAGTACACGAGACTCTACACCCACCTCTACACCGGCACCGTGATCCAGGCGATCAACTGGCGCGTGCTCTGCGCGGGCCCTGCTCCGAACATTCGCGCCGCGGACATCCACGTCGCCAATCCAGATAGCGTCACGGAGCCACGCCTCGATTCGACCCCGCGCGCCCTTATCAAAGCCAGGCGGCGCGCCTGGTTCGCCGAGTCAGGAGGCTGGGCGGAGACGCCGGTTTACGATCGCTACGCACTGAGGCCGGGCGACGCGCTCGAGGGGCCCGTGATCGTGGAAGAGCGCGAGTCGACGACGGTGGTGCCGCCGGGAGACCGACTCGCCGTCGACGACGGCCTCAACCTGCGGCTCACCATCGGTCGGAACACCTCGCAGGAGCCGCTCCACACGGCCGCCCTGCCGCTCGCGCAGGCGATGGCCCGGATCGAACGTGACCCGATCGGGCTCGAGATCATGTGGAGCCGGCTCGTCAACCTCGCCGAGGAGTGCTGGCTCACCGTCTGGCGGACGGCGTTCTCGTTGATCATCGGCGAGGCCCAGGACTTCGCCTGCGAGATCCTCGACGCGCGCGGCAACTCGCTCGCTCACTCGCCTCGCGCGATGCCGGTCTTCAACCTGACGCTGCCGCTCGCGGTCAAGGCGATCCTGGCCCGGTTCCCGGTGGAGACGCTCCAGCCCGGTGACATCCTGACCACCAACGATCCGTGGATCTGCGCTGGCCACCTCTTCGATGTGGCCATCGTCACGCCCGTCTTCCGCGACGGGAAGGTGGTGGCCATCATCGGCACCATCGGCCACGTCGCCGACATCGGCGGCACCAAGGACAGCCTGAACGCCCGCGAGATCTACGAGGAGGGCTTTCAGATCCCGCCCATGAAGCTCTACCGAGCCGGCGTATTGAACGAGGACCTCGTGACCCTGCTCGCCGAGAACGTCCGCAAGAGTGAGCAAGTGGTCGGCGACATCCACGCCATGGTGTCGGCCAACGCGTCCGGCGCCCGGCGGCTGCTCGACTTCATGGCCGAGTACGGGCTCGAGGATCTCGAGGCCCTGGCCACGGTGATCCAGAACCGCGCCGAGGCCGCCATGCGCGAGGCGATCCGCAGCGTGCCCGACGGCGTGTACACGAGCGAGATCTGGAGTGACGGCATGGGCACGCCCGAGCGCATTCCCGTCAAGGTCGTCGTGAAGGGCGACGCGATCGCCGTCGACTTCGAGGGCGCGCCGCCGCAGGCCCCGCGGGGCGGGTCCAACTGCACGTTCGGCTACGCCGCCGCCCACACCACGTACCCGCTCAAGTGCATCCTCTCGCCGGCGGTGCCCGCCAACGCTGGCTCCTACCGCCCGTTCAACGTCACCGCGCCCGAGGGCAGCATCCTGAACTGCACCAAACCGATGGCCGTCAACACGCGCACCCGCACCGGCTGGTACATCGCCCCCAATCTCTTCATGGCGCTCGCGCGCGCGGTGCCGCAGCAGGTCCAAGCGTTCACGGGCCTCCCGGCCTCGCTGCTGGCGTACGGCGTTGGCCCAGACGGCCGTGTCTACAACGACCACCTCTTCCAGGGGGGCGGGCAGGGGGCGTCAGCGCGGGGCGATGGGAAGTCGGCGCTGCTCTGGCCGACCAGCGCCGCCAACACCTCGGTCGAGCTCTTCGAGACGCGCACGCCGGTGCTCGTCCTCGAAAAGGGGCTCGTCGCCGACACGGGCGGCGCCGGCCGTCACCGGGGCGGTCTTGGTCAGGTGGTCCGCGTCCGCAAGCTCCTCGACGACGGCCGTCCGACGCTGGCTAGCCTGCACCCCGACGGGGTCATGACGCGGACGCCGGGCCTCTTCGGTGGTCGCCCGGGTGGCGCCGTGCGCGGTGTGATGCTCGACCCGGCGGGCAGGGTCGTTCACGACTATGGCATCGGCGCGCTCGTGACGCTCTCGGCGCCTGACCAGATCCTCGAGATTCGGCTGGCCGGCGGCGCCGGCTACGGCGATCCGCTCGATCGTCCGGTGGATGAGGTGCGGCGCGATCTCCATCTCGGCTACGTCACCGCGGAGGGCACCGAGCGCGACTACGGTTGCGTGCTGGTCAACGGCGGCATCGATCCAGCTGCCACCGCTACCCGCCGCGTCGCCCTGAAGAGTGACGGGCGGCCGAGCTGAGGGCGATCCGACACTGGACCTACCGCATGTTGCCCGTGTGCCCCAGCGAGTAGCGTCCCGGCTGCGGCCACACGGTGAGACCATGCGGCTCCCGGCCAACGGGAATGCTTTTGACCTCCCCGCTTACGGTATCGATGACGTAAACGACATCGTCGTAGCGGCCCGAGAGCCAGAGCTGTTTGCCGTCGATGCTCACGTTACCCATGTCGGGGCTCCCGGCGCCCGGAATCGCCCACATGGCGACGACCTTCTGCGTGGCGAAGTCGATCACCGATACGCTGCCTTTACCAACGCCCCGCCTGCCGCCGATCTTCGAGAACCCCCGGTTGGTCACATAGAGTTTCGTGCCGTCGCGGCTCGGGTAGAGCCCGTGGGTCCCCACACCGGTCTTGATGAAGCCGACACGCTTGAACGCGTCACCGTCGATCAGGTGCACACCCCCCGCGCGCAGGTCCGCCACGTAGAAGAGCTTGCCGTCCGGACTGACGCGGACGTCCTGAGGGATGCCGCGATCGGGCAGCATCAGGTAGCCGAGGACATTCCGGCGCACCCAATCGATCTTCACGAGCCGGCCCGCGTATTCGCACGTCATGATCAGGTACCGGCCGTCGATCGAGTAGTCGCCGTGGTTGATGCCGCCGCACTTGGGTGCCGACACCGAGGCCTGCAGCGCCATCGTCTTCGGGTCGCGAAAGTCGAGGCGCTTCATCGCCTCGGCCACGACGACGGCGGATTTGCCATCGGGTGTGAAGTACATGTTGTAGGGATCGTCGACAGCGAGCTCCTTGCCGGGCGTGCCGGTCACGGGATCGATCGGCGTCAGCGTGCCATCGGTACGGCCCTCGGCGTTGTTCGTCACCCACAGCGTCGTGAGGTCCCACGACGGGACCACGTGTTGCGGGTTCCTGCCCACCTTGAAGCGATCGATGACCTTGAGCGTTGCCGGATCGATGACGTAGACGTCGTTCGATTGCAGATGGGGCACGTAGACACGCGCCGGGGCATTGGCGACCGCCGGGCTCAAGCTGTTAGATCGAGTCTCGCTGTAGAGGTTCTTGGGGTCAACCACCGGCGGCATCCCCGGCACGGTCTGGATGCCGGTCGTCCCCTGCGAATCCGCGCGCCCAGCGCAGAAGGCAACAGCAATCACGAGGCATGCCACCAGGAGACGGGGCCGAGTCGTCGATTGCATGAGTCCTCTACCGAAGGTTCGTGGTTGATGCTTTGATCGCTGCCACCGTGCGAGCGACGATGAGATCGACGCCCAGCCGGCCGAGCTCCGCGCTCGCGCGCCGCGGATCGCCGTCGGCCCCCGAGCCGGCGCCCGGTGCCCGGTCGTCGCGTAGCAGGCCGGTCCGCACGAGGCTCGGATCGAGGGCAAGCGTGAGCGCGGTATCGGGCAGCGCGGCGTGGTCGCCGAGCTCCTCGGGCCGGTAGCCGCGGGCGCTCAGAAGAGCGCGAAATCCCGCCGTGGCCGCGTGGTAGTACTCCTCGATAGCGTGTGCCCGGACCGGCGTGGCTGCCCACTCGCGATTCAACCGCGCCGCCACCATTTTCTCGCCCACCTGGGTCGAGCCGTGATCGCCGAGGAAGACGACGTCGCGGAAGCCATGGAGTCGGGCGCTGCGGGCCGCCGACTCGAGCAAGCGCCGGAACACGTCCTCGGGCACCGTGATCGTTCCCGGAAACCGCATGTGACCCGTCGGCGGGCTTAGTGTGCCCTCGGGCACGTACGCGATGACAGGTGCAACCAACGCGTTGCCGAGCGTGCGCGCGATCCGCTCCGACAGCATCCTGACGCGTGCGTTGTGCTTGCCCAGCGCCATGTGCGGACCGTTCTGCTCGGTGCCGCCGATCGGGAAGATCATCGTTGTCTTCCCCGTTTGGACGAGCGTCCGCAGCTCCGGCCACGTCAGCTCTTCGAGGAAGACGGTGTCGAGCGGCTCTCCAAAGGTAGGAGTGACCATGACGCTCAGGATGCAGAGGACGGTAGCCCAAACCTTCATGTCTCTTCTTTCTATATACCCTGCTACCACTTATATACTCTGTTACCATGCGGAACCTACTACGCAGCGGAGGCCAGTTCGGTGCTGGTCAGCTTGAACTCCGATCGTCGGCTACCCGTCGAGACATGGTGCGACAGCATCTACGATGCCGAGTCGGACCGTCCCTCGTACGCTTTCTTTAATGCTTCAACGTTGATTTTTTTCATCTTCAGCATCGCCGTCATGACCCGTCTCGATTTTTCGGGGTTCTTGTCCTGCAACATCATGCCCAAGACCGTGGGCACGACCTTTGCCTTTCTCTTTGTGTTCGAACTCCAGCAGATCGTGGGCTCACGCACCCTGCGCCACATCGTGCTCGGTCGCTATCACCGCCCTCGGGCCGAAGAGAGATTCTTTCTCTTTGTCGACGTCGAGGGCTCGACATCCCTCGCCGAACGGATCGGGCCGGCTGCCGTTCACCGCTTCCTGGATGGCGTGTTCCGCCTCCAGAACCTCCGTCGAGCCTAGCGCCTTCAGCTGCGTCGCGCTAAGGAAACAGCGGGCCCTGCGGGGAGTCCAACGGCGATCGCTTGGACGACTAGGCGCCCAGTCAGCTTTGTGGCTGACCGAGGCCCTCCAGCAGCTACGACAGGCGTCTATCGCTTGAGGTCGGCGGCGTCCGGCGGCGGGATCCCGCGCGCGGCTTCCTTACAGCCCACGGGGTTCTGCTTGAGAAAATTCAGGCGACCTGAAGACTGTATTGGCGATGTGCATGAAGGCCCTGGCCGGCAGCACTCCCACGTAGAAAGCCAGCTGCATGCCAATTTCCATGATTTCCGTTCTGGTGAGGCCGAAACGCAGTG
>WNFD01009454.1_pt1 | contig 17647 bp, 15 predicted proteins | sample 5400491 | NCBI WGS metagenome assembly WNFD01 (sample SAMN13153343, study PRJNA577476) | soil metagenome | isolation source: 120 cm saprolite under Douglas fir tree site 2 hole 2 replicate 2 | place: USA:California | collected 2015-04-18 | reverse complement strand
TTGTCCTCACAGCGCGCGCGAGAGATCCCTCCCGGGCGCGCTGCCCGCGCTTAGTCGACGGGTTCCGCTAACAGGTCGCGGATGCAAGCATCGATCTGGTCCCGCTCCGAGTGGGTGATGCAGAACATCGCGAAATGGGGCCCAAAGGCTGTCGACAACCCTGAACTTGCTGTTCGGGATGAGCTTTTGCTCGGCCTCGCAATCAGCCAGTGGGAAGAACATGTCGCGCGAGAACGGAACGACATAGGTCTTCGCCTTGATCCGACCGAGTGCGGCCGCAAGGTCGCCTCCGGTGTGACGGCTGACATCGCCATGTCGCCATTTCCAACCCATCCAGATCAGATTGTTCGGGTCCATCGGTGCAAAATAGGCTTCCCAGAAGCGGTGAAGGAAGTCCTCGAGAGAGGTGAAGCCAACTTCGCGCCACGCTTATATCGGCCGACAGGCGCGCCCCCATTTAAAGTTATGGTGCAACGCAACGTCCACCGACGTCAACTGGCGTCGGACGGTTCTATACGGTCATCCCGCTTTTTAAGGGACGACGAGATCGTGAGATTGCTCATGCGCTTCCTGCAACGCTCGGCGATTTTTGGTTTGGGCATTTTTAGTGTCTGGTTGATCGTTTTTGTGGTCCTTGAAACTGCGGACCGCAGGTTGCCCTGGATTTTGGCTTTGGGCATCACTTATGGATTTGCCGCGTATGTTTTTCTCCCGCGGGCCATTCGCTTGGGTCTCAAAATTCTGCAGCGCAAGCGGGTGCCTAGTTACACAATTACAGGTGACGGACTGCCTGGAGACCCTGTCAACGTCGCACTCGTGGGTACGCTACAGCAGCTTCGATCGGCCTTCACAATCCTCGGCTGGTCGGAAGCAGATCGACTGGGACTGGCAAGCTCCTGGGGCATGATCCGAGCCTTCGTATTCAACTCGCCTTACCCCACCGCACCGTTTAGCACCCTCTATCTTTTCGGACGTGGCCAGGACATCGGTTTCCAAAAGGCAATTGATAACAGCCCGCGGAAACGCCATCACATACGATTTTTGGCTTTAAGCGTAACGCGCGCTCAAGCCACTTGGGGCGCAGCGGGCTTCTGGCTAAACACCGACCGGCCACCGGACAATGAACGTGTTCTGTGGGTCGGTACCGGCACGAGAGATACCGGTCTATCCTTAACCCGACTCACTTTTCAGATCACCCACGCCACGGCGACAACGCGTTGGAGAATATCGCGGGCGCACTGTAGAAGCGAAGATATTCCTTCACCGCGCGGATCTTGCAAGCGACGAAGCCGCCATTTGACGCGAAGGTTTTGGAGAAGCTGCCCATTACGATATCGACCTTGCCCAGCATGTTCTGGATGCCGATGTGTCCGCGGCCGTCCTCGCCCGGGCAACCCAAGTCGTACGCAACGTCAACGACCAGTGGCGCGTCGAACTCGTGGCAAAGCGCCTGGAGTCCAGCCAAATCCGGAGTATCCGAGTCCATGGAGAACAGGCCTTCGGTAACGACGAGAATGCCGTTCTCCTTATCCTTTGCTCGGATGCGATCGTGAGGTGCTGGCCCGCGAGCTTGAACAAGGCCTCACCGCTTGAAGGTCCCGGAGGGATCGTCGATTAACGTATCCGCCCTTGAAAAGGGATTGGCATGAATACCCTGATCGGGACGAACTTGCGGCGTGCGGACGAGGGGCGCGCGCGTTACACGTCCTGAAACAGGATATCGCTCAGGCTTTTTTCGTCGCGCTGCCGTGGTGTCAGGTCCAGTCCGGTCAGCAGATCGGCGAGGTGGCCTGTCATCAGTTCGGCAGCCATATCGGACTCGTGGCGGGCGATGGCGTCGACCAGGGGATGATGGGCGTGGCTTGCACAGATGGTGTCGCGCCGGACCCAGTACAGTGCGATGATCAGCGACGAGCGGGTGACGAGGTCGGCGATGACCTCGCACAGAATCGACTGCGAGGCGATCTGCGAGACCTCGACATGGAAATTGGCCGAGAGCATCAGCGCGTCGCTGTCGCGCCCCTCGCGCACCGCCTCGTGTTCCTGATCGAGATGGGCGCGCAGCCGCGCTATGTCAGCGGGCGTAGCGCGTGCGGCGGCGAGGGCCGCGGCGCGCGGCTCGACCAGCATGCGCATTTCGAAGATTTCGCGGGCTTCGGTCTGCGAGGGCTGTGCCACGAAGGCGCCGCGGTTCGGCTCTAGGCGCACGAGGCGATCGTGCGCGAGCGCCTGTAGCGCGGAGCGGATCACTGTGCGACTCACTGCGTAGATCGAGGCCAGTTCGTCTTCGGGCAATTTGGTGCCGGGCGCCAGCCGATGCGCGAAGATCGCGTCCCTCAGGCGGGTGTAGGTGCCGGACCATCGCGATGGCGGCTTCAGGGACTGGGTCTGTTGGTCTTCAAGGGTGCGCATGGCGTCAGGGGCTAGACGGAGATGGCGACGTTAGGGGTTGCGGTCGGAGAGTGTGCACGCGCTTCGGCGGTCATCATAACGTGCGTTGTCCCGCAGGTGAAGCGGTGATCGGCGGGTTGTCCGCCGCGCGTTGCGGCTGCGACTCGTTGTCTGGCTCGTGCTGCGCTTGCGGCGTGAACGCAGCGAACATGCCCGCATAAGGCTTGGCGCGAGGCGCGGCATAGCCGCCATGCTTCGATGTCTTGTGGCCGAGGCTCACCAGGCCTTCGGCGAGCTTCACCGCCGCACCGACGCCGTCGACGACGGGGAGGCGGTGCTCGCGCGATAGCGCGGCGGCGAGATCGGCCATGCCGGCGCAGCCCAGCACGATCGCCTCCGCGCGGTCCTCGATGATGGCGTTTTCGATCTCCTTCGATATGCGCTGACGCGCGTCTGAGCCGGGGATCTCGAGATCGAGCACCGGAATGTCGGAGGCGCGCACCCGCGCGCAGCGGCCGGCGAAACCGTATTTGGCGAGGTTGTGCTCGATCGCCGAGATCGAGCGCGACAGCGTCGTCACCACGCTGAACCGATAGGCCACCAGGCTGGCCATGTGGAAGGCGGCCTCGCCGATGCCGACAACTGGCGCGGTGGTGAGACAGCGCGCCGCGTCGAGCCCGGTGTCGTCGAAACAGGCGATCACATAGGCGTCCGCACTGGGCGCAGCACGCATCTGCGCCAGCAGGCCCGGAATCGAGAAGACTTCATCGTAAAAGCCCTCGATGCTCGGCGGGCCGAAATTCGGATTGACGGCCTCGATCGCGGTGCCGGAGGCAGCGACCGCTTGGGCCGCGGCACCAATCTTTTGCGTCATCGACGCGGTGGTGTTGGGGTTGACGACCAGAATGTGCATGGGTGTTCGACCTGAACTCACAGTTCTCCGCCAAGATAGAGCGTCTTGACGCGTTCATCGTTGATAAGCTCGGCCGAGCGCCCGGAGAGCGCGACGGCACCGGTAGAGAGCGCATAGGCGCGCGCGGAGATCTTGAGCGCGATGCGCGAATTCTGCTCGACCAAGAGCACGCTGACCTTCTCGTCGCGATTAATGGCAACGATCGAGCGGGCGATGTCCTGCACCAGTTTCGGGGCGATGCCAAGCGAGGGCTCGTCAAGCAGCAGCAGCGTCGGCCGGCTCATCAGCGCGCGGCCGATGACCAGCATCTGCTGTTCGCCGCCGCTCATGGTGCCGGCCGCCTGGCCGTAGCGTTCGCGCAGCCGCGGAAAGCGCGCGAGCACCGCCTCGAGCGTGCGCGCGACCTCGGCTTTGTCGTGGCGGGTAAAGGCGCCCATCAGGAGATTGTCCTTCACCGACATCAGCGGAAACGAGCGGCGGCCCTCGGGCACCATGGCGATGCCCATCTTGACCAGTTCGTCCGGCGGGTGGCCATCGATGCGCTGGCCGCGAAAGCGGATTTCACCGCTGCGGATTTTCCGCAGGCCGGTGATTGCGCGCAGGATCGAGGTCTTGCCGGCGCCGTTGGCGCCAATCAGTGCCACCGTCTCGCCCTCGTTGACCTCGAGCGAGACATTGCGTAGGGCGTACACTTGGTCGTAGTAGAGTTCTACGCCCGAGAAAGTGAGAAGCGGCTCCATCGCGCTACATCCCGATCGATTCGTCGGCGCTGCCGAGATAGGCCTCGATCACGCGCGGGTTTTCCTGGATCTCGCTCGGCGTTCCTTCCGCGATCTTCTCGCCGAAATTCAGCACCACGATGCGGTCCGAAATCTTCATCACGGCGGGCATGTCGTGCTCCACCAGCAGGATGGTGACGCCGCGCTCGCGCACCGCGCGCACCAGCTGGACCGCGCGGCGCGTCTCGTCGTGGTTCATGCCGGCGAACGGTTCGTCGAGCAACAAGATCGTCGGGTTGGTGGCGAGCCCGATGGCGATACCGAGCGCACGCAAATGGCCTTGCGGCAGTGTGCTCGCCAGCTGGCTGGCGATCGCGCCGAGACCGAGAAAATCGAGGATCTCGTCGGCGGAGCGGGCGAAGTCGCTCTCATCCGCGCGCGCGCTTTTTGATCCGGCGTAGAAGCCGAGCAGGCTGGCGCGCGAGCGCAGGTGATGGGCGATGATGACGTTGTCGCGCACGCTCATACCCTTGAAGATAGTGGTTTCCTGAAAGGTGCGCACTACGCCGGCGCGAGCCACGATATGTGGCGCAAGGCCGGAGATGCGCGCGCCGAGTAACAGCACTTCGCCGTCGCTCGGCCGCATGAACGAGGCGATCAGCTTGAACAGGGTAGACTTGCCGGCGCCGTTCGGTCCGATCACGGACAGGATCTCGCCCTCACGCACGACAAACGAAATGCCGTTGACGGCCACTAGGCCGCCGAAGCGTTTGGTCAGGGATTTGACCTCGAGCAGCTCCGCCATGGCTCAGCTCTCCTTCCGTCGTGGCGCGAACAGGCTGAGAATGCCGTTGGGCAGCGCTACCATCAGCGCGATCAGCACCATCGAATAGATCAGCAACTGGAACGCGCCGGTCCGGAACAGGAAGTCCCAGCCGAAGTACAGCACGAAGGTGCCGACCGCGGGGCCGACCACATATCCTAATCCGCCGAGGAAGCAGTTCAGCATAAAGTTCACGGAATCGGTGACCGCGAAGCTCGACGGATAGATCGATTGCGCGATGGCGACGAACATGGCGCCACCGATACCGCCCAGGAACGAGGAGATCGCATAGGCGATGATGCGCAGCTCGGCGATGTTGACGCCGATCGAGGAGGCCAGCTCCTCGTTCTGTTGCAGCGACAGGCACAGTTGCCCGATCCGCGAATGCACTAGCCGGTAGACGCCGGCGAACACCAGCACCATCAGCGTGACTGCAACGAAATAGAACGCCTGGCGCGGGTTGGCGAGCGTGGCGAAATCCGGTAGCAGCGTGACGCCGAACAGGCGGATCGGTCCAGGGGGCGGGATGTCGGTGATGCCCTTGGCGCCGTTGGTCAGCGGAACCGCCAGCGCCGCGAGCCGCGCCACCTCGGTTAGCACCAGCGTCACCATGGCGAAATAGACGCCGCGCAGCCGCAGGATCGGTAGCCCGATCAGGATGCTCAAGCCCGCACAAAACAGCCCGGCGAGTGGCAGGCTCAGCCAGAACGAGACGCCGCCAACCGTGACGAGTATCGCCGACACGTAACCGCCGAGCAGCGCATAGGCGCCCTGGCCGATGTTGATGCGGCCGATGAAGAAGGTCACCCACACGCCAGCGCTGGCGATGCTCAGCAGCGCGACGGACGTCAGCGTGTAATAGAGATCGCTGCGGCCGCTGACCGCGATTAGCCAGGGCACGAGCACGAAGGCGACGACGAGAAACAGCGCCAGTGCCGAGAGTTTGGATGCGGTGCTGGTCATCGTTAGCCCCAAGGTTTGCCCATCAGCCCGTTGGGACGGATGCTCAGGAACACCATCAAGGCGGCGAAGATCACCAGATAGGTGATGTCGCCGTAGGCGTGCAGCACCGACAAGCCGACCGACTCCAGCATGCCGAGAATGAACCCGCCGGCGATGGCGCCGCCAACCACGCCGGCGCCGCCGATCATCACCATCAGGAACGCCTTGATCGAAATCGGGCCGCCGATGCCGGAGTTGACGCCGGTGATGGCCACGAGCAGCCCGCCGACTACGCCGGCCAGCATCGCGCCGAGCGCAAACCCGATCATGGAATAGCGGTCAACATTGACGCCCATCAGCTGCGCGGCGATGCGGTCCTGCGCCAGCGCCCGCATCGCCCGCCCGGGACGGCTGAACTGCATGTAGGCCATAAAGCTCGCGATCAGCACCAGCGCAATGACGCCGACGGCGATCTTGTCGTAGGGCATGATCAGCCAATCAACATTGAGCACGCAGTTGATGATTTTCGGCACGCCGCGCTGCTTTTCGCCGAACAGCAGCAGGATTACGGCATCGAGGAAAAAAGCAGTGCCGGCCGCGAGCAGCATGGTGCTCTCGTCGCGCACGCTGCGCCGGATCACGGTGCGGAACAGCAGGCGTTCGAACAGCCCGCCGATGATTGCGAGCGTCACGCCCGAACAGGCGAGCGCCACCACGAACGGCAGGTGCAATTGACCGTAGACCGTATAGGTGATGAAGCCGCCGAACACGTACATCTGGCCGTGCGCAAAATTCAACACATTCATCAGCGCGAAGATCAGCGTCAGGCCGAGCGCGATTAGCGCGTACTGGGCGCCGAGATAAAGGCCGTTCACGATGACTTGTGTCATGCGCAATCCCGTTTGAAAGGCGCGGACGATCCGCGGAGCGGCAGCCTCGGGTGAGCAGGGGCAGAGTGGGCGGCAAGCGAGGGGCGAACGATCTCGCTCGCCGCCAGGTTCTAATGACGTTCAGCCGGCCGCCCGGCTTAAGGCCGGCGCCGGCCACCACGGATCAATCGACATCGGCGATGAACAGCGTCTCGAACTTGCCGTTCTTATATTCGGTGACGACAAGGGGCACCGCGAGTTGGCGCTTCTGGCCGAACGACGAGGCGCCGACATAATGCAGCATCTTCTCGCCCTTGACGTAGGGGTTCGGGGCCGAGAAGCCGTCGATGGTCTTCTTGTACTCGGCGATATCGTCGATCGCCTTGGGGTTCGCCTTCAGCGTGTCGATGATGTATTGCAGTGCGTAAATCTTGGTGTTCGACTCGTCGTTGTATTCGCCGAACATCTTGGTGTAGCGCGCGATGAAGTCGTCCATCGTCTTGGAGCGGATCTCCGCAGTCGAGGCGCCGCCGACCGAGATGAAGCCGTTGGCGAGGTCGCCCGCGCCTTCCTCGAGCACCTTGGCGTCCTGCGCGGTTTCGGCCGAAAGCAGTCCCTGATAGCCGAGTTCGCGCGCGGCGCGGATCAACAGTGGCGCGTTGGCCGGCGAGACGCCGGAGAGCACCAAGAGATCAGGCTTCAGCTTGACGATCGGCGTCAGCACCGGTGTGAAGTCGCGGGTGTCGTTCTGGTAGGTGTCCTTGTCGGCGACGACCTGCAGGCCGAGCGCATGCGCGGCCGCGACGCCGCCGTCGCGCTGACTGAGCGGATCGGATTCATTGGCCGCGACGAAGGCGATCGTCTTCACGCCCTTGTTGTCGTGCAAATATTTGTAGATCGCCGGGCCCGACTGATAGTTCGCGACCATGCCGAGCACCGCGTTGCTGGCAGGCTTGGTATAGAGCGCCTTCGGGAAGGCGTAGGGGAAGTAGATGATGCCTTTGGCTTCCGCCACCGGGCGCACGGCGGCCGCGCCGTCGTCGACATTCGGCCCCACCACATAGTGGATGCCTTCCTGAGCCATCTTTTCCATGCCGGCGATGGCGCGCTTGGGATCCTTCTGGTCGTCGAAGGTCACGATCTTAATGTCGTAGGTGCGATCGCCGATCTTGACCCCGCCAGTCTCGTTCCATTGCGCCGCGAGGGTCTGCATCGAGCGCACGTTCGAGGTGCCCCAGGCCGCAGCGGGACCGCTGGTCACGCCGACGAAGCCGATCTTCAATTCGGTGTTCGCCGCCTGCGCCGGCAGTGCGCCTCCGGCCATCAAGGTCAGCATCGAGGCCCCGAACAGAGCCGATTGCACAGCAGAATACCTACTCATCATCGCACGTCTCCTCCATTGAATGAACCAGCGCCCGACAGTCCGGGTATCTCCCCCCGTCGCCAAATCTTCTCCCCCCGTCGCCAAATCTTGGGCGGATCAGACGCGCGCGCCTTGTGATTGTCAACAATCAACAGGATTTCGTGTACAATGCAGGGAAGGGCGCCACTGATGAAGCGTCCCGATTGACCTTCGACCAATCTTGGGAGCGCCGCGTTGAGGCGGAACCGACGGAGGGTGAAGCTCGGATCGAGCGCGAGTCCAGCGCGGGCAGCGGCCTGCGCCTCATCCAACCGCCCCAACTGTGCCAGTGCAGCGGCAAGATTGAAATGCGTGAAGGGCAAATTGCGTTGGGCATCGATGCTCCGGCGCAGCCATACGACCGCTTCCGCGTCAGCACCGAGAAACGACTTGGCGCTACCCAAAAACATCATCCACCAAAACGCGTTGATATCGTGTGGCGAGAGGCGGAGCGCCTCGTGGATATGGGCCTCGGTTTCCGCGGCACGACCAAGCAAATACTTGGCAAGACCGATGCAAGCATACGCGCCGGCCAAATTTCGATCCAGCGCCAGCGCCTGCTCGCACTCAGCAATGCCTTGCGCCGCCCGGTTCGTAATAATTTGAGCAACGCCGAGGAGCGCGTGAGCCGAGGCGTGTCGTGGGGCCAGGGACAAAGCCTTGATCAAGGCTGCCTCGGCCGACGCGAGGCGCGCGGTCCGGTCGTCGGTGAGAAAACCGGTGGCAATTGATAAATCAACTAACGCCGTGTCAACCAGTGCTTGGATATTACCGGGATCGAGCTCAAGGGCACACGTTCGAAAAAGCTCCGTGCTTGCGTCAACCTCTCGAGGGTCTGCCCCTTGTTGAAACTGGCCCTTCCTAGGAAATACAAGTCCATCCCATCAGGGCGCAGCGTGTTTTCAGCTCGCCGTGCCTCAGCGGCCATGAGCTGGGCATTTAACGTGTTAGCGAGCCGGGAGACAATTTCGTCCTGCATATCGAACAGTTCGGCGATGGGCTTATCAAATCGCTCGGCCCAGAGGTGATTAGCGGTTGCGGCATCGACAAGCTGCACGTTCACCCGAAGGCGGTTGCCGCTATGCTGTACAGAACCCTCGAGCACGTAGCGAATGTTCAACTCGCGCCCAATCTTCTTGAGGTCGATTGCTTTACCCTTGTAGGTGAATGCGGTGTGTCGGCCGACCACGAATGAGCCTGAGATGCGCGACAAGCCCGTGGCCAGGCTCTCAGTTACACCATCGACGAAGTAGTCTCGCTCGGGATCACCGCTGAAGTTGGTGAAAGGCAGCACAACGATGGAAAGACGAGGCGGTGAAAGTGCGCTCGGCCGCGCGCACACAGCGTGTCTCGCCCGATCAGTGTCATCCCAGACCACAGCATAGGCCCGGACCGGAAGGGCGATATTTTTGAGGTTCTGCTCGCCCCTCGGCGAACTCAACCCCGACCTTGCCTCGGACTTGATCGTAAGCAGCGGAGGAAATGCAGATGCCGCCGGGTTCTGCGATGCTCTCAAGCCGCGTCGCAATGTTGACTCCGTCTCCAAAGATGTCACGGGGCTCGACGATTACGTCGCCGATGTTGACGCCGACGCGGAAAGCAATACGCCTGTCTTCCGCATCGCCAGTTGTAAGTTCATGGACGCGGGTCTGGAACTTCATAGCAGCTCGAACCGCTTCGACCGCACTTGCAAACTCTGCCAAGAACCCATCCCCGGTGTTCTTCACGATGCGGCCGCCGTGTTCGGCGATTGCTGGGTTGACGGTGTCCATTAGGAGCGCGGACAGTTTGGCATGCGTCAGCTCTTCGTCGCTATGCATAAGCCGCGAATAGCCAGCCACGTCCCCGGCCAATATCGCCGACAACCTGCGCTCGACCCGGACTGGCCGCTCTTGCACCATGGCCCGCAATCCAACCTAGCAGTCTGCTGAAAAACTCGGAACGGATGTGATCTTGAGCAACAATCCAATCAAAAGCGGGCTCATCTTGAATCTATCGTTCGTTTCGGGTTGCAAAGGGAAAGTGACAGCAGCCATGGTTTCTGAGGCAACGTGCATCGCTTGCAATGTCAAGAGGATCTTAAAAGAAGTCACGCCTGTCGCCAGAGGGTACGTGATGCAGTCTCTCGAATGCCCGGAATGTAGCGAGCTGTTTAGGATCGTCGTTCGACACCGACGTTCGCACGCGAGCTATCGCGCGGCATTCGTTGACAGCGACGATTTCCGCGACAGTATAAAGAGATGAAGACGGCACGGGCGGATATGCCCCGCGCCGTATAAGGATCGCGCGCGGAGCAATCCGGGCCTGATTTTTTTGTTCCCGAGGTTCCACGGGAGCGATTGGAATTCACGTTTATCGAATTTGATTGTGGCCAAAATTGGCGTTGATCGGAGCAAGCGCAGGTTGCATATTTGTGGGATGGCGTCCCGTGATCATCGGTTGAAGGACTTCTTTGTCCCGTGTGCGGGAGGATTGGCCTCGCCGAACTTTCACAGATGGATGGCTCTTTCGATATAAAGGTGGATAGCGTTGCCGAAGGCTTTACGGTTTTCGAATCCATGCACGGCATCATCTTTTACTGCTCCTCGTGCAATGTCCCGGTGGGCGTGGCGAAAACAGGTTCAAGCGGACTCGGGCAATTCGTCTTCTGCACAACCGAAAAGCACGCTCAACGCTAGGAATGTGAGGTGTCCTGTCGTAATAAGCCAATCGGCAGAGAGGTGCATGGCGATCTAGTGAGCCGTCGCCAATCGCGTCCTAGCGTTTTGTGAAATTCACGTTGCAAGAGGGACGGTCAGATCTAGTACCACTTCCACGGGAGCCGTCGAATTTGGTGAGATACCTATTATTAAATTCTGTACCGAGCGGGCGGTGAAAAGGATCCCTCTGGCCACTCCAGCCTTTCTGCAAAATATCCGCCGTCCCATCTGGTTCAATAGTTCCATCGAAGGTTTGTGAGCCGGGCTTGCCGACCCGACCAAACTCCGCGTGGAAGACGCCGTCTGTGACTCTTCCGGTGAGATCAGTCTTCCAACCGGGCAATCCAGAATTGGTGGGTTCACAGACAAGCTTTCCCAGCCAGATTCCGTCGAAGCGTCGCCTGTCTTTTGCTGAGTCTGGTATCGTCAATGAAGCAATTCTGGTTCGGGCGAGACTCGCGAATGAACAGGTCGGAAATCGCGCGAGATGATCTTCATATGCCGCTTTTGTATTGATAGCCTCGGTACTCTTCCAATGGTCGCTTGCGGCTGCGCAAGGATCGACTGGTGCAGTCGTCGTAGCTGGGGTCGCGGTAATCTGCAATTTGCCGTTCAGATAAAACTCGCCGATCAGCGATAAGGACAACTCTGGAAGCTGCGCTTGATGGGTCGTTTGATAAACATCGGCGCTAATGCGGCGGAAAATGGTGCCTATCTCCTCCTTCGTCTCGACGTTCTTAAGGAACGCGGTCGTATAGGGACTGTTGCGACCGTCGCCATCGTCAGCGGTACGCCCGGGCTGCGTCGCATAGGCGATGATCATGCCTTCTGGGCTATCGATTTTTGCAAGACCTCGTCCGATGCTGGTACTGCGGGCGGTCCCGATGGAGCGTTTCAATTGCTCGGCGAGTGGGTTGTCGCGGCAAGAATCCAGCACAAGGATGCGTAAGTTCTTGGCCGGCTGCATGTCAGCGATGACATCGTCGACTCGAACCAGGCGCCGCAAGTCTGCCTCGTCGTTTAACTGGGCGTCCACCGGCACAAGGTAATTGATCCCTCCGAACTGCAGCGCATGCCCGGTATAATAGAACATCGCCACGTCTGCGGCGCGCGCCGCCCGGGCAAATTTAATCATCGCCTCATCCATTCCGGCCTTATCGAGATCGGTCGCAACTATGATCTCAAAGCCTGATCGTCTGAGGGCAGCGGCCACATCTTCGGCGTCGTGCACGGGATTCGGCAGATGCGGCACACGAACATAGGCGCTATTGCCGATGACAAGCGCAACCCGATTGTCGGCGAAGGCAGGAGTGACAATAGCGCTGATGAACACAGCAGCGAAAAAGGCAAATAGCACGTCTCGATGCATAAGCCCCTCCCGAAGTATACGACCATCATATTACAATCTGCTGTGTTCTGAAATGTGAGAAGCGTCACAGATGCGATATCGCTTCAGGTCGGTTCATGGCACGAATGCGAATTGCCGACTGCATTGAGTAATGTCCGAGTTCGAGGGCAAAGCGGAAAACACATGCTCGCACTGAGTTCTTCTCAGTTTGACCCATATGCGACATCGGCCGATAGCCCAAACACAGCGCGATTAGCCGGTTTTAAAGGTGGGTTCTACGCCTTCACTGTAGCGTGATGTGGCCCGTTCACGGAACGGGTCTAATTTCAGTTTGCCGGGCATTTCATTCCAAGGAGGGAAAACTGAAAAGTGAAGACAACGATCATCGCACTTTCTGCCGCCGCTCTCATCGCCGCCGCACCGGCCGTGCTTGCGCAGGGTGTAACAAGCAAAGCACCGGGTCTGCATAAGGTCTCTAAGAAACATCACTCGCGCGTCTCCGGCTACGCCGCGCTGCGTGAGATGCAAGCCAAGGGCTCGAAGACGGGCGATCGGGGAGCTTCCAGTTACGCACCTGACGAACGCAGTCGTTTTCTCGACAGTGTGAGACAAGGTGGCGGTGGCGGCGGAGGCGGAGGGAGTGGCATGTGAGCCCTCGCGCCGCACGAACAGGCGGTATCCGTCCTGCTTAATCGGTCGGGACTTTGGTGGCACGGGTTGGGATGCCTAAGCGCGGCAAGATGCCACGACCGCCGCCAGTGCCGTGTCCGGTCGCGCTTTGATGCGCGCTTTGATGCGCGAACATGGCAGACACGCGCCCATCTCCCAGCTTGAGGCAGAAGGTTATCCGTGGAGCGGATGCGGGTGCTGCAAGGGCACGGTGTGGGTGCCGAAAACTGCGAAGACGCTCGGTATCAGCATCCCACAAGCGCTTCTCACCGCAGCCGAAGGAAGTCGTCGACCAGGTTTTCTTGACTTCCGTCACTGGCATACGGTTTTCAATTTTCCATACAGGACAGGATCCCTGTCACAAACCAAATCTCATTTCCCTAAAAACTTTCCGGGAATGTTTCAAGCAAACTGGGGTTTACATCTGCGGCAGGAAAAACCGCCCCCTTTGGACAAGCAGGAGACACGCATGATCAACTCTGCGATCAGGTTTGTGACACTGGCCATGTTTCTGGCGGCGCTGGTTGCCGTGCCCCCCGTCATCCCGGCTTTTGCCGCCGGAGGCGGTGGTGGTGGTGGTGGTGGTGGTGGTGGTGCTGGTGCTGGTGGTGAAGATCCTTTTGCTTCTCCTTATACTTCCACTACACCGGCTTCGCCGGCTACCAAGGCCATCCGCACCACTCACAAGGGCAAAAAGAAGCCCGCCAAACAGTCCAGCATCGACGACCCCGCATTTGCGCAGGGTTACCGCGCGGCCTACGCAACGATCTACGACCGCAATGACTATGCTGCCGCCATCGATCAGTTGAAGGCGCTCGGCCACGACGATCATCCGAATGTGGCCAATCTGATCGGTTATTCCTACCGCAAGCTTGGTGACTACAAGCTCTCGCAAGTCTGGTACGAGCGCGCGCTGAAAGCCGATCCGAACCATGTGCTGACGTGGCAGTATTACGGTCTGTGGCAGATTGAGCAGGGCAACCGCGATCAGGCGCAATATCATCTGAGCCGGATAGCTGCGATTTGCGGGACCGACTGCGAGGAGTATCGATCACTGGCGGCTGCGCTCGAAAAACCGTCCGGCATCGGTCTCGTTTATTGAGTCTAGCCGCAACGCCATTCATTGGGCGCATCGGCCGCGCCAAAGGCCATGTCTGAGTTTGTGCAGGTTTTCGGATGCCGGCATGACGAGGCTATCCACGCGCTGCGGCGGCCGGCGTCCGAAAAGCGCCACGGCACGAAATCGCGGGAAGTGGGGCACCGGCGGTGCTGCGGGGCTATGGAGATTTAGCCGCGGTACGTGATTTGAGTGCCGCGTAATAATTTTTCGAAGGGTGTATTGGCCTCGAAGGCATGCACAACTTTGGCGTTCTGGCACAAGTATTGCTAACTGGGGAAAGTAGGTTTCTCTGCCTATGTGATTTCAAAGAGTTAGGCGTTGCAAAACGGTCACGTTCGACAACTTCTGCGCGATCAGCCTTACGACACCCTTGGAGCATCATAGCGCGATCCAATTTTTGAAGGCCGCAACAAACCTCAATGTTGTCCAACCGAAACTGTTTCAAGCTTCTCGTCAAGATGATCACCGCTTCTCCGATTGCACGGTGTCCGTCATTCAAATTCTTGACGATGCAGATGCAGCCTTCCGCATCTTGGGCGCGGAATTGCGGACCGTTCTATCCGCGACCACCATGTTCGCAGACAAGCCGCACAGCCTCTGACGATCTTGCCTCCAGTTGCCGCACTCGCGGTTGGGCTACCCGCGCAGCGGGCTATCGCGCAGCGGTTTAGTGCTTTGACCCATAAGCGACATTCAGCTTGATCAGCGTCAGCCGGTTGGGTGCCATTTCTCTATCGCCGCCCGTTCGTATCCTGTTATGATCTAGCATTGCGCAAGGGCGTGCCCCCTAAGGCTCTAGGAATGGCTTGATGAGACGGCGCGAGTTCATCACACTTATCGGCGGTGCGGCGGCTTGGCCTCTACGGGCGCGGGCACAGCAACCGTCTAAGACCATGAAGCGCATGGCACTTGTAGACCCGTCGGACAAAATTACCGACATGTTCGTAACAAACCCTATTGTCTATAGATGCGGATTCCGACGAAGTCGCCCGGGTATAATGGGATGATGTCGCCCGGGATTCCTGAATGATGTCGCCCACCGTAACGGAATGATGCCGCCCGGGTCGCGAGCCTCGCTGGCCGATGGATTTGTGTCACCGGCGATGGTGGTTGGTCAAGCCTTCTGGTTCTGTTTGCCTCGTGTCCGGCGCATGCTTTCGCCGGCGAGTTCGATGCGGTGGGCGTTATGAACGAGACGGTCCAGGATGGCGTCGGCATAGGTCGGATCGCCGATGATTTCGTGCCAACGGTCTACTGGAAGCTGGGAGGTAATCATCGTGGAACGGCGTCCGTAGCGTTCCTCGAGGATTTCCAGGAGATCGTGCCGGGCGGCGGCGTCGAGCGGCTCCAAGCCCCAGTCATCGAGAATGAGAAGATCGGCGCGGCCCAGGTTGCGCAGAAGACGCGGATGGCGTCCGTCGCCACGCGCCAGAGCGAGGGCCTCGAAGAGCCGAGGCACGCGTTGATAGAGGACCGAGCGGTTGTCGCGACACGCCTTGTGGCCGAGCGCCGAGGCCAGCCAGCTCTTGCCGACGCCGGTTGGGCCGATGAGCGCCAGATTATCGTGAGCGTTGATCCATTCGCCCTCGGCCAGCTTTTGGAACAGGGCGCGGTCAAGACCGCGGGGATTGCGATAGTCAACGTCTTCGACGCAGGCCTGCTGGCGCAATTTGGCGACGCGCAGCCGCGCCATGAGGCGCTTGTCCTGTCGCCATGATGTTTCGCGATCAAGCAGGAGCCCCAGCCATTCGTGATGGCCGAGGCCGTCGGCTTCACCGCCGGCCGCTATCTCGGCGAAGGCCTTGGCCATGCCATGCAGGCCAAGGGCGTGAAGTTGGTCGAGAGTTGGATGTTTGAGCAAGTTCGTCTCTCCTAATTGTAGTAGCGCGGACCACGGATGTTGGAATGCAGGATCGGCGTTCCGTCCGTGACGCGCTTTTGCGCGGGGCGTCGATCGAGGTGGTTGTCGAGGATGGATTTCACCGAACCGTAGGTACGGGCGCCGATGTCGATGGCGCGGTCCGCCGCCGCCTCGAGACGCCCGGCACCATACGGCCGGGCCAGCCGAACGATCCCCAGGCAGGCGCGAAAGCCCTGTTCTGGATGTGACCTATGCTCCAGGATCAGCTCGCAGAGTGCCGCCGTCGCCGGTCCGATCAGGCGTGCGTCGGTACGGATGCGCTCGATTGTCCAGCCAGCGTAACGCCGATGGCTGGACGGCATGTGTTCGGGGATGGTCGTGTGCTTGTGATTCCCGCTCATGCGCATGTGCGCGGCAATCCGCTCGCCCTTGAGGAATATTTCGACCGTCCTCGCGGTCAGCCGCGCGTCGACCTCGGCGCGGGCGAAGCGATGGGGGACGCTATAGTAATGAGCAGCGACCTCGATGTGATAGTCGATACCGACGCGGCGCGTCCGCCATTCGGAGAACTCGTAAGGTTCGGTCGGAAGGGACTTCAGCGCCGGGCGATCGATCTGTTCGAGCAATTGCCGGCGCGTTACGCCGAGCCGCCGGATCGGGCGCTCTTCGTTGAGATGCGTCATCAGATCGGCGATCGCCGCATTGACCTCCGCCAGGCTGTAAAAAGTTCGATGGCGCAACCGCCCGAGAAGCCATCTCTCAACGATGAGCACCGCCTGCTCGACTTTTGCTTTATCCCTCGGACGTCTCGGCCTCGCTGGCAAAATGGCGGTGTCGTAATGCGCCGCCATCTCGGCGTAGGTTCGATTGACCTGAGGATCGTAGAGACAAGCCTTGATAACAGCGGTCTTGGTATTGTCCGGCACGAGCAAATGCGGAACGCCGCCGATCACCTCGAGGGCGCGGACATGGGCGTCGATCCAGTCGGGCAGCGCCTGCGTCCAGCTCGCGTGCGCAAAAGTGAAGCTCGACGCGCCGAGCACGGCGACGAAGATTTGCGCCTTGCGGATTTCGCCGGTCAGCCGGTCGATGACGACCGGAACCCCATCGCCGGCGTAATCGACGAACAGCCGCTCGCCGGCCGCGTGCGTCTGCCGCATCGTCGGCGACAACTTCGATTCAAAGCCGCGATAGAGCTCGCAAAACCGCGAATAGCTGTAACCGCCGGGATTGGCGGCGATATATTCATCCCAGACGATCACCAGGGTGACGTGCTTGCGCTTCAGCTCCCGATGAACCGTCGGCCAATCCGGCTCGGCGTGGCGGCGATGGCCCCGTTTGGTCCCGTGATTGGGGTAAAGCGCCGCCTCCAGGTCGTCGTCGCTCATGCCGTCCGGCAAGGGCCAACCCAGCCCGGCGCCCTCGAAACGCCTCAACGTCTCGCGCGCCGTCGAGGCGGCTATGCCTAGCCGACGCGCGATTTCGCGCGTTGAAATACCGGCGAAAAACTTCAAACGAATGATCTCGCGCACCTGGCGCATCGCAACTCTTTCCGCTGGCATCATCGCTCCCTTGGATTGCCAAAGGAGGGACCCTAAACAGGCCAGCGGAGGCGCTCGTCGCTATTCCAGACCCCGGGCGGCATTATTCCGTTCCGGTGGGCGGCATCATCTCGTTATGGTGGGCGGCATCATTCCGTTACGGCGGGCGACATCATCTCGTTATCATGGGCGGCTTGGACAGGAATCAGCAGCTCAAGCGCAAAGCGGCGGGGGTGCACCAGCGAGCTCACTTACTCGAGATCAAGTTGGCCCGTTCGCCGGCAGGGCCGAAGCGGAAGTGGAAATGACGTTTCAGCCTGGGGATACGGTCCGCCTTAGCAAGCTTGGCG
>WNFD01003479.1_pt1 | contig 17656 bp, 11 predicted proteins | sample 5400491 | NCBI WGS metagenome assembly WNFD01 (sample SAMN13153343, study PRJNA577476) | soil metagenome | isolation source: 120 cm saprolite under Douglas fir tree site 2 hole 2 replicate 2 | place: USA:California | collected 2015-04-18 | reverse complement strand
TCTGCGGCGATTGTCAGGCTTTGCCGCGATCCAGAGCTGCGAGAGCGGCTCGGCAGCGCCGCCCAGGAAAAAATGAAACGCTATACTTGGAGTGAGTCGGCGCGCCGTCACGAAATGGTTTTTAACCGGGCGATGGGATTTAATACCGACACCGTGGTGCTGGCGAAACCAAAGACTTCCACCGCAGAAGACGTCCGAGTCGTGTCTTGAACCAATACATCAATACTCCAGCAAGGTCCGGAAACACCATGACCACGCTAGCGATTCGATTCACGCCGAATTGCTGTTGGTCCGCAGAAAGGGACGCGGTAGCGCATGATCACGCTGGGGATTAATTATTCGCAGATGCACGATTCGTCGGCGTGCATCGTGCGCGACGGCGAGCTGTTGTTTGCCGTGGCGGAGGAGCGCATCAGCCGGCTGAAGCACGATGCCGGCTTTCCGAAAAACGCCATTCGAGCGTGTCTGGACTTCGCAAATGTGGGAGCGGAACAGCTGGACGAAGTGTGTTTCGGCTGGCAGACGGCGGGGCCGGTCTTCCGGCACGATTTGAAGTGCTACGCCACGGGGAAAATGCCGCTGACGTATCTCAACGGGCTGAATTCGACGCTGCACTTCCTGAGCATGTGGCATCAGGAAAGCGGAGCGAAGCAATTCGCGCAGCAATTCGGGCCAACGAAAGCGAAAATGCGGTTTGTCGATCATCACCTCGCGCACGCCATCAGCGCGTATGCTTACTCGGGGTTTGACGATGCCGCCGTCGTGGTCATGGATGGCCGCGGCGCCTGGGAAGCGACGACGATCTGGCGCGGGCACAACGGAAGGCTGGACCCGGTGCTGATGATTCCGTTTCCAGATTCCGTGGGATATTTCTACAGCGAATTCACTCAGTTTCTCGGCTTTCAGCGCAACAGTGACGAGTGGAAAGTGATGGGGCTGGCGCCCTATGGGAAGCCGGGCGTGGATTTGTCCGCTTTCATCGACTTGAAGGCAGCGCCGTATCGCATTCACACGAAGCGGCTGATCGCCAACGGCGCGACGCCGTTCGCCGGCATGACGGCGCTTCTCGGCCCGGCCCGCTTTCCAGAGAGCGACATCGACGACCGGCACAAAGACATCGCTTACGCCGTCCAAGAGGCTTGTGAAGCAGCGATGATGAACGTGGTGCGGATGGCGATCGAGAAAACGCGGTGCCGGAACGTTTGCCTTGCCGGAGGCGTGGCGCTGAATTCGAAAGCCAATGGGAAAATTGCCGCATCCGGTCTCGTCGACAAAATGTTCGTGCAGCCCGCGGCCTCGGATGATGGAGTGGCGCTTGGTGCGGCGCTCGCTCCGTATCTCGACCACAACGGAAAATTGCCGAACAAGCCGATGCGGCACGGATACTGGGGGCCGTGCTTTGACGACGATGCGATCGAAGGCGCGCTGCGCACGTATAAATTGCGCTACATTCTGCTGCCGGACCCCGCGTTAACAGCGGCGGAACTGCTTTCGCAGGGGAAAATTCTCGGCTGGTTTCAGGGACGCATGGAATTTGGGCCGCGGGCTCTCGGCAGCCGGTCGATTCTCGCCGATCCGCGCGATCCGGAAATGAACGCCAAGGTCAACAAGGCGGTGAAGTTCCGGGAGTGGTGGCGGCCGTTTGCGCCTTCCTTCAAGAAGGAAGCGGCGGGCGAATACCTGGAGAGCGCAACGGATTCACCATTTATGATTCTGACGGCGCAGGTGCGCCTGGAAAAACGCGGCGTAATTCCGTCCGTCACGCACGTGGACGGCAGCGCGCGGCCGCAGACCGTCGAGAAAGAGGTCAATCCGCTCTACTGGCGGCTGATCGACGAATTCGGAAAGCGCACGGGGGTGCCCGTCATTATGAACACGTCGTTCAATCTGCGCGGCGAAGCAATCGTGCACACGCCGACCGATGCAATACGGACATATTTCAGCTCCGGCATGGACGCGCTGGTGATCGGAAGCTTCTTCGTCGAAAAATGAGCATTTTGAAATGAGCGGGCAGCGTGTCATCGCACTGCTTGGGCGGCCCGACGCGCCCACTGACGCGGTCGAAGAGTATTGCCGCTACCTCGGCGAAGCTCTGCTGGCGGAAGACTTCGAATTGGTCATCGAGCGGGTTGCGTGGCCCGAAAGCGGGTGGACCCGCGCGGCGAACGCGCTGCGACGGCGGGCAAAAGGGTGGCGTGGTGCGTGGGTTTTGGTGCAATACACGGCGCTGGCATGGTCCGCGCGCGGTTTCCCGCTGCGATTTCCCCGAGTTCTTAAAACTCTCAAAGCCGCCGGAGTCCGCGTGGGCGTCATTTTTCACGACGTTGAACCCTACAGCGGAAAGCGTGTGATTGACGGAGTGCGCCGCCGCGCCCAGTTGCACGCCATGCTCGAAGCGCTGCGCGTTTGCGACGCGGCCGTTTTCACAATTCCAATGGAAAACATTTCCTGGATCAAACGCCAATCAGGCAAGGGATGCTTCATTCCCGTCGGAGCAAATTTACCCACGTCCGGGGAAGCCAACTCGAGGAAGGGCATTTCGACGGGCGGAAAATTGAGCGTCGCCGTCTTCGGCATTACCGGCGGGGAATCGGGACGAAAGGAAATCGACCAAATCGTCGAGGCCGTTCGATTTGCTGTTTCCCGCGTCGGGAATCTGCGGCTGATTGTTCTGGGTCGCAATGCGCAAAGCGCCGAGGCGGAGCTGAGAAAACGTTTTCGCGATATCGCGGTCGAGCTGCACGTGCTGGGAGTTCTACCGGCAGAAGACGTGGTGCGCAGTCTCTCCGTTTCCGATGTTTTGCTCTTTGTGCGCGGACATATATCCACGCGGCGAGGCAGCGCCATCGCGGGGATTGCCTGCGGGTTGCCCGTGATCGCGTTCGAGGGCCCGGAAACGGCGGCGCCGATCACCGAGGCGGGGTTGGCGCTTTTTTCACCGCAGAGGAAGGGGGACCTGGGGGATGTGCTGCTCCGCGTATTGGAGGACGAGCACTACCGCGCCTCGCTGGCACAACGAAGCTGGCTGGCCCAGCGGCAATATTTTTCATGGCGCGCGATTGCCGCGCGCTACGCAGAATTCATGCGGAGAGAGAAGTAGGGAGCGCGGGCTTGCAAGAGGCGAGCGGAACCCAAGGGATCACCGGCACAGAGCTTCGATCAAGACTTCCTTTTTTTCCTCAGCAAGCCTGGTCAAGGCGTCGAGTGACGCGAAGTAACCACCCACAGCGGCCGCGGCTAAAAAAATGAAGGCTTCGGCGGGCAGCCAGAGATTGCCGGTCCAATTTCCCGTGAAAAGAATCACGGCGGAAATGCCGCCCATCAAAATCTGCGAGCCAAACGCAACCAGCACAGCCATGCCGGATTGGCGCTGGCCGCGCATCTGGCCGAATTCCATCTTGCGTGGAAAGGTGATCGAGGACCAGTTGGCAACGGTGAGCTGACCCACAATGGTGAAAATGATGGCGGCGCAGGTAGCCACCAGCATGTGGGCCGAAGGCAGACCGACGCGCCACGCGAGCATCGCGAGGGAAAGCGCGATTTCCAGCGAGAGCACGGAGACCAGCATCAGATTCTTCCCAAGCAATACATCGCGGAAGCGCAACGGGGCGGTGAAGTAGGTCTGAATGCCGCGGCCTTCGTAAGCAAAGCTGTTGTAAGCCGGCGCCATCAGAATCAGGATGAGGTAGGCCATCATGCCGGGGAAAAACATCTCTGCGGAGACGCCCCTGCCACCCAGAGTCGGATGCCTTCCGCCAAAATTCAAACTAAAGATGAGTACCAGCAGCGGGGGCATCAGCAGCGTGAGATAGGCAAAACTGTTGCGAATGAGATAGCGGAACTCTTTGCGAACGATTGCCGCCACAGGTGGCGAAAGCAAACTCAAGCGATCAGGACCATCGTCTTTCTCAGTGATTGGACGGACGGGCGCACGGGCCGGCGCCGCGGTTTCACTGAGTTCTTCGCCGCGATATTGCGCGCCTAAGCGGCGCCACAAGAGAGCGCTGAACAAAACCAGGTAGAGCAGGAGAATAGCAAAAGTCAGCAAAAATTCCGCGGGTTGCAGGCGAGTTACCGCGGCCAGGGAGCGGCCCGCAAGGGATGGGGGGAGCCATGCGAAGTAAGGCAAAAGGCGCAGGAATACCAGCCGTACCAATGCGCCGTAACGCTGGATCAGGGGCGAAAGAAAATTCAGCGAAATCATGGAGAGAACAAAAAGGCCGAGGAAAAGTTCCCGAGTCCGGCGGCGGGCGAGCAAGCGCTCCAGCCAGGAACCAATGAGCCGCTCCAGCGTCACGTTGAACAGCATATACGCGGCAACGATCAGCAGCATGGCCGGCAACACGCCTGGTGTGGCGGCCGTGGCTCCGGCAGTCATCGCCAGCAGCCAGCAGACCGACGCGAGCGCCGAGAAATCGGCGAATCCATAAGCCAGCCCAATGATGTAGAACGCGCGGAGGCTCAGTGGGAAGCGAAGCAGCGTTCGGAACTCGAAATTCGCCCCGAAGCCCGCCACAAAGACCGGGAAAATCTGCCAGAAAAGAAAAATGCCCCAGAAAAGCAACGCGATCCACGCCGGGCGGCCTTGGGAAAGAGAGGCATAGGCGCCCGCGTAAAAGGCAAAACAGAATCCGATCACCAAGATGCCGCTGAAGACGCCCGTAAGGATCAGGCCGATCAGGTCGAGACGATTATTTTTCTTGCGCAGACTGTTCCGCAGAATTCGCCAGCGAAGTCCGGCGACCAGACGGATCTGCTCGAAGAGACTGACGGACTGCGTCACATCAGCCATGAAAGCTCCTCGAGCTGCGGGCGTTCCGTGCCGTCCTGGCCAACGATCGAAAGGAAAATCTGCTCGAGCGTCGTCTTGCTTCCGGCCTCTCCCGAAATCCCAGCGCGCAATTCTTCCAGGGAGCCCTGCGCGACAAGCCGCCCTTTATGAATGATGGCCACGTGGCTGCACAGCCGTTCGACGATTTCCAGGACGTGGGACGTCAGGAAAATTGTTGTGCCGCGTTCGGTCATACGCGCCAGGAGCGCCTTCAGTGCGCCTGCCGCAAGTGCATCCACACCTTCGAACGGTTCGTCGAGGAACAGAATGCGCGGCCCGTGAATCACAGCGGCTGCGAGAGCAAGCTTCTTCTGCATCCCGTGCGAGTAATCCGCAATCATGGTCTTGGGCCGATCGGCGAGTTGCATGAAATCGAGCAACTCCTCCGAGCGGCGTTGGGTAGTCGCGCGGTCCAGGCCGTACATCCGGCCGACAAACTTCAGATACTCGGAGCCCGTCAAGCGCTCGAAAAGGCCCATGCCTTCCGGAACAACGCCTATCTGGCGTTTTACTTCGACCGGATTCGCGGCAAAGTTCACGCCGAGAAGCTGAATGCTGCCGGAGGTTGGCGCAAGCAAGCCGGTCAGAATCTTGATCGTCGTTGATTTCCCAGCGCCATTTGGTCCCAAAAAACCGAAGAATTGGCCGGCCATCACCTGGAGATCGATGCCGTCGACCGCAGTGAGGGTTCCAAATCTCCTTGTCAGGTTTTGCGTCTGAATAGCCACTTCCGACATAGGGACTCCCTCTCCGCCGTCTCAAGAGTAGAATGCAAAACTCTAGCACGAGTCGTGTTGATCTTCGGACAAAGCACAGATGGAAGTCAGAGCGCTGGAGTGAAGTCAGGAGTGTTTTTGAGGGTTGGCTGATGCGGTGCTGAGCTGCAATTCCTTTGCCGGCAAGGCCGCCAGGAGCGCTGGTAGTTCCACGCGGAAGACGGCTCCGCCTTCTTGCCGGTTGTAGGAAAGAATTTTTCCGCCGTGCTCCTGAACGATCCCGAAGCAAATGCTGAGGCCCAGACCCGTGCCCTTGCCAACCGGCTTCGTCGTATAGAAGGGATCAAAAACGCGTTGCGGGTCCTTGAGGCCGGGACCGGTGTCGGAGAACAGTACGACGACATTGGAGCGGTCGCGGATCGTTTTGATGGTCAGAACGCCGCCGCTGGCTGCTTCCATGGCTTCCAAGGCGTTGCTGATAATGTTGAAGAAAACCTGCATCAACTGATTTCCATCTCCGCGAACGCCGGGGAGAACGGACTCGAGCTGCAACTCAATTCGCGTTGTCCCGGAGCGCAGGTCGAGAGCGCGAAGTTGCACGGCGTTGTTCACAACGGTGTTGATGTCTAGCAGCGTGCGCTCGGCAGGCACCTGGCGCGCGAAACTTAAGAGATTGCCGACCAGGGTTTTTGTGCGGCGCGCCTGATCGCGGATTTTTGAAGCGGTCGCGCGGGCTTTCTCCGGAACAGTGGGATCATCGGCGAGCAGATCGGAAAAACCGAGGATCGCCGCGAGCGGATTGTTGATTTCGTGCGCCGCGCCGGCGGCAAGCTGGCCAAGAGAAACGAGCTTTTCCGATTGCACGATCTGCGCCTGCAGCCGTTTCAGATTCTCGATGGATTGTTCCGACCGGGCGAGAAGCCGCGAGCGGTCCCGGTCAGCCAGATGGGTACGCAGGAAAATCAACAACGCGAGCGGGACGGAGGCAATCAAGGTGGCCATCAGACGAAAATCACGAACCTCGGGATCGTCATGGCTAAACCGCAGCGTATAGATCGCGAACACAGGAAGCGAAATCACCGCCGCCATCGCCAGGCGAGCCGGCCAGACATTTTCTTCCGAAGTCGAATCTGGATCCGAGTCGTAGGCGCTTTCGGCGGGAGCATCCAACCTGTCTTGATTCTGATAGGCGATGACGCCGGCCAGGGCAAACCACAGGAAGTGTGAAAGTAGAGGAAGATCATACCAACTCCCCGTGTAGTACCGGCCAGCCGGAATGGCAACGTTAATCATCAGAGAAGAGAGCAAATAGAGAGTTGCGCCACCAAAGAGATTGGCGTATACGATCCGCCAGACTCCGCTGGAGGCCAGCCACAAAGCTGCCAGTCCGCCGACGATGACCATGTTCTGAATGTTGGCCAGCAGATTGTAGTTGTAATTGTATTGGGCGACCATCGGCGACGCATAAATCCACGGCAGGACTGCAAAGGCATAAAGGAAAGTCCACCAGGTGAACAAGAGCACGAGATCCAGGTACCCGAAACGCAATCGGATTTCGCCACGCCGGCGATGTGGACGCAACGCGAGCGCCGCCATCATGGGGATGCCGCGCAGGAAGAACAGGATATCTCCCGTATTCAGATCGGGAAGGGGCTTGTGGAGGTAGACCTCGTGGTAGGTCCATTGGAATTGCCCGATCATCCAAAGAGTGCAGCTCATGGCGATCAGCATCCAGAAGAGGTTCCGCCGCCACTGGGGCGTGCCCGCATTCAGGAGCAGGCCGGCATTGGCCAGGAGCGGCACGAGGCACTGTATGAGATTGCCGAATGTGTTAAGCGACTCCGAGTCGCGCTTCAGCGACAGCGAAGCGGTGAAGTAGATGATGAGGATGAATATCCAAGTCCCCACCATCCAGGCGATTCTGCGGGAAGAAGACATACTCTTGCTATTTCCAGTGTAGGCGCACAGGACCAGGATGCGTACGGGCAATCACTCCAGCTTGGCCAAAAGATAAACGAATGACGGGCTGGAACCACTCGAGGACACGACTCGTAACCTAAAATTGCTGGCGGAGGAGGAGGGATTCGAACCCCCGAGACCCTTTCGGGTCTAACGGTTTTCAAGACCGCCGGTTTCAACCGCTCACCCACTCCTCCGTTTTTAATTCTAACGTATTCTGCGAGTTAGCGGCCAATTTGCTACACTGGCGACTCGAACTGCTGCATTTTGGTGCAGGGTGTAGCAAAATTGTAGCAGTAACAGGCGCAAAATGCCCAAAAACGGCGCAAATCCAAAAGACTGAAAATCTCGCTATCTTGCAACTGGCAAAGGGATTGGTTGAATTTTCAGCAAGATAGCGAACGACCGGTTTTATTTTTCAAGTCCTGACGTTTCAACCGCTTACGAAGTGAGAAGTGCGCAAGGGTTCATCCTCGAAAAACAACTACATCGGTTTCGAACGCTCTGTCACTCCTTGGGCACGAGCGGATGGGAAGCGGCAAGAAAGCGTGGGAGAGGATCAGGAAGAGTCTCCGAGCTCTCGGCTGTTAACCGAAATGTTGGAGGTTCGAATCCTCCCCGGGGGAAGCCAATATTCTTTGGTCTCAAGCAATTACAGCGTTTGGGTAGAACATTCGGCTCACGACCGAATGCTGGCCAACTCGCAGGTAGGTAGGAGGGACGCGCCTGCCTCATGAGCAGGGGCGCTACCTTTGGAAATTTTGGTTGAGAGTGACACTCGCTCGATCAATCTATTTTACCTCACGTCGCAGGCCACCTGCCGACGAAGCAAGTGCTAACATCCTTTGAACCTTGGGTCAGGGGTCCATTAGCTCAGGAATTTTATGTTGAACAGTTAACTAACCGACGGAATTGCATGTTGTATCGTCCTTGGCGCGGGCGTAACATGCTCCCCATAGGAGCTTCGCGTCGAACCTTAACTTAGCTCCTTCAGCGGGGTTCGGATCGCTTTTCCCCTTCCACCGAAACCCTGAATTGACATCAGTTAAAAATGTTGTGCGATCAGTGCTTGTTGCGGCGTGCGTATTTGCATGACCGCAATCTGCGCTAGGCGCCACGCCAGTGGCTGCAAACGATGGCCACGGGGCGTCGATTGTGATGATTCGACACCGAGTCGCGGGCAGCTGCACGGGTTGAAGAACCGAGTAGAGGAGGAAAGTGATGGCCGACCGAACGGCGGGGAAAAGGAAAGCTCTCATTGTTGGACTCCAAAGCCGTGTTTGCGCCCTGCCGCTCACACACATCATCGAGACGATGCGTCCCCTGCCCATCGAATCGCTGGCCGACGTTCCGTCGTTTGTAAGCGGTGTGGCGATCATCCGAGGGATTCCCACGCCTGTTGTGGACTTAGGAGCCATTCTCGGAACACCCAACCAATCTACAGAGCGTTTCGTTACGCTTCGCGTGGGAGACAGGCAAGTGGCGCTTTCCGTGAAGGCCGTCCTCGGTGTCCGCGACCTCGACACTATCACGACGATCCGGGAGCTGCCTCCGCTCTTGCAAAGAGCTTCGAAAGACGTGGTTGAAACGATTGGCACGCTCGACGAACAAGTGCTGATGGTCTTGCGGGCAGGCTGGGAGTTGCCGAACGAGGTTTGGCAGTCCCTGACGGCACAGGAGGCGGTCTCGTGATTGTGGCACCTGCCTCCGCCGAGATCGAATGCTTTCGGGGCTTGGTGGCCGAGCGCCTTGGGCTCTATTTCGAGGACTCCAAACTGGACTTCCTTGCCGATGTCCTTCGGCAGCGGATGGAAAAGACAGGATGCCAGCACTTTTCATCGTATCAAAAGCGTATTTCGTCCTTCGCTGAGGAACGTGGTGAAACTTGCGCTCTCGCCGAGCACCTGACCGTAGGCGAGACCTACTTTTTTAGATACACGGAGCACTTCCAGGCGTTTGTTGAAGTCGTGCTGCCAAACAGGATTCAAGCGCGAGGAGGTGACCGCCGACTCCGAATCCTTTCCGCCGGATGCGCGTCAGGCGAGGAGCCGTATTCTCTCGCGATCCTCGTACGCGAGCGGTTCCCGGAACTTGCGTCCTGGGACGTTGAGATCCGCGGCTTCGATGTCAATTCCTCAATGGTAGGAAAAGCCAAGCAAGCACGGTATTCCCCCTGGTCACTCCGGGAGACTCCCGATGATCTGCAGTCGAAGTATTTTCGCGGCCACGGCCGCGACTTTCAGTTGGACGAGGCCGTGCGGTCGGCGGTCCGATTTGAGGAACGAAACCTGATCGAGCACGACCCTTTGTTTTGGCAGCGCGATAGTTTCGACGCTGTTTTCTGCCGCAACGTGACGATGTACTTCACGATTGACGTTGCGCGATCCGTCGTTAGCCGCATCGCTCAGTCCCTTGTACCCGGAGGCTTTTTTTTCCTGGGACACGCGGAGACGCTCCGCGCTGTCTCTCACGAATTTCATCTGCGTCACACGCACGAAACCTTCTACTACCAGCGCCGGGAAGTCCACGAGAAAGACGGCGCGATGACTCTCCCGCTGGAGACGGCGGAGTACAGTTCCTTCCGGCGACCCGTCCCCGAGTTGGTCGAGCCCAACGATTCCTGGTTCAGTGCCATTCGCCGGGCGTCAGAGCGCATCGCGAACCTAACTCAGGAAAGAAATGGAATGGCCGTGAGCACGCCCGCAAGCACGATGCCGCCCATAGCGAACCCGCGGCCAGCGGCTTGGGATCGGACAGTAGCGATCGAGCTGTTGCGAAGAGAAAAATTCTCAGAAGCCATGGAGCTTCTTCGCGCTCTCCCAGCGGAGTCGCAGACCGATCCGGATGCGCAACTACTCATCGCCGTGCTTCTCACCAACGGAGGCGAGCTGCCGGAGGCAGAGAAAGTCTGCCAGCATGTCCTGAATCTGGATGAATTGAATTCTGGCGCCCACTACTTGATGGCGCTCTGTCGGGAGCATGCCGGCGACCAGGCCGGCGCTGTGCAGCACGACCAGACGGCCGCCTACTTGGACTCGGCTTTCGCCATGCCGCATCTCCACCTGGGACTCGTCGCAAAGCGTTCAGCGGATGTGGAGACGGCTCGACGCGAGCTTGGACGAGCGCTACCGCTTCTTGATCGCGAAGACGCATCGCGAATTCTTCTCTTCGGAGGTGGATTTACCCGCGAGGCCCTCGTCGAGTTTTGCCGCGCGGAACTTCGCGCCTGTGGAGGTGCCTCTTGACGTCACTATCGCCCATTACCACGAAGGTCGCGGAACTACGGAGCGTCTTCGATCGAGCCCGAGCGGCCCCGTCTTCCTCTGGTGTGGAGGAACAGGCGGTAGACCTGCTTGCCATCCGCGTATCCCGGGACGCTTACGCAATCAGATTGAGCGAGATCTCGGGCCTTGTCACCAACAAGAAAATCGTTGCGTTTCCGACCCCTATTCCTGAGCTGCTCGGAGTAGCGGGTATCCGCGGTGCCCTCGTTCCCGTGTACAGCCTAGCGATGCTCCTTGGCTACAACGCAGAAACAGAGCGAACTCGTTGGCTCGCCTTGTGCGGAACCGAGGACTCCGTTGCCTTGGTACTTAGCGACTTCGAAGGTTACATCCGGGTTCCTCTGACACAACTCTACGCGGCCGAGCAAAAGGACGTGGCTCACACGCACGTGCAGCATGTGGTGCGCGCGACGGACATGGTTCGTGCCGTCGTCAGTATTCCTCTCATCAGAAAAACGATTCAAAGACGCTGCGCCCACGACGGCGTTTCGAAGGAGCGATGACATGTGGACATTCGGTCGAAAGATAGCTGCTGGATTCACCCTTGCATTCTTGCTGTTACTGGGAATCGGCGCAGTCTCGTATCGCAGCATAAACGCGCTCACGAGCACCAGCCAGTCGGTTACCCACACCCATCAGGTGCTGGAACATATCGGGGAGGTGCTCAGCCTATTTAAGGATGCCGAAACTGGGCAACGTGGCTACGTCATTACCGGCGACGAAGCCTTCCTCGAGCCCTACCAGACGGCGGTTGGCAGTATCCACAACGTCGTGAAGGATCTCCGGCAGCTGACGGCTGATAACGCCAATCAACAATCACGGATTGACAAAATGGAGCCGCTCGTCGCAGCGAAGCTGGCCGAGCTGAAGCAGACCATCGACTTGCGCAGGAAGGGGAACCTTGAAGAAACGACGAAGATTGTCCGCTCGGGCGAGGGCAAGAAGATCATGGACGATCTTCGGTTGGTCTTGACTCAGATGGAACGTGAGGAACGGGATCTGCTTAAGCAACGCGCCGACGAAGTGGAGGCGGCTTCCAGCGGCGCGAAGTCGACGATCATTTACGGCACAGCGTTTTGCCTCGTGTTCGTTATGGCAGCAGGTTTTTTCATTACCCGTTCTCTTAGTGGCCAGATAGGAGCGGCAGTTCGGCACGTGCAGAGCTCCTCGGCCGAGCTCCAGTCAGCAGCTAACCAGCAGGCGTCTGGCGCAAAAGAGTCGTCGACGGCCATGAATGAGATCACTACGACGATCAGCGAACTTCTTGCCACCTCGCGGCAAATCGCCGAAAGCGCGCAGCGCGTCGCTCACGTAGCCGAAGAAACGTCGTCGGCGGCGCGATCCGGCGACACTACGGTGCAGAAATCGCATGAATCCGTGAACAGCATCAAGCGCCAGGTCGATCTGATTGTTAGCCACATGCTCGATCTCGGGAAGAAGTCACAGCAGATTGGCGGTATTCTCGAGATCATCAACGAACTGGCCGAGCAGACCAACATTCTCGCTATCAACGCGACCATCGAAGCATCGGGCGCCGGGGATGCCGGAAAGAGATTTGCAGTCGTCGCGGACGAAATCCGCAAACTTGCCGACCGAGTGGGCGGCTCGACCAAGGAAATCCGCGTGCTCATCGAAGAAATCCGCGCGGCGGTCAACACGACGGTGATGGCCACGGAAGGCGGCTCCAAGGCAGTCGACCTTGGGGCGCGGCAGTTTGCGGAAGTAACCGCTGCGCTCAAGCAAATCACGGAGCTGCTCGGGACGACCACGGCGGCCGCAAGAGAGATCGAACTCAGCACGAAGCAGCAAGCCACGGCCGTGGAGCAGGTCAACGTAGCGGTTTCCAACGTCGCAAAGGCTGCCAAGGAAACAGAGGTGAGCTCGAGCCAGACACTTCAAACGGCGGGGCAACTGGCGGGATTGTCGCGCGATCTGATCCGGCTCATTCAAGCAACTGCGAGTGCCTGAAGAATGGCAAAGGACCAATACAAGTACTTCCGGATCGAAGCACGGGAACTCCTGGAGGGACTCAACCAGGCCGTGCTCGAACTGGAGCGAGGCGGCAGCCGAAAGGAGGTCCTTGGACGCCTCCTCCGCCTGGCGCACACGCTGAAGGGCGCCTCGCGCGTGGTGAAGCAGCTTGGAATCGCCGAGTGTGCCCATGCCATTGAGGACGCGTTCGCTCCCTATCGCGATGGGCATGAGGTAATTCCGCAGGAACGCACGAATCAGGTATTGGGACTGCTGGATACGATCGCCGGGAAAGTTGCGTCCCTGGATATGTCACTCGAGGAAGCGCAAGGAGAAACGCCGCGACCAGCGGGCGAAGAGCTCTTCGAAACAGTGCGAGTGGAGATTGAGGAAATGGACAGGCTGCTCGAAGGCGTTTCCGAGGCCTCCGTGCAGCTCAGGGCGCTTCGGCGGGAACTCGATACTCTGGACCGCGCGCGCCAGCTGGCCGGCAATCTCCTGGACAGCGTGTCGCTGCAACTCAAGATCGAAACCAACGGGAACCGGTGGATGGGTAACGGCTCGAAGGTCCGCACCACGGCTGAGGATCTTCGCACGTACTTGGAGCGACTCGGACGCAACCTCTCAATCGGAGTCGATCAGGTTGAAGCGGAGTTCACGCAGGTTCGCGATGCGACCAACCGCCTGCGGCTCTTGCCGGCAGCCACGGTGTTCTCCTCATTGGAGCGCGCCGTTCGCGACGCAGCCCAGTCCCTTCACAAGGAAGTGTTGTTCGAATCGTTTGGTGGAGCCAATCGCCTGGACGCACACGTCCTGGCGGCTCTGCGTGACGCCCTGCTGCACGTGGTTCGAAACGCTGTGGCTCACGGCATCGAGCACCCGCAGGAGCGTTTGGCTGCCAAGAAACGACCTCAGGGACGCGTCGAACTGCGCGTGGAACAGCGTGGTACACGTGTTGCTTTCCTCTGCCATGACGATGGGCGCGGCATTGATGTGGAGGCAGTTCGCCAGGTCGCCGTTCGCAAAGGCTTGGTGGCGGCCTCGGACGTCGCCTCTCTCGGGTTGGAGGAAGCGGTCAAGATCATCATGAAAGGCGGAGTGACCACGACCGGCGCCGTGGATGAGGTTTCGGGCCGGGGAATCGGGCTGGACGTCGTGCGGGAGACGGCGGCCCGGCTCAAAGGCGATGTCGCTGTCCGCAGCGAGGCCGGAAAAGGCACGACGTTGGAAATCTGTGTCCCCGTTTCGCTCTCCTCTCTGGCCGCGCTGGAAGTGGATGCGGGCGGGATGGTTGCCGCGCTGCCACTGGATTCCGTGCGCCAAACCTTGCGCCTCGCGGATCACGACATTGCCCACTCGGCGGAAAAGGATTCCATCGTCTACGAAGGGAAAGTCATCCCGTTCCTGAGTTTGCCAAGAGCATTGCGCAAGAAAGACGCGGACGACCAGAAGCGGCGCTTCTGGTCCGTAATCGTTCTGGAAGGGTCCTCTGGGGTGGCCGCCATTGGTGTCGATCGGTTGCTGGGCACGGCAAATGTTGTAGTGAGACCTCTCCCGCCATTGGCTGTGGCTGAGGTAAGTGTCACCGGGGCTTCCTTGAATGCGGAAGGCGATCCCCAGCTCGTTCTCGATCCGGAAGGGCTCGTCGCCACAGCATGCCTCGGGCGCGCGCCTCTCCCCGAAGTGTCCCCGGCGAAACGCGCTTCCGTGCTCGTCATCGATGATTCGCTGACGACGCGCATGCTGGAGCAAAGCATTCTGGAGTCAGCAGGGTATGAGGTAGAAGTGGCCACTTCCGGCGAAGAAGGCCTCGAAAAGGCGCGGGCAAAACAATATGGCCTTTTCCTGGTTGATGTGGAAATGCCGGGAATGGACGGTTTTGAGTTTGTATCTCGCACGCAGGCGGATGCGCGTCTCAGCGCCGTGCCGTCGATCCTGGTGACATCGCGAAGCGCTATCGAAGACCGGCGCCGCGGAGAGCAGGCGGGCGCGCGGGCCTACATCGTGAAGGGTGAATTTGACCAAAACTATCTGCTGCGGATGACCCGCGAGTTGATGGGATAGAACATGCAGAAGACACGCGTACTCGTGGTCGATGACTCGCTCACCGCTCGAAAGCACCTGATCGAGGTCTTGAGCGCTGATCCAGAGCTGGAGGTCGCCGGAGAAGCCGAGGACGGGAAACGGGCGATTGAGTTGTGCCGGGCTTTGCGCCCCGATGTGATCACGCTCGACATGATGTTGCCCGTGATGAGCGGCGTCGCGGTCACCGAATACGTTATGGCCTACTGTCCGACACCGATCCTTGTCGTTTCTGCATCGACCAATCGCGGAGAACTCTACAAAACATATGACGCGCTGGCTGCGGGTGCCGTGGACGTATTCGAGAAACCCTCCGGTAAGGACCCAGACGGAGTCTGGGAACGTGGTCTCGTTGCGTCAGTGAAGATCGTGTCCCGGATACGCGTCATCACGCACATTCGTGGCCGGCTGGGACAAACTCCCATTGCTCCGGCCAGCTTCGCAACCTCCAACGGCTCGCCGCAAAAGAGCATCATTGGCATTGGTGGATCGACAGGTGGCCCCGCCGCTATCGTGGAAATACTCCGCGGACTGCCTCCAGGTTTTCCGATTCCCATTCTTCTCGTCATCCACATCGGTGAGCCCTTCAGTGCGGCGTTTGCCGAGTGGCTCGATGGTCTGTCGGCGCTGCGTGTGCGCTACGTCAACGACGGCGAAAATCTGCCTGCGTTCGGCCAGACGGGTATGGTCATGGCTCCAGCGGGTTTTCACCTGGTTGTGCGGCGCGGGAAACTCAGGCTCACGCGCGATCCGGAGAGGAACTCTACCGGAATGGGCAGGGACGGCGCCGCGGGCCTGCTCGCGCTCCGGCACGCGGGCGCCCTCACGATCGCTCAGGACGAAGCCTCTTCAGTGGTTTTCGGCATGCCGAGGGAAGCCATACAGATGGGTGCCGCAGCTCGAGTTCTGGCCCTGGACCAAATAGCCCCCGCCTTGACCGCCGTCGCACGCGAAGCCGAACTGAGGAGAAACGGTTGAAGCCACGTATTCTCATCGTTGACGACAGCCTCACTGTCCGTATGGATCTAGGTGAAGCTTTCGAGCTGGCAGGATTTACGAACACGCTGTGCTCGACTTTGTCGGAAGCGCGCATGGTCCTGTTGACGCGTTCTTTCGACCTGATCATCCTCGACGTGCTGCTGCCGGACGGGGACGGAATCGAATTCCTGCGAGAGGTTAGAACAACTCCCTCCACAGCGGACACTCCCGTGTTGTTGTTGTCTTCCGAAGCGGAAGTGAGGGACCGTGTCCGCGGACTGAATACCGGTGCCGACGACTATGTCGGAAAGCCATACGATCAGTCTTACGTCGTAGCACGTGCCCGCGAACTGCTGCGGAAGAAGAAACCCGCAACCAGCCCCGCGACGTCGAAAACCGTCCTCGTCATTGACGATAGTCCCACGTTTCGCGAAGAGCTGAAGTCCCTGTTGGAATCATCCGGATACTTGGTGGTGACCGCGGGAACCGGCGAAGATGGTCTCCGGGCGGCGCTGGACGCCCGCCCGGCGGTGATTGTGGTGGATGGCGTACTCCCCGGCATCGATGGCTCGACGGTCATCCGCCGAATCCGGGCCGATGCCGTTCTTCGCAGCACTCCGTGCATTTTGCTGACGGCCTCAGAAGAACGGAGTGGCGAGCTCCGGGCGCTCGAGGCCGGTGCCGACGCGTACGTACGAAAGGAAGAGGACACGCAGATCATTCTCGCGCGCGTGACCGCAGTCCTGCGCTCTTCAGGAGCTCCCCCCACAGTTGCTTCCACTTCCAGTTTGCTTGGACCGAAAAGAATTTTGACGGTAGATGACAGTCTCACGTATCTCCACGAAGTGGCGGCTCAGTTGCGGGAAGAAGGTTACGACGTGGTTCCCGCGCGCTCCGGGGAGGAGGCGCTTGAGCTGCTGTCGGTTCAGACCGTGGACTGCATTCTCTTGGATCTGGTGATGCCGGGGCTTTCCGGACAGGAAACTTGCCGCCGCATCAAAGGTTCCGTCGCATGGCGCGACATTCCGTTAATCATGCACACGGCCCTCGAAGAGCAGGACGCAATGATCGAGGGCATCAACGCTGGCGCAGACGACTACATCGCCAAATCAAGCGATCACGAGGTTCTTTGCGCGCGGGTTCGGGCCCAGCTACGCAGAAAGCAGTTCGAAGATGAGAACCGCAACATTCGCGAACAGCTTCTGCAAAAAGAGCTGGAAGTGGTTGCGGCGAACTCCGCTCGGGAGCTTGCCGAGACGCGCGCTGCTTTCGTCGAGGAGTTGGAGCGCAAGAACAGCGAACTGGAAGCCTTCAGCTACTCGGTTTCGCACGACCTGCGCGCCCCGCTTCGCAGCATCGACGGATTCAGCCAATTGTTGCTTCAGGACAACGCCGACAAACTCGATCCGAAAAGCCAGGACTACTTGCGCCGTGTATGCGAATCGGCGCAGCGCATGGGCGAGCTCATCGACGACCTTCTGTCGCTTTCGCGCGTTGGCCGCGCCGACCTGAGGCGTGAGTCGGTTAACCTTTCCAGCATCGCGCGCGCGGTCTTCGACGAGTTGCAAAAGAAAGATCCGGACCGGCGCGTGAACTTGCGCGTCGCGGAGCACCTTCCGGCGGAGGCGGACAACGGGCTTATGCGGGTAGTCTTCGACAACTTGCTTGGGAACGCGTGGAAGTTCACCGCGAAAGCCTCTGAGCCTCGGATTGAGGTTGGAACAGACCAGCAACAAGGAGGGACTGTGTTCTTCGTTCGTGACAACGGGGCGGGGTTTGACATGAGCTACGCCGAAAGTCTTTTCCGCCCATTCCAACGACTTCACAATGAGTCG
>WNFD01002763.1_pt1 | contig 17662 bp, 20 predicted proteins | sample 5400491 | NCBI WGS metagenome assembly WNFD01 (sample SAMN13153343, study PRJNA577476) | soil metagenome | isolation source: 120 cm saprolite under Douglas fir tree site 2 hole 2 replicate 2 | place: USA:California | collected 2015-04-18 | reverse complement strand
TCCAGGAAGCTGACCGGATCGCCGCCGGGGAGGCCAGTCTCGGAAAGGATCGAGCACCAGGGCTCATCGCGGTAGATCGGATCTTCTGAGCGCTCGGGGTCGACATCGTTAATGAAAGCGTAGGGGAGCTCTCCAGGTTTTGGATTCCCAACGAGCCGCAGCGCCTTTCTGCCTTCGGTGAATCGCTTCCAGCGTTGCTCGGCGCCCGGGTAATACGCCTTGCGCGGAGCAGCCTTCATCAAGCTCTTGTCGATTGCCTCGATGAATCGCGGTCGACCCGGCCAAGACCTGGGCGTCACCAGCAACTTGGCAGAGGTGCAATTGAACGACGCATTGTTGGTCACCATCCCGGCGACGTTCGCCGCCTGGAAGCGAAGCTCGTCCTGCTCGTAGGGGCCGGGCACGACGATGACCGGGGTGATATTTCCCAGCTCGGAAGTGATCCGTTTCTTGAGGAGTGGCTCGTTGCGGCGCTTGCGCGCTTCGCGTTCCGGACCGGGCGGTCCCCAGACCATGATGTCGTGCGTCTTGTCAGAACCGGTGATGTGCACCTCGTCCACCAGACGATGGTTGACGAGGTATTCGCCAACCTCGGCGCCGCCATAGACAACGGCGAAAAATCCCTTCTCGATCGCGGCTCGGAAGGCCCGCTCGAGGAATGGGCCAAGGTAAGCATTGACCGGATTCATTTTGAGGATGCAGGCCTTGCCCTCGACGAACATCTTGTAGGCCACGTCGGTCGGTGGAATCGAGTTCACATTTCCGGCCCCAAGGACGACGCACACCTCTCCGTCGTGCGGTTTGCGGTAGAAAGAGGCCTGGTGCTCGCGGAGATTCTCCTCGGTGATGCCGGGCTCCAGATAGACCTCGGCGGTGTGCTTCGCGAGCAGAGTGGCGTCGAGCGCATTCGACGGATAGACCTGGATCGCGAGGCGACCGTCGGGGAGCTTTCGGATCCACGAGCGGTCGATTCGCGGCACGCCCGCGCGTCCAATGGCTTTGAGCGCCTCCTGGACCAGCCGGAGATTGCGAAGGACGATCACCGGACCGGCGAGCCACTCCTCTCCGGCAACGGGGCTCGTCGGATCGATGCCTTTGGCCTCGCAAGCGGCGGCCACGCTCTCCTCGGCAATGAGCCGATAGGACTCGCGCATCTCGTCCACCAGGCGGATCCGATCGCGAACAGTGAGCCGCACGAAGGCGCGACTGCCGTCCTTCACCCGAGCGATGAGCTCATCGAGCTTCCGCGTGGCGGTAGGAAGCGGTGCTTGGATCGCCATGGGGCCTCCGGGTGAAACCGAACGGGCGGCACCATATCGCTTCTTTCGGGCAGTTGGGACCGGCTGTGAAGGCGGGGGTCGGACAGCTTAGGGCGATGGGACGACCAGGTCGCCGGTATCCTCGCCCTCGAACTCCCGGGCGAGTACCTCAGCTGGCCGGGGAGGGCCGAGGGCAGTTCGCCTTGGCTGAGTACCGCGATCCGGCGAGAGAACGAGAATGAGTTGTCCACCCTCGTGGTCGCCCGCATGTTGAAAGAGGGAGCCCTCGCGCCCCAAGGTCAAGGTCGTGCTCGCCAGTCCCGAGATCTCAACCTTGACCGTGGCGGTTCCACCCTTCATGTCTTCGAGGCGCAAAGTCGCAGTTCTCAGATTCGGCAGCTTGATTTCGACCGCTTTACGCACGAGCGCCAATTTCTCCGAGGACAAGCGCCGGTACGAGCTGAAGGCGAAGCCTTTCTGGCTGAACTGGTTCTTCATCCGCACCAGCCCCGGCGGGTCGATGGTGTTTCCCTGATTGGAGGCGAGAATGACTTCGGCGGTAACGCGGACCTTCGGCTCGGCGGCAAACGACACTGCCGAGGTCAACAGAACCACCGCACCGATTGCGCGACTTCTTCCCCCCGGCTTTCTCACAGCTCGCCTCCACGCGGACGATCCTGATTAATCTTCGTCTGCGGCTGATCCGGACGCGCTTCCTTGCCGACGTCCTCCAACTGGAAGCCCTGACCAGGTTGCGTACCCTCTACCACGTGCTTGTGGCTGACCAGCCAGATGATCGCGTTGCCGCGCTCCCCGGACATCACCACTGGAGCCACGTGCGCTTCCGGATCCGTGCTCACCGCTTGTACGGCCATTCTCTCGCTGGCGTAGCCATCCGGGGTTCCGCTCCGCAGAAGTACCGCGGCGAAAACCACCATCGCAGCCGCAGCCCCCGCGAACGACACCATCATGCCGCGGCGGTAGGTGAACAGCTCGCGCAGCGACACGCCCCAGCCCTCGAGCAAAGGCGGTCGGGAACGAGCAATCTGAGCCATGACATTCTTGCTGAAGTCGCGCAGGTCGACCTCGTCGGTGAGCAGCTCCAGGCCGTCGTGAATCAGCGCAGATTCCGCCCGGAGGGAGGCGGCCCTGTGGGTGCACTCGGCGCAGCCGGCCAGGTGCGACTCCACCTGAACTCGCTCAGCCGCGCGCAACTCGCCGTCGACGAACGGCGATAACTTGGAGATGAAGGTTCGACACACCGGATTCAGGAGCATGATTTCACCGCTTATCAAGTCACGAAGGACGGCGGCTCTGCGCCAATATTCCCTTTTTTCATTCGCTGCCTATACCGCTTTTAGATTCGTCTAACTCAAGGTAATTGCTAAGGACTTTCTGGACCTTCGCCCGCGCGTGGAAGAGTCGTGACATCACCGTTCCTTTGGGGATTTCCAGGGTCCGAGCGAGGTCATCGTACGACATGCCTTCGATTTCCCGGAGGAGGAGGATCGCCCGATGCTTTTCCGGGACCTCCTGGAGGGCCTCCTCAATTTTCGCCGCCAACTCTTTGCGCAGCAGGCTCTTCTGTGGATTGGTACCCAGCTTGGTGCCCAAGGCGCCGATGTTCGCCTCCGCGGAATCCATCTCTACATTCTCGTCGAGCTCGACGTGCTCCGCCCTACCGGAGCCGTGCTTGCGCAGGAAATCGATGCAGATGTTCACGGTGATCCGATAGAGCCAGGTATAGAAGCTCGAGTCGCCTTGGAAGCGGTCAAGATACTTGTAGACCTTGGTGAAAGCCTCCTGGGCGATGTCGCGCGCTTCTTCGCGGTCCCTCACCATGCCGAGGGCCACCGAGTACACCTTGCGCTGATACCGCTCAACCAGCAGCTTGAAGGCAGTTTGGTCGCCATCGCGCGACCGCTTGACCAGTGTGAGGTCGTCAATAGCCAAAGGAGGCCAACTTAGCAGCGATCAGCAGACAGTCTAGCGCTGCAAACGGGCAGGGCGATCACACCCAATCCCGTGGGTTTCGGAGAACATCGATCAAACGCGCTTCCTCGCTGCCCGGGCGGGGCTGATAATCGTAGGCCCACCTCACTCTCGGTGGAAGCGACATCAAGATCGATTCCGTCCTGCCGCCGGTCTCGAGGCCAAAGACGGTTCCCCGGTCGTAGAGCAAATTGAACTCCACATAACGTCCTCGCCGGATCTCCTGCCATTGGCGTTGGTCGCTGGTGAAGGAACTGCCCGCCCGGCGGTTGGCGATAGGAAGAAATGCTGGCAGAAATGCCCGTCCGCAGGCTTCTACAAAGAGAAACTCGCGCTCCAGGTCGCCGCGCATGTCCTCGAAAAAGATGCCGCCGATGCCTCGCGACTCGCCCCGGTGTTTGAGCCAGAAGTATTGGTCGCAAGCCTTCTTGAACGCTGGATGGTAGGAAGGGTCGTGCGCGTCGCACACCGCTTTGAGCGTCCGGTGGAAGTGGATCGCGTCCTCATCGAACAAGTAGTAGGGGGTCAGATCGGTTCCGCCGCCAAACCACGCCTTCTTGCCCTGCACAATCAGTCGAAAGTTGGCGTGAACTGCCGGAACCAATGGATTTTGGGAATGCAGGACCAACGAGATGCCCACGGCGTAGAATTGCCGACCCTCGCCCTGCATTCGCCGGGAAAACGCCTCGGAAAGATCGCCGTACACCTCGGAGGTGTTCACCCCGGCCTTCTCGAAGACGGCTCCGTCCTCCAAAATGCGAGACTTCCCGCCCCCACCTCCTTCGCGCACCCAGGAATCGGTGATGAATTTGGAGCGACCGTCGAGGGACTCGATAGCCGAGCAGATCTCCTCTTGAAGCGACCCGACGAAGGCGGTCATTCGCGCCTTAAGCGATCCCAGGTCCATCATTGCGCATTAGTGGATCGGGTTCGGGGTCTCCATCAATTCGATTGTCCCGAACTTTGATTCGAACTTGGCAACGTTGTCCTGCATCGCCATCAACAATCGCTTCATGTGCTTGGGGTTGGTGATGATGCGGGATCGAACTTTGGCCTTTGGTTGTTGCGGTTGCACGTAGATGAAATCGATCGTGAATTCGGTCTCGGTGTGGTTCACCAGCGCCATGTTGATGTAGTGGCCGTTTGCGACATCATCGTCGAGTTGGATCTGGAGCTGGAGCTCCGGATTCTTTGGGTTGTCCGCCATGACGAAGTCCATATCGCTACCGCGGGCTGGTTGCTAGGGTGTTCTGTCTCCGTGCGTACGCTCGCGTTGGACCCTCAAAAGACAGCTCCATTTGAATTTGGCGAGGGACAAGATGCGTGCCTTCTCATTCACGGATTCACTGGAAGCCCATGGGACATGCGGCCGTTGGGCGAATCCCTGAGCGACCGTGGATACCATGTGAGCGGAATCTGCCTACCTGGACACGGAAGCACGCCCCAGGCGCTCGAGCGCGTGACCTACCGCGATTGGGAGGTGGCGACCGAGGATGCGTTGTGGGGATTGAGAACCTTTCGGCGAGTCTTCGTGGCCGGGCTCTCGGTGGGGGGCTTGCTTGGATTGATCCTCGCGGCGCGCCATCGTCCTCCTCCTCACGGCATTGCCCTGATTGCCCCCGCGATGACGTTTCGCGGAGCGCACATGTGGGCGCTTCGAAAGCTCCGGGACCTGCCCTTGCTCGACGTTCTTCGACCGTATATTGCGAAGGGGAGCACGGACATCGAAGACCCGCAGGCCCGAGCGGAAGCTCCGATCCTTTCCGGCTTTCCCTCTTCGAGGCTTCATGACCTCTGGACGCTGCAGGATCGCGCCCGTGAAGCGATGGCCGGCGTGCGCGTTCCCGTTCTCATCGCGATCGCCCGAAAGGACCATGTGGTGTCAGCCAAAGGCGCAAGCGAGCTGGCGCGGGGTTTGACAAACTCGCCGCGCGTGGAGTTGCTCGAGCTGACCGAAGGCTTCCACATCATTCCAAGAGACCGCGGATTTCCAGTATTGGCTGAGAAGATCGCCACCTTCTTTGGCCAAGTGCCGATCGGTTGATCGGCGGGGACTGACTGTCGCCTGGGGGTTCAAGTGAGGACGCAAAAATACATCCTGGCCATCGATCAAGGCACCACCGGCACGCACGTCCTGGTGATCGATGCCAAGTTGCGCGTTCTCGGCACGGCGTACCGCGAGCTCCGACAATATTTCCCCAAGCCGGGCTGGGTGGAGCACGACCTGAACGAGATCTGGCGCTCGTCCATCGATTGCGTCGCGCGAGCGCTCCGGAACGCCAGGGTTCCGGCGAAGGCCATTGCCGCAATCGGAATCACCAATCAGCGGGAGACAACTGGGCTGTGGTTAAGAGACAGCGGCAAACCCGTCAACCGCGCGATCGTGTGGCAGGACCGGCGAACCGCAGATCGCTGCGCCCTGCTGAAGGGCCGAGGCCTCGAACAGAGGACGCGGGCGATCACCGGTCTGGTGCTGGATCCGTATTTTTCGGGCACCAAGCTCGCCTGGCTCCTGGAAAACGTCGTGCAAGCCCGCGCCGGGGCTGAGCGCGGCGACTTGTGCTTCGGTACCGTCGACAGCTGGCTGGTCTACAAGCTCACCGGGCATCGATCGCACCTGACCGACGTCTCCAACGCCAGCCGAACCCTGCTGATGAACCTTCGGACCCTTTCCTGGGACCGGGAGATGATCGACCTTCTCGATATCCCAAGCCCCGTCCTTCCCGAGATCCGTGGTTCTGCCGAAATCTACGGAACCACTCTGGGTGTTCGCCCCCTCCCCGACGGAATTCCAGTCGCCGGGATGGCGGGCGACCAGCAAGCGGCGTTGTTCGGACAAGCTTGTTTCGCGCCAGGGGAAGCAAAATGCACCTATGGCACGGGGGCGTTCCTCTTGATGAACACCGGCGAGATTCCGGTTGAGTCCCACGCCGGTTTGCTGACCACCGTCGGCTGGAGGATTTTTGGCCGCACGGTTTACGCTCTCGAGGGAAGCGCCTTCGTTGCCGGGGCGGCCGTTCAATGGCTGCGCGATGGACTGGGGTTGATCAAGTCCGCGCCCGATGTGGAAAAACTCGCCCGCAAGGTCGATGACACCGGAGCGTTGGTGTTCGTGCCCGCGCTGACCGGCCTGGGAGCCCCTCACTGGCGTCCAGACGCGCGCGGGTTGCTCACGGGAGTCGATCGATCGACGAGCGCTGGGCACCTGGCCCGGGCGGTCCTCGAGGGCATCGCGTTCCAGATACACGACCTGGCCCGCGCAATGACGGAAGACTCCGGACGCGAAATCCCCGCCTTCAAGGTCGATGGCGGTGCATCCGCGAATGGGCTTTTGATGCAGTTTCAGGCGGACCTGCTCGGCACCGACGTCGTGCGACCGAGAAATCTACAGACGACATCCCTCGGAGCGGCTTTTCTCGCGGGCTTGGGCGCGGGAGTGTGGAAAAGCGAAGACGAAATCCGCGGGGCGTGGAAAGTGGGACGCCGCTTCAAGCCGAGGATGACGGCGGAGGATAGGGAACGCCATCTGACCAAGTGGCGCCAGGCTCTGCAGCGCATCTAGGACCTGGCCCGCGATGGATCCCGATGCGGCGATTCTTCTCGCTTCAACTTCCGCGCAAAAAGGTAGAGAATTTCTCGAAAGCGACGGACAAGGAGGCGGCGGGAGCGCTTTCACCTTGCTGGTGCGCCTGCGCCGACTCTCCGGGGCCAAAGTTGATCGCATCGACCCCGAGCTCTGAGAATCGCGCCACGTCGGTCCATGCCTGCTTGGAGGCGGCGGCCAAACCAGTCTGGGCGAGAAATTTCTGGAACAGGGGATTTTCGGAGCAGACGCGCCCCGAAGGGGCCAGGTCGAGGAACTCGATCTCGGCCCGCCCGGCCACCTGCCGACGCACTTCCTCCTGGGCCGCGGCGATGCTTTTGCCAGGTGCAAACCGGTAGTTTAGATTCATTTCGAACTGATCGGGCACGACGTTTCGCGCCCGACCTCCCGCGGCGTGAGTGACTGAGAACACCTCGTAGAACGGAAATCCAGCGAAGGAGACCTCCCGGCGGGGCAGCGAGAGCAGATCAGACAACAAGGGTCCTGCTTTGTGAATGGCATTCTCGCCTTGCCAGGGCCGAGCTGAATGGGCGCTCTTGCCGGAAATTCGAAGGGTGGCGTGGATACTGCCAAGACAACCCACTTGCACGACGTTGTCCGTTGGCTCGAGGGCAATCCCCAGCGCGACCGACTTGAGGGCGGGCTGCAACTCGAACAACGGACCGAGCCCGCTTTCGAGGTAGGGCCCCTCCTCTCGTTCATAGATGATGAGGATCAGGTTGTAGGGGAGCTTTTCTCTGGGAAGGGATTCGGCGAGAGCCATCATCACCGCCAGGCCGCCCTTCATGTCCGAGCTTCCACGACCGAAAATCCGCCCGCCGTCGATATGCGCCGGCGCGTCAGACGGGTGGGGCGGAACGGTGTCCAGGTGACCCACCAGACCGACGGTGGGCCTCGGATCGGAAAAATTCCCCAGGGCGATTGAATGGGAGTGCCGAAATACCTGTCCGGCGGGATAGAGCCTCCTCGCCCAACGTTCTATCCAGTCGGCGAGCTCCCGCTCCTCGCCAATCGGACTGGGGATTTGGCACAACTCCAGCGTGCGCGTTGCCAGCCGAGCGGTGAGCGGATCTAGAGTTTCTGCCATGAGGGGAAGCCTACAGCGGTTCCCCCAGCAATGGCTCGGGAGAAAACGCAGACGAGGCGCTCTGCCGCGGGAACCGGATCTCGATGCGCGCACCGCCCCCTGGGATGTTGATCGCCCGGATGCTTCCGCCGTGCGCCTGCGCGATTCGCCGGGCGAGCGCGAGACCCAGACCGAAGCCACTGCTGCGAGCTCGCGCGTTGGCGCCGCGAAAAAAAGGATCGAACACCCGGTCCAGCTCATCAGGAGGAATTCCGCTGCCGTGATCGACGACCGCGAGGATCACGTCGCCGCCTTCGGATTCCACCTCGACTCGCAAAGGCAGGCCCGATTCATCGTACTTGCGCGCATTGTCCAGCAAGTTGTCGAGCGCTCGCGACATCAGGGCACGATCGAGATTTACTTGCAGGTCTTCGGGGACGTTGATCTCCACCTCGCGGTCGGGTTCCAGCGCAAGAACGCGATCCCGGCTCCGCTGCGCCATCTCGCGCAGCGACACGCGCGTCCGGCGGACCGGCAGAGCCGCGAGATCGAGCTTGGTTGCGGTGAGGATGTTGGAGATGAGCCGCTCCAGCTCGTCGAGCTCCTCCTCGACCACCGCGAGGCGGCGGCGGGTACCTTCGGGAGGGGAGTCGATCAACCCGAGGGCCACCCGCACCCGCGCCAGTGGCGTTCTCAGCTCATGCGACACATTGGCCAGCAACTCGCGTTCCGCCCGTCTGGCAGCTTCGATTCGCTTCGCCATCTGGTCGAAGGCGTGGGCCAGCCGGCCCACTTCGTCGTTCTGCTCGATGCCCGAGCGAGCGGAGAGATCTCCTCGTCCAAAGGCCTCGGCGGTCGCGGTGAGGCGCTCCAGCGGGCGAGTGATGGAACGCGAAAGCGGATAGACGAGCGCGAGACACACGGCCAGGCCGCCGAGGAGGAGCGCCAGGGTTCGCCACAGCAATCGCTGCCCCTCCTCGAGACTGCGCAATCGCAAAAGCATCACCCCGCGGGGACCGGCCATCCCCCGAATCGGTCCTCCGACGACGTACGGCTCTTTGAGCCAGGCCGCCTGCAGTTGAAGAATAAAGAACATCGCCGTGTTGGGGGCCGCAATCGCGGTGCCCGAAGAGGCGAGGAGGCGGCCTCGGTTGTCGAACACCGCGATGTCGAGATCAAGGTCCCGGTGCATTCGCTCAAGCGCGGCGCGGAGCTCGGCGGCATCGCCGAAGGGAAGCTCGCGCGACAGGTGGTAAACGACCTGCGGACCATGGAAGCGGGTAGCGCGGATCGCGGTGCGACTGGCAAGCCAGGTGAGGACCGCTGAGCCAAGGGCGACGGCGAGAAGGACACCCAGAAATGCAATGTAGAGGCGAACCGAGAGCCTTCGAGGATTTACACCCACCTGCGCCTCAGGCTTCACGCGGTAACAGATAGCCCGCTCCGCGAACGGTCTTCACATATCGGGGATGGCGCGGATCCGGCTCAATTTTCTGCCGCAACCGGCTCACATGAACGTCGATCGATCGATCGAAGGCATCATCGGCGGCCGCGCCTTTCACGAGATCCAACAGCCGTTCCCGTGACAGTACCCGGCCAGCGTTTTTCGCGAGCGCGCACAAAAGCTCGAACTCGTGGGTCGTCAGGGATTGCCGCTTTCCGTCGACCACCACCTCCCGGGCTCCAAAATCGATGGTCAGGCCGCCGGACACGAACCGGCCTTCCTCGGCGACCCCTTGCGCTCGGCGCAGCACCGCTCGGATTCGCGCCAACAGCTCCCGTGGATTGAACGGCTTTGCCAGGTAGTCGTCGGCGCCCAGCTCCAGGCCAACGATCTTATCCGTGTCCTCGTCGCGAGCGGTGACCATGATGACCGGGGTCGTCCAGCGTTCGCGGATTTTTTTCGTGAGGGTGAGGCCATCCATCCCCGGGAGCATGATGTCTACAAGGAGGATGTCGAACCGATTCGCGCTGAGGGCATTGAGCGCCTGGGTGCCGTCGGCGGCCAGTGTCGTGGATACGTCATTCTGCTCGAGAAACTCGACGAGCAGAGCCGCCAGCTTCCGATCGTCCTCAATCAGCAGGGCCCGAGTCACACGCTAAGTCTAACGCGGCGTGCAGGGGGAGCACGACCTCCATTCGGTCGCAAATGCACCGCGGATCGGTGGAAGATAGCTGCTCTGCGGCCGGCTGCCCTGCACCCAAACCCGAGGGAGCAGCGGATCAGCCCGGAATTCCGAGATTGGCCCAATCCGGGGAGCACTCAGATGAAAACGATGGCTCGACCCGGCTCGGTTATTCACCGCGCATCGGACCACACCCTCGAGCTGCCGGATCTTCGCTTCGAGCGCGCCGGCGACGTGATTCTTGATCTCCTCGAGGGCTCGACGCTGCCTCTCGGTCACAGCGACGGTGTCGAGCACATCATCGACCTGCGCTACCGCGACCTCCTTGAGCCAGTGTCGACCAGCGGTTGTCGCGCACATCGCACCAAAGCCCAAAATGAAAACACCCAGCAACCCGAGCGCTGCAGATCGTTTCATTTGAACCTCCTACCCCCGACGGCCAAGGGTGCCACCCGAGAGCAGTAGAGCAAACAGCTCTCGTGTTGCGCTGGCGTTACGCTCGTATTGCAAAATGTTTCAACGCGCAGACGTCAGAATCGTCGCGATTTCCTTTTCCGGCGGTGGTCGCCCGGGAATCTCGGGCTCCGTGCGGGGTTCGGCCGGGATGTCTCTGCTCGTGTACTGAAGCTGTTCTCCCGGATCGACCAACCTGGGGGGCCTCATTCCGGGCCCGATGGTCCGTATCCCCGGATCGGCTGGCCCCGGCGTGTACGGCACCGACAGGCCTGGACCGCAGTGGCCACCCGGGCAGATAACCGCCGCGCCGGGCGGACCTTCCTGCACTCCGGTGATGTCGGACGATGCGCTCGATTGCTCCACCGAATGGTCCGCAATCGGCTGCGGGATGTCCTCGCGGGCCTCGACCGGGGACACTTTCTTCGCGATAACCGCGCCGGTTTGAACCATCCGCGCGGGGCGCCGATGCCGCGCCGGCGCCGGACTCGCCTCCTTGCTGGCAGTCGACTGACCTGCTCCCCCTGAATTTCCAGGGTTCTTCAAGACAATCACGGGCGGGTTGACCGCGGGCGGCCGAGAGCTGACGATCTCCCGCCCAGAGAGAAAAACCGCACCGGCAATCAGTCCGGCATGGACGAACGTCGCAAGCAGGGCGCCTGTCTTCACGCCACCGCTGGCGATCCTGTCGGAATTGAGCACTGATTCAAACACCGGGAGCCTCCATCGAACACCGCTGAGCCCCCCGAGGATGGCGATTATGGGATCAAATCTCTGCCCCGGTCCAATCGGTTCCAGGGTGGTCATCCGGCGCTATTGCGCTAAAAGCTCCTCATGACCCGATTCTGGGCGATTTGCGGCGCCGCAAACGCATGTCTTTCGGTGATGGCTGGGGCCTTCGGAGCCCATGCTCTTCGCTCAAGGTTGAGCCCCGAAATGCTTGCGATATTCGAAACCGCTGCGCGATATCAGATGTATCATGCCCTCGGATTGATTGCCGTTGCCCTCGCGATCAGTCCGGGAAGACTTGGGAACGCCGCGGGGTGGTTAATGCTCGTCGGCATAGTCCTTTTTTCTGGAAGCCTTTACGTCCTCGCGCTGAGCGGGATCCGGCAGCTCGGCGCGGTCACGCCATTGGGGGGACTGTGCTTTATCGCCGCCTGGACAATCTTCGCCTGGTCGTATCTCCGCCGGTAGATCGCGCGGTCCGCGAAAAAACGAATGGGGCCAGCAATCGGCCCCATTTTCCTGCTAGTCGTTCAGCACGTTCTACGGCGTGACAGTCGGGCCATACGTCATCGAGATGCAATGCATCGAGCCCTGACAGGGGATCATATCGTCCGAAACCACGGGCACCACCATGACCGCATTGGGTCCGAACTCGCTGTCCAGCGTTGCCTGGAACGTGCTGATGGACTCCGCCTCTTGGCGATTGATTCTATCCTTCACGTCCTGGGGCAGCGGGCTAACGTCTGAGACTGGGTCGTGATAGACGGGCACGAGCATCCGATTCCCAACGCGGATCGAATTGGCATAGGTCGCCCAGACCCGGTCTACCGCGCCAACGCACTCGCGGGTGTCATTCTGATTGGCAACGCACGTCGTGCTTCGGCGCACGGTGCAATAGCGGGCGGGTTGCGGAATTCGAACGACGTTGTAACCCGCATCGCTCAGTGTTTGCGCATTCCTCTCCAGGATCGCCGCATTGTTGGGGTCGAAAGCGGCGTCCTCGTCATCCAGCCTCGCGACGATGACCGTCTGCGACGAGATAAACGACATGAACATGTCTACGTGATCAATCACGCGGCGCTGGCCTATCGTCGTCGGGCCCGGATCCAGCCCAAACGACTCGAGAGTGATGATCCGAGTGCAGTTGTAGAAGCTCGTGTAAACGGCGTCGAGGTCTTCCTGAGTGTACATCCAGGAAATTCCCCCGCCCGTGAACCGATTGGCGGCCAACACATCGCGTTGCATGTGCACGCAAGTTCCCTGGCCGTCCGTCTGCAAGTTACCGCCCTCGGTACGGAGCATCGGCCTGAACACGTCGACACCACCCAATAGATTTGGTGCAAACCTGGTAGGCGAAACGTCGTCGGACGGCCGCTGGGGCATCCCGTCCGGCGTCGGTGCGCAAGTGGTCGCGGCGCTGGAATAATAGCCCATGTCTACGAACTGGAAGGTCCCGTCCGGCGTAATCAAGACTTCCGCGCCGAAGTCGCGAATCCAGATGCCATTGAGGGGAGTCACGAACCAGTTGATGCGAGAAATCATGTCGTCATCAAAGCCTCGGAGCCGAAGAGTCGCCTCCGCCGGCGCTCGCGAGGCCGCCGTGACCATGACCGTCGTTTCGTATCCATCCTGCTGAACTGAATTGCGGATCAGCTCGGTCAGCGGGGACATCTGAGCGCCATATGACGGCCAGGCGTACATCGCCCCTTGGGTCTGCTCACTCTCGGTCGGAAATCTCGAGGTCATCGGAGGTGGATCCGTAAAGCCCGCGAGCTCCGGATAGCAGTCCCAAATGAAAAACCCCGGCGCATTTGCAGCTTGAGCAGCCTGCTCTTCTTCCGTCATGTTTCGCGGTAAGACGCGCTCTTCGCTTCCCGCTACCACAACGGTACCGCTCAAAAGCACTGCCCCTATCAAGGGAATGAGTTGTCGATGCATAGATGAACCCCCAGCGGGTGGATGTGGAGCTATCTACTGCCTGAGGGTAAAAAGGCAAGCACGGTCTTCCGAAACTCCGGAAAACGGAAACTCCTGCCCAACCCGCAATCGGCGTCCTATTCGGACAGCGCGATCTCCGCTTCCTCGGTTGCGCCGGATTCTGCGCAGATGCTGGAACAGTCGTGGTGCTCCACGCTGGCGTGTTCCGAGCAGTATTCGAAGCCGCAGTCGCCGCAATAGAGCAGCAGGAATTGGTCTTCCCCCAGAACCAGACCGCAATGGGCGCATTGGTCGATATCTACGCTGTAGGCCTCAGTCATGGTGGCCAGTATGGAGATTGATCTGACACCCGGGGGGAACAATCGTGGCAACACGGCGCGAAGACAAGCGCGGTGGACTTCAAGTCATTTTCGGCGGCGCGCGAAGTATTCGCTCATAGGTTTTTCCATCGCTTACGTTTGGGCCTCGCTGGCACAGCACGTGCTTTTCCCGAGGCATCGGGTGGAGCTTGAATGGGCTTTCAGATCTTCGCGATGGACGAATCAGCCAGGTTTGGCGATGCGCGGGATGTTCGACGGACGACTCGAGCGCCCTGCGGTGCGATCGCTCGAATACGATCGGATCGCGACCATTCCTTCGGATTTTGCAGCGACTTGTCGCTCGGAGGGATGCTTTTCATCGGCCACTCGCTGCCGCTCTCACGAAGGGTTGCGATCAGCCTTCACCTGCCCGCCGCCGGCCTGGTCCTCGTCGAAGGAGAAGTGATTGCACATCGAAAGCACCGGGGAGCCGACGCCTCGATCCTCCGATTTCCGAGCCTCAGTGCGAAGAATCTGCGCCTGATCTCACGCTTCCTCGCCCTACGTTTATTCGGAAAGGCTTGCTCTAAACCCGCATCGGCATGACGACGGCGATGTAGCTACGCTCCCCCGGCAGGTGAAGCACGCCGGGGCTGTGCTCATCGCCCAACTCGAATGCCACCTGATCCCCCTCGAGGACCGACAAAACGTCGATCAGGTAACGCGCATTAAAGCCGATGGTGATCTCGTTCCCCTTGTAATTCACCTCGAGATCGTCTTTGGCCTCGCCGAGATCCGGATTGCTCGAGGTGATGCGAATGAGATTTTCGGACAGCGCGACCTTCACCGCATTGGATTTGTCTACCGACAAAAGCGAAATCCGGCGCAGGGCATCGAGAAACTTGCCCCGTGGCAAGAGCACGGTTCGCACGCTCTCCTGCGGGATGACCCGTTGGTATTCGGGGAATTGCCCATCAATCAGGCGCATCACCATCGTCAGCCCAGGCTTCTTGAAGATCGCGGAGTTTTCGGCAAAGCCGAGCTGGCACTCCGCCTCTGGAGCCTCATCCAACAAACGCTTGAGCTCGAACAAACCCTTGCGCGGAATGATCACGCCGCCCTTCAACTTGAAATCGCCGGCCAGCTCCCGCTCCACAAAAGCGAGGCGATGTCCATCGGTGGCAACCATCCGGATTTTTGAGTCTTCACGTGGCTCAAAGAAGACGCCGTTGAGGATGTACCGGGTTTCATCGCTGGAGATCGCGAACGAGGTCCGGCGAATCATCTCCAGCAGCGTAGCTCCATTGAGCTTGATGAGGGGGGCGCTCTCTTCTTTGGGAAGCTTTGGGTACTCCTCGGGCGCGGTTCCGACGATCTTGAAGTGTGCGCTTCCGCTCGTGATGTCCACGTAATTGTTGGGCAGCTTTTTGAGGGTGACCTGCGGTTCGGGCGCCGATTGCACGATGTCGAAAAGGTACTTCGCCGAGACGGTCACCCCGCCCGGTTTGAGAACCTCGCCCGAGTGCTCGGAGACGATGCCGATGTCCAGATCAAAAGCCGTCACCTGGACTCCAACCTTAGTGGCGTTGATGAGCACGTTGGCCAGAATGGGCATCGTGGTTTTTCGTTCCACGATCCCCTGGGCGCGGTAGAGGGCTCTTTTCAGCTCTTCGGCAGCGATTCGAAATTCCATGCGAAACCCCGTCTGAGCGACGTTTGCGGTGTAGCCTGTGGAGTGGATCGAGTCAACGCGCTTGGATCGATCCGAATATTGTCCATCGGGCCCGCTCAGTTGCTTGTTCGAATGCTCGCCAAAACGAAACCCACCGAAAAGATTGTGGACAACCCTCAATCGGGGGACTCCGTCAGTGTCCTCGACGGGGGCGCTCATGCATTCCCTCGGATGCTCGATGCGATTCGAGATGCGCAGCGGTCCATCCATTTCGAGGTATACGCGTTCGCTCTCGACTCGACGGGGCATCGCTTCATTCAGGCGCTGGTCGGCGCGGCCCGCCGGGGCGTTGCGGTTACCGCGGTGATCGACGGCTGGGGCTCCCTTCGGAGTGGTCGGACCGTCGCGTCGCATCTTCGCGAAGGTGGTTGCGAGGTGACGCTGTTCAACCCACTTCGAGATCTATTGGTCGGCCGATTGCGAAGAAACCATCGCAAGCTTCTGCTCGTCGACGATGCGGTCGTTTTCATCGGCGGAATCAACATTGGCAACGACTACATCGATGGAGAACGCATCGGCTGGGTCGATCTTGCGCTCGAAGTGAAAGGCCCAGCAGTCGTACACCTGCGCTACTCATTGCAAGGGCTCAGATCGCCCAATGCTCCAGGAACATCGGTGAGGATCTTCCTATCGGGGCGGGGCGGGGGCCGAAAACTCCTCAAGCGCTATCTTCGCGCCCTGAGAGCGGCCTCCACCCGTATTCTTCTTGCTCACGCCTACTTTCTTCCCAACCGCCGCCTGATTCGCTCCTTAACCGCGGCCGCGCGGCGAGGCGTTCGGGTTGTCCTCTTGCTGGCAGGTCAAAGCGACGTCCCCTTCGCACACGCGGCAACGATGCGCCTTTACCGGAAGTTTCTCACTGCCGGCGTCGAAGTTTACGAATGGAATCGGTCGGTACTTCACGCCAAGGCGGCAGCGGTCGATGGCCGGGTCTTTCTGGTGGGAAGCTTCAATCTGGATCCGCTGTCGCTCGCTAACCTGGAGGCGCTGGTGGAAGTTCGTGACTCTGTGGCTGTTGAGAAGGGCGAGCAGTGGATCGAGTCGAAGATCGCCCAGGCACGCCGTGTGGACGCCACTTTCTACACTCGTCCCTGGATCAAACGATGGCTTACGGATGTGATCGGTTTATGGGCGGCAAGAGTGGCGGAGTGGACCGGTCGGCTTCTCGCACGGGGTGGCCGGACGAGGCGAGCCCGACGCCGCTAGACTTTAGATCCCGCATCGGCAGTTGACGACGTGCCGTCACGGCTCCATACAGAACAGTTGCCATGGTGATAATCCTCGCAACTCTCGGAATGACCGCACTGGTTGGCTTCGCTCTCTGGTACTCACAGCGCGGCGAGTCCGCACCCGTGGCCGGAGAGGGCAATGCCTTCACGGCCTACTACGGAAAGACCCGGTTTTCGCCCACACCGTCACCGCCCTGTGACAGCTGTGCTCGTCGTGGATGCATCGGCTCTGGAACGTGCCGGTGCCCGTGCCACCGCGAGAAGAAGGCTCGCTGATTTCCCGACGCGAGGTTGAAGTCCGATCAAGCTCGATTGACTTGCCAATGTTGATATTGATATGCAGTATCAACTTGGCGGGCAACGATGGGCGTAAACGAATTCCATTTCTCCATTCTTAGAGCATTGCTGGTGCTATTCGCGCTGCTGCCGCTGGGGTGTGCCAGCTTGCCCCGCGCAGACGCTCAGGATCTCGCAAGAACGAGGACCCAGTTCCCGACTGCTACGCTGGCTTCGCTTGAGGCCGGACGACGAGCATTCGCAGACAGTTGTGCGGGGTGCCATGCCCTTCCGCGTCCAGAAGCGAAGTCCGCCGACGAATGGCCCAAGGTCCTGGATGAAATGGCCCACGAGGCAAAGCTCAACTCCGGGCAAAGAGATCTCATCGCCCAGTTCTTGACGGCGATCAGTCGCCGATCACAAGCGGCTCAGCTTGAGCGACGGTGATCGTCCAACACGGTGTTCTGAGATCACCGCGACGTCTTCTGTTTAAAAGAGATCAGATCTAAATCGTCGTGAAAGTAGTGGCGCTTCAATTGGGGACAAGTTCGAAGCTCCCTTGATCTGTTGGCGAATTGGCATCAGCAAGACTGTGGGCAAGTGGAGGCCGCGGTACTCTCTTCCCACAGCTCCATTGCCATCTAGAGATTTGCCCACAAGAGATGGGATGTTCTGAAGGGATCTGCACCTGCCCCAACATGACGAAGGTAATGTCCGTGGATGAGGAGCGTCGGTAGGTTGCGCGCTCAGCATTCTCCGTCTAGCGGCGAAAGATGGGTAAATAACCCGGCCGCAAATCAGAGGGTGGATGGATCGACGAGCGAGTGAGCGCGGATGAAGTTCGGCGGCTCCCGGTGCTACGACGCTCCAAGTTTCGTCTCGAGCTCGAGCAACTCGCGGTTGATGCTTGCCTCTTGCTCACGAAGTCTTTCTATCTTTCTTACCGCCGAGATCACCGT
>WNFD01003144.1_pt1 | contig 17663 bp, 16 predicted proteins | sample 5400491 | NCBI WGS metagenome assembly WNFD01 (sample SAMN13153343, study PRJNA577476) | soil metagenome | isolation source: 120 cm saprolite under Douglas fir tree site 2 hole 2 replicate 2 | place: USA:California | collected 2015-04-18 | reverse complement strand
GGCTGTGCAGCGAGGATCCGCATCACGTCCGCATCCGGAAATGCATTGCTGCGGTTGACGACCACCTGGTAGTTCCCGGCGCCGGTCTCGCTGTTGTTGATCTGTTCGAAGCTCCGAGGCAGGCCTACGGCGACCACAGCCGTGGCCACGCCGAGCAGCACCGTCACGAGTGTGAGCACCGCGCGAAGGGGGCGCGCGAACGCATCTCCGAATCCCAGGACGATGGCGCGTGGCAATCGCAATTGGCTGCCCAACCGCCGAAGCCAGAGGCCGCTGGCGCCGCGCGGGGCGCTGGCGATCGTAATGGCAGTGATCGGCTTCAACAGCCCAGCCCGTAATGCGGGCAGCGCCGCCGCCAACGAGACGACGAGCAACCCACCTGCAAGCAGCAGCAGATCGAGGGGGATCGAAAAGCTCGGCACGTAGGCCAGTCCGAGGGCATGGGAGCTGTTCGCGAGCAGGGGCTGGCTGAGAAGCGTGCCGGCCGGTATGCCGACGAGACATGCGACCAGCGCTGGAAGGATGACCTGGAGGGCGAACACGCCCACGACACCTGCGGGCGTGAAGCCGATCGCTTTCATGATTCCGATCTCCCGGTAGGCCGAGATCACGATCCCTGTGACAAGGGTTGCCACGGTGGCCGCAGTGGCCGCCAGCGCGAACACGCTGAACGCGGCGAGGACGCTGGTGATGATCTGGTTGGTGATGTTGAAGACGTTGCGGATCAGCAGGTAGTTGACCGAGCCACCGATGGTGCCTGGCGGGAGATACGCTCGCAAGCGATCCACGTAGCCCTGCAGCTGTGAGCTGGTGGGGTCGGTTGGAAAGCGATAAACCATCACGTAGTAGGAGAGGTCCGCTGTCGTCAGGGCCGGCACCGCACTCCTCAGCACCCATGAATGCTGGCCGCTCAAATCGGCACTTCCTTCATCGATGTCGACGACCTCCCCGACAACAGTCAAGGTCGGCGCGGCCGGCACGCTGACGACCTTGATGTGGTCGCCGATTGAGATCTTGTTGAGCTCCGAGAAGGACCGGGTCAGCACGATCTCATCGTTCGCCTGGGCCCAGCGTCCCGATGTGACCTTGAGCACCTGGATCGTCGCGGCCAAAGGTCTCGATGTTGAACCTCTGGCCGGAATGCTTGAACTCGAGCGATGTCGCCGGGTACGGCCCGCCCGCGGCCGTGGCGCCGATTATCGCCGGCGTGGTCGCCAGCAGCTGCGGGTCGGTGCTCGCGTGAAAGCTGACCTGCAGGTGCGCACCCTTCTGCGCCTCGAAGGCAGCCTGGTACGGGTTGCGGGTCTGCGACATGAGTGTCAGGGCCATGGTTCCGGTGGCGATCGCCAGCAGCACGGTCAGGAAGATGACAGCGGCTTGAATTCGTCGGCGTCGAAGGTCCGCTATGGCCTTGACGATGACGGCTTTCATCGCGACGTCTCCTCGCTGCGCACACGGATCACCTCGGAAGGTGCACGTTCTGGACTTTCGAGTCGGGCGTCGTCGACGATCTTTCCGTCCATCACGCTGATCACGCGCGCCGCATTTCGCGTGGCCAGCTTTGCGTCGTGGGTGACGAGCAAGATCGTCTGCCCGTCGCGGTGAAGCTGACCGAGGAGCTCCATCACCTGCTCCCCGGAGTGCGTGTCGAGCGCGCCAGTCGGTTCATCGGCGAGGAGGAGAGTCGGATTGTTGATAAGCGCCCGCGCGATTGCTACGCGCTGCTGCTGCCCGCCGCTGAGCCGTGCTGGATACCGATCCGCGATGTCTTTGATGGCAAGCAGGTCCAACATCTCTCGCGCGCGCCCCGCCGCCGAGTTGCCTTTCAGCTGCGCCGGGATGAGGACGTTCTCCAGCGCGGTCAGGTTCGGCAGCAGGTGGAAGAACTGGAAGACAAAGCCGATGTGATCGCGGCGGAACCTCGCCAGCCCGGCCTCACTCAGCTTGGCGAGGTCTGTGCCACCCACTGCGATCGTGCCCGACGTAGGCCGGTCCAGCCCCGCGACGAGGTTGAGCATCGTCGACTTGCCGCTGCCGGAGGGGCCCATGATCGCGGTGAACTCGCCCTTCTCCACCGTCAACGACACGCCGTCCAGCGCGCCGGTGATGCCTCCCTGGTACACCTTGGTGACGTCGTTGAGCCGGATCAGCTCGGTCATTCCGTTGCTCCTCCGTCCGCCGCCCCGAAATGCTCTGAAGAAAGTTCGTCCATCCATTTGAGGTCTGCCTCCGTGTGAAGTAATGCCCCGCGCACGAGCCGCGCCAGGTCGATGCGGCCGTCACGGCGCGCCCGTTCTTCCAGCCGGTTGAGGTCCCGCAAGCGCTGCAGGTAGGCGCGCTTCTGGCGAGCCAGCAGTCCGTGCAGGTCGCCGTTCGCGATGCGGGTCGCGAGAAGGAGCTTCACGTAGATCTCCTCGTGCAGCTGCTGGGGGCCTGAGTCGGGCTGGGCGAGCCAATCGTCGAGGGCCTTGTGGCCCTCAGCCGAGAGCTCGTACTGGAGCTTGCCTCGGTCTCCCCGACGCCCCACCGGTCGGACGAGCCCGTCGCGCTCGAGGCGCTGGAGGGTCGTGTAGATCTGGCCGATGTTGACTTCCCAGGTCCCGCCCAGCATCGATTCAAAGCGGTTCTTCACCTCATAGCCGTGGAGTGGCTCCCCCTTGAGGAGCCCCAGCACCCCGTACTTAAGCGACAATCTCTGGCTTAACCATACTCAGTATGTATGCCGAGTATGCATTGCCTCCGCCCGCTTGTCAAGACCCAGATCGCGGTGGCGTTTGCGCTCGGCAGCCAGTTGCAAGCGCGCTCAACGGGGTGACCAGGCTCGCCGCCCTGCCGCGATCGTCTTTGCTCGGCAGCCAGTACCTGGAGCAAGGGACGCCGGTGACCTTCTGCCAGCTGACGGCTCCGCTCGCGGAGGTCTGGCCCCGGCTTCGTAACTTCTCTTGATCCGATCCATCCGAACGCCGGGGCGATGATGAGGGCGAGCCGCTGCCCGATGAGTCTCAGGCCTGAAACGCAGTCTCTACCGTTGGCAATTCAATTCCCGGCAGTCGCAAGGAGCACGAGCATGACCACCGATTGGACGACGACAACCATGGGCAACGGCCAGCATGCCGATGTCAACGGGATCAACCTCTACTACGAGACGCGCGGGGCCGGGCGGCCGATGGTCCTGTTGCACGGTGGGCTCGGGTCGGGCGAGATGTTCGGGCCGATTCTTCCCCAGCTGGCCGAACGCCACCAGGTCATCGCCGTCGACCTGCAGGGGCACGGACGCACCGCCGACATCGATCGGCCACTCGACGTGCGGCTCATGGCCGACGACGTCGCCGCCCTCATCGACCACCTCGGGCTCGAGAAGGCGGACGTCGTGGGGTACTCGCTCGGCGGCGGGGTGGCGCTCCAGACCGCGGTGAGGCACCCGAACAAGGTCCGCCGGCTCGTCGCGGTCTCGGCGAACACGCGGCCCGACGCGATATATGCGGAGATGCGCTCCCAACAGGGCCAGGTGAGCGCGGCCGCCGTGGAGTTCATGAAGGACACGCCGATGTACCAGCTCTACCAGCGCGTCGCGCCCCGCCCGCAGGACTTTCCTCGCCTGCTCGACAAGATCGGGGAGTCGATGTCGAAGGACTACGACTTCACGGATGACGTCCGCAGCCTCCAGGTGCCCACGCTCATCGTCGCCGCCGATGCCGACATGGCGCCGCCGAGCCACTACGTCGAAGTGTTCAAGCTGCTCGATGGCGGGCTGCGCGACGGCGGCTGGATGGGCGAGGGCCGGCCGAAGGGCGGTCACGCTCTCGCGATCCTTCCCGGTCTCACCCACTACAACATCTTCAGCTCGCCGCTTTTCGCCGCGGTCACGCTGGCGTTCCTGGACGAGAAGCAGGGCTCCTAGGAGCGCCTCACCACCAAGTTTCCTCCAGGGCCCGGTCCGTGCCACCCGTGTCGTCGAGCGCATCGAGCTCCGCCATGTCCCCGGCTGAGAGTGTGAAGTCGAAGATGCGCGCGTTCTCCTCGATCCGCTTGCGGTGCGTCGACTTGGGAATCACGACGAGGTTGTGCTGTAGACCCCACCGAATCAGGACCTGCGCCGGCGTTCGTCCGATACGCGACGCCAGCCGCTTCACCGTTTCGTCTTCGAGGTGGCGGCCTGTCCCGAGCGGGCTGTAGGCTTCGACAGCAACCCCGCGTTTCTCGGCGGCGTCGAGCAGCTTGCGGCGGTACTCGAACGGGCTGAGCTGCACCTGGTTCACCGCCGGGGGCACCGTGGCGACAGCGATGACCTGTTCCATGTCGCGCACGTCGAAGTTCGACACCCCGATCGATCGCGCGTAGCCCTGTGCGCGAGCCCGTTCCATTCCACCCCAGGCCCACGTTGGACCTCCTTGCGGCCAATGAATCAGGTACAGGTCGACGTAGTCGACGCCGAGCCGCGCCAGGCTGCCCTCAGCCTCGGCGACGGGGTCATGTGCGCCAGGCCAGAACTTGGTGGTGAGGAATACCTGGTCGCGTGGCACCCCGCTCTCTTTCAGTGCCCGGCCAACGCTCTCCTCGTTGCCGTAAGCCTGGGCGGTATCGATGTGCCGGTACCCAAGCTCGAGCGCCCATCGCACCGCCTTGACGGAGGCTGGTCCGTTCGGAACCTGCCAAACGCCCAGACCAAGCATCGGGATGCGATTGCCGTCCGCAAGCGGTCGAAGGTGCTTATCCGCCGTCGATGGGTTGGCCGTCATGGTTCCTCCTCTTACGCAATCGCCGGCCTGGCTTAATGGCCGGGACCAGTGCTCGCTCGGACGACGTACTTGCTCGGATCCTTGTCGAACGTTTCCTTGCAGCCGGCCGAGCAGAAGTAATACGTCTCGCCGCTCGCGAACGACCGATATTCCGCAGTGGCGGGGTCGACGCTCATGCCACAGACCGGGTCGATCGCTGATTGCTTCTCCATCTGTCCTCCTGGCGCCTCCGCCATCACGCGTGAATGACTCGAGTGGCCGGCGGGTTCGACATTCGCCACTAGAGCCGTGTACCGGACGGGATCCTTCTCGAACTTCGTTCGGCAGCCGGTCGAGCAGAAGGAGTGCGCAGCGCCCATGTACTCAACGTGCTCCGTGGCAGTGGCCGGGTCGACGCTCATCCCGCACACCGGGTCTCGAACAAGCTTCGCTCCTGCCTGCGGCCGGCGTCCATGGGCTCGCAGCATTTCGACGCCGCCGGTCGTCACGAAACGCCACGCCATCACCGCCATCAGGGCCAGGAAGGCGATGTCGAGCAAGGTCGTGTAGTTCCACGTTGGCTGGGTGTCGAAGACGGTGACGTGGTGGTTGGTGGGCGCCAGACCCAGGAGCTGGAACGCGCCTCCGACCAGGAACCCGGCGAGCGCCATCGCCGCATACGAGACGCCCAGCAGGTAGAGCGCAGCCCGGCCCCCGTAGTACTTCCGATAGATGTTCAGGATCGGCAGGATGATCAGGTCGGCGAACAGGAAGCTGATCACGCCGCCGAAGCTGATGCCGCCGTTCCAGAGCACGGCCGCGAGGGGCACGTTCCCGACCGAACAGACGAAGCTGAGCATCGAGATGACAGGGCCGATCAGCGGGCTCCAGAACTCGTTGAGCGTCGGGTGATCGGTCAGGAATAACGCCTGCCACCAGCTGTTCGGGACCCAGGCCGCCAGGGCGCCGGCGATCAGGAAGCCCAGGCCCAGGTCCACATAGAGCGCGTTGAGGTCCATGTAGAAGGCATGGGAGATGGCGGTGAATCCCCGCGGCGAAAGAATCCTGGACAGAAACGGCCCGTCGGTGATCGACACGTCCATCTCGCCGTGGGCCTCGTGCGTCGAACCGGAGACGCCCCGCTCGGCCTGGCGCCTGGCGGCATCGACCATCCGCTGGCGCAGCGTCACCTTGAAGAGGATCCAGAGGATCACCGCCATGAGGAGACCGCCGGCGAATTCGGCGGCCACGAACTGCCAGCCCAGCAAGATCAGAAGGACAAGGCCCAGCTCGAAGACCAGGTTGGTGGAGGCGAACTCGAAGATGATCGCGTTGACGAAGCTGGCACCTCTGCGGAACAGCGCCCTCGCCACCGCGACCGCCGCGTAGGAGCAGGACGAGCTGGCTGCGCCGAGGCCGCACGCCAGGACGAAGCCCTTCCAGTCTGGTCTGCCCAGCGCGCCCGCCACCGCCCGCTTGGACACGACGGTCTGGATCATCGCCGAGAGCAGGAAGCCGAAGGCGAGCGGCCAGAGCACCTCCCACAGCATGAAAACCGAGATCTGCAGGGCGTGCAGGATCGCGTTGACGACGAACAATCCGGCCTAGCTCCTCACCAACCGCTCGACGGCGTCATTCAGCTCGCGGACCTTCGCCTTTCCCCCGCCGGAACGGATCGCCTCGGTGACGCAGTGCTCGGTGTGGTCGGCGAGCAGCTGAAGCGCGACGCTCTCAAGGGCGGCTCTCGTCGCGTTGACCTGGGTGAGGACGTCGATGCAGTACCGATCGTCCTCAACCATCTTCTGGATGCCGCGCACCTGACCCTCGATTCGCCTGAGCCTCGTCTCGATCCTCTGCTTGTCCTTCGTGTAGCCTGGCATCCTTCAATCATACCCCCCAGAGGTATAGTGATCTCGTGAGGGACCACCAGATGGCGATGGGCTCCCCGAAGGAGACGACGGGCCATGGCGGGCATTCCCCGATGGCGATGGACGCCATGGCCGAAGACATGCGGAACCGCTTTCTCGTCGCCGCGTTTCTGTCGGTGCCGATCCTGCTCTGGTCGTCGCTCGGCCGCCAGGTGCTTCATTTCAGCGTTCCCGCACCCCTTGGGATGCGCGACGACGTCTTCCAGCTGATCCTGAGCCTGCCCGTGATCGCGTACTCGTCGCGGGTCTTCTTCGACGGCGCGATAAGCGCCCTCCGCGCGCGAACCCTGGACATGAACGTCCTGGTCGGCACCGCCATCGCCGCCGGCTGGACCTACTCGGTCATCGTCACGCTCCGTGGAGGCGGAGACGTCTTCTACGAGGCTTCGACCGTCTTGAGTGCCTTCGTGCTCCTGGGCCACTGGCTCGAGATGCGCGCGCGGGGCGGCGCCAACGACGCGGTCCGCGCCCTGTTGAGTCTCGCCCCGCCGAAGGCACTCGTCATCAGAGACGGCGAGCAAGTCGAGGTGCCGACCTCAGAGGTCCAGGTCGGTGACGTGCTTCTCATCAAGCCTGGCGCCAGGGTCCCGGTCGACGCGGTAGTCGAGGAGGGCATCAGCGAGGTGGACGAATCGGTGGTCACCGGCGAGAGCCTGCCGGTTTCGAAGACAGTGGGCGCAGGGCTGATTGGGGGTTCGATCAACAAGAACGGGACTCTCCGTGCCCGCGCCACGAAGGTCGGCTCGGACACGGCCCTGGCCCAGATCGTAAGACTCGTCGAGGAGGCCCAGAGCTCGAAAGCGCCCGGGCAGCGGCTCGCTGATCGGGCGGCCTTCTGGCTGGTGCTGGTGGCGCTGGTCGGCGGCACGTTGACTTTGCTCGTCTGGTTGCTCGCCGGCCGCAGCTTCAGTCAAGCAATTCTCTTCGCCATCACTGTCGTTGTCATCACCTGTCCCGACGCTCTCGGCCTGGCCACGCCGACCGCGATCACGGTGGGCACTGGACTCGGCGCCAGGCGCGGAATCCTGTTCAAGAACGCTGCCGCGATAGAGGCGGCGGCTCGGGTTCAGGTCGTCGTCATGGACAAGACCGGAACGCTGACCAAAGGCGAACCCGAGGTGACCGAGCTTCACGCCGAAGGCTTGTCCGAGAAGCAGCTCCTGGCCCTGGCGGCCGCGGTCGAGCGAGACTCCGAGCACCCACTCGCCGAGGCCATCGTCAGGCGGGCGCAGCAGGTCGGCGCACAGGAGCTCCCAGCGACTGCATTCGAGAACGTGCCCGGGCACGGCGCCATGGCCACGGTCGACGGCCATCGGGTGGCGGTCGGAAACGAGCGACTGATGGCGCGCGAGACGATCAGCCTCGAGGGATTGGCAAGCAAACGTGACGAGATGGCGAGCGCCGGTCGGTCCGTAGTAGTGGTTGCGGTCGACGGGCGCGCCTCGGCGGTGATCGGCATCAGCGACGCTCCACGGCCAACCGCGAGAGCGGCCGTTGAGGCACTCCAGCGCATGGGCGTCGATGTGGTGATGCTCACGGGCGATAACCGCGCCACCGCCGAACGGATCGCCCGGGAGCTTGGCATCCGCGAGGTCATGGCCGAGGTTCTGCCCGCCGACAAGGCAGGCAAGATCGCCGAGCTGCAGCGAGCCGGCAAGAAGGTGGCGATGGTCGGCGACGGCGTCAATGACGCCCCGGCGCTGGCGCAGGCCGACCTGGGCATGGCGATCGGCGCCGGCACCGACGTCGCGATCGAGACCGCCGACGTCGTCCTGATCCGCTCCGATCCCTTCGACGTCGCCACCGCGATCACGATCGGGCGGGCCACACTTCGGAAGATGCGGCAGAACCTCGGCTGGGCGGTGGGCTACAACGCGATCACGATCCCCATCGCAGCTGGAGTCTTCGAGCCAGCGTTCGGGCTCGTGCTGCGGCCGGAGATTGCCGCTCTGTCCATGTCCGGCTCGAGTCTCCTGGTGGCAGTCAACGCCTTGCTTCTCAGGGGTTTGAAACTGCCTGGCGTCCGCGCCTAGGTCCGAGCTCTAAGGTCGCGGCAGGGGCGCGTTTGGCGCCAGGGGCTGGCTTCCATTGGCAGTGAAAGGCGCGGCTTGCGCCAATAGCTCCTTTCGCCCGAATTTGATAGGTACGTTTTGTACATAACGTACCTATCGCGGGGACAGATGTGGGCGGGAACTTCACCTAGTCGCCCACCGAGAGCTGATCGGAATCAGTCCGGGTATTCGTCCTTCCGCCAGCTGCGAGGTTCGGCGGGTTGGGCTTTCGGCGTTCGCTCCAGCAGGAAGCTGAAGTACGGCGCGACGAAAGGGTCGGGAGCGGACACGGTGTAGGTGTGGTAGACGACCCCGTTCTCCCGCGCGAAGGCGATCCAGCTCGGGTTCTCGCGCATACCATCCTTCAGCTCGGCCCCGACCTGGCGTGACCACTCCTCGATCCAGTCAGGCGGGTTGTCGATCATCTCCGTGATATCGGGAATCTGCTGCGCCTGCTCCTCGGTCAGGGCGAGGCCGAAGTCGAACGCGAAGTCGCTGTTGTAGGTGGAGACGTAGGGAAACTGCCAACCCATCCGCTGCTTGTAGGCCGTCAGCCGCTCCACGGGCGCCCGCGAAAAGCAGAGCAGCGTCACGTCGCGGTGGCTCAGGTGAACGAGCGTGCCGTCGAGTCCGTCAGCCAGGCTCGTGCAGCCAGGGCAGGCGCCGATGGTGTAGTCGGGGCCGAACATGATGTTGTACGCGAGCAGCTGTGAGCGCCCGTCGAAGAGTTCGGCCAGGGTCTTCTTGCCGTTGTCGGTGTCGAACTCGTACTCCTTCTCGACCCGGACCCAGGGCAGATCGCGACGCGCTTTCGTGATCTCGTCGTTTCGCTTCGCCTGCTCGGCTTCGAGCTTTGCGAGCTCGTCCCGGGCCACCTGCCATTCCTTGCGAGTTCCGATCCTCTGTTCTGCCATCTCATTTCCCTCCAGTCTCACTCAAGCGCTCCCGCGCGAGCCGAATTTCCATTGGACCCTAACCGTTTCACGAGCTGAGACTCTCGACGACCCGGAAACTCATCGCAACCGTCCTCGGAGTCCAGTTGCGACCTCGCGTACCGGTCCTCCATCACCGCCCACGACGATCCAGGCTGCAGGGCTCTAGAGAAACGTCCTCCCCATTTCATGAGGTCGTGCTGCCGTTATGGTCTAGGTTATGGCGGCGAGGAGCTCACGGCAGGCTTCTTCGCAACGCCGGCAGGCCTGCTCGCACACCCGGCAGTGCGCGTGCATGTGGGCATGCCGCTCGCACTCATCTCCGCAACCCTTGCAGATCGCCACGCAGGCCTCAACCAACGGCTTGGTGACATTGACGTCGTATTCGGCCGGGCGGCTGAGAACCCCGAGCGTAGCTGCGCAGACGTCGGTGCAGTGGACACACAGCCGGATGCACTTGACCATGTCGGCAAGGTCGCTCTCGCTCAAGTCAGCGTCAACGTCGGCGGTGCAGGCTTGGACGCATTCGCTGAGGGCGTCGATCGCGGCGGCCAGTACTCCAGCATCGAAACGCGACTGGTGGGGGTAGGTGCCTAGCATCTGTCGGGCGTAGCTCATGGCTTCCTCCGATCTCGCACGTGACTACGGACTTGCGCTCAGCCTCAAGGTACTTCAAGTGGGTCGAGCGCGGACGATCAGCCGGCGGTCGAACCTCTCGTGACCGCGGGAATGATCCGGTAGTCCGACTGGAACACCAGGTTGTGCAGGTCGCCGCTCGCGATGGCGCGCAGGATCGGAAGCTGATCCGTGGCGTCCTCAACACTGAAGACGTTCAAGGGCCAATCGCCAACGGTTGCTCCGCGCAGGTGGGGATGGTGGAACCCGGCGCCGAAATACGCGTGAAGCATGATCGGAGGCACCCGCACGTTGCGCTGCTCAAGCCAGCTGAGCTCCCACGCCGCACTCATCCCACCGTCTGCTGAGCGCCTCAGACCCGTCTCGCTGACCGCTCCCGAATCGAGCAGCAGATATGTGTTCACTTCGCTGAGCGTTTGACGTGCGACAGGGGCCAACAGCTCGACCTCGTCAGCGAAACGTGCTTCTTTGTCGCGGCGGCTCGCCGCGCCGCCGTGCACGCCATCCCTCAGATCGCTGAAGTGACGGATGAGGCCGGTCAGGTACGCGGGCATGGATGAATCGCGCATTACGCACTCCCAGCCGGAATCAGGGAGCGACCCGAGACGGACTTCTGCAGGAGCCGGTTGATGTCGCTGGGAGAGACGATTCCGACCAACCGGCCGCCATCGACGACTAGGGTGCGGCCTTCGCTGCAGCCACCGGACACAGCAAGAAGGTTGGTGATCGGGTCAGCCGGGCCGGCCGTGGACACCTTGTCGAGCGGACAGATGATCTGCCTGATGAGGGTGGTCCGACGAGCGTCCGGCGCGACATTCTTCAGAGCTGTCAGGGTCAGGAGTCCACTGAGCCGGCCGGCCGCGTCATGGGTTGGAAACGTCGAGTGACGTGAAGCCAGGACATAACCATGCAGCGCATCCTCGACGCTGATGTCGTCGGGAGCCTGCACCGGGCTGGGCGTCATGACCTGGGCGACCGTCACCCCGGCGAGCGCCTGGCGGATGAGCCCGCCGGCCTCTTCAGAGCGGGCGGCGCTCAGCAGGAACCAGCCCAGGAAGACCGACCAGACTCCGCCGATCAGGCTGCCGGCGAAAATGAACGTGGCCAGGCCGTAAGCAATCAAAAGGTAAGCGAACAACATGCCGATCCGGGCGGCGATTCGGGTTGCTCGCAGACGATCGCCCGTGCGCAGCCAGACGAGCGACTGCAGCAGCCGGCCTCCATCGAGCGGAAATGCCGGGACGAGATTGAAGACGCCCAGCGAGATGTTGATGTAGCCGAGCCAGGACAGGGTGGCGGAGAACAAGCCCGGGTGAGCCCCGCCGCCGACTGCGAGCGAAACGAGATAAAACACCACGCCAAGCACGAGGCTTGTGAGTGGTCCAACAAAAGTGATCAGCGCCTGCGCGCCAGGCGAGCTCGTTTCGCTGCTGAACCGCGACACTCCGCCGAACAGCCAGAGAGTGATCCCTTCGACCTTGACCCCGCGGCGTGTCGCAACGACGGAGTGCGCGAGCTCGTGGGCAAGCAACGAGGCCAGGAAAACGAAGGCTGAAACCACGCCGGCGGTCCAGTAGGCGCCGGATGTATGGCCGGGGGACGCCGACGGTAGAAGGCTGGTGGCGAGGCTCCAAGCGATCAATGCGGCAACGACCAACAGGCTCCAGTTCAGGCCGACGTGGATTCCAAAGATGCGGCCGAGGCTCAAGTTTTCGCTCATGTCACCTGCAGGATGCGCCCAGCGGAGGTGTGCATGCATCTGTCGGACGACTGGTTGACAGTCCAGTCGTTTGACAGAAGATGCGCTGCCGGTCCGCGCACCAGGCTGGGATGGTCGCAAGCCATCTCTACACAAGGAGCGTTGGACATGATCTCGTCGCGCACGCCCGAGAAGGATTCGGGTGACCGTACGGTCGATGCGGTATCTCGGATCACCGCCGAGGAGGTCGACAAGGCAAACGCGACCGGTCGGACTCCGGTCGTTTTCGTTCACGGCTTATGGCTGCTCCCGAGCAGCTGGGATCGGTGGGCCGCGCTCTTCGAGCAGGCCGGCTACTCGCCTGTTTCTCCAGGGTGGCCCGATGACCCCGAGACCGTCGAGGAGGCCAAAGCGCACCCTGAAGTGTTCGCCCGCAAGTCGGTTGGACAGATCGCCGACCACTACGCCGAGGTGATCGGCCGGCTCAAGAAGAAGCCTGCGGTGATCGGGCACTCATTTGGAGGACTGATCACCCAGATCCTCGCCGGACGCGGCCTCAACTCGGTCACCGTGGCAATCGATCCCGCACCGTTCCGCGGCGTGCTGCCGCTGCCGATTTCCGCGCTGAAGTCGGCTTCACCGGTGCTTGGCAACCCGGCCAACCGCAACCGCGCCGTCCCCCTCACCTTCGAGCAGTTCCGCTACGGCTTCGCCAACGTGGTGACCGAGGACGAGGCCAAGAAGCTGTACGAAACGTTCGCCGTCCCGGGGTCAGGCGAGACTGTCTTCCAGGCCGCCGCTGAGAACCTCAACCCCTGGACCGAGGCCAAAGTCGACACCAAGAACCCCGAGCGCGGGCCGCTTCTGATCATCGAAGGCGCCGAGGACCACACCGTCCCCCGCGCGGTTGCCGAGGCTGCCTACAAGAAGCAGACGCGCAACCAGGGCGTGACCGAGATCGTCGAGCTTCCCAATCGTGGTCACTCGCTCGTCATCGACAACGGCTGGCGCGAGGTGGCTGACATGGCCCTCGCCTTCGTCCAGCGCTTCGCCAAGTAATTCCAAAACACGTCCCGGCACCCGGGTCAAACCGGGTGCCGCATTCCTGCAATGGCGGCGAGACATAGACTTGCAGCCGGGTGGTTCAAGGGAACTCCGCGACTCGCCTGTACGGGCGTGAGCGCGAGATCGCGCTCGTCGAAGATCTGATCAATCGCGTCGGATCGAAAGGAAGCGCGATCGTGGTGCGCGGCGAGGCCGGCATCGGTAAGTCGTCGCTGCTGGCAGAGGTTGCGGCACGGGCGCGTGAGCGTGGAATGCTGGTGTTGACCACGGCAGGCGCCCAGTCAGAAACGCATCTGCCATTTGCCGGACTCCACCAGCTGCTTCGCCCTGTCCTGGGTGGAATGCCACAGTTGGAACCTTCGCAGCGGGCCGCGCTCCGGGCGGCATTTGGACTGGACGAACCGGTGGCCCCTAACGAGTTCATGGTCGGCCTCGCAGTGCTGGAGCTTATCGCAGAAGCAGCCACCCGGTCGCCAGTCCTGGTCGTCGCTGATGAGGCCCAATGGCTCGATCCGTCGTCCTGCGTCACGCTCGCTTTCGTCGCGCGACGAGTCGAGGCCGAGCCGATCGTCGTCGCGTTCGGGGTCAGAGATGGGCTCGACAACCACATCGATGGAACGGGAATCCCTCAGCTCCACCTGGACGGCCTTGACGTGCTGTCTTCAACGGCGCTGCTCGACGCATACACTCCAGGACTCTCACCTCAGGTCCGAGCCATGGTGCTCGAATATGCGGAAGGTAACCCTCTCGCTTTGCTCGAGCTGCCGACCGCGCTTGACAGAGACGTCACGCATGTGGCGACGCCGCTTCCCCTGAGCCAGCGTCTCGAACGTGCTTTCGGCGCGCAAGTATCCGACCTTGGCGCGCCAGTCAGCACGCTGATGCTTCTCGCAGCAATTGACCCCGCAGGAAATCTTTTCGAGTTCCTGCGAGCAGGTCAGTCGATCGCACGAACAGCCCTCACCATTGACTCGTTTGCCCCGGCCCAGAGACTGCGGCTCGTCACGATCGAGGACGAGCGGGTTCGTTTTCGGCATCCATTGCTTCGTTCGGCTGTCTATCAAGCGGCCAGTGAGGGCGAGCGAAGGCAAGCTCATGCCGCGCTTGGGGACGTCCTGGACAACGACCCGGATCGCCGTGCGTGGCACAGGGCGGCAGCCGCCGTCGGTCCGGACGAAAGTCGTGCCCAGGACCTCATCGCCGCAGCAGCAAACGCCGAAAGGCGAGGGGCGCTTGACGTGGCTGTGGCGGCGTTGGATCGGGCGGCAGCGCTGTCGGTAGATCCGCGCCGGCGAGCCACGCGGCTGGTGGAAGCGGCCGAGATCGCACTCGGTGCCGATAGGGGCCAGGAAATCGCCGCAAGGCTTCTCGCGTCCGTCAAACTCGCAGACCTCGACCCAGCGCGCCGGGCGCTGTTTGCGTGGCTCCAGGACGGTTATGGGCCTTCATGGTCCGGCTCCGAGCAGCTTCATTCATTTGCGCACGCGGCTGACGAGGCCAGATCGTCCGGAGACTCACTGCTCGCGCTGAGGCTGTTCTCGCAGGTCGCACTCCGCATCTGGTGGAGTAATCCCGACCGCCAAACGCGAGAGATTGTGGTGAGCGCCCTGGACCGATTGAAGGTCGAGCGCGACGACCCACATCTGCTCATGTCTCTCGCGATGGCAGCACCTGTCGAGCGCGGGGCGATCTTGCTGGAGCCGGTGAGGCGTCTGACGGCTGCGCCCGTAACGGACGCAATGACCGCTGTCGTACTTGGTATGGCGGCGCAAGCCCTCGGGATCTTCGATCTCGGCCATCGGATGTTCTCGTCAGCCATGCCCATTCTTCGCCGGCAGGCGCGGCCTCTCTTGATGGCCCAGGCACTTGCCGAGCAAGCCTGGGCCGCGGTACACCTCGGAAATATCGCCTCCGGTTTGCCCGTCGCCCATGAGGCGGTTGACCTTGCCATTGAAATTGGGCTACACCGTTGGGCACCGGCGGCACGCCTTGCGGAAGCAACCCTCACCGCCTTGCGCGGCGACTTCCAGCGCGCCGAGTCTCTGACCGCGGAAGCGGAAAGCGTGCTGCTGCCCATGGGGGCCAAACCGTTGCTTGCGCTGGTCGAGCTTGCCCGAGGACGCATTGCGCTCCTTCGTGGTGATCACTCAGTCGCCTATGAACACCTGAAACGCGTCTCCGATCCCAAAGACATCGCGTACCACATGTACGCCCGGTTTTGGGTGGCTGCGGACATGGTCGAAGCAGCGATTCAAAGCGGTCACGAGCAAGAAGCGCGAGATGCGATCGCGACGCTCGAGCCGCTCGCTGCACAGTCGCGGTCTCCGGTGCTCGAGATCGGTTTGAGGTTTGCGCGCGCACTCATCGCCTCCGACACCGAAGCCGAGGGCTTGTTCCAGGCCTCGATCACCGAGGACACCAGCCTCCCCCTCATGGTCGCGCGCAGCCAGCTGGCGTACGGTCTGTGGCTGCGACGGCAACGGCGAATCGCCGAGTCGCGCGGGCCGCTTCGCGCCGCTCGGGATACGTTCCAGGCCATGGGCGCCGCCCCGTTGGTCGAGCACGCAAGCCGGGAGCTGCGCGCCTCTGGCGAGAGCAGTCCTAAACGTTTGCCGCGAGCTTCCGATCGGCTCACTCCCCAGGAGCTTCAGATCGCCCAGATGGCCGCCGCCGGGATGTCCAACCGCGAGATCGGGCAGAGCCTCTTTCTCTCGCACCGCACTGTCGGTTTTCACCTTTATCGGCTTTTCCCGAAGCTGGGCATCACCTCGCGCAATCAACTGCGCGGGGCGCTCGACGTGGAAGAGCTGACCGCTTAGCTCAGACGTCGATCACGCGGCCGGGCTCGGGGCCATCGGCTTCGTCGCATGCGCCAAAGATCGGAGCCCAAACCCTCTGAAGATCAGCGTCACGCCGAAGATGACAAGCCAGAAACCGAGAAAGATCGTGAGGAAGAAGAGAGACGAGACCGGAAAAATCACCACCACCGCGCCGGCGACGACGCTGAGGATGCCGGTGATCCCGATCCAGGGGCGCCACCCTATCTCCGAATTTCCGATGGCGAGGAACAGCTCGATGATCCCGAGGGCAATCCAGTAGATGCCGATCACGGTCGCCAGCACCAGGAGCGTCAGACCTACGTGGGCAAACAAATAGATGGCAACCACGAAAGAGAAGATGGACAGCAGCGCGAAGAGGGCTCTGAGCCATCCGCTCTCGTTCGGAACGGCAAACGCGAAGACGAATTGGTAGACCGCACCCAGGAGGAGCTGGACCGCAAAGATGATCGCGATGACCACCAGGGTGGAGCTCGGCCACAAGATCGCCACGGCGCCGGCCAACACGGTGGCCACGCCATAGGCCACGATCCAACCCCATGCACCTCCAAGCCGCGCAAGCATTGCGGTCATCTCGCCACCCCGAGTCGTATCCATTTCTTCTCCTTGATAGCCACCTGATGTTGAAACCTGACCATTGTTCCAAGCGAGCAACGCGATCGCTTCAGTCAGATGACTGGTTTTCCACCGGTGCTTGGGAGGACTGAGCCATACCGCATTGAGATCGCCATCCGCCAGCGCCATGAGACGCGCACCGATGCCGAGTGGGTATACCCTCCGTGCGAATCGATTGACCTCTGAAGCGCCACCACTGACTTGTCTTGCTCTCCAGGTCAAAGACCTGCGCGTCAGCTACGGCTCCAAGCGAGCGGTGGATGGTGTCTCGCTCGACATCAACGAAGGCGAGATCTTCGGGCTTCTGGGTCCGAACGGAGCCGGCAAGACAAGCACCCTGAGCGCCATCGAGGGACTGCTCAAGCCGACCTCCGGCTCGATCCTGATCCGCGAGGTCGACGCTCGAGCCCACCCCGGACCGGCCAAAGCGCTGATCGGCGTTCAGCTCCAGTCCACGAGCTTTCAGTCCGAGCTGACGATCAGCGAGATCGTCAAGCTGTACGCCGGTCTTTACGGAGTCCCGCTCACACAGCCGGCGATCTTCGACCGCCTGACCGAAATCCACCTGGGCGACGAAGCGTCCAGGCGCTTCAGCCAGCTGTCGGGGGGGCAGCAGAAGCGCCTGTCGCTGCTCATCGCGACAGTCCACAACCCTCCGCTGGTCCTGCTCGACGAGCCGACGTCAGGCCTCGACCCGCAGGCGAGGCGTCAGCTTTGGGACCGAATCGAGGGCATCCGCAAGAGCGGCCGCAGCATCCTCCTGACCACACATTCGATGGAGGAGGCGCAGTCGGTGTGCGACCGCGTCGCAATCATGGACAACGGCAAGATCCTGACCGTCGACACACCCGCCGGCCTGATCGAGAAGCACAAGAACGACCCCGATGTGCTCGCGGTCGCGAGGGGCCAGGTAACGCTCGAGGACGTCTTCATCGGTCTCACGGGAAGTGAACTTCGTGAGTGAGCCAAGCGCGATCAGCACTCCGCTGGTCTCGCCTCCCCTCCGCGCACCGGCGCTATCCGAAATCTTCAGAGCGCTCCTGGAGGCCGACTTTACCGTGCAGCTGCGCAACAACCGCGCGCTGCTCCTGAGCTTCGCTCTGCCTCTGGTCGTCCTCTTCGCACTCTTTGCCAGCAAGTTCTACAGCGCTCTGGGTGATCGACAGTTCAAGGTCGCGGCCG
>WNFD01003741.1_pt1 | contig 17671 bp, 20 predicted proteins | sample 5400491 | NCBI WGS metagenome assembly WNFD01 (sample SAMN13153343, study PRJNA577476) | soil metagenome | isolation source: 120 cm saprolite under Douglas fir tree site 2 hole 2 replicate 2 | place: USA:California | collected 2015-04-18 | reverse complement strand
AAATTGCATTTTCCGGTTTTCAGACATGGAATGTTGTTGGCCATGGCTCGGTTGTAGGCCAGTTCGTTCCGTGATCAGCTCTTATTCGCGCTCATTCGCGGCGGCAAAATGGGCTGCTTACTTCGCGTGGAACTTAATTGCTCCACCTACCACCGTCGCCACCACTCGTCCCTGCATCGGCCAGCCATCGAATGGAGAGTTCTTTGACTTGGAATGCGAGTCAGCGGCTTTGTAGGTCCACTTCTTTGCCGGATCGAAGATCGTGACGTCAGCATGTGATCCTACGGCGATCGTTCCGCGCCCTTGCAGGCCCATCACGCGCGCAGGATTGGTGGAGAGCAGCTCAATGATCCGCCGCAATGTCATCTTGCGTTTGCCATGCAGCACAGAGATGCACAGTCCCAGCGCCGTCTCCAGTCCGGTGATGCCGAATGGCGCATGATCAAACTCCTGGTTTTTTTCGTTGCAGGCGTGCGGAGCATGATCGGTGGCGATGCAATCAATGGAGCCGTCTTCCAGTCCTGCCAGCAACGCCTCGCGGTCTGAACGCGAACGCAGAGGCGGGTTCATCTTGAAGTGGGTGTCGTAGTCGCCAACGTTTTCATCGATCAGCACAAAATGGTGCGGCGTGACCTCACAGGTAACGCGCATATGTTCGCGCTTCGCGCGGCGAACGGCCTTCAACGCGGCCGCCGTCGATAGATGCGCCACATGATAGTGCGCTTTGGTCTCGGCGGCTAATTGAACGTCGCGCTCTACCAGGCTGCTTTCGGCTTCCGGCAACCACCCGCGCAGTCCGAGACGAAACGCCGTGGGCCCGGCATGCATGGCTGCGTCTTGCGTCATGCGTGTGTCTTCCGCGTGCTGGATTACCGGGATATTCAATTTGCCCGCGCCCAGAAGCGCCTGCCGCATGATCGCGTCGTTCAGGATCGGCTTGCCGTCGTCTGTGATGGCGACCGCTCCGGCTTTCTTCAACGACGCAAAATCCGTAAGCTGTTCGCCCTTGCTGCCGAGAGTTGCCGCGCCAATGGGAAATACGTTCACATGCGCGTCGCGAGCAGGATCGAGCATCCACCGCGTGATCTCCGCATTGTCATTTACGGGGATGGTATTGGGCATGCAGCAGACGGAGGTAAAGCCACCGGCAGCGGCGGCCATGGTTCCTGTGGCGATTGTTTCTTTGTACGATTGTCCCGGCTCACGCAGATGCACATGAATGTCGATCAGCCCCGGAGTAACCACCAGCCCGCGTGCGTTGATGGTTTCATCGGCCTTGCCGCGCAGCTTGCCCGCAGGCGCAACCTCCGCCACGCGACCGTCTTTGAGCAGAAGATCGTACTTGCCTTCGAGCTTCTGCGAAGGATCAATGAGGAGGCCGTTGCGAATTGAAAGGCTATTTAGCTTCATTAAAAAGAGCCTTTTGCCGCAGATGCACGCTGATGAACGCTGATCTTCTTTCTTTCATTTTCAAATGCAAAGCGTCTCACCTGAGGGCGTGGTCCGAAATTTAGGAGAAGACCGACTTCGATGTCAGTCGACCGCAAATAGTTAAGCAGCTGAGATTCATGCGAGGGATCTAGAGATTTGCAAGCCTTAAGTTCGACAAGCACGTGGCCAGCAATCACCAAGTCAGCTTCGTAAAAGCCAATTTTTACACCTCGAAACCAAACTGGAACGGGAACCTGCCGTTGAAAATCGATATTCTTTCCTTTTAAGACTATCGACATTGCTTCTTCGTAGACTTTTTCTAAAAAGCCTTGTCCCAGCTCGTTGTAAACCTCGTAAAAGACGCCGATGATCTCTTCGGTGAGCTCCGCATGCTTGTATCTGCGTTCATCTGCGTTTATCTGCGGCGAATCGCTCATGCTACCCCCAGACATGCACTCAAGATCGCCATTCTCACATACACGCCATTGTGCACCTGCTCCTCGATCACGGACTGTGGACCGTCGGCGACTTCTGGCTGGATTTCCATGCCGCGGATCATTGGCCCTGGGTGCATGACAATGGCATCGCGTTTCGCCAGCTTCAGTCGTTCTGCGGTGAGCTGATATTGGGCTATATATTTATCCACATTCAGCTTGAGGCCTGAGAGGCGTTCCTTTTGCACACGCAGCATCATGACGGCATCGGCTTTGCGGATGGCGTCTTCGGCATGCCTGCTAATTCTGATACCAGGCGCCAGGCCGGTAGCGGTTTCAGGTAGCAACTCAGGTGGGCCGCACAAGACGATTTCTGCGCCGAACTTTGACAGGATATGAACGTTGGACCGTACCACGCGTGAATGCTGGATATCGCCGATCATGGTTATCTTCAGTCCACGCAATGTTCTTTTGTGACGCAGGATGGTGTAGGCATCCAGCAAGCCTTGTGAAGGATGTTCATGCATGCCGTCTCCGGCATTGATGATGGGAATGTGCAAGTTGCGCGCGAGAACATGCGGCGCGCCGGATGAAGGATGGCGCACCACAATGCAATCGGCCCCCAGCGCTTGCAGGGTTTTTCCCGTGTCCACCAGGGACTCACCTTTTTCGATGCTGGAGCTGGCGGCGCTGATCACCGACGTATGTGTGCCCAGCAGCTTTGCAGCGAATTCGAATGAAACGCGCGTCCGCGTGGAAGGTTCGTAGAAGAGGAGAGCAATGCGCTTGCCGCGCAGCAGCGGTTTGGGCTTACCCGAGTGCATTTTTCGGGCCAGCTTGAGTAACGAAGTGATCTCTTCCGCCGGTAGATGTTCAACGTCGAGGAGGGATCGGGTACGAGGCATCCTTTACGCTGTCCGCTCCACTAAAACCACCTGCTCTTCGTTATCAATCTCGCTGAGGCGCACTTCGATAATTTCCATATCGGTGGTCTGGACGGTGCGACCAACAAAGGCGGCCTCAATCGGAAGTTCGCGATGGCCGCGATCGATCAGTACGCAGAGCTGCACGCGGCGAGGCCGTCCGTTGTCGAAGAGCGCGTCCATGGCGGCGCGTATGGTGCGACCGGTATAGAGCACGTCATCTACGAGGATGACATTCTTCGCGCCGATCTCCACGCCCAGCGGCGTCGCCTTTTGAATGACCGGTGATGCGCCGACGGTGGATAGGTCGTCGCGATAGAGTGTGATGTCCAGCGTGCCTACCGCTACAGGCGTTTTCTCGATTTGGTGAATCAGCTTGCCCAGGCGAGCGGCCAGTGGAACGCCACGCCGTTTGATACCGACCAGCGTGAGGTTTTCCACGCCATTGTTTTTTTCCACGATTTCATGGGCCAGGCGAATCAGCGTCCGTTCAATCTCTGAGGCGGACATGACTCTGCCTTTTTCGCGTAAATTGGGCATTCGGGAGGAGCTTCCGGCTGTCATAGTCCAACGAATGATATCTGAAGGAGCGCTTCCAAGCCAAACTGCTTTCCAGGCGTTTTAAAGCTTGTGTTTATCCTGGCCGAAGCTTGCCGCCAGGGCCCCGGCCAGGCTGGCAAATACAGTGTTGATGCAGAACAGAATGAAAGTCATAAAACTGAACAACGCCAGCATGCCTCCCGGGCTGTCCAATAATGAATGCATGGTCTGCGCTGCATCGGGATTCGGATTACGTGCGATCGCGTCATTCACTGCTTTGTTCAGCGCGTCTTTGAGTTGGGCGTTGTTGCTGGAGTAGTAGACGGAAAAGATAGCCACAACCACCACGAAACTCAGGACTGATAAGGCCGCGCCCAGCAGGGCGCCCTGGCCTGTACGTATGGGGCCGAAGTGATGCTTGCGATAAAGCCGAACGCTGAGGATTACCGCTATTGGCAGGAACAGCAGGAATCCGCCCGGGGGAAAAAAGCCGGTGGCAATGCCTGCACCCAGCGCCAGCGGCCAGGCAGCCTTGAAATAGCGTTGCCACTGGATGTTAGACGGGGCGCCAGGCAGCATGGTTGAAGAGTAGCCTTCAGGACCCCGCAATGTAGATGAATCGTGCGCGATGTTCGCTGGATTGTCGGGTGTTTCTGGAGACGGTTCTCTCGGTGAAACACGGATTTGTGCTGTACCACAGGACGGGCAGAATGGAGAGCGCTCATCCATCGATGCGCCACAGTTGTAGCAATTCTTTTCCACAGGTCTCCAGAGTAAAGCACCAAGTTAACGCAGCGGATGGCGTAATAGCAAACTCTGGCGGAAGCCTATTTCTGGCCTTAGAAGTCAGGGGTTACATCGTGTCCTTGTCATTGTGGGACCGGACGTAAACCAGCGCGAACTCCGTGCCATCAGCAACGGGTTTAATGGCCACCACGCGCTGATTGTTTTGAGTGCCAACCTTCAGCTCCTGTTTGTATTCCCCGTTTCCCTTGTTCTCGTGGTTGCAGGTAACCTCATTGTTGTTGTCCTCGCGTGGGCGGAAGTCCATGTTAAAACCTCCCTGGCAGTCCACCACTTTTCCGTACTTGGCCAGCTCTTTGCGATAAAAGCCAACTACCTTGTCAGGTGAGTCTTTGGTCACGTACTTGATCGCCACCAGCTTCATTCCGAACATCGAGCTGGAAATATTGACGTTGGCGTTGGCGTCACCCTCGTGATCAGGAGACTTTTTGAGCAGCGCGCCGGGGTAAGCGGTAAGGCCGGTGTCCTTGGCTTCCATGGAGCCCTGATGGACGCTGAGTGAGCCGAATGGCGTGCGGATATCAACGTCCTTGTCCTTGCCGGCGTCATTATTTTCACCGTGATGTGAGGTGGAAACCGAGCAGCCGGCCAGAATAAGCGCTAAAGCGAACGCCACAAAAAAGGATGAACCGCGGAACCTGGCCTCGATTGTGTCAGGGATCATATTTATGCCCACCTTCTATTATTTATGTATCTTAAGTTCACGTACAAACGGTCCACTCAAAAAATTAGCTTTTTAGTCGTTGTCTTGGCATCCAAAGTACACCCATTTTCCATCAGAGATGCCATGGGCAAACTGCGTCCAGTAGAAGACACAAATCCGCAAATTGCCGTCTACCGCGATCTCGCGCGGGAAGCGCTGGAAAGTGTCGCCGTCTATAACGCACGTGCCCAATGGTTTGAGCGTAGTGGCAATCAAGCTTTGGCCAACGAATACCTCCAGCTTTCCCATGAAGCTCTGGAGAGGGCGCAACGTTACAAGGAACTAGCCGATCTTGCCGACGAGCAGTTAAAGCGCTTGCGATTCGAAACCCTGGGAACGCCGATCACGGAAAAAATTGGCGATACCGTTGTCATGCCAATTAACAAGCACGAATCGAAACGCACCTTGAACGAACGAAGCTCTGGCGAACGCACCGCCGGCGAACCCACTTCTAGCGAATCAACCCCTGGCGAATGAACCCCTAACGAATGAACCCCTAGCGAATAACCGGCTGGAGCCTGATTTCCACGATCTGATATACGTCGCAGGCCGAGGCAAAGTTCCGTTTGGACCAGCCTTCACTGATCTGCTGACGAGCTCAAAGGCCGGAAATAGCTCTCGCCAGCGCATGCCCGGCAAAGAGTTTTGCCTTCCTGCTTCACTTCGCGCCGGTAACTGATGCCCTCGCCACACTGCGAGCAGACAATACGCTCACCTTTGAATCCGGGAAACTCTTCCGGCGGCAACTCCACATGGACCCATTGCGAGCTGAATAAAGCAGCATCGTCCATCTCACGATAGGCTTTCATCTGCTGCTGGTTTTTGTCGGTGATGTCAGGGTACATGCGTTTGGCCAGATCTTTGGACGTTTCTCTGGCGGCGACGCGCAGAGCCTTGCCGGTTTCCACGTCCACGAACGTTGCGGCCATTTTGCCCCAGTCGCGAAACTTGAGAGCACGTTTGCCCAGGCGGCAGCCGGTCACGACCATAACAGCATCTGTGGCGCAGCGATCGATCTCCACGAAGGTGACGATGCGTTTGCGATCCTTTCCCTGAGGATCGTTCAGGCCCAGGCTGGCCAATCCGAACATGGCCATGCGAACGCCAAGAACCTGTCCGGCGCAGAGATGGCCGTGGGCCACGGCGGCGTCTTGTAAATACTCGTCCAGCGATTTCATTCGGATTCATCCTCGTCTTGTTCTGGGGGCTCAGTTTGAAGATCCGCACCCCGCGAGGTAACAATAAAGCTGTTCTTTGCCGGTCCATTCAGGAAAGTGACTCGTGTGGGCTGGCGCTCCCAGGTTGGCGCGGAACACGGTTCGCCGGTGAATTCCTTTTTCAGGAGCGGTTTCCGCTTACCAAGCTGGAAAACTATCAGATAGGCCTTGCTGCGATCATCAGAGGTCCCGCAGTAGGCCGCAAGGTCACGGTACCAGCTCACGTCTGAGGTTTCACGATCAAACATCGGCAGGTTCAACTGGGTCACATGCCCGGTCTGCCGGTCCACGCCAACCCAACCCTCAATGCGCCAAATCCAGCGCGGAGTTTTGTTTGCGTCCTGGGGCAGGGAATCATTGAGTTGCGCCGCTTTGCGGACAACAAAGAGGTGGTCACTTATATCATGGGAAGGCCCGGCTGTACTTTCCTTAAACTTGTCATCCACCATGAGCTTGCGGATCTTGACAGGAACGGTCTTGCCGCTCTCCGTAATGACGGACGCGGTACGCCATGGCCCCAGAAGCACGGTATGCTGACGGGGCGCAGCCCCAGCGGTTCCGATCGCCAAAACCAGAGGCAAGCCGACAGGAATCCATTTACTAAGTTGAGTCATGCAAAAGGCCATTATATCCGTTCCCGTTTTGGGGCCCTCAAGTGCTCGATTATTAAGCAAACTAAGAAATTCGCGGGTTTTGTACCGTTCTACGCGGACTTAAGGCATTGATTCTGCGAGAGAAGGCGCCCGCAAGGCTGAGGAAATTTGTAATTCATTTTAAATTTTCGTCGGAATCGCCTAAGATACACACACTCCCCAATTTCCACAATTGGGACTGGCCTAAACCCTCAAAGTTGATTGGTCCAGCACAGGATAGTGCATTGGCTTTAGAGCGCAATCCAAGACGCCCCTCAGAGTTGCTCGATGCAACCTTCGACGACTTTGAACCCTCTCACCAACGGTTAGATTTTCTGTCAAATGCGTTGGGTGAGGAGTTCGTCCGTTTGAAAAATCGGTCAGCCAGAGTTCTGGTCGTAGATGACAAACTGGATACGCTCCTCCTTCTGCGTGAACTGCTAACGTCGCGAGGTTATGAAGTCATGACTACGACGGATGCGGACGAAGCCCGGCGCATAGTGCACACGGAAAGACCGGACCTGGTCCTGCTGGACGTAGTCATGCCTGGCAAGTCAGGCTACGATCTCTGCCGTGAGCTGAAAGAAGATCCATACACCAGGTTGGTGCCGATTGTGATGATCACCGGCTTGAGCGAGCGTGAAGATCGCGTGCGGGGGATTGAAGCGGGAGCGGATGATTTTCTGAGCAAGCCACTCTATCCGGAAGAACTGTTTGCCCGAGTCAAATCTTTGATCAAGCTCAAAGAGTTTACTGATGAGCTTGAGAATGCTGAGGCGGTGCTGGTTGCTCTGGCCCTGGGCATCGAATCGCGTGATCCGTACACGGGAAACCACTGTGAAAGGCTGGCCACCTATGCGGCCGACCTTGGTCATCACATCGGATTAAACGGTGAGAGCATCATCGCTTTGAAGCGTGGCGGTTATCTGCACGATCTGGGCAAAGTTTCCATACCGGATGACATTCTCAAGAAGGGCACGCGGCTTACCGAGCAGGAGTGGATGATCATGAAGCAACACCCTGCCATCGGTGAAGGTATCTGCCGTCCGTTGCGTTCCTTCAAGGCTGTGCTTCCAATCATTCGCCACCATCATGAACACTGGGACGGTTCGGGTTATCCTGACGGTTTGGTCGGACAGGAAATTCCTCTGCTGGCCCGCATTCTTCAGGTGGTGGATGTTTACGACGCTCTGCGCACGGCACGGCCTTACAAGCCGGCGCTTGGCCACGAAGAAGCCGAGCGCACCATGCTGGAAGAAGCGCGTCGCGGTTACTGGGACCCGGAACTGGTGTCTGAATTTCTCGCCATGCTGAAGCAGAAAGAACAGGCGGCATGAGTCTGGCCCGGGAACAATTTCCTCCTATCCATCAAATAAAACAAATGGCGCGACCCCGTTACAGCATTGTGGTGCCGGCGTATAACGAGAGCGCCCGCATTGGCGAAACGCTGGATAAGCTGCTGAAGTACCTGCGCGCCCAGTCATGGAGCGCGGAGATTGTTGTGGTGGACGATGGTTCACGCGATGAGACGTTTTCCTTCGTGAGCCGCATGGCAGATGAAAATCCGGAGCTGCGCATCATTCAAAACCCCGGAAATCAGGGCAAGGGATACGCTGTCCGCAATGGCATGTTGAACGCCCGCGGCGAAATCCTGCTTTTCACTGACGCGGATCTGTCCTCTCCCATCTCAGAAGCGCCGCGGCTGTTTGCCGCGCTGGAAAAAGGCGCAGATGTAGCTATTGGCTCCCGCTGGCTGGATCCTTCATTGCAATTTCAACGTCAATCCTTCAAGCGTCAGGCTTTGTCCCGCGTTTACAACCTATTCTTGCGCTCGGTGCTCTGGTTCCCGTACCGCGATACTCAATGCGGGTTCAAGGCGTTCACCCGCCGAGCGGCGGAAATGATTTTTCCGCAACAACGCATAACACGCTGGGGCTTTGACCCGGAGATCATCTTTCTGGCCCACCGCATGGGATTGAAGATCTCTGAAGTGCCGGTGCGCTGGGGCCATGATGATCGGTCAAAAATCTCTCCGCTACGCGACGGCATGCGCATGGCTGCCGATACGATGCGCATTCGCTGGCATGCCTTGAAGGGGGACTACTCCTACGCTGCTAAGAAGGCCGTGGTCCGCGAAATCACCAGTTAGCTTTCCCGATCACTCAGGAACAAAGTAGAAAGCTACGGCCATGATGGCATAGACGGCCAGCAGTTGTGCGCCTTCAAACCAGTGCGTCTCACCGTCAGACGAGATCATGGCCACGATCAGGACGGAAAGAAAGATACCGGCGATTTCAAAGCCGTTGAAAAGCAGCGTCATGGGATGGCCCAGAGCCAGTGACAGGAAGACCAGCACTGGCGCCACGAACAGCGCGATCTGCGTGCTGGCGCCGGTGGCAATCGTCATTGCCAGGTCCATGTGATTACGTCGCGCCATGAGGATGGCGGTTGAGTTCTCTGCCGAATTTCCGATCAACGCCACCACAATCACGCCCACGAACAACTCAGTCAATCCCAGGGCTTTGGTCACAGGCGCGATTTGATCCACCAGCGTTTCGCTCAGAACAGCGATCAGGACGGTCGCGATGATAAGAGCGGCAATCGCCTGCCCTTTGCTCGTCGCAGGCATTTCCGGTTCATTTCCCTGCGGCACAAAAACGTCACGATGCGTGCGAAAGACGAATACCAGGTTGGCCAGATAAAGCAGAATCAGAACGGCGCTGGTCCAGAGACTAAGATTTTCCAGTCGCGCGCTGGAATGATGTTCAAGATTGCCGAACACAGTGAGATTAAAAACCGCGGGCATTACCAGCGCTGCCACCGCAATCATGAGCATGGTACTGTTCAGGGAACTACTGGAGCAGGAGAAGCGTTGAAAATTGTGTTTGGCGCCGCCTGCCATAATGCTCAGGCCAAGCACCAGAAGCAGATTTCCCATAATGCTTCCTGAAAGGGAAGCCTTCACCACGCTGATGTGTCCGGCATGCAGCGCAAAGATTGCAATAATCAGCTCGGTGGCGTTGCCAAGAGTGGCGTTGAGCAGGCCGCCAATCGCGGGCCCTGAATAGGCGGCTAGGGTCCCGGTTGATTCCCCGAGTATCCCAGCGAGCGGCGCGATAGCCAGCGCAGCGGTGATGAACACGATAAGCGGGGCCGCATGGAAGATGCTCAGCGCGATGGCAACCGGAACCAGAAGCAGGAGGTAATTCAGCCAGCGGTGTTCGCTTTTTAATGGGAACTTTTCCCACCACTGATTGACTGGTGCCATTTTTGAGGGGTCCGCCATTGTTGCCGATTGTAATTGACCGCGGAACTCTGCTGTCGGCGAGAAAATCGGCTTCTTCAAAGTCTTAGCGGCCAGGCATCAACCTAATGTTGGAAGCAGAACTGCCAGTGCCACAATCCAGACGGCAATCCAGATCAGAAAGCATTTTGGTTCATCTTCATAAATCGCGGCTGTTGTTTTCAGTGCCTGCATGCGTCCTCCTGTAATTGCTTCTGACAGAAGGAAAAGCATTCAAGCCGCCAAGCTATAAGCCATTGATTGCAAATGAACTAGCTAGCCGCAGGAAGGCCGCTGCGTGTTGGATTGGGCACAGCCGTGTGTTGGAATCAACACACGTTCAGGCGGGACCGAGTACCTGCCGCAACGTGGCCGTAAGTGCCCGGATGGTGAATGGTTTGTGCACCAGCACGGTCCCAGGTTTGAGAACGCCGTCGTGAGCCAAAGAGCCATCCGAATATCCAGAAATGAAAATGACTTTAAGGTCGGGACGCATGGCCAGAAGGGCCTGAGCCAACTCGGGGCCGGGCAGTTCCGGCATCAGGACGTCGGTAATTAATAGGTCTATTTTGCCTGGGTAGGCCTGCACCAGGGCCAGCGCTTCCTTCCCATTCGCGGCGGCCAGCATGTGGTATCCGAGCTGCTCGAGGAATTCAGTGCATAAACGGCGCAGCGGTTCTTCGTCCTCCACTAAGAGAATGGTTTCTGAACCTCGACTATAGTCCAAGGGGGCGGCAATCTTTCTGTTCCGGTCAACACAAGAACAGCCGGAGCGCAATGCAAAACTCTTTGAGAATTCTTAACCGACTGAAGCAGAACTTGCAAGAACTTCCGCAGAGTGGCTACAAATTTTAATATTGATAAAACCCACGACCCGTTTTTCGGCCGAGCCAGCCTGCGTCCACCATTTTGATCAACAGAGGACACGGCCGGTACTTGGGATCGCCCAGCCCCTGCAGCAAAACGCGCATGATATCTACGCAAACATCCAAGCCGATGAAATCGGCCAGAGTCAACGGTCCCATGGGATGGGCCATACCCAGCTTGAATACCTCATCTACCGCTTGCGGAGTAGCCACGCCTTCCATGACTGCGTACACAGCCTCATTGATCAGGGGCATGAGTACACGATTCGACACAAAGCCGGGTGCATCATTGACTTCAACGGGGGTCTTTTCCACCTCGATGGCCAGGTCGCGCGTGGTGGCAAACGTTTCCTGAGAAGTTGCCAGACCACGAATAATTTCCACCAGCTTCATCACCGGCACGGGATTAAAAAAGTGCATGCCGATCACTTTGTCCGGACGCCTGGTCTGCGCGGCAATTTTGGTGATCGATATGGAAGAGGTGTTGGAGGAAAAGATCACTTCAGGGCGGCAAATGCTGTCCAGGTCGCGAAAGATCTCCTGCTTGATCTCAAACCTTTCAAACGCGGCTTCCACCACGAAGTCGCATTTGGCGAGAGCGCCACGGTCCAGTACAGCATCAATTCGCTTGAGAGCTGATTCACGGTCCTGGGCTGAGATCTTGTTTTTGGCGACTTCACGCTCAAGATTCTTGTTGATCGCCTGCAAGCCACGATCAAGCGCCGCCTGCTGCGCCTCTACCAGGACCACGTTGTATCCCGAGCGGGCGAACACGTGAGCAATGCCGTTTCCCATGGTCCCAGCGCCGATAATTCCGATTGTCTTGATGTCCATGAAGGCCTTTTCTTTTGAAAGGAAAATGAAGGAAAAGTTTAGCAGACGGCGAGGAGGCGCGGCGTCACAGCCAGCCCTGATGTCTGACGAGGCAAAACCTCAGGGCCTTAAAGCCAATTTCTCATGGCGATTTACGGCCTGACTAGAAGTCAGGCCCTGTTACGTTTAGATCGTGGTGGAGTATGTCTGAGAATTGAGCAAATGCATAGATCCTTCGACTACGTCGTCGCATACGCTCCGACTGCGCTCAGGATGACAGGTAAGTCTTGAACGGCACAGCTAAACTCGTGCCGTGACAAAGCAAGTTATGGGATGGCGTTTAGATTGAGTCGATGGCAGTTCTCAACTCTCGCACGCTGTTTTCCGTTACCACCTGATGCTGATATTCACTGTCTGCCAGCGTGCCCATGGCTATTTTCTGATTGCGAAATTTCATGGTGCTGGTGACTGCGGTGCCCAGGCCGGCATGGACTTCACGGACGTGCGTGTAGGAGATCACGGCTTTTACGCTGGCCGTGGAGAGCTCACCGCATGCCATGACGGAAATTCTTCCCTGGGCGTGTTGGACAAGCTGGGCAAGGGTAGGCATGGCATCAACCGCGCTCTTCTTTCCTCCCGACGTGAGTACGCGGGTCACGCCAACTTCAATGAGGTCATCGAGCGCCTGGGGGAAGTCGCAGGTCATATCGAACGCGCGATGGCAGGTTGCCTTCAGGGGACGCGAGATTTCAACCAACTGCCGCATCCTTTCCTTGTCCACGGTGCCGTCAACGTTCAGAATACCGAACACCACTCCGCTGGCGCCGAGTTGTTTGGCGATAAGAATGTCACGCTGCATGATGCTGAACTCGTCTGCGGTGTAACAGAAATCACCGCCTCGTGGACGAACCATGACTTGCACGCCGATTTTTATCTTCTGGCGAACCGCCGCGATCATGCCGGCGCTGGGCGTGGTTCCACCTTCAGGCAGACCGGCACACAATTCAACCCGGTCTGCTCCACCACGTTCTGCCGCGACAGCGGATTCCACAGAATCCAGGCAAATCTCCAGCAGAACTGCTCCCTCGCGGATTTGCGGCTGGGTCACCACACGCGGCAGCGGTTTTCGCGGACCATAGGCTGTCCGGATTTGCAGCTAAATGCCTGCTGGAATTCCGGCACGTTGATGACCACGCCGTTGATCCGATACTTGCCGGGTGAATGTGGATTGGTAATGGCATTCACGCGCAGATTTTCGTCGCGTTCGTTTTCGCAGGCCCACTGCGCCAGCCCGATGAAGAAGCGCTGGTCGGGCGTGAAGCCTTCGCGGTTCTCCAGCGTCTCACCTTTGGTGGCTGCTTTCCAGGCGATGTAAGCCAGAATTGTTCCGCCCAGATCAGCAACGTCCTCACCCTCGGTCAGTTTGCTGTTGATGGTGATGTCATCCACTACGGTGTACTGAGCGTACTGGTCCACCACGCACTTGGCGCGCTGTTCAAAGTGCTCAGCATCTTCTTTGGTCCACCAGTCGCGCAGATTACCTTTGGAATCAAACTGACGGCCTTCATCGTCAAAACCGTGCGTGAGCTCGTGGCCAATGGTTGATCCGGTGTTGCCGTAATTAGGAGCATCGTCGATCTTGATGTCATAAAGCGGAGGCTCCAGCACGCCGGCAGGAAAGTTGATGTCATTCATCTGCGGGTTGTAATAGGCGTTCACGGTTGGCGGAGTCATGCCCCATTCACCACGATCCAGCGGCTTGCCGATCTTGCCGAGCTGGCGATGCGATTCAAAAGTTGCTGCGCGTTGCACATTGCCCAGAAAATCATCTGGCTTAATCACGACTGAGCTGTAGTCGCGCCACTTGTCCGGATAACCAACTTTGTTCACCACGACATGTAGCTTTTCGAGTGCCTGCTTTTTGGTCTCCGGTCCCATCCAGGTCAACTGCTCAAGGTCTTCCTGCATAGCCTGTTCAATCAGTTTTGTCATTCCCAGGGTGCGCTTCTTCATGTCATCACTGAAGGCGCGCTTCACAAATTCCTGTCCCAGCGCTTCGCCCAGCTGGCGGTCCACCCAACCCACGCAGCGTTTCCAACGAGGCTGGATCTGCTGTACTCCTCGCAACGTGTGGCGATAGAACTCAAAATTTTCCTGCACGAAAGGAGTGGAGAGGAATGGCGCGCTGGAACGTGCCACGTGCCAGCGGAGGTAGGTCTTTAAATCATCCAGGCTATTGCTTTGGAGTTGCTGGTTGAGCGCCTGATAAAACTTTGGCTCAGTCACATTGAAGGTTTGCACATTGCCAATGCCGGCGACCCTGAGATAGACATCCCAGTTAAAATCCGGAGTAAGCGCCTGGACCTGCTTGCGGTCCATCTTGTGAAACAGATTGTGCGGGTCGCGCTGCTCCACGCGGGTGAGTGACGCCTTAGCCAGAGCAGTTTCGAGCTTGAGAACGGTGGCAGCTTCCTGTTTAGCTTTATCCGCCGAATCGCCCAGAAGCTGGAACATCTTTGCCATGTGGGCGAGATACTTTTGCCGGATTTCTTCTGACTTGGCGTCCGTCTTGGTGTAGTAATCGCGATCAGGAAGCCCGAGTCCGCCTGCGCCGGCAAATGCAATCACCTGGGAAGCGTCAGCAAAGTCCTGATCGGAACCGAAATTAAAGAAGGTACCCTCATCGCCGCGGAGGTGCTCGGCGGCCAAAAGAGCAGCCAGGTCTTTCTTGGATTTCAGCGCCGCGATTTCGTTCAATGCCGGCTGCAGCGGCCTGGCGCCAAGTTTTTCAATGGCCGGCTCATTCATGCAGGCGCCAAAGTAGTCGCCAATTTTCTGCTCAGCAGGCGTGCGGCCGCTGGGCCTGGTGGCAAGCTCCTGTAGAACGCCCCAGAGGAAGCGCTGGTTATCTTCATGCAGCTTTCCGTAAACGCTCCATGCGGCCTGGTCGCCGGGAATGGGATTATTTTTCCTCCATCCGCCGCACGAGTACTGGTAAAAATCCACGCACGGGTCAACTGTCTTGTCCATGGAAGCTACATCAAGGCTGGGCGTGTAGGGAAGCGCGGTGAGTGGCTTTTCAGCGGTGGTTGATGGAGGCGTGGTGGTTGCAGGCAGGTTGGTTGGGGTCTGGGCAAGCGCGATAGCAGACAGCAGCAGAAAGCAGAGCGCGGTACGGGCAAAACTCATCAGAAATGACCTCAGAGTGTTAGACGCGCTAGTTTACAGGAGTCACCCGGGTAGTCTGCGAATTCCGAGGAGACGTCCAGGCCACATTCCAAATAGGTAGGACCTTCGACTACGTCGTGGCGTTGGTTCGACTGCTGCGCCCAATGAGCAAGATGCGAAAGTTCGTCGATTGTATTCAGCCGTCCCTGGCGGGACTTGTTTTATGGTATTGCTACCATGAGATTTGCCAAATGCCAAACCGCAAATCCATAGATCCTTCGACTACGTCGGTTTTTATGTCGCTCCGCTGGCGCTACGCTCCTGCCTGCGGCAGCGTGGTAGCGTCTTTCGATGAACTTACCCCGCCCTTATCCCTCAGCGCGCCAGCGCGCCTCGGGAACGGACGGGGCTAGATCTGTGTCGCGCCTACGGCGCTTTGTGCATGGGCAGGCCTGAAGATTGTGAGAGATTAAGACGACCTAAGACGCGGCACGCCGTCGGCATGCCGCGTCTCTACGTCGTCTTTTCGCTCCCAATCGAGATTGAAGTGCCGTCATGTTCATTGGCGTTTCAACCCGCGACGCGGGTCAGGTGCTCAGGATGACAAAGGGAAATGCTCCGTGAGAACTTCCTGTTGCGGCATGGTAGCAACGGACATCCTCGGGATCCTTCAACTGCGTCGTCGCGTTCGCTCCGACTTCGCTCAAGATGACAAGGGGAACTGCCCTACGATCACAATCATTCAAGCCCAGGTTACTCCTGGAAGCTGAAAGAGGCTTTTACTTTGCCGACTTCGATGACGTCTCCGGCAGCGAGCTCGCGTTGGCCGTAAACTTCTTCACCATTCACGCGGATTTTGGCCTTGGCTTCAGGAGCGAGAAAATATTTATTGTCCCGTTTGCTGATGAGGGCCGCGGAGGTTGGTGCAAAAAATGCCTTCAACCGGATTGACGCCATGGCTGACTTGCCGATCATGGTCATCTTGCTGGTAAGAACATAGCGCTCCTGGTCTGTCTTGCCTTCAAACACGCTAAGCAGACCGATCTTTTCTTTGATTTGCGCGCCCGACGCCGTCATCACGGAAGGCGCGGCCATCTTGCCCATCATTTCCTGCGACTGCCGTGTGTCCAGCATGACAGTGGCTTCGAGCTTGGGCATCGCCGGACCAGTTTTGGTGGCGATGGCAGCAACGGGTAGCGCGCCTTCATTTTTGAATTCAATCTCATGCTTGCCGATTTTCATCAGGTCGCAGTGGCGTAGTTTCGCCTTGCCCACACGCTCATTGTTCACAAATGTTCCGTTAAGCGAGCCAAGATCTTCCACCACGTAATAGTCCTGCTCCCATGTGATTCGCGCGTGGTGGCCGGAGACAGCAAGGTTGTCAATCTGCATGGTGTTGTCCGGCAGCCGGCCAATGGTGGTGGCAGACTGCGATAGCGTTACTTCTTTCAGCACGGACTGATCAAATTTCAAAAAGAGTTTTGCCATTTCTGCTCTCCGGAAAACAATTTGGTCAAAATATTTTTGTACCAGGGCTGCTCCACAATGCGCAGAAGCAGACAGGTAATGTTGTCGTCGCCACCGTTATGTTTGGCAGCTTGCACCAGCTTGTTGCATGCCTGCTGCAGGCTGGGGCTGTCCACAATAATGTTCAGGATCTCATCATCGTTCACCAGGCGCGTGAGCCCGTCCGATGTCATTAACAGAGTGTCACCGGGCATCACGATCAGGTCTTCCACGTCCGGCTGGACTTCCGCTTCAGTGCCGAGCGCGCGCAGAATAACGTTTTGCATTGCGGAGGTGGATGCTTCCTCATTTGACATTAAACCCATGCGCACCTGCTCCATTACCAGCGAGTGGTCCTGCGTGAGTTGCTGAATCGATCCCTGCCGCACCAGATAAATACGGCTGTCGCCAACGTGGCCAATGGCCAGCGAATGACCGCGAACCACGGCGGCGACTGCGGTGGAGCCCATGCGCATTCGTCCAGCTTCAGACTCACCCGCGGCAAAGATGGTTTGGTTGGCCAGGCGCAGTGCGTTGGCCAGTGACTTTGCGATGGGCGACGGACTTGTCAGGGAATTACCGTTGCTATGGAAACCGTTGCCGTTGTGGGCTTCGCGGAAGTATCGCAGCATAACGTCCACGGCCATTTTGCTGGCGACTTCACCGGCAGCCTGACCGCCCATGCCATCGCACACCACAAAGATGCCGTGGCGCGAGTCATAACCGAAGTTATCTTCGTTATTCTCGCGTACGCAGCCGATATCGGTTTTGCCTGCGACTTGCACTGCCAGCGTCATGCAATGTCCGTTTTCCAGCGAATACCCACGAAAGTCATTGTGTTCAACTTGTTCAGGGGAAAAGCCAACGCGGCCACAACCGGTGCCGTACACAAACCGCCCATGGCCTGGGCCATTATTGGCAAGCCTGTAAATGCGGGGAGGATTTTGGCGGATTCTACCTAGAATAATTATTGCGAGGCAATCAGGGATTTACCCGCCAATGTGGACCATGCTGCGGGAAGGCTTGATAAATCCTTGTTCTCCAATATGATGGCGGGCTTCCTTCTGGTCGACCACTGAACTAACGTAATCAGCCAACTCCGCGTCAGAGGCGCCGCGGTGCATGCGTCCGGCAAGGTCGTGATCGAGCAGGGAAAACAGGCAGGTACGCAGCTTGCCATCAGAAGTAAGGCGCACGCGGGAGCAATGTCCACAAAAAGGATGCGATACCGGAGCGATGATTCCAATTTCGCCGATGCCATCATCAAAGGTGTAGCGGCGGGCAGTCTCACTCAACGCATTCGGCAACTGCTTTACCGGACGAAACTCATTCAGCTTCTCCAGAATCTCAT